>Ga0209172_10001845_pt1 | contig 41487 bp, 50 predicted proteins | sample LarsenN4metaG_FD_184113 | JGI IMG/M metagenome (GOLD analysis project Ga0209172, IMG submission 184113) | Hot spring sediment bacterial and archeal communities from British Columbia, Canada, to study Microbial Dark Matter (Phase II) - Larsen... ... | reverse complement strand
CATCGTGTCAACACCTCCGTGACGTCCTTCTCCGGCTAGAGAGAACTCACGGAAGATGCGCGATGGCCGACTCCGCTGTCTACTCGGGCGGCCTTACTGAATTTCCACCACGTGCTGGGACTCTAACAGGTCCAAATGCTCCGCAGCGAGCGCAATCGAGAAATTCGACAGCCCGATCCGGTTCTGCTGCGGTCCGGACAGGATGTAAAGCACGATCAGTTGATACGTGCGCTTCAGCTTCTTGAAGGCCGGATGCCGCCAAAGCGAAACGAAGATCCGCCGGTATCGGCCGACGAGGTCATCGCTCATCTAGCGCGCCTGCTCCTCGACCTTTTTGGCGATCCACGCCCGAAGCGAGTCGGCGGGCACACGGATCGAGGAACCAATCCTGATGGATGGAATAACGCCGGCCGCGATGAGTTCGTAGGCGCGAGCCCGGCTGACGCCGATGGCGTCGCCCACTTCAGCCGGCCGATACAGCAGTCGATCTACCACCATGCTTCCTCCACCTCCGTCCGAGCCTGTCTACAGGGTTCGGTTTTGTGATATAGTCCGTATGACCGGATACTACGTCAATATCCGGGTTCCAGTTGTTACCTGACAATGTGTTCCTACCCGGAACATGAGGTCCTGAGCGATGGTGAAGTGGGACGAAAAGCGACACGCCGACCTAATGGCGGCGTCACGTCATCTAGGGGAGAGCGACGCGAGCAAGCTCGCTTGGGTCGTTCGGTTCGCAAATGAGGATGCAAGTCTCTGGCACTCAGCAGAGCGCGCGACGCGCGGTGATTGCCTTCTGGTGTTGGCCGGTCCGGGCCGCGTGGCGCCGAATCAGATCTCGCCGTTGCCAAAACCGCTCGACGAAGATTCGGTCGCCACGATTCACGCCGAGCTGAAGCATCTTCTCCGCGATGTCGTTCAGGGGCCCGCAAACACCACCGTTTCTTTCAAATCGGGCGGCCATGACGTCGCAATCACGCGGGCGACCGATGAAGGCGTGAAGCCGGCGATATGGGGCTGGTCGTACACCGGTAACGTCCAGGCGGTCGTGCTTCGTGTCGTCGCGGATTTAATTTTGCGCGCTGGCGATCGGCTCGTCGCCTGCAAATTCAAAGGGTGTCGAAATCCTATCGTCGCGCACCGGAAACAGGAATATTGCGATGCGACGTGCTCGCAGTTGGCCCGCACGGCCAAGAAGGCGCAAAGAAGGAAAGGAGGGCATCATGGCAAAGCGACGCGCAAAAGGTGAAGGGTCGATACGAGAACGTGACGATGGTCGATGGGAGGTCCGGATCGATCTTGGCCGCGGCATCGACGGCAAACGCCGCCAGAAGTCAGCCTTCGCGGCAACGCAGGCCGAGGCAGTACAGCTGCTTCGGAGGTTGGGCGGCCGCGCGGTCGACGGGCAACTCCTCAGCACGAGTACGCCGACCATCGCGCGCTTTCTCGAGGAGTGGTTCACGCTGCATCGCGACGAGTGGCGCCCGGGCACGCGCCGCGGCTACCGCTTCGCGATGGATTTGTATCTCGTGCCAGCGTTCGGGACGTTGCGGCTCGAGCAGCTATCGCCGCAACTGATTCAACGCTGGCTCACGCAGCACAAACAGCAGCACGGCGCGCGGCGGCGCATCACCTACGCCCACGCGGTGCTGCGCTCGGCGTTGTCGGAGGCGCGGCGCCTTCAGCTTGTCACGTTCAACGCCGCGGAGCTCGTCACGGTGCCGAAGCCGAAGCCTCGCCCGATCGTGACGCTCAACGTCGAACAGTCAGCCGCGTTTCTGAAGGTCGCGAAGACGCACCGGCTCGGCGCGTTGTTCTCGGTTGCGCTCGCATGCGGCCTCCGGCTCGGCGAGGCGTGCGGCCTGAAGTGGGACGACGTGAACCTTGAGAGCGGGGAAGTCAACATCCGCCAGCAGTTGCAGCGCGTCGGCAAAACAGCCGTGCTTCAGCCGCTCAAGACGGAGAAGAGCCGGCGGACGCTGGTCCTACCTGACGTCTGCGTCAACGCGCTCCGCGAGCACCGAAAACGGCAACTGAAAGAGCGCCTGAAGGCCGGCGCGGATTGGGTCGACACGGGCCTCGTGTTCACGACCTACGCGCGCCGCGGGAACGGCCGGAAGGTTGGCGCAGGCCTGCAACCACGAAACGTCCTGCGCGTGCTCCATGATCTGCTCGAGGCTGCGGAACCGAAGCTGCCGCGGATGCGGTTTCACGACTTACGCCACAGCGCCGCGAGCTTGCTTCTCGCGTCGGGCGTTGAACTCGCCGAGGTCAGCATGCTCCTGGGCCACTCCGAGCTGCGCGTAACGATGGACTTCTACGCGCACCTGCAGAAGCAGACCGCGGCGAAGGCTGCGCGTCAGATGGACGCCATCTTGGGATAGTGGGTCAGATAGAGGGTCACACGTGGGTCAACGTCGGATGCGCCGATTCGAATTCGTTGATTTTCCGTTGAAAACTGGAGCCGGCGGTCGGACTTGAACCGACGACCTGTCGATTACGAATCGACTGCTCTACCAACTGAGCTACGCCGGCCAGGGCGTGAACTGTCATCCTAACATGCGGTAATCGGTTCCCGCGTGCATTGGTGCGTGGTGCTGGTTCCGGAATCCTGAACCCTGAACCGAGATCCGGATGCCTGGAGCGCCGAAGCACCGGGAACCGGTTCGGGGTCAGTGGCGCTCGTGCAGCTCGCGCACGTAGTGCGACCGTGACTCGATTTCCGTGAGCTTCGTCGCCGCGTAGACGGCCGCCTCCGTCAGCAGCGTGCGGGCGGCCGGGTCGTCGTGTCGGGCGCGGAGCGCGGCGGGGTCGTGCCCCAGCTTGCGCAGGTACTCGTCGATCAGCCGTCGTTCGAGCTCGGCCAGGGGTTCCTCGAGGGGCGGGACATCCGACTCCATAGGCTCGATGGTAGCGCGGATGATCCCGCTTCGGCGAGAAATCGATCGCGGAAATTCTCATGGGTCGCGCGGATCATTTCGCGCCCCTGGTCGACGCCTGCCGCGTACCCGCCACAACCGCCGTCTGTTCTCAGCTCTGCCGTGGGCATCGCCTTTGCCGGGCGGGGGAGCGGAGGATCTGAGCTGATGTGGACGTGGATGCTGCTCGCGTCAGGTGCGGTGCTGACCGCCGTGTCGCCGTGGATTCCGATGCTCGATCAGTGGGGACCGTTGCTGCTGCTGTGGACGGTGGGCGGAGCGCACCTCGCGTGGATCGTGAGATGCGAGGCGGACGAGGCGGCCCGTCACGAGAGCGCGCGACGGGCCGCCTGAAACGGCTTAGCGGGTTGCGACCTTCAGCTCGCCGAGCTTGGCCACCATGTCCTCGGCGGAGGTCTCCGGCCGCACCATCTTGTCGATCGCCGCGATCCGGCCGTTCCGGTCGACATAGAACGTCCACCGGCTGGCGATGCCGCGCTCGTTGAGCACGCCGTACGCCTTGGCGACGCTCTTGTCCGGATCGCTCAGCATCGGGAAGTCGGCTTCCTTCTTCTCGACGATCTTCTCGCCGAGCTTCACCGACGTCGCCTTGGCGAACTTGATGTTCTCTTCGAGCGGATCGACGCTCGCCATGAAGTAGGCGACGTTGTATCGACGGATCTTGTCGCCATTCTCCGCGAGCGACTTGCATTCAATCGTGCATCCCGTGGTGAAGGCTCGCGGGAACCACGCAATCACCACCGCCTGCTTGCCACGATAATCCGACAGCTTGTGCGTCTTGCCGTCGGTTCCCGGCAGCGTGAAGTCCGGCGCCATGTCGCCAACTTTCAGCTCGGCCGTACCCTGTGCCGCCATGCCTGCCACCAGCGTTGCCACGAGCCCTAACGTTAACAGTACACGCATCGACGAACCTCCCTCCGCTGCAGCGTTACCCGGGCCTATATAAGGGTGAGAGTATACCTCTTTCACGCGTCCCCGGCTTACTGCGGCCCCAAGAGCTCCCCGTGCAGCCGGGCGCGTTCGCGATCGATCTGCTCGGGCGTTGCGCCAAGGCGCCGCAGCACCGCTTCCGTCATCGCCAGCGCCACCTCGCCTTCGCCCGAAAAGACGTGCTCGGCGCCTACCGCGCGGAGCGCCGGCACATCCCGCAGATACCCACCCCGCGCGAAGACGTGCACGGCGGGATTGAGGTCACGGGCGACGCGAATGGCTTCTGCGGCCCCGCTGTCGGCAATGCTGACGATCATCGTGGCCGCGTGCCGGATGCCGGCCGTGACGAGCGTCTCGCGATCGCGCGCATCGCCGTATACGGCGGACAGTCCTTCCTGACGGAGCGCCCGCACCGTCTCGATGTTCAGCTCGATGACGGTCGGCGCGATGCCGTTTTCCCGGAGCAGCCGCGTCACCGTGCGCCCCGTCGGGCCGTAGCCGATCACGACCGCACGATCCTCGGGTGCGATCGACGACGAGGCGCCGCGATCCTGATCGGGCGGCCGCTGGAACCGGCCCCACCGCGCCAGCCACCGTTCCGCCGGACGCATCGCGCGCCTGGCGAGGGGATTGATCACAATCGAGGCGATCGAGACGGCCACCAGGATGTTCGACGCCGTCACGGGCAGCACGCCCAGGTCGCGCGCCAGCGCCGCCAGGATGAAGGAGAACTCGCCAATCTGCGCGAGGGCCGCCGGCACGGTCATCACCGTGCGCACCGGATATTCCATCAGCGCCAGCACCACGGCGCCGACCAGCGGTTTGGCGACGACGACGATGGCGAGGGCGGCCAGCGCGAGCCCGGGGGCGGCCAGCAGCTCGACAGGATCGAGCAGCATGCCGATCGACACGAAGAACAGCACCGCAAACGCTTCGCGCATCGGGAGCGCCTCGGTCGCGGCGCGCAGGCTGTATTCCGTCCGCCCGACGGTGAGGCCCGCCATGAAGGCGCCCAGCGCCATCGAGACGCCGAAGAACGTCGTGGAGATGACGGCAATGCCGAGCGCAATCGTCAGCACCGCGAGCGTGAACAGTTCGCGCGACCGGGTGAGCGCCATCAGATCCAACAGTCGCGGGACCGCGCGCGCGCCGATCACGATCGCGAGCGCGATCAGCCCGCCGACCTTGAGCAAGGTGAACAGAATGGCCCCCGCCATCCCCCCGACCGTCACTGCCGCGCCGACGAGCGACGGCAGCAGCACCAGCATCACCACGGTGATGATGTCCTCGACGACGAGCCACCCGACGGCGATATGGCCGGCCGAGGTGTGGAGCTGCCGCGCGTCGGACAGGATGCGCACCAGGACGACGGTGCTGGCCACCGAGAGGGTCAGGCCGAACACGAGCGCCGACGTCCAGCCCCAGCCGCCGACGCGCGCCGCCACGGCCCCGAGCAGTGTCGCCGCACTGATACCCGCAATCGCGCCCGGCACCGCTACGCGCCGCACGGCGAGCAGCTCGTCGAGATGGAGCTGCAAGCCGACGCCGAACATCAGGAGGATGACGCCGACCTCGGCGAGCTGGTCGGCAAGATCAGGGTTGGCGACGAAGCCGGGCGTATTCGGTCCGATGGCGACGCCCGCGATGAGGTACCCGACGATGGGCGAGAGTCCCAGTCGATGCGTGAGGTAACCGAAGACGAGGGCGGACCCGAGCCCGACGGCGAGCGTGACGATCAGGCTGAGGTCCTGCATCCACTCGCATCGTACTTGCAGCGCCCCGGGTATGGCGAAGAAGACCGCGGCGGGGAGCCCGGACGATGCGAATCCAGGAGGACAGCGTTCAGCCGCCCCCTTCGTCCCGGCCACCACGAGCCTGCGCACGTTGAGCGCGGCCGCGCACGAGTGCCGCGGCTGCGATCTGTACAAGACAGCGACGCAGGTCGTTTTCGGCGCAGGACCCCGCACGGCGCACGTAATGTTCGTCGGCGAGCAGCCCGGCGATCAGGAGGACAGACAGGGCGCCCCCTTCGTCGGTCCGGCGGGCATGCTGCTCGACAAGGCGCTCGAGGAAGCGGGCATTCCGCGCAGCGACGTGTACGTCACGAACGCCGTCAAGCACTTCAAGTGGGAGCCGCGTGGCAAGCGTCGCATTCACAAGAAGCCGCGGATCTCGGAAGTGAAGGCCTGCCGGCCGTGGCTCGAAGCGGAGCTCCGCGCGGTCAAGCCCGCGGTGATCGTCTGCCTGGGCGCCACCGCGGCGCAGGCGCTCCTCGGTCCGCAGTTCAAGTTGATGCGGCATCGCGGCGAGCTGGTGCCGAGCCCGCTACCCGAAGCGCATCACGTCGTCGCGACGATCCACCCGTCGTCCGTGCTGCGCGCGCCGGACGCCGAAGGCCGGCGCGCAGCCTTCGAGATGCTCGTCAGCGACCTGCGCGTCGTCGCGCAGGCGGTCCGCAGCGCGGACCGCTCGAGCAGTGCCGGCTAGTCGGGTCGCGTGGCGCCGCGGCCATCGCCGCCGCGGTCTCGCAGACGCCCGCTGATTTCCTGTAACATGGGAATCTTACCGCCGAGACGAAATAGGGACCTGTGTGACTGCCGTGCCGTCTTCCCCTCGCGCGCCGCTGGTCATCCGCGGCGCCCGCACGCACAACCTCAAGAATATCGACGTTGCCATTCCTGCGGGTCGGCTGGCCGTCATCACCGGCGTGAGCGGATCGGGAAAGTCGTCGCTCGCCTTCGACACGATCTATGCGGAAGGGCAGCGCCGGTACGTCGAGTCGCTCTCGGCCTACGCCCGCCAGTTCCTCGAGCGGATGGAGAAACCCGACGTCGATCGCATCGAAGGAATCTGTCCGGCGATTGCCATCCGGCAGAAGAACAGCGTCCGCAACCCGCGGTCGACCGTCGGCACGATGACGGAAATCCACGACTACATGCGCCTGTTGTACGCGCGTGTGGGGCGCACGTACTGCCGCCGGTGCGGCCGCGAGGTGACGCGCGAGACGGCCGAAGTGGTGGCGCGGCGGCTCGGCGAGCTGCCGGCGGAGAGCCGCGTGCTGATCGGGTTCGAGATCCCGGTCGTGTCGCTTCCGGCAGCTGCGGTCGACGTACCGGAGGACGAAGCTGAAGACGAAGCGATTGTGGGGCGAGCCTCGTCCGCCCCACATGCGCGCGACACACGGAACGGCACCGGCACCGAGGCGATTGTCGAGACGATCAAGGCGCTGCGCCGCCGCGGCTTCGGGCGGCTGCTCATCGACGGGCGGGCCGTGCCGCTCGAGGAGATCGATCCCGCATCGCTGCACGGGCAGACGCACCTCGAGGTCGTCGTCGATCGACTGCGGATCGAAGGGGACATCCGCAGCCGTCTCACCGACTCCATCGAGACGTCGTACCGGGAAGGCGGCGGGGCGGCATTCGCCATCGTCCTGCCGGACCTGCGGCTGGAATTCTCCGAGCGCTTCGAGTGCCGCGCCTGCGGCGTCGCCTACGAGGCGCCGCAGCCGCGGCTCTTCTCGTTCAACAACCCGTTCGGCGCCTGCCCGACATGCCACGGCTTCGGCAACATCATCGATCTCGACATGGATCTGGTCGTCCCGGACCAGACGAAGCCGATCAATCAGGGCGCCATCGAGCCGTGGACGAAGCCCCACTACCGGACGCAGCTCGCGGAGTTGAAGCGCGCGGCCCGCAAGGCCGGCGTGCGGCTCGACGTGCCGTGGGCTCAGCTCACCGACGAGGAACGGCGCTTCGTCGTCGAGGGGGGCGACGGGTACGGCGGCATTCGCGGCTTCTTCCGCTGGCTCGAGCGCAAGAAGTACAAGGTCCACGTCCGCGTCTTCCTCAGCCGGTATCGCGGCTACCTCGCGTGCCCGGACTGCGGCGGCGCACGGCTGCGGCGCGAGGCGCGCGACGTCCGTGTCGCCGGCCGGACGATCGACGCGGTCTCGGCGCTGACGGTTCGCGAAGCGCAGCAGTTCTTTGCCGGCCTGGAGCTCTCCGAGAAGGAAGCGGCCGTGGCCGACAAGGTCCTGCGCGAGATCCGGCGTCGCCTGGGGTTTCTCGCCGATGTCGGCCTCGACTACCTGACGCTCGATCGGTTGTCGTCGACGCTCTCCGGCGGGGAAGCGCAGCGGATCAACCTGGCGACGTCGCTCGGATCCGCACTGGTCGGGACGCTCTACGTGCTCGACGAGCCGTCGATCGGCCTCCACTCGCGCGACAACCAGCGGCTCATCGCCATCCTCCGGCAGCTTCGCGACCAGGGGAACACGGTCCTCGTCGTCGAACACGACGAGGAGATGATTCGGGTCGCCGATCACATCGTCGACATGGGGCTCGGCGCGGGAGAGCAGGGCGGGCGCGTCGTCTACTCGGGCGATCTCGACGGGCTGCTCCGCGAGCAGCGCTCGCTCACGGCGAAGTACCTCCGCAAGGAGCTCGCGATTCCGGTGCCTTCGGCGCGCCGCAAGGGCCTTGCGCAGAAGATCCGGCTCTTCGGCGCGGGCGAGCACAACCTGAAACACGTCGATATCGAGATCCCGTTGAACACGCTCACCTGCGTCACGGGCGTGAGCGGATCCGGCAAATCGACGCTCGTGCACGACGTGCTGTACGCGGCCATCAAGCGTGCGAAGGGCGACTGGGACCGGCGGGTAGGCACGTTTCGCAGCGTCGAGGGGCTCGAGTACATCACCGACGCGGTGCTCGTCGACCAGGCGCCCATCGGCCGGACGCCGCGGTCGAACCCGGTGACCTATCTGAAGGCATTCGATCCGATTCGCGAGCTGTTTGCCTGCACGCGCGACGCGCGGTCGCGGGGGCTGACGGCGAGCCACTTCTCGTTCAACGTGCCAGGCGGCCGGTGCGAGGCGTGCCAGGGCGAGGGGGAAGTGCGCGTCGAGATGCAGTTTCTCGCCGACGTCTTCGTCCCGTGCGACCAGTGCGACGGCATGCGCTTCAAGCCGCAGATTCTCGAGGTGCGGTACCGCGGCAAGAACGTCCATCAGGTGCTCGAGATGACCGTGCGCGAGGCGCTGGCGTTTTTCAGTACGTCGCCGAAGGTGCTGCGGCGGCTGCAGGTGCTCGACGAAATCGGCCTGGGGTACCTCCGCCTCGGGCAGCCGGCGACGACGCTCTCGGGCGGCGAGGCGCAGCGGGTCAAGATTGCCGCGCACCTTGCGTCATTCGGCGGCGATCGGCTGCTCTACGTCCTCGACGAACCGACGACGGGCCTCCATTTCGACGACATCGCGAAGCTGCTGGCGGCGTTCCGCAAGCTCGTCGAGGCTGGCCATACGCTGCTCGTCATCGAGCACCACCTCGACGTCATCAAGACGGCCGACTACGTCATCGATCTCGGACCCGAGGGAGGCGAGGAGGGCGGCAGCGTGGTGGTCGCAGGCACGCCCGAAAAGGTGGCCGAGGCCGAGGCGTCGCATACCGGCCGGGCGCTGCGTCAGGTGCTGGCAACGGGCCGGTCGCATGCGTACGCGGCGCGCTGACCGGCGGGGTAAGCCCCTCCGGGTCCTGCCGCGAGCGTTCTACGATCGGCCGACGCTCACCGTCGTCGAAGAGCTCCTCGGCAAGGTGCTCGTCCATCGTACGCCGGCCGGCACCACCGCCGGCATGATCGTCGAGGCGGAGGCGTATATCGGCGAGGACGATCCAGCCTGCCACGCGGCGCCGGGCCCGACCGCACGGAACGCGCCGTTGTACGGCCCGCCCGGCCACGCGTACGTCTATCTCAACTACGGCGTCCACTACCTGATGAACGCGGTGACGGAAGCGGAAGGTTCGCCCGCCGCCGTGCTCATCCGCGCGCTGCACCCGCTTGACGGATTGCCGCTCATGCGGAAGCGCCGCGCGCCCGGCGGCGCCCACCTCGACGATGCCGGACTGTGCCGCGGACCGGGCAACCTGACGCGCGCGCTCGGCATCACGCTCGCGGAAAACGAGCTCGATCTGGTGTCGAGTCGACTGACGATCGAGGACCGCGGGTACGACGCGGGCCCCGTCGCGTGGGGCCCGCGGATTGGCATTCGTGTCGGAGTGGAGAAACCGTGGCGCGCGTGGATCGCCGGCCATCCCTCTGTCTCGGGTCGGCGGCGCGTGGTACGATAAAACGTTCAGATGGGAAGGACGCTCCTGCAGAAGGTGTGGGACCTCCACACCGTCCGGCGGCTGCCTTCGGGCCAGACGCAGATGTTTATCGGGCTGCACCTCGTGCATGAGGTGACGTCGCCGCAGGCATTCGACGAGCTGCGCGCGCGCGGCTGGAAGGTGGCGCGGCTCGACCGCACGTTTGCGACCGTCGACCACATCGTGCCGACGCGCGAGCGCACGCGGCCGTTCCTCGACGTGATGGCCGAGGACATGATTGCCGCGCTCGAGCGCAACTGCCGCGAGTTCGGCGTCCGTCTCGCCGGACTCGACGACGACCGGCAGGGAATCGTCCACGTCATCGGCCCGGAGCTCGGGCTCACGCAGCCGGGCATGACGATCGCGTGCGGCGACAGCCATACTTCGACGCACGGCGCGTTCGGCGCCGTCGCGTTCGGCATCGGCACCTCGCAGGTGCGCGACGTGCTCGCCTCGCAGTGCCTCGCGCTCGAGCCGATGAAGGTGCGGCGCATCCGCGTCACGGGAACGCTGCCGCGCGGCGTCTATGCGAAGGACGTCATCCTCACGATCATCAGCCGCCTCGGCGTGGGCGGCGGCGTCGGCTATGCGTACGAATACGCGGGCGACGTGGTCGGCCGCATGTCGATGGACGAGCGGATGACGATGTGCAACATGTCGATCGAGGGCGGGGCGCGCGTCGGCTACGTCAATCCCGACGAGACGACGTTCGAGTTCGTGAAGGGGCGGCCGTTCGCGCCGTCGGGCGACGCCTTCGAGCGCGCGAAGGCATGGTGGCGGTCGATGGCGTCGGATCCCGATGCTCGGTACGACGACGACGTGGAGGTTCGCGCAGAGGAGCTGGCTCCCGTCGTGACGTGGGGTGTCAATCCCGGGCAGTCTGTCCCCGTCACGGGTCACGTACCGACCGCCAACGGCGGCGGCGATGCGCAGGCGATTGGCGACGCGCTGACCTACATGGGGCTGCGCGGCGGTGAGCCGATCGCCGGCACCCGCGTCGACGTCGCGTTCATCGGGTCGTGCACGAACTCGCGCCTCTCGGATCTGCGGGAGGCGGCGCGCATCGTGACCGGACGGCGCGTGGCGGCCCATGTCAAGGCGCTCGTGGTCCCGGGGTCCGCCGCTGTCAAGCGCGCGGCGGAGCAGGAGGGCCTCCACGAAATCTTCCGCGCCGCCGGGTTCGAGTGGCGCTCGGCGGGTTGCTCGATGTGCCTCGGCATGAATCCCGACAAGCTGCAGGGCAGCCAGGTCTGCGCCTCGTCGTCGAACCGCAACTTCAAGGGGCGGCAGGGAAGCCCGACGGGACGGACGCTGCTGATGAGCCCCGCGATGGTCGCCGCCGCGGCCGTGACGGGCGAAGTGACCGACGTCAGGACGCTGATGACGTCATGAAGATCTCGCGCATCGAAGGGACCGCGCTGCCGATGCGAGGCGACGACATCGATACCGACCGCATCATGCCCGCGCGCTATCTGCGCGCCATTACGTTCGAGGGGCTCGAACGGCATCTGTTCGAGGACGAGCGGGCCGGGTCTGAAGCCGGCGATCGGGCCGGTCGACGGCATCCGTTCGACGATCCGCGGTTCGGCGGCGCGTCGATTCTGCTGGTGAACCGCAACTTCGGCTCCGGCTCGTCGCGCGAGCACGCGCCGCAGGCGCTCCAGCGCGCCGGGTTTCGCGCGATCGTCGGCGAGTCGTTCGCGGAGATCTTCTTCGGCAATTCCCTCATGATCGGGCTGCCGTGCGTGACGGCGTCGCCCGACGAAGTGCACGAGCTCATGGAGCGGGTCGAGGCGCGTCCGGACCTCCGGCTTCGGATCGATCTCGAGGCGGGCACGTGCGAGATGGACGGCTTCCGCTGCGCCATCACGCTGCCCGGCCATGCGCGCGCGGCGCTCGTCACCGGCACGTGGGATACGACCGGGATGCTGCGGGAGAAGTACGAGGAAGTCGATCAGGTCGCCGCGCGGCTGCCGTACGTGGCGGGATTCTAACTCGCGACGGAACGATCCGAACGACCCGAACGACTTTCCTCGACCGCTGCGAGAAACGCCGCCGCGGCGTGCGAGCGCTCGCCGCCCTTCCGGTACACGAGCCGGACCTGCCGCCGCAGCCGAATCTCGGGCATGGTCAGCGCCACGAGCTCGCCGCGCGCGATCTCGGATTCCGCGCAGCGCCGGGGCAGCAGCGCCACCCCCATCTGCATCGCGACCGCGCGCTTGATGCCCTCGAGGCTCGGCAGCGACACGAGGATGTTCGCCGGGATGTGATGTTGCTCGAAGAGCCGCAGCACCCGGTCGCGCACGTGCGACGGATCGTTGTGCGCAATCACGGTCTGCCGTCCGCACTCGGCGAGCGTCACTTCTTTCGCTCCGGCCAGCGGATGCGACGGGTGGACGAGCATCACGAGCTCGTCATGTCCGAGGACGAGCGATCCCAGCCGCTGTTCCGCCGGGGGAAACGTCAGCACGCCGAAGTCCAGGCTTCCCTGGGCGACCTCGGCGCCAATCTGCCGTGACGGGATGCGCCGCACGTCGACATGGACGAGCGGATGCGTCCCGCGAAACCGCTGGATGAGCGGCAGGACGACGTGGACCGATGCCTCGTTGGCGCCGACCAGCACGCGGCCGCGGCGCAGATCGCGCAGGTCCTTGACGGCGATCTCCGCCTCTTCCGACAGCCGCAACAGCCGCTCCGCGTAATCGCGCAGAAGCCGGCCGGCCTCGGTGAGCGTGGCGTCCTTGGTGGCGCGGTCGAACAGCCGCTCGCCGACGCTGTCCTCGAGGCGCCGCACCGCCTGGCTCACGGCGGGCTGCGTCCGGTGCAGCTTCATCGCGGCGCGCGAGAAGCTCCGCTCGGAGGCGACCTTGAGGAAGACGCGCAGCTCGCTCAGCTCCACCGTCCTGCCTATAAGCGCAGATAATCCAAACAGAATGATTATCAGTTTGACTTTATCACAAGGGTCGCTTGTACTGGCAGGGCGCCACTCCAGCCCCACTGCGAGGTAACTGATGAGCGAGCAACGGGTTAAGGTCTTCGACACGACGCTGCGCGACGGCGAGCAGGCGCCGGGCTTCTCCTTGCGCGTGAACGAGAAGCTGCAGCTGGCGCGTCAGCTCGACCGCCTGGGCGTCGACATCATCGAGGCCGGCTTCCCGATTGCGTCGCCGGCCGACGCCGACGCGGTCCGCCGCATCGCACAGGAAGTCCGCCGGCCGGTCATCGCGGCGCTGGCGCGGTGCCACAGGGCCGATTTGGAGAAGGCGGCCTGGTCGCTCGAACCCGCTGCCCGCGGCCGGATCCACACGTTCATCGCGACCTCGGACCTGCACCTCCAGGCGAAGCTCCGCATCAGCCGCGAGCAGTGCCTCGAGACAGCGGTCGATTCGGTGCGCTTCGCCCGCCAGCATACCGACGACGTGCAGTTCTCGGCGGAGGACGCCACCCGCAGCGACCTCGACTTCCTGTGCCGCGTCGTCGAAGCGGTCATCAGGGCGGGGGCGACGACGATCAATCTCCCGGATACGGTCGGGTTCGCGACTCCGGACGAGACGCTGGAATTCTTCAAAACCATTCGCACGCGCGTCTCCAACGCCGACGCGGTGACCTTCAGCACGCACTGCCACGACGACCTCGGCCTGGCCGCTGCCAATTCGATTGCGGCGGTGCAGGGCGGCGCGCGGCAGGTGGAATGCACCGTCAACGGGATCGGCGAGCGTGCGGGCAACGCCGCACTCGAGGAGATCGTGATGGCGATGCACGTGCGTCGCGACCGGTACGCGTACTCGGTCGGCATCGTGCACAAGGAGATTTACCCGTCGAGCGAGCTGCTGACGCGTCTGACGGGGCAGGCGGTGCAGGTCAACAAGGCGGTCGTCGGCCGCAACGCGTTCGCGCACGAGGCGGGCATTCACCAGGACGGCATCCTGAAGGACCGGCGCACGTACGAAATCATGCGCGCCGAAGACGTCGGCGCGCCGTGGAACCCGCTCGTGCTCGGCAAGCACTCGGGGCGCCACGCGGTGCAGAAGCGCTGCAAGGATCTCGGGCTCGAGGTCGCGGGCGCAGAGCTCGTCGAGGTCTATCGCGCGCTGATGGCGATTGCCGACGATCGCAAGATCCTCACCGACCACGACATCATCGCCGTCGTCAGCAGCGTCCGCACGGCGCAGCCGGCCGCGCATGGACCGGTCGATCCCTTCGACACGCCGTCGGCGGTCGCCCACGCGCTGCACGAGCGCGGCTACGGGCACGGGGTGTAAAGCCCGAACCCCAAACCCCAAATCCCAAACCCCAAGCGACAGGTTACGAGTTGGGACTTGGGGTTTGGGATTTGGGATTTGTCGTTTCCATCCTCAACGTCGCCGCCGGCCTGGCCATCTCGATACCCCGTTCGGCGAACGTCCTGGCAATCCGCTTCCGCAGCTCGCGCCCCACGACCCACTGTTTCTGCGGCACGGTCTTGATGCGCCCCTTGACCACGAACTCGCCCGGCCCGAATGCGTCGATGCCGTACACCTCGAGCGGCTCGAGGATGTGCGGCCGGAAATCCGGATCATCCATGAGCGTGGCCGCCGCATCCCGCGTCGCGTCGATGGCGCGGTCGACGTCCTGGTCGTAGCCGACGTTCAGGGTCAACACGAAGTACGAGAAGTCCTTCGACATGTTGGCGAGCGTCTTCACGTCGCCGTTCGGGAAGATGTGCACCGTGCCCGCCTCGTCCCGGAGCACGATGGTCCGCAGGTTGACCTCTTCGACGAGCCCGCCCTGGCCGTTGACGATCGCCACGTCGCCGACCCGCACCTGGTCCTCGAGGATCAGGAAAAAGCCGGAGATGACGTCGCGCACGAGCGTCTGCGCGCCGAAGCCGATGGCGAGCCCCGCGATGCCGGCGCCGGTGAGGACGGGCGTAATGTCGATGTCGAGCTCGCGCAGGATCATGAGCCCCGCCATGCCGGCGACGACGATCGACAGCGTCTTCTGCAGGGTCCGGCCGAGCGTCTGCGCGCGCTTGGTGCGCTCGATGACGTCCAGGCCGGTGCCGCGGCTCATCTCGCGCTCGAGCCGGCGCGCGCCGGCCCGGCTGATGCGAATCAGGATGTAGGCCGCGACGGCAAGGCCCAGGATGCGGAGCGCCGTCGCCACAAGTGCGGAATTCAAGGTCTACCGCGCCGGCCGCGACAGGAGCGTGTCCAGGTTGCGCTCGCCCTCGTAGCAGGCGTGCTCCCACTGCTCCCAGGTCGGATCCGGGTTCCGCTTCAACGTGTAGCCGATCGTCCACGGCCGCGTGTACATCTTCACGTCGTCGATCGTGATGCGATAGTCGATCGTGTTCTCGTCCACGCGCGTCAGACGTTCGATCACCCGGAGGGCATCGCTGTGAAAGCTGCCGACGAGATCGAACCAGGGAATGTGATTGTTGTTCGTCGTGTCGATGACGAGCGTCTGGCCCTCCCACCGCCCCCGTGAGTCGCCCATGAACAGCTTCAGCTGCTCGGGGATTCGCGGCCGTCCGTCGAGGTAGATCACCCGGTAGCTGTGGGAGTACTCGTGGAGCGTCACGAGCTGCCCGGGCGTCTGGACGAAGCGCGTCTCGCTGTTCGCCATCGCCCGCGGCACGCCCTGCAGCCAGCAGCGCGACTGCGGATCGAGCTGGTGCGGCTTCGGATCGAGATGGTTGTCCAGCACGTCCTTCGCCCTGGCGGATGCCCACGGCTGGTACGGAATCTTCCCGTCCGGCGGGTCGATGATGCGCGATCCGGCAGGCCCGCGCACGTCGAAGTTGCCGGCGCCGAGCGGCTGCAGGCTCATGTCTTCCAGGCTGTAGGTTCCGGTCGGTTCGATGTGCCAGAACCCGCTGATGTCGGGCTGGCCGTCCGGCGTGCGCGGCTGCACGTATGGCGATCGCTCCTGCGCGCTCGCCGCGGCCAGCAGCGCGACGCACGCGATGGCGGTGAAGGTCGGCGCACGCATGACACGCACTTCGCGATGTGGGGCTACAGTATAGGCCATGCCGACGCGGACCTCGATCGCGATGGCCGTCGTGGCGCTCGTCGCCACAACGTCTGCGGCGGGACAGAACACCGACACGACGATACCGCGCACGCGCGACGGACGGCCGGACTTCTCGGGCATCTGGCAGGCGATGAACACGGCGGCCTGGAATCTCGAGCCGCACGCCGCTCAGCCGGGCGTGCCGGCCGGGCTCGGGGTCGTGGCCGGCGGTCGCATTCCGTACACGCCGGCGGCGCTCGCCCGCCGGAACGAAAACGCCGCGAAGCGTGCGACCCTCGACCCGAATGCGAAGTGCTACCTGCCCGGCGTCCCTCGAATCATGTACATGCCGTTTCCGTTCCAGATCGTGCAGACGCCGACGCTCGTCGTGTTCCTCTTCGAGTACGTCCACGCGGTGCGCAACGTGTTCATGAACAGCCCGCATCCGAAGGGTCCCATCGAATGGTGGATGGGCGATTCGCGCGGCCGCTGGGAGGGCGACACGCTCGTCGTCGACGTGGTGCACTTCGGCGCCGACACGTGGCTCGACGCGGCAGGGAACTTTCACAGCGAGCAGATGCACCTGGTGGAGCGCTTCACGCCGATGGGCCCGGATCACATCCGGTATGAGGTGACCGTCGAGGATCCGAAGGTGTTCGCCGAGCCGTGGACCATGCGCATGGTGCTCTACCGGCACAAGGAGCCCACGCTGCGGCTGCTGGAATACGAGTGCTACGCGTTCGACGCGGCGCAGATCTATGCTCCGCTGCACGAACGCTGACCCTTACCGTGTCGGCTGGTTGGTGCTGCTCTGGATCGGGATCTTCAGCTGGACGCGCCGCCCTTCGCGGACGACGGTCACGGTCGCCGTGCTGCCGATGCGTGCATCCTGAATCAGACGTGAGAGCTGCCCGCCGTCGGTGATGGCGGTGCCGTTGAAGTCGACGATGACGTCGCCGGGGCGGAGGCCGCCGCCATACGCGGAGGAATCGCGCCGCATCGCCTGCACCAGCACCCCGCGCGTGGCGTCGACGCCGAGCTGTTCGGCCATCAGCGTCGAGAGCGGCGCGATCTCGACGTAGCCAATCGATCCGCGTCGCACCTCGCCGTATTGGGTGAGGTCGGCCACGACGCGCCGCGCCAGATTGCTCGGCACCGCAAACCCGATCCCCTGGTACCCGCCGCTCTGGCTGAAGATCGCGGTATTGATGCCGACCAGCTCGCCGCGCGCGTTGACGAGCGCGCCGCCTGAGTTGCCGGGATTGATCGCGGCGTCGGTCTGGATGAAGTCCTCGTAGGTCGAGATGCCGACGTTGGTCCGTCCGAGCGCGGAGATGATGCCGAGCGTCACCGTCTGATTGAGCTGGAACGGATTGCCGATCGCGAGCACCCACTCGGCGACGCGCAGGCGGCTCGAATCGCCCCACGGAATCGTCGGCAGATTGCGCGCGCGAATCCGGAGCAGCGCCAGATCGGTCGCGGGATCGACGCCGACGATCTGCGCCTCCATCTCGCGCTTGTCGGCGAGCGCGACCGACACCGCGGGGAGCTGCCGCAGCGAGATGCGGCCCGATTCCCCCGTCACGACGTGGTTGTTGGTCAGCACGAGGCCGTCACTGCTGACGATGACACCCGAGCCGAGGCTGCGCTCGACGTCGCGGCGCGGTCCGAAGAGGTCGTCCGGGTCGCCGAAGAAGAACTGGAAGAACGGATCGTTGGCGAACGGGGAGTTCTCGCGGCGCACGACCTGCAGCGACGAGATGTTGGCGACGGCCGGGACCGTGCGCTCGGCGACGCGCGAAAAGTCGGGAAGCGTGGCGCCGCCGGCCACCGGCGCGGGCGCGGTCACCGTCGGCGCCGGCGGCTGCTGTGCGCCGGCGTCGTCGGTCTGCCGCAGCCGTCCCGTGATGATCAGTCCCGCGGCGAAGCCGCACGCGAGGAGCAGCAGCGCGAGGATCAGCCGGCGGGGGCGCATACGGCTACATCACATCGATACGGCGCGCGGCGGCATCGCGCGCTTTCGGACAGGTGATCGTCAGCACGCCGTCCCGCAGGTCGGCCGCGACGCGGTCGGCGTCGACGGGGATCGGCAGCTGAAACGTCCGGGTGAACGAGCCGTGGCCGCGTTCGACGCGGTGGTACTGTTCGCAGGGCACGTCGCGCTCGCGGCGGACCCCCGAGACCGTCAGACGCCCGTCGTGGAGTTCGATTTCGATGTCGTCGCGCGCGAGGCCGGGCAGCTCCGCCGTGACGACGTAGTCGTCGGCGGTTTCGTGCAGGTCGACCGCGGGAACCCAGCCGGCAGGCCCCGGCGAGAACGGGTCGAGCCGCTGCTGGATGGCCAGCAGATCGCGAATCGGATCCCAGCGCGCGAACGCCACGGATCTGATGGTAGCATCGATGAGATCTCCTGACGACTATGGCATCGATACAAGCAACACGGCTCAAGAAGGGCATGCTGATCAAAATGGACCAGGACCTGTTTCGCGTCCTGGACCTGCAGCACGTCACGCCCGGCAACCTGCGCGGCTTCGTCCGCGTCAAGCTCCGAAACATCCGCAACGGCACCCTGTCCGACCAGAAGCTCCGCTCCGAGGATTCGGTCGAGCGCGCGACGCTCGACGAGCGCCAGATGCAGTACCTCTACAAGGACGGCGACGACTACTACTTCATGGACACGAGCAGCTACGACCAGGTGCACATCTCGAGCGAGGCGCTCGGCGACTCGGTCAACTTCCTGAAGCCGGAGATGACCATTCAGGTCGAGTTCTACGGCAGCGAGCCGGTCGGCATCGAGCTGCCGCAGACGGTCGACCTGAAGGTGCTCGACACGGTCCCCGGCATCAAGGGCGCAACCGCCAGCGCGCAAGTCAAGCCCGCGACGCTCGAGACGGGGCTCGTCGTCCAGGTGCCGCCGTTCGTCAACGCGGGCGACATGGTGCGCGTGAACACGGAGACCGGCGAATATCTGTCACGGGCGTGAAATCCCACAACCCAAAAACCAAGTCCCGACACTCGAGGTTGGGCACGTGTGGGGTTTGGGTTTGGGAGTTGGGATTTGGGATTTGACATGGACGTAGTCCGGTATCCCGCCAGCCAGGGCTGGATCGAGGTCATCGTCGGCAGCATGTTCAGCGGCAAGAGCGAAGAGCTCATCCGGCGGCTGCGCCGCGCGCAGATCGCCCGCCAGAAAGTGCAGATCTTCAAGCCCGCCCTCGATACGCGGTATGCGGCCGACGCGATCGTGTCGCACAGCGAGATGCGCATTCCGTCCTCGGCCGTGACGACGGCGCGTGCGCTGCTCGAGCAGGTCGAAGCCGATACGGAAGTCGTCGGCATCGACGAAGGGCAGTTCTTCGATGCCGAGCTGCCGGCGGTCTGCAACACGCTGGCGGACCAGGGGAAGCGCGTCATCGTGGCGGGCCTCGATCAGGACTACCTCGGCAGGCCGTTCGAGCCGATGCCACAGCTGCTGGCGATCGCCGAGTACATCACCAAGACGCTCGCCATTTGCATGGTCTGCGGGAATCCGGCCAATCACACGCAGCGGCTGGTGGCGAGCGAGGACCGTGTGCTCCTCGGCACGCAGGGGACCTACGAGGCGCGCTGCCGACGGTGCTTCGATCCGCGCCTCGCCGGCACCCCCGCCTCCGCCCGGTCGGCTCAGCGATAAGAATCCTGCTACTCTGATCTCATGGCGCGCGATGCGCTGCTGCCATCGATTCTCTTTCTGTTCGGCATCGGGTTCCTTGCGGCCAACCTCAAGGTGACGGCCGATCTCGTCCGCTACCACGCGCGCAAGGCGTCGGCGCTGCTCATCTGGCAGGGTCCCAAGCCGCGCCACTACGGCTTCGCGCTGGCGCTCGGCGCCATCCTGGGTCTCCTCGTCGTCATCAAGATCTTCGCGCTCGGCCGGGAGCCGCACGAGCTCTTCGGCGAGATCATGATGTTTCTGTATTTCGGCTACGCGGTGCCGCTGAGCACGACCATCGCACGCGGGTTTTATCGTGACGGCGTCTGGTCCGACAGCGGCTTCATGCCGTGGGGACAGATCTCGGCCGTCTCCTGGCGCGAGGACGACGCAATTACGCTCATCCTGATCTCGCACTTCAAGAGCATCGCGCAGCGGCTGCAGGTGCCGGGCCACCTGTACGGCCAGGCGCGTCGAGTACTGCGGGACAAGGTCCAGGCGCAGGACATCCATATCGGCGGCTCGGGGCTGGACCTGGGTATGCGCGACGACCGGGATTCGGTCTAGCGGCGAGTCCGACCCCTGTCCCCTGCCCCCTTTTCACCGATAATCAAGGCATGCCGGCCCGTCCAACGTGGAAAGGGTTCCTGAAGGTCAGTCTGGTGAACATCCCGGTGAAGGTGTTTCCGGCGACCGAATCCGCCGCGACGCTCTCGTTCAACCAGCTCCATGCCGAGTGTCAGACCCGCATTCAGCAGAAGCGCTGGTGCCCGACCTGCCAGCGCGAGGTCCCGAACACCGAGCTGGCCAAGGGGTACGAGTTCGAGAAGGGGCGCTACGTCATCGTCAGCGACGAGGACATCCAGAAGGTCCGCGTCGAATCGACGCGCGTCATCAACCTCGTGCAGTTCGCGGACGAGACCGAGATCGATCCGATCTACGTCGACCGCGCCTATTACCTGGCCCCCGACGGTCCGATGGCCGCCGAGGCGTTCGCCGTGATGCGCGACGGCATGGCGGGGAAGGCGGGGATCGGCAAGGTGGCGCTCTACGGGCGTGAGTACCTCGTCGCGGTGAAGCCCCAGCAGAAGGGGCTCGTCATGTACACGCTGCACCACGACGCCGAAATCCGCAGCATCGATCAGATCGAGGAGCTCAGCTCGGTGCCGTCGAAGGTCAAGCCCGAGGAGATGAAGCTCGCCAGGCAGGTGATCGCCACCTTCGACGCCGAGCTCAATCTCAAGGACTACAAGGACGAGTACACCGAAGGGCTTCGCCAGATCATCGAGGCGAAGATCGCCGGCGAGGAGGTCGTGGCGCCCGAGGTGCAGGAGCCGCAGAAGGTCGTCGACCTGATGGAGGCGCTGCGCCGCAGCCTCGACGCGGTCAGCAAGGAAAAGAAGAAGCCGGCCAAAGCGGCCATCGTGCCCGCGCGGAAGGTCAAGGCGAAAGGGCAGAAGGCCGCGGCCGTGAGGAAAGCCGCGGCCGGCTGATATACCCTATGCGCCATGCGACTGAGGCTTCCCTCGCTCGTCCTCGCGGTTTCCCTCGCGCTCGTCGGCTCCGCTCTTTCCGCCGCGGCGCAGACCTCCATTCCCCGCACGCCTGACGGCAGGCCGGACTTCTCCGGCATCTGGCAGGCGCTGACGACGGCCTCCTGGGATATTCAGGATCATGCGGCGCAGAAAGGGGTGCCTGGCGGTCCTGGGATTGTCGTCGGCAACGACATTCCGTATCAGCCCGCGGCGCTGGCTCGCAAGAAGCAGAACGCCGAGCGGCGGGCGACGGAGGATCCGGTGGCGAAGTGCTACCTCCCGGGGATCCCGCGGCTCCTCTACATGCCGCATCCGTTCCAGATCGTGCAGACACCGAACGAGGTGATGATGCTGTTCGAGTTCGTGCACGCGGTTCGCTTCATCTTCCTGACCGGACAGCATCCGCCAGGGCCGATCGAGTGGTGGCTCGGCGACTCCCGTGCCCGGTGGGACGGCGACGCGCTCGTCGTCGACGTGGTGCACTTCAACGACCAGACGTGGTTCGACAACGCCGGCAATTTTCACAGCGACGCCCTGCACCTGGTCGAGCGCTTCACGTACCTCGACGCCGATCACATCCAGTACGACGTCCGCGTGGAGGACCCGAAGGTCTACACGCGGCCGTGGGACATGCGGGTCATCCTGTATCGGCGGAAGGAGCCGAACGCCCAGCTCTATGACTACGAGTGCTACGCGTTCGACTACGAGAAGTACTACCCGTATCCCCAGATGAGGAGTCCGCAATGATGAGGCTTCTGCGGGTCGGAATTGCCGGCGCGCTGCTGGCGGCAGCGGCAGCGCCCGTACACGGGCAGGGCGGCGCGGTCAGGCCGCTCGAGCGCCTGCCGGACGGCCAGCCGAACGTGCAGGGTGTCTGGGGGCCGGTGAACGGTGGATCGTTGTCGCTCACCAATCCCGTGCCGCAGGCGGCCGACTTCGACAAGACGATCAAGCCGCTGCCGAGCCGGATCATCGATCCGCCCGACGGCAAGCCGCCGTATCAACCGTGGGCCGCGGCGCTGCAGAAGGAGCAGAACCACTACTACGCGTATCCGATGCGGCCGGAGCACATCGACACGCAGCACCGCTGCATCCCGTCCGGGGTGCCGCGGTTGTACACGGGGATGCCGTCGCTGCGGATCGTTCAGACGCCCGGCCAGGTCGTGATGATCTGGGACACGTATCACGCGTATCGCGTCATTCCGCTCGACGGGCGCCCGCACGTGGCGCCGAACGTCAAGTTCTACATGGGCGACGGCCGCGGGCGCTGGGAAGGGAACACCCTCATCATCGACACCCGGAACGTGAAAGGGCAGCGCCTCACCTACATCGGCGACTTCTACAGCGAGAACGCGCAGATCACGGAGCGACTCACGTGGACCGACGCCGACAACTTCATCCTGGAGGCGACGATCACGGATCCCACCGTGTTCACGCGTCCCTGGACGATGCGGGTGGCCGAGCGGCGCCGGCCGAACGAGGAGATGTGGGAGAGCGCGTGTTTCGAGGGGATGAGCGACCCGGATCAGTATCTGCTCAAGAACGCGCCGCCCCCGCCGACGCGGTGATCTGGCCCCGCGTTTCAGGAATCAGCCAAGGGGCTCCGCCCCTTGATATCCCGGCGGAGCCCCCCCGGCTGGTTGCCAGTTTCTTCTGCCGCGCTTCGCGCGGCTAGGACCGTTATGCGGAGCGGCAAACGGGTACGAAATTCTCGTTTGGGGCCGCATAGCGGTTCAAGGAATGGCAACTGCAGCCGACGAACGACGCACGACAGCATGGATCGGCCAGGGCGTCGGATCAGCGGAGCCGTCGTCGGCAACGTGACCGCTACGATGCGAATCGACGTGCAGCCGACGGGATCGTGCGAGGGCGACATCACCGCACCGCGGCTGCTGATGGCCGGCGGCGCGTTCGTCAGAGGCACGGTCAACGCGGACGGCTGGTGACGCGATCCAGATACTCGGTGAGCGCCTGGTAGCTCTTCGGCTTGTAGAACACGAACGCCTTGTGACGGGCCACGATGGCCTGTTCCTCCTTCGTCAGCACCCCGCCAGTGAGCACGACGGCGGGGATGTCGCGCAGCTTTTCGTCCGCACGAATCATCGGCAGCAGATCCAGCCCGGACTGCGGCGCCATGCGCACGTCGAGGATGACCGCGTCGAGGCGCCGCTGCTGGAGGAGGGGAATCGCGTCCGCCACCGTCGTGGCGATCTCGACCGCGTAGCCCTTCACCCGCAGGAACCGGGTGAGCGTGGTGAGGATCTCGGCGTGGTCGTCGACCAGCAGCACGGTTCGCGCCTCGGCGGTGGCGGCGGCGTCGTTCACGGCCATCGCAGCAGCTTTACCATCCGGGGCCCGCTCGTGTCGAGCGTCGCTGATACAATGCCTGCAAGCGCCCTCTTCCTGAGCGCGGCGCTGGCGCTCGGCATGGTGACGTGCACCGGACGCCGGCGGGGACGGCGCGTGAAAGACACCCTGGCGGCGGTCGACTGCGCCGACGTGCGGTGGCCGGCAAGTACGCCCGCATTGAGGTGATGGACAACGGACAGGGCGTGCACGCCCACGGCGGCGCGCGGTGCGTGGAGCGCGTACCCGGTCAGGGCTCCCGGGTCCGCGTCTGGGTTCCGGTCACGGCATCCACACCCACAATCCCAGACCCGCCGCCGTCGGGTCGCCCAGCCAGTCGGGCGGTACCAGCCAGATAAACGCCAGAATCGCAATCACCCACGCATCGTAGGGGATCGTCGTCCGCTCGTCGCGCCAGAAGAACGCGCGCCAGAACGCCTGTCCCACCGCGGTGCGGCCCGCGGGAGCTTTCCGGTCGTTGAGTACCAGGTAGGTGTAATGGATCCGATTGACGACGGTGACGATCGACAGGATGAGGATCACCCACAGCACGGCCGCCATCCGATCGGTGAACGCGCCGATCATGAAGAGCACGATCCGCTCCGGCCGTTCCATGAAACCGACCTTGCACTTATCGATGAGCGACTCGGCCCGCGCGCGCGTGTAGCTCGTCATGATCGAGAACATCATGGCGAGCGCGGCGATCATCACGTAGTCGGTGCGCCCCATGTCGGCGTACAGGTAGATGAGGCCGAGAAAGAGGGCGATGTCGGAGAAGCGGTCGAGCGTCGAGTCCCAGAAGGCGCCGAACCGCGACACGGTGTTCGTCAGATGCGCCACCTTGCCGTCGATGAAGTCGAAGATGTTGGCGACGATCATGATGGCGCCCGCCAGCAGGAACCGATCGGCCGCCAGTGCGCAGGCCGCCGCCACGTTCACGAGGACGCCGACGAGCGTGAGGACGTTGGGATGGATCCGCAGCGCCACGCTGGCGGCGATGATCGCGCGCAGCGGGAACATGCACACCGCTCCAACGAGGCCGGTAAACGTCATCGGTTGGTATAATCAGAGGTTTTCATAGGCGCGGCTGGGCGTCCAAGCGGTGCTCGTAGATTAGTCCATGGCGATCCACGACCTCAAGGAGCAGATTGCGCGGCTGCCGGAGCAGCCCGGCGTGTATCTGTGGCGCAATGCGGCCGGCGAGACGATTTACGTCGGCAAGGCGCGTGCGCTCCGGGATCGTGTGCGCAGCTACCTGGGAGCGGCCGGCCTCAGTCCGCGCCATGACGCGCTGCTCGAGGAGATTACGGCCGTCGAGGTGATCGTCACCGATTCGGTGATGGAGGCGCTCGCGCTCGAGAACAATCTCATCAAGCAGCGCCGCCCGAAATACAACATCCTGCTGCGCGACGACAAGAACTATCCGTACCTGCAGCTCACCACGAGCGAGGCGTTTCCGCGCATCCTCGTGGCGCGCCGCGTGGAAAAGGGCGGCGACTTCTATGCGGGCCCCTTCCTCCCCGCGAAGCTGGCGCGGCGGACGATGGCGCTGTCGCACCGGCTCTTCGGGATCCGGTCGTGCAACGAGGTGATCACCGGGGCGCGCGGGCGGCCGTGCCTCGAGTACGACATCAAGCGCTGCATCGCGCCGTGCGTGGCCGACATCTGCAGCCAGGAGCGCTACGCGGCGGCGGTCGAGAACGCCAAGCTGCTCCTCGAAGGACGCACCGGCGAACTGGCCGATACGCTGCAGGCGCGGATGACGGAAGCGGCCGAAGCGGAGCGGTACGAAGAGGCGGCGCAGCTGCGTGACGCGCTGCGCACCGTCCAGACGCTGCGCGACCGCGAGCAGAAGGTGGCGACGCCGGGACTCGGCGATCGCGACGTGTTCGGCCTGAAGGTCGGGCCGAGCGGGGGCGCGATCCAGGTCTTCGCCATGCGGGGCGGCCGGGTCGTCGAACGCGTGGAGCTGGCGGTGGAGCCGGGGCTGGCCAGGCGCGACGCCGACGTGCTGCAGGCGACGCTCCAGCAGTTCTACGAGGAGCGCGTGCCGCCGGCGGAGATCAATCTGCCGCTCGAGATCGAGGACGCCGACGCGCTGGAGGCGTGGCTGTCGGCGCGCGCCGGCCGCCGCGTGCGCATCACCGTGCCGCAGCGGGGCGACAAGCGCGCGCTCGTCGAGCTCGCCACGCGCAACGCGGAGCTCTCGTACCGGACGCGCTTCAACGAGATCACGGCGGCCCATTTCGAGGCGCTCGAGACGCTGAGGGCCGCGCTCGGCCTCCCGGTAATCCCGCGCCGCATCGACTGCTTCGACATCTCGACCATCCAGGGAAGCGAGACGGTCGCCTCGATGGTCGTGTGCGAGGACGGCCGGATGAAGAAGTCCGAGTACCGGAAGTTTCGAGTCAGAACGGGATTGACGTCCACCTCCCAGCTCCCAACTCACAAACCGGACGACTTCGCGGCGATGCGCGAAGTGGTCCAGCGCCGCTACCGCAAGGTAATGGAGGAAGGCGGACCGTTTCCCGACCTGATCCTGATCGACGGTGGGAAGGGACAGCTGACGGCGGCGTACGAGGCGCTCGAGTCCATCGGCCTCGGCAACCTCGTCGCGGTCGGCATTGCCAAGCGGGAGGAGCTGCTCTTCACGCGCGACCGATCGGAGCCGCTGGCACTCGCCGAGAACGATCCGGCTCTCCTCCTGCTGCAGCGGATCCGCGACGAGGCGCACCGCTTCGCGGTCACGTTCCATCGCAAGGCTCGGACGATGCGCGACCTCCGCTCCGAGCTCGATGCGGTACCCGGCATCGGGCCCCGCCGGCGTCGGGCGCTGCTCACCGCGTTTGGCAGTCTTGCCGGCGTCCGTCGCGCCACGCGCGAGGAGCTCGGCGCGGTGGTCGGACAGAAGGCGGCGGCCGCGGTGATCGACTACTTCGCGAAGTCAGCGTGAAATAGAGGCGCTAACGCCGGTCCAAGCCGCGATAGATCCGATAGCCCAGCTCGATCAGCGGATCGGTATTCCGCTCGCCTTCGAAGCACGCCTCCTCGAGCATCTCGAACCCCGGCTCGCGGATGCGCCGCAGCGGAAACGCCATCGTCCAGGGCCGCGTGTACACGTGCGGATCATCGATCGTCGCCTGGTAGTGGATCGTGTCCGCGTCGACCACCGTGAAGCGCGAGACGATGTGCGCGCGGTCGGAGTAGAAGTTCCCTGCCTGGTCGAACCACGACCGCGCATCGATGTTGGTGACGTCGACGACGAGCGTGGTCCCCTCCCAGCGGCCGCGCTGGTCGCCCTGCCACAGTGCGATGCCGCGCCCGACGTGCGGGCGGCCGTCGGTCGGAATGCTCCAGTACGTGTGGGCGCGCTCGAACAGGAACACGACGGTCCCGGGTGTCTGCAGGATCTGGATGTTCGTCGGCGTATACAGCGATCGCGGCACACCCATCGGGAAGCACGGGACGTTCGGATCGATGTACTTCGCCTCGTTCTCGTCACGCTGCCTGACCGCCCATGGCTGATACGGCACGCGCCCATCTGGCGGATCGACGATGAGGCTGGGGCCGCCGTTGTCGTCGACCGTCTTCGGATGCGCTTCGATGTTCTCGGTCGCGAACGTGGTGGCACTGCGCCAGAACCCCTGCAAGTCGGGTCTGCCGTCAGCCGTGCGCGGTGGCTGGAATGACTTCGCGCGTTCGAGCCCGCACGGATGAAACAGCGCCGGTGCGGCCGGGCAGCCTTCCTGGGCGTTCGTTGCCGAGAACGCCGCAAGGATGGCTGCCGCGGCGAGGGCGACGGATACGCGTCTGATCATTCCTCCGATCGGGATGCTACCACTGGTGCACGACGGGCGGCGGATAGCTGTTCGCGTTCCACGGCGGCGTCCGGTACTCGACTCCCCAGTGGATCAGCCCGGTCAGCAACAGAATGGCGATGGCAACGAGCACGAAGGCGAGGGCGATGCCGCCGAGCACCCGGTCGTGGAACGGATCGTCGGTCGTCGTCTCAGGTCGTGCGTGCTTTCGATCGATCAACGTCGTGGCCATGGCGTTCCCTCCCCCAGCTCTGCAGCGTGCGAATGTAGCCGGCGCGCTCGAGCGCCTGTGGATCGCCGACGCCGTGCAGGCTGGCCTGCCCGCGCAGGTCGTCGAGGCAGACCATTTCGTGCTGCTCCATCCAGTCCTCGAGGCCGCGCCGCATGACGTCGACGTATTGCGATCCATAGCGGAGCAGGGCCGAGACCATCTGCACGACGTCGGCGCCCGAGAGAATCGCCTTGATGGCATCCTCGGGCTGGTCGATGCCGCCGGTAACCGCCAGGGCGGGCCGGACGCGGCCGAAGAGGATCGCCAGCCAGTGCAGCCGCAGCAGGAGCTCGCTCGACGTCGACAGCTCGACGTGCGGCGCTACGCGCATGGCGGTGATGTCGATGTCCGTCTGGTAAAAGCGGTTGAAGAGCACGAGGGCGTCGGCGCCCGCATCGTCGAACCGGCGCGCGAGCTGCCCGAAGGCGGTGAAGAACGGCAGCGTCTTCACCGCCACCGGAATGCGCACGATCCGCTTGACCTCGCGCACGATCCCGACCAGTTGCTCTTCAACCGCTTCGCTCGTCGTGTGCAGGTCGGACACGACCTCGTAGAGATTCAGCTCGAGTGCATCGGCGCCGGCCTGCTCGATCACGCGCGCGAACGTCAGCCACGAGTCGGAGGAGGTGCCGTTCAGCGAGCCGATCACCGGGATGGCCACCGCCTGTTTCACGCGGCGGAGGTGCTCGGCGTATCCGTCGGGGCCGAGCGGAAAATCGCCGGCGATGCGGAACCGGGGAACCGCCGGCGCCTCTGCGATCTCCGCTCGACCCGCGTGCCGAAGCCGCCCCTCGCGCACGCCGCTGATCTGCTCCTCGAACAGCGAGTGCAGCACCACCGCGGCACACCCTCCGTCCTCGAGGCGGCGGACCGTATCGAGGTGATGCCCGAACGGCGACGCGCCCGCGATGAACGGATGCGGCAGACGAAACCCGAGGTACGACGTGTCGGTCTGCACCAACGCCCCCGCTAATCGGCGATCGAGTAACCCATGTCGAAAGTGCGCATGCGATCGACCGCCTTCGCAATCGCCTCGCGCTGCGTTTCGAGCAGCTCCGTGACGGTCGGCGGCAGCATGCCGTTGAGCGCCTGTTCGTACGCATCGAGCGCGGCGTGCTCGCCGCGCTCCGCCTCGGCGACGATGCGGTGATCGTGACGGCCGGGGACGAGTCCTTTGAGGGCCATCCACCGCCGGTGCAGCGCGCCGACGCTGGTCCCCTCGGCGTCGGGCGGTCCGCCCAGCCGCTGCAGGTGCGGCAGCAGCGCGTCCGCGAACTGCCTTCGCTCGGTCGCCAGATCCGTGAAGAGCGCCTTCAATGTCGGGTCGCCCACGTGGTCCGCCGCCGCGCGGAACCCGCGCTCTCCGTCCCTGCACAGATCGATCAGGTGGTGGAGCACGTCTCGTTCGCTTCGTTCAGCCATCGCCATCCTCCCGCGCCTGCCTGCGCGTGTAATTGCCCGTGCCGGTCGCCTGTGCAGATTGCAGGCCAACAGCGGAAGGGCGTGCGAAGGTGCGAGGGTGCGAGGGTGTGACGTGCGACGGCGACGAAGCGGTGGCCCGTGCGCGAAAGAACACGCGGCTGTGTGGAATAGTTCACGGCTGTAGGTACCGCTCGTGGCAGCCCTCGCACGTCGCATACACGGTGTCGCTTGCCGGCTCCAGGCGGTCGCGCGCCTTCGCGTCCGCCACCGTGCGGGTCGCTTCCGCCTGGCTGACCAGGGCGCGCGCCATCTCCATCCACGTCGTGGTGTCGCGCGCGAGCCGGGAAGTGGTGAGCAGGCGGCCCGACGCCGCCAGTGTATCGGCTGCTTTGCTCACGGCGGCCCACGCGGCATCGCTCTCGGGCGGTCTGGATGCCGCGTCGAAGATGACGTCCGATGCGGGAATGGTCATGGCGGTCATGACTTCTTTCACCGAGGCCGGCTCCGACGCGTCCTGCCGCGCGTGCGGCGCCGCCGGTGTCAGCAGAGCGAGCGCGATTAGCACACTGATGGCTCGAGGCATGACGTGGCGGATTGCACATCCCGCACCAGCTCTGGTACGGAAGATGCTCAACCGCCTGCAGACGCCGCTGCGCACGCGCGTCGGGGAGCAGGGGATGCGGATCGCTCGAGCCGTCGGTATCGGGTTGCTCGGGTGGACCGCGCTCGCCGGCGCGTCGACCGGCGCGGCGGTGTTGGCGCAGGCGGGAGACGATCACGGCGCCGCGGCGCGGATCTTCACGGAGCGGGTCGAGCGGTACGAGCGGCTTCGGGCGCGGCTCGAGGAGCCGCTTCCGCCGTTCGACGCGCGCCGCGACCCGTGGTCGCTCCTGCTCACGCGGCGCTATCTCACCTCCGCCATCCGTTCAACACGCGCGCACGCACAACCCGGCAACGTGTTCGGGCCGCCTGTCGACGGCTTCTTCCGGGAGATCATTGCCCACGCCGTTTACGAGACCGATATCGGGGGCCTCGTCGATCTCGAGGAGGAAGAGCTCGCCGAGGTGGTCGTCAACGAGTCGGTGCCCGACTGGGCGCTGCGCGACGCGCCGCAGCCGCTCGTCGAGCGGTTGCCCGCCGTGCCAGCCGGAATGTCCTATCGGATGGCCTTTGGTGCCTTCGTGCTGTGGGACGAGCACGCCGAGATCGTCATCGACGTGCTGCCGGATGCCTTCGTCACGCGGTGAATGGTCCGCGCGAGGCAGGGAGGGATGTCATGTCGCGAACGAAACTCTTCTTCATCATGGGCGGCGTGGCGCTGGTGGCGGGGACGGCCGGATGGGCCTGTGGTCTGCTGGCCGCACCCGCTTCGGGCAAGGAGATGCGGCGCAGGCTCGCCTGGCGCGCCGAGGAGGAGTGGCGGAGCGGGTCGAAGGCCGCCCTTGCGTTCGTCGGCCGTGTGGCCGATCGCGCCCGCGCGGAGCTGGAGCAGTAGGGGTCCCGCCGCGCGCGTTCCGTCTCGTTGATGTTCCGCGGTAACCTTGAGATGTTCCGTGACAGCTCAGAACCCGGAGCACCGCGCCAGCCAGGTGTTGGCCGCGATCATCGACTCAGCCGTCGATGCCATCATCCTCATCGACGCGCAGGGACGCATCGAGACGTTCAATCCGGCCGCCGAGCGCCTCTTCGACTATCGCGAGGCCGAGGTCGTCGGCCGCAACGTGACGATGCTGATGCCGTCGCCGTACCGCGAGGAGCACGACGGGTACCTGGCGCGGTACCTCGCGACGGGGGAGGCGAGGATCATCGGCATCGGCCGAGAAGTGCGTGCGCTCAGGCGCGATGGCGCGACTTTCCCCATCCGCCTGTCGGTCGGCGAGATGACCGTCGGCGGCGAGCGCAAGTTCACCGGCATCGTGCACGACCTGAGCGAGCGCGTCGCACTCGAGGAACGCCTGCGCACGAGCGAGGAACGCTGGCGGGCGATCATCGAGTCTGCCGTCGACGGCATCGTCGTGATCGATGCGGAGGGTCGGATCGAGGCGTTCAATCCGGCCGCGGAGCGACTGTTCGGCTATGCGGAATCGGAGGTGCTCGGCCGGAACGTCACCGTCCTGATGCCGTCGCCGTACCGCGAGGAGCACGACCGGTATCTCGCCCGGTATCTCACCACAGGACAGGCGAAGATCATCGGCATCGGCCGCGAGGTCACCGCGCGGCGGCGCGACGGAACGACGTTTCCGGTGCACCTGTCGGTCGGCGAGATGACCGTCGCCGGCGCGCGCACGTTCACCGGCATCGTGCACGACCTGAGCGCGCGCGTACGCATGGAAGAGCAGCTGCGGGAGCAGGCGTCGCTGGTGCGCCTCGGCGAGATGGCCGCCGTGATTGCCCACGAGATCAAGAACCCGCTGGCCGGCATCCGCGGCGCCGTCCAGGTGATTGGAGGCCGCCTGCCGGCCGGCAGCCGCGACGCGGCCGTGACGGGGGAGATCGTCACGCGGATCGACGTCCTCAACGACCTGATTCAAGACCTGCTGCTCTTCGCGCGGCCGCCGCAGCCGCAGCCGATTCCGGTCGATCCCTCGTCGATCGTCACGACGACGCTCGATCTGCTGCGCACCGATCCGTCCGTGGCCGGCATCACGATCGAGGTCGACGGCACGTCGCCGCCCGTGCTGGTCGATCCGGAGTTGCTGAAGATCGTCCTGCAGAACCTGCTGATCAACGGCGCGCAGGCGATGAACGGCTGCGGCCGCATCCGGGTCGCGCTCGGTGCGACGGCCGGCCGCTGCGAGATCCGCGTGGCCGACACCGGCCCGGGCATTCCAGCCGAGATTCGGGACAGGATCTTCACGCCGTTCTTCACGACCAAGGCGCGCGGGACGGGCCTCGGCCTGCCGACGGCCAAGCGGCTGATCGAGGCGCAGCAGGGCGCCATCCACGTGGAATTCCCCGCCGGTGGGGGAACGATCGTCGCCGTCGAGCTGCCGCTGGCCAACGTGACGGCCGGCGCCCGGGTCTGAAGCCCTGGACCGTTTCTTGAACATGTCGCGTGTCGAAGGCCCATGAACGAATCTCCACTCCGCGTGCTCGTGGTCGAGGACGAAGCGTTGATCCGATGGTCGATCGCCGAAACGCTCGCCGAGCACGGGCATTCGGTTGTCGAAGCGGGCAGCGCGGCGGGCGCGGTGCAAGCGCTCAGGGACGTGCCCGAGCCGATCGACGTGGTGCTGCTCGATTTGCGGCTGCCCGATTCGAGCGACCTCGAGCTGCTGACGCGGATCCGGCGGCTCCGGCCCGAGAGTGCCGTCGTGATGATGACGGCGTTCGGATCGCCGGATGTCGCCAGGCACGCCCTCGAGCTCGGCGCCTACCGCGTCGTCGACAAGCCGTTCGACATGGACGCGCTCGAGCACCTGCTGCGCGAGGCGCACGCCGCGCACGGCCGGCCGCACCCCGGCATCACGCACTAGCGCCAGCCGCCGCTCCCGCGGGAAATTTCCCCAACCGCCGCGCACTTTCCGTGCCTTCTTTCGCAGCGCGCGCGGCGTGTCGGCGCGATCCATCCGCGCGTCGGCGATGACGCGCGGACGCGGTCATGGCCGGGCCCTTGCACCAGCTCGACGCCGAGGAGCGTCCCCGCATGCGTCATTCGAAGTTCCTGCGATCGATGCCGGGCCGACTGCTGCGCGTGCTGGTGGGACTGTCGCTCATCGTCTACGGTGCCACGCATCCGTCGCTGCTGGGACTCGTCCTCATGATGGTCGGCATGGTGCCGACGATCACCGGGCTGGCGGGCATCCGTCTGCTCGACGAAGTGCGCGAGCGCCACTCGTCGAGCGACGTGGCGGGCCGTCCGCGCGAAGAGCACGTGTAATGCACCCGCGCGCGCGATCGCGCGCGCCTGCGGAGGCGGACATGTTCGATCTGATCACCGGAGACGTGAAGCACGCGCCGCACCACACGGGTGGGCCGCTGTTCATTTCGATGGTGGCGCACACCGCGGTCGTGGCCGCCGTGTTCCTGAGCACGATCCTGTTCGTCGCGGCGCCGATCCCGCAGGCCGAGATGATCATGGCGTTCGTCGCGGCGCCCCCGCCGCCGCCGCCGCCCCCGCCGCCCGCCCCGCCGCCGCCGGAGGCGCCGCGCGTCGAGCAGCCGGTGGCGACGTCCGGCGATGCCGCACCCGTGGCGGAACCGAAGGACATCGCGCCCGAGCCGCCGCCGATCCCAGAGGAAATGTTCGCCGGCATCGAAGGCGGCGTGCCGGGAGGGGTTGTCGGAGGTTTGCTGTCGGAGCCGCCGCCCCCCCCGCCGCCGCCTCCACCGCCTCCACCGCCCCCGCCGCGCGCACCGGTGCGCATCGGCGGCCAGATCAGGGAGCCGGCGCTCGTCCATCGCGTCGCGCCCGAGTACCCGCTGCTCGGACTCGCCTCGCAGATCGAGGGCGTGGTGATTCTGGAGGCGATCGTGGACGAGGAGGGAAAGGTCCAGACCGTGAAGGTGCTGCGGTCGGCGGGCATCTTCGACGCGCCGGCCGTCGAGGCGGTGAAGCAGTGGCGCTACTCGCCGGTCATTCTCAACGGCCGGCCGGAGAAGTTCATTCTGACGGTGGTGGTGTCGTTCAAGCTGCAGTGAGCGCGCATGAAGCTCTCGGTGATCGCGCTGGACTACGACGGCACGATCGCGCAGCGCGACGCGCTCGATCCTGAGGTGCGCACGGCGATCGCCGACGCTCGGACGCGCGGCATTCTCGTCATCCGGATCCTCGACAATCTACGCCGCGTCGCGGGCGACCTCCACTTCGTCGACGGCGTGGTCGCCGAAAACGGCGCGGTCGTGCATTTTCCGGGCAGCGGACACACGTGGCTCGCGGGATTGCTGGCCGAGCAGCTCATCCTGCACGGGTACGCCATGTGCGTGCTCGATCCGGAAGGCGACTATCGGTCGCTCGAGGAGCTCCCGGGAGTCGCCGTCCTCGGCGGCGAGGAGCCGCCCCCGACGCCGCGGGAGCTCCTGCGGGCGCTGCGATATCCCGATCGCAGCGTGGTGATCGATCTGTCGCACATGTCGCACGACGGCAAGATCGACTACGTCCGGGCGGCGCTGCCGGCTCTCAACGTGATGCGCCGCCGCAACGGTTTGCCGCATCGGATCCTGCTCGACGAGGCGCACTACTTCCTCTTCGAGGCCGGCGCCAGGCATCTGCTCGACCTCGATGCGAATGGGTACACGATGGTGACCTACTGCGCGTCCAGGCTCCCGCCCGAACTCGTCGCCGCCACCGAGGTCATGCTCGTGACCTGCGAATCGAATCCGGCCGAGATCGACGCGCTCTGCAAGCGGTGCGCGGGGTGCCAGGCGGTGGACGAGGCGCGGGCGCGCTGGTCGGTACTCGCCCACCTGTCGCTCGGGCAGGCGATAGTGCTGCCGATTACCGATGAAGCCGGGGGCGAGCTGAAGATGTTCAACATCGGCCAGCGCCTCACGCCGCACGTCCGCCATCGCCAGAAGTACGTGGACGTTCCCGTGCCCGAAGCCCGGGCGTTCGAGTTCGCCGCCAATGGCGGACCGGGCGTCCGGGCACGCACGCTGCGGCAGTTCGTCGCCGCCGTCGAGCACGCGTCGCCGACGGCGCTCGCCCCTTACGTGCGCCGCGGGGACTTTTCGCGATGGATTGCCGATGTCTTCGGCGACCGCGCGCTGGCCGACGACTTGCGGCGGTACGAGCAGCGGTTCACCACGAGCGGGGGCGGTGATGCACTTGCCGACCTGACGGGGGCGATTCGGGCGAGGTACGACCTGCTGGAGGACGAGACCGAGGCGATCTGACTGCGGAACGGCGGTTGCAGCGCCAGAGACGAAAGGGGGAACGCATGCGGATGCAGTTGACGCTGGCGGCGGTGCTCGTGGCGGCTGTGCTGACGATGGGCGGCGTGGCCCAGCAGCAGCCTCAGTCGAACATGCCGGACATGATGAAGATGCACGAGCGGATGACGGCCCAGATGAAGGCCAACGACGCGAAGCTCGATGCGCTGGTCACGCAGATGAACGCGGCCACGGGCAGTGCGAAGGTCGACGCCGTGGCGACCGTCGTGACCGAGCTGGTGCGGCAGCAGAAGGCGATGCACGAACACATGGGGCAGATGCACGCGATGATGGGCCGCGGGATGATGGGCGGCCGTGGGATGATGAGAGGGCAGTGAAGGCGCTGCCGCATCACTACGACGGCCGGCTGACCGGCGGGCCCGCCGGCTACGCCGAGGTCGGATCCTCGGGCCTGCCCGCGCTGCGGATGGCGGAGCCGGCCACGTATGACGGTCCGGGCGATGCCTGGAGTCCGGAGCACCTGCTGCTCGCCTCCGTCCAGGCGTGTTTCCTCTTCACGCTGCGTGCGGTGGCGCGCCTGTCGAAGATCGAGTTCACGCACCTCGAGCTCACGGCGGAAGGGACGGTCGACCGCCGGGACGGGGTGACGTGCTTCACCGACATCGTGCTCCGTCCGATGCTCACGGTTCCCGCCGGCGTCGATCGCGCACGCGCCCTGGCGATGCTCGAGAAGGCGAAGAAGGCGTGCCTCGTCTCCTCGTCGCTCTCGACACCGATTCGCCTCGAGCCGGAGCTTCGAGAAGCGGCCGCTGGGCACGATTTCGCAGCGCGCGAATAATCCCGTATTTGAGTGCCGTGCGCGTCGTGGGGTGCCGGTCGTCGGCCCCTGCGGAGTCGTGCCGCCGGACGGCACGGAATGTGTTCCGGAAGCCGTGTGTCCTCTCTGTCCCCGGTGCGCGCGGCGACAGCCCTCCAGCCGATCTTCACGGCCCGCGGCAGGCGATGGCGCCGAGCAACTCGATGCACGTGGTGAGCGCCACGGCGCTCTACAGGCTGCCCGGCCGGACGACGCTCAACGGCACGGCGCAGTTGACGTCGCAGAACCAGGACGAAACGCTCATCCCCTGGACGATCAACTCGGTCATCAACACACCGGGCGTCTTCGCCGCCTTTCCGCATCTGGCGCAGCTGCCGCGATCCACGGCCCAAGGTGAGGCACGGGGCATCAATACGCTCGTCAACCTGAGTACCCGTCCGGCGCGCCGCATGAGCGTCACCGTGCGCTACCGCTACAACGATCGCGACGTGCGGACGCCGCCATTCGACGCCACCGAGTACGTGCGGTTCGATGCCGTCCCCGAGGAGCTCGCGGAAGGCATCTCGCACCAGTTCGACACCTCGCGGCAGATCGTGGACGCGAGCCTGTCGTTCACACCCGGTTCGTTCGGCACGCTGCGCGTCGGCTACGGTCACGAGGCCGTCGAGCGGCACGGCCGCGGCTTCGCCGACGTCGGCGAGCACATCTTCCGCACGTCGTTCGACGCCTTCTCGAGCCGCTTCGTTACCGTTCGCGCCGCCTTCGACGCGGCGCGGCGGCGGGGCGAAGGGTTCGTCGAGACCGGCGTCGACTACGAGGTGGGCCCCGGCGGCACGCAGCCGACGCTGCGGTACTTCGACGAGGCCGACCGCGATCGGACGCGCGGCTCGCTGCTCGTCACCGTCATGCCGCGCGACGTCTTCGACTGCGCTCCCGCTGCGGCGCGGTGGGATGTCGCGCGGGCGCGCGTTCTTCTGGGGGCAGCTCTCGGCGGCTGTCGAACCGATCGCAGGCGTGATCGGTGCCGTGCTCGTGCTGGTGTCCTCCGCGTTCCTGCCGTACGGCATGGCCGCCGCCGCCGGCGCGACGCTCTATGTCGTCGTCGAGGAGCTCATTCCGGAAACCGTGCGGCGCGGGACGACCGACGTCGCGACGCTCGGTTCATCGCCGGCTTTGCCGTGATGATGTCGCTCGACAACGCGCTGGGGTGAACAGGGACTGGGAGGTATGCTGGGGTATGGGCGAACGTGCGGCCGTGCACGACGGTCTGCCCGGTGCCGACCTCATCGGACGCGGCCTCGATGACCTCGCTGCAGGCCGGGAGTCCATTGCGGCGCTCCTCGTATCGATCGGCGGCCCCCGCCTCACCCGGCTGGGACTGACGATACCGTCACCGTTGCCGCAGCCGGAGCGTCGTCTGTATGCTCGTCTTCACGCGGAAGACCCCGATACCGCCCACGGCCGCTACAATGCGCTGGTGCGCCGCCTTGTCAGCTTCGAGCGCGCCGCCGCATGCGCGAGCTAGCCGATGCGGCGCGCATCCGCCGCTTCATGCGGGAGCTTGGAACCACGACGGACGTCGCGGCACGCGTCTACTTTACCGGCGGAGCGACCGCCGTACTCTTCGGGTGGCGCGACAGCACCATCGATGTCGACGTCAAGTTCGTGCCCGAGCTGGACGTCCTCTTCCGCGCCATCCCGCAACTGAAGGAGTCGCTGCACCTCAACGTCGAGCTCGCGTCGCCCGCCGATTTCATCCCGGTGCGTCCGGGCTGGGAGGAGCGCAGTCCCTACATCGCCTCCGAGGGGCATCTCACGTTCCATCATTTCGATCTGTACGCACAGGCGCTTGCCAAGGTGGAGCGGGGCCACGCCCAGGACGTGGAGGATGTACGCGCGATGGTGAACCGCGGTCTGGTCGATCCTGCCGAAGCCCGGCGCTACTTCGACGCCATCGAGCCGGCCCTCTATCGCTACCCAGCCGTCGACCCGCCGGCGTTCCGCCGGGCGGTTATCGAGCTTCTGGGAGGGACAGCCGGCTGAAGGCGCCTTGCAGCCATGCGGCCGCCGCGCGGTACGGCTGTGAATCGGTCGCGGCGAGCGATTCCACGAACGGCGCAATCCAGAAGCCGAGGTGATCGCGCATGAACGCCCCGTACGCCTCGGTGGTGACGGTCAGCTCCGCCGCCAACTGCGCGTGGAGGGCGAAGGCGCCCTTGAACGCGAGATAGGCGAGGAAGTCGAGCTCGACGGCGATGTGATCCGCCACCTCGCGCTCGCGTGCGTCGGGCTCGTAGGCGAAGGCCTGATAGTAGCCGCCGATGGCCGCCAGCAGCGGCCCGCGGACCGCCAGCGCCGCCCGGTCAAAAGACGATTCGCATGCCGGCAGTCCGCCCGGGCCAAGCACGGAGTGGAACTCCCGCTCCCACGTGTCGAGGTGCATGTCCAGCAGGGCTGCGGCGTCGGCGCGCACGTCGTCGGGGAGCATCGGCAGCAGCACCCGCAGCTCGGCGAGCCCGTCGGGGGTCGGCGGGCGGAAGAGCCTCGAGGCAAACCGCCAGCAGACGGCGCGCTCGAGCCATACGCGCCGCGCGGCTTCCTGTTCGGCCGTCATCGGCCGGGCGCCGCCTGGAGCACCAGTGGGATCCATACCGACCTCATCTTGCGTGGCCCCGCCTGCCGCGAAGCGCCGTCCCACACGGCGAGCGCCAGGAATGTCTTGTGCCCAACGCCGAGCTGCGCGAGGCCATCGCCCTCGTCGAGCGGCCGTGCGATCGTGACGAGCCATTGCCCGTCGCGCCACGCACCGCGTCCGAGCGCCTGTTGCGTGGCGACGGCCGTCGTCGTGCCGTAGCCTTCGGCCACCAACTCCTGCACCGGCGACGGCGTCGCGCGGCGCGTGACCGGATTGCCAGCGGCATCGGCGGGGGCGTAGCGCCGCGCCATCTCGTCCTGTGCCGAGGGATTGGCGAGGAACGGGTAGTGGTCGGTCGTCGCGTTCGGGTAGAGGGCGGCCACACGGTCCTTCCCGCCGCCAGCCGCGCGCTCGGCGTCGTCCTGCCAGAGCGCCTTCCAGTAGAGGAGGTGCACCGCCTTGCCCGTCTCGCCCATTGCCGGGTCGGGGACCTGACTGCCCGGCTGAATCGGCAATTGAATGGCGGCGCTGTCGGAGGTGACGCCGGTCTCGGCGAGCACGTTCCGCGTCGCGTCCTGCCAGGCGAGCCGGAAGACGATCCAGTCGCCGTTGTGCAGCGCGCGGACGTCGACGCGCGCGACGCCCGCCTGCATGAGCTTCGGCTCGACGATGTCCTGCGGGACGAGCGCGGCCGGGTGTTCGGGCGCTCGCTGCCAAAGCGCCGCGAGCGGATCCTCGATCGGCAGCGCGCCGCTCACCGCGACGGCGGTCACCTGCGCCGCGTCGATCGTTGGTCCGCGCCGGCAGGCGGGGAAGGATGCGATCGCCGACACGAAGACGACGAGAACGATCTTCCTCATGTCACGTTCAACCGGATGATGCGCCGCGCGGAGTCTTCGGCGGGCCGGATGAAGAGCGGCTCGTAGATCGGCACGCGCACAATCTCGCGGTGGTCGTCGTCGAGCGCGATTGCCTCGTCACCGGCAATCCGGAAGAACGGAATCGTCCGCTCGGTGGATCCGAAGAGCGTGAACAGCCCGGCGAGCGTCTTGTCATGGCGGGCGTTGCGATACGTCCTGACGGCCGCGGGCGCGCCGGGCCCGAACATCTGGATGAGAAAGGGGTCCGGGACGTTGATGGGCGGCACGTAGTAGACGTTCGGCTCGAGGCCGAACTGCGGGTAGAGCGGCAGCGCCAGCTTCCGCACGTGCACCAGGTAGTCGATCGGGTTGTCCTCGCGCGCCCGCTCGGGCGGGTTGACCCACCCCTGCAGCCGGATCTTGCCGATGCAGTTGACGAAGCACTGCGGCTGGATCCCCTCCTCGATCTTCGGGAAGCACGCGATGCACTTCTCGCTCGTGCCGGTCGACGGGTTGAAATAGACCTTCTTGTAGGGGCAGGCGCGCACGCACTCCTGGTACCCCCTGCAGCGCGACTGGTCGAGCACGACGATGCCGTCTTCCGGGCGCTTGTAGATGGAGGAGCGGGGGCAGGAGGAGAGGCAGGCCGGATACGTGCAGTGGTTGCAGATGCGCGCGAGGTAAAACATCCACACCTGCTGCGGCAGGCTGAGCGCGAGCCCCTTGTCGACGCTTCCGGTGATCTCGTCCTCGCCGATGTTCGGCGACGCGTAGTCGATGGCGTCCGGCATCCACCCGAGCACGCGCTCGCCGGGCGGCGCGGCTTCGAAGACCGTGCGTCCCGTGTACTTCGCCCCGTCCCAGCTCTGCGGGCCGAGCGCGTCGAGCAGTTTCACGTCCCACGCGAGCGGGTAGTAGCCGTACGGCTTCGTCTCCACGTTGTTCCAGAACATGAACTCCTGGCCGCGGCCGCTCGTCCAGGTCGTCTTGCACGAGAGCGTGCACGTCTGGCAGGCGATGCACTTGTTGATGTCGAAGACCGCGCCGAACTGCCGCTTCGGGCGGTTTTCGGAATACCAGTAGTCCATTGCCCGTCCGAGCTGCCAGTTGTAGACCCTCGCCATCTCGCTATCCCTTCTTTCTCCCACCCCATCGCGCAGTGCGCGATGGGGGCCCCGGCCTGACGAACTCGCCCTTGAGGAAGCGCTTCACCGCATCGCTCTCGTAGCCGGGCCGTAGACCGAGCGCCGCGGGGCGCCACAGTCCCTGTGCGTCGAGACCGCCCGGTTCGGCGCGTGTGATTTTCACGATCGCCTCGCGCGGCGCTCCCGTGGGACAGTGCGAATCCGGGAGGAATCCCTGGCCCATCACCTGGCCAAGGAGCTCCTTGCGCGGCAGCGAGTCGGTCATGAGCGTCGGTTTCAGCCAGCCGCGCGTCGCGCTCTGGTGGCTGCCGGAGCGGAACATCGCCTGGTAGTTCGTGTCGGGGTTCTTCGCGAGCCGATCGGCCCGGGTGCGGCTGCCGCGGAGGCTGCCGGGAGTGGTGCCGTACATGTTGAACCACATGCGCGTCACGCCGCGCGGCGTCCCCGGGTAGTAGCGCGTGCGGCACAGCAGCCGCGCCACCTCGTACTTCGGGTCGCCCGCCTTCCACCCGCGATACGGCCGATCGGACGGATCGGAGTCGATCCACACGTAGTCGCCGTCCTCGACGCCCAGCTCCTTCGCATCGAGCGGATTGATGTCGACGTACCCCTCGGTCACGAACGGCGCACGGGGGTCGCGGCGGTAGACGTCGCCGAAGGGGCCGAAGAGCACTGCCACCATGTCGGTATCGATCGGCGTGGTGTGCGCGCCGTGCCGGTACTTGGGTGTGTGGAAGATGAACCGGTAGCCGTCGCGCGCGAGCGGGTGCTGGGTCTTCGCCACCTCCGCCCACGGTTTGACGACGTTGCGCACCTGGCGCGCCTCACACGACAGGTCGCCGGCGTCGAGGCCGTAGACGTCCGGCCCTTCCTCGCGGAAGCACGGATGCGTCGCGCCCACGATGACGTTCGGCTCGTAGAACGTGGAGTCGATCGGCTCACGGTAGACGGGCAGGTTCTCGCCGTACGCGATGAACTCGTCCTCGTCGCGGTAGAACTCGAGCCGGCCCGACTTGGTCCACCACGGCTTCGACTCCTGCGTCTGCTCGTAGCCGCCGACGCGCGGGTTGGTGCGCGTCATCATCAGCGCCGGGACGCCGCGCTTCGCC
>Ga0209172_10001844_pt1 | contig 41489 bp, 35 predicted proteins | sample LarsenN4metaG_FD_184113 | JGI IMG/M metagenome (GOLD analysis project Ga0209172, IMG submission 184113) | Hot spring sediment bacterial and archeal communities from British Columbia, Canada, to study Microbial Dark Matter (Phase II) - Larsen... ... | reverse complement strand
AGAACTCGAAAGCCGTCAGGTCCAGCTTGTCGCGGTAGGCGTTGAAAATATTCATGATGTCGGCGAGTTGCGGCACCGCCAGCACCATCACCGCCAGTTCCGCCGGCGGCCGCGCCAGCCGCAGCGTGGCCTCGACGATGAAGCCGAGCGTACCCTCCGAGCCGATGAACAGGTGGCGGAAGTCATAGCCGGTATTGTTCTTGGCCAGGCCGTGGTTCAGCTCCAGCACCTCGCCCTCGCCGGTGACCACCTTCAGCCCGACCACCCATTCGCGGGTCATGCCGTAGCGCACGACCTTGATGCCGCCGGCGTTGGTGGCGATATTGCCGCCGATCTGGCTGCTGCCGCTGGAGGCAAAATCCACCGGGTAGTACAGGCCGTTGGCCAGCGCGAACTCCTGCAGCGTCTTGGTGATCACCCCCGCCTGGCAGCGCACGGTGCGGCCAACCTTGTCCAGCTCCAGGATGGCGTTCATGCGTTCGAACGACACCACCAGTTCGCCGTTGCGCGCCACCGCGCCGCCGGACAGACCGGTACGGCCGCCGGACGGCACCAGCGCGAACTGCTCGCGCTGCGCCCAGCGCACCAGCGCCACCACCTCCTCCACCGTTTTCGGGAACAGCACCGCGGCGGCATCGGGCGTGAAATAGCGCGTCCAGTCCAGGCCGTAGCGCGTAAGGGTATCGGTATCGGTGGCCACGCGGTCGGCGGCCAGCAGGCGGCCCAGTTCGGCCAGCTGTTGCGGTGCAAGCATGTGCGCTCTCTCTAGTCAAAAAACGGCAATCGGAGTCATAATACCCGATAAATTTAGTCAACAAAGGGCCATTCGCATCATGCAAACCGTATCGCTCGCCAAGGACAAGATCAAGGTATTGCTGCTGGAAGGTGTGCACCAGAGTGCACTCGACACCTTCCGTGACAATGGTTACCACAACATCGAGTATCACAAGAAAGCGCTGCCGGACGCCGAACTGAAGGAGCGCATCGCCGACGCCCACATCGTCGGCATCCGTTCGCGCAGCCAGCTCACCGATGACGTGCTGGAGGAGGCGAAAAAGCTGATCACCGTCGGCTGCTTCTGCATCGGCACCAACCAGGTCGACCTCGCCGCCGCCACCCGCCGCGGCATCCCGGTTTTCAATGCCCCATTCTCCAACACCCGCTCGGTGGCCGAGCTGGTGATCGCCGAGACCATCATGCTGTTGCGCGGCATTCCGGAAAAGAACGCCCTCGCCCATCGCGGCGGCTGGCTGAAATCGGCGGAAGGCAGCTTCGAGGTGCGCGGCAAGACGCTGGGCATCGTCGGCTACGGCCACATCGGCACCCAGGTCGGCGTGCTGGCGGAAAGCCTGGGCCTGAAGGTGGTGTTCTACGACATCGAGAACAAGCTGCCGCTGGGCAACGCGCGCCAGATCGGCAAGCTGCACGACCTGCTGGCCGAATCCGACGTGGTCACCCTGCACGTACCGGAAACGGCGCAGACCAAGGACATGTTCGGCGCCGCCGAGCTGGCGGCGATGAAGGCCGGCAGCCACCTGATCAACGCCTCGCGCGGCACGGTGGTGGTGATCGAGGCGCTGGCGGCCGCACTGGCCAGCAAGCACCTGGCCGGTGCCGCCATCGACGTGTTCCCGGTGGAGCCGGAGGGCAACGGCGAGGAATTCCTGTCGCCGCTGCGCGAATTCGATAACGTGATCCTGACGCCGCACATCGGCGGCAGCACGCTGGAGGCACAGGCCAATATCGGCGGCGAAGTCGCCTCCAAGCTGGTGAAGTACAGCGACAACGGCTCGACGCTGACCGCGGTCAACTTCCCCGAGGCCTCGCTACCGGCGCACCCCGGCAAGTGCCGCCTGCTGCACATCCACAAGAACCAGCCCGGTGTACTGGCGCGCATCAACGACGCCTTCTCCAAGCTCGGCATCAACATCGCCGCGCAGTACCTGCAGACCAGCGACGAGATCGGCTACGTGGTGATCGAAACCGACAGCGCCGCCAGCCAGCCGGCGCTGGAAGCACTGCAGCAGATCCCCGGCACCCTGCGCTGCCGCGTGCTGTACTAGGGCCACCCGCTTGCGGCCAACGTTGGCCGCAAACGCAAAAACGCCACGGCTAGCCGTGGCGTTTTGTTTGGCAGCAGCGAAGATCAGGCGCTGACCGGCTGCGCTTCCTTCATCAGCAGCGCCACCAGCGTCGCCACGCGCAGCTTCAGCTCGCGGCGGTCGACGATCATGTCCAGCGCGCCCTTCTCGATCAGGAACTCCGAGCGCTGGAAGCCTTCCGGCAGCGTCTCGCGCACGGTCTGCTCGATCACGCGCGGGCCGGCAAAGCCGATCAGCGCACCCGGCTCGCCGATCACCACGTCGCCGAGGAAGGCGAACGAGGCGGACACGCCGCCCATGGTCGGGTCGGTCAGGATGGAGATGAACGGCAGCTGGTAGTCGGACAGCAGCTGCAGCGCGGCAGAGGTCTTCGCCATCTGCATCAGCGAGTTGAGGCCTTCCTGCATCCGCGCACCACCGGAGGCGGCGACACAGATGAACGGCGCGCGCGCCTCGACCGCAGCCTGCACGCCGCGCACGAAGCGCTCGCCGACCACCGAACCCATCGAGCCGCCGATGAAGCGGAACTCGAAGGCGGCGACCACCGCCGGCATATTGTGGATACTGCCCTGCATCACCACCAGCGCGTCGTCCTCGCCGGTGCTTTCCGCCGCGGCGACCAGACGGTCAGGGTACTTCTTGCTGTCCTTGAACTTCAGGATGTCAATCGGCTTGACCTCGGCGCCGATCTCGCGACGGCCTTCCGCATCCAGCAGCATGTCCAGCCGCTCGCGGGCATTCAGCGAGTGGTGATGGTCACACTTGGGACATACCTGCAAATTGGCCTGCAGGTCAGTGTGGTACAGCACCGCCTCACACGCGGGGCACTTGCTCCACAAACCTTCCGGTACCGCCGACGCCTTGCTCGTGCGCGGATCGCGCTTGATCTTCGGCGGCAGGAGTTTATTCAACCAGCTCATTGCTGACTCCTTGAATCAATACGTTGCGGCCAACGGTAACGTTGGCCGCAGGGTGCTGGCACGGGTGACCAGCATTGTTCTAACGGATGGCATCCTTCAGTGATGCCACCAGACGGGTAAGCTGCTCTTTGGCAGTTTCGGGGGTCGCCGCTTCGATTTCCTGCACCAGACGGCTACCGACCACCACCGCATCCGCGGCGGTGGAGATGGCGCGCGCCGTTTCGGCATCGCGAATTCCGAAGCCGACACCGATCGGCACATCAATAAATTCTCTAAGGGCGGCAATTTTACGCGCTACGTCGTCAATGTCCAGATTTCCAGCACCGGTCACGCCTTTAAGTGACACATAGTAGACATAACCACGTGCCAGCGCGGCGATTTGCTTGACCCGCGCCATCGGCGTGGTCGGTGCAATCAGGAATACCGGATCCAGTTTGGCGGCAATCAGCGCTGCCGACAGCTCGGCCGCTTCTTCCGGCGGGCAGTCCACGGTCAGCACGCCGTCGACACCGGCGGCGGCGGCTTCCTGCGCAAACACCTCGTAGCCCAGCACGTGTACCGGGTTGAGGTAGCCCATCAGCACCACCGGGGTCTGCTGGTTGCTGCGGCGGAATTCGCGCACCATGTCCAGCACGTTGCGCAGGCCGACCTTGTGCAGCAGTGCGCGTTCGCTGGCGCGCTGGATCACCGGGCCGTCAGCCATCGGATCGGAGAACGGGATGCCCAGTTCGATCACGTCGGCACCGCCTTCCACCAGACCGTGCATCAGGCTGACGGTCAGGCCGGGATCGGGATCGCCGGCGGTGATGAACGGGATCAGGGCTTTTTCGCCGGCGGCTTGCAGGCGGGTAAAGGTTTCAGCAATACGGCTCATCACGCGTTTCCTTGCAGCCGGCCTGACAATCAGTCAGGCCGGTATCATCGGGGAGCGGCAAAGGTTGGCCGCAGTGCGGCCAACCCTGGCCACCTTACAGGGTCAAGCCCATCAGACCGGCGACGGTGTTGATGTCCTTGTCGCCACGGCCGGACAGGTTGACCAGAATGATCTGATCCTTGGCCATGGTCGGCGCGATCTTGGCAGCATACGCCAGCGCGTGGCTGGATTCCAGCGCCGGGATGATGCCTTCCAGGTGGCAGCAGTCCTCGAACGCCTTCAGTGCTTCGTCGTCGTTGATGGCCACGTATTCGGCGCGACCGATGTCCTTCAGCAGGCTGTGCTCCGGGCCGACGCCCGGGTAGTCGAGGCCGGCAGACACCGAGTGGGTCTCGATGATCTGGCCGTTCTCGTCCTGCATCAGGTAGCTGCGGAAGCCGTGCAGCACGCCCGGCTTGCCCGCCGTCAGCGGTGCCGCGTGGCGGCCGGTGGCCACCCCGTCACCACCGGCTTCGACGCCGACCAGGCGCACGCCTTCCACCTCGACATAAGGATGGAAGATGCCGATGGCGTTGGAGCCGCCACCGACGCAGGCCACCACCATGTCCGGCTGACGGCCGACCATTTCCTGCATCTGCTCCTTGGCCTCGATGCCGATGATGCGCTGGAAGTCGCGCACCAGCATCGGGTACGGGTGCGGGCCGGCGGCGGTGCCGAGGATGTAGAAGGTGCTGTCGATATTGGTCACCCAGTCGCGCATCGCCTCGTTGAGCGCATCCTTCAGCGTCTTGGAGCCGGACTCCACCGGCACCACGGTGGCGCCGAGCAGCTTCATGCGGAACACGTTCGGCGCCTGGCGCTTCACATCTTCCGAACCCATGTACACCACGCACTCCATGCCGTAGCGGGCGGCGACGGTGGCCGAGGCCACGCCGTGCTGGCCGGCGCCGGTCTCGGCGATCACGCGCTTCTTGCCCATGCGCCGCGCCAGCAGCGCCTGGCCGATGGTGTTGTTGACCTTGTGCGCGCCGGTGTGATTGAGGTCTTCGCGCTTGAAGTAGATCTGCGCGCCGCCGAGCTGCTCCGACCAGCGCTTGGCGTGGTAGATCGGGCTCGGGCGGCCGACAAAGTGTTTCAGTTCGTAGTGATATTCCTGCCAGAACGCCGGATCAGCCTTGGCACGGGCATACTCGGCATTCAGCTCGTCCAGTGCTGCCATCAATGTTTCCGCTACATGGACACCGCCGTACGGGCCGAAGTGACCGCGTGCATCGGGGAAGTCATAACTGCTCATGGAATGCTCCTGATGGTTTGATGATGGTAGCGGCACGCGGTGGCGCGCCGTGTTAATTCTGTGTCGCCCGCACCTCGGCGACGAAGTCCGCCACCCGCTGCGGGCTCTTGATGCCCTTGCCAGCCTCGACACCGCTGGAGACGTCGACCGCCGCCGGGCGCACGCGACGCACGGCATCGGCAACATTGTGCTCGTCCAGGCCGCCGGACAGGATCAGCGGCAAGGGCAGCTGCGCCGGGATCAGCGTCCAGTCGAAGGTCTTGCCGGTGCCGCCGTGCGCGCCCTCGACAAAGGCGTCTGTCAGCAGGCCGCGCGCGTCATGGTACTGTGCGGCCAACGTTTGCAGATCGGTACCCGGCTGCACCCGCACCGCCTTCAGGTACGGACGGTGGAAACTGCGGCAGAACGCCGGCGATTCTTCGCCGTGGAACTGCAGCACGTCGATGGCGCACTGCGCCAGCACGGCTTCGATCTCCTCGCGCGTGGCGTTGACGAACAGCGCCACCACGGTCACGAACGGCGGCAGCGCGGCAATGATGGCCTGCGCCTGCGCGATTCCGACGTGACGCGGGCTCTTGTCGTAGAACACCAAGCCGATGGCGTCGATGCCAAGGTTGGCCGCAGCTACCGCATCCTCGACACGGGTAAAGCCACATACTTTGATACGAACGCTCATCTTATCTCCACAGGGTCAGGCGCGCGGCCTGGGCCTGCGACGGCAGTTCGAACTGCGCCGGGTAGCCGACACCGGTCAGGTACAGGCCGTCGGGCATGAAGGTCGGCGGCGCCTTGGTACGGTCCGTCGCCGCCAGCAAGGCCGTCATGCCGGCAGTATCGAGCTTGCCCCTGCCGACGTACAGCAGCGCGCCGACGATATTGCGCACCATGTGGTGCAGGAAGGCATCGGCGGTGAGGTCGAAGCGCAGCAGGCCGTCGACTTCGCTGATGTCCAGCTGCTGCAGATCTTTCAGCGGCGACTTGGCCTGGCACTCCGCCGCGCGGAAGCTGGAAAAATCGTGTCGCCCCAGCAGTACCGCCGCCGCCGCGCGCATCGCGGCCACATCCAGCGGCTGGTGGTACCAGCCGACGCGGCCGGCAGTCAGCCCGGGGCGCACCGGGTGCGTCAGCAGGAAATAACGGTAAGAGCGGGAAAACGCGGAAAAGCGCGCATGAAATTCGTCACTGACTTCCCGCGCCCACACCACGGCGATCTCGGGCGGCAGATGGGCATTGACGCCGCGCACCCAGGCATTGAGCGGGCGGATGGCATCACTGTCGAAGTGCACCACCTGCATCAGCGCATGCACGCCAGCATCGGTACGGCCGGCGGCGAGGGTTGTCACCGGATGGCCGGCAATGCACGACAGCGCCTGGTTCAGTTTGTCCTGCACGGTGTTCCCACCGGGTTGCGTCTGCCAGCCGGAAAACGCACGGCCGTCATACTCCACACCCAACGCAACTCTCATTGTCCCACTTTCACGAGTAAGCCGGACAACAGCAACAGCAGCAACAAGGCCAACGTGTCACGCATGGTCCACGGCGAAAAGCCTAACTTTACCTCATCCGTCGGGGCTTGTGTCAGTTGCGCCGCCAGCGCCGTACGCCACGCCGCCAGGCTCAGCGCCGGCGGATGCTGCAACCAGTGCTCGGCATAAAACAGCGTCAGCCCCAGCCGCAGCAGCACGCGCTCCAGCGGCAGGCCGAGCCGCGCCAGCGGTTGCAGCAACCACGCCAGCGCCTGCAGCATGCCCTGCTGCCCCAATTGCAGCCAGACGCAGCGCAGGCTCGCCATCAGCAACAGCAGCCGCAACTGCTGCTGCAGTGCCAGGGTCAGCCCCTGCCGCGACGGCGACCACGCGGCGGCGAACAGCGCATCACCCGGCACCGACCAGGCGGTAACCAGCAGCAGGGTCAGCAGCAGCCAGCGCATGCGCCGCAACGCCAGGCACAGCTGGCGCCATAACAGGGGGAGGCAGAACAGGAACAACAGGGAAAGCGCCGGCCAGGACCAAGCTTGCAGCACCAGCGCCAGCAGCAACCACGCTACCAGCACCAGCGCGGGATGGCCGCGCACGATCAGGAACCGTCCACCGCTTCTTTGGGCGCTTCCAGCAGCCCGGCATCACGCAGCAGGGTATCGGCCATCTCGCTGTCACCCATCTCGCGATACAGCTGTGCCAGTTCGGCAATCGCCGCCTGCTCCGACAGCTCACCGGCCACCGATACCGGCTGCCGGTCATTGGCGGCGAAGTCGGCGACGCGGCGCGCTACCACCGGCTCAGGCGCCACGAACTCAGGCAACTCCGGCTCCGGCACCACTGGCGTCGACTGCGGCAGCGGCGCCGCGATCGCCGCAGCGGCCGCCGGCAATGGCACCTCGGGCGCCTCGACCTCGGCCGGCGCGGATGCCAGCACCACGGGCTCGCTCATCGGCCGCTCGATGGCACGATACAGCGGGTTGTCCGCATCCAGCGTGGCGCCCAGCTGCTGCACCCGCGTCCACAGGCCGCTCAGCGGGCCGAACACCGCCAGCACATCCAGCGCCACCGCCTCGAACTCGCCGCGATTGCCCTGCGCGGCGATCAGGTCGAGCAACTTGATGCGCAGATCCTCGCGTTCCGGCTCGGCGCGCAAGGCATTGCGCAGCAGACTCTCGGCCGCCTCGCTACGACCATAAGCCAGCAGCACGTCCGCCTCGGCCAGTACGTCGACCGTATCGAGCCGGATCTCCTCGGCCGGCGCGGGCGGCGGCACCAGCGCAGCCGACGGCGCGACTGGCGGCGGCGCGACTGGCGGCGTCGCGGCCGGTGTCTGGCCGGTTTCCGCAGCGCTGTCCGCCGGTTTCTGCTTGCGGCGCCGTAGCAGCATCCACGCCAGCAGGCTGGCCACGGAAATACCGCCAACCCCCGTCAGCACCCATTCCGTCAAGCGGCCATCAAGAAACGCCGCTTCGCTGTCCGACAACGGCGGCATGGCCGGTGCGGCACTGGCCGCCACCGCGGGCGCCGGGCTGGCCTCCAGCCGGCTGATTTCCGCTTCCAGCCATTTCATTCGCTGCTGCGCCGCCTTCAACTGCTGGCCGATCTGCTCGGACGGCACCGCCGCTGCGACTGACGGCGCAGAGGCGGCCGGGACCGGCGGCGCGACTGAAGCCGGAGGTGTCGCCGCAGCCTTGGCCGGGGCGGTCACCGACGAGTCGTGCGTGCTGGCAGTGGGCGCCGACTTGTGTTCCGGGAACACCAGCCAGGCACCGGCAAACAACAGGTCGCGGTCACCGCCGGCAAAGGCCTGCGGGTTGCGTGCCAGCACCGCAGCCATCCAGGCCTGCCGCGCCGCCGGGGCGTAGCGTTGCGCCAGCCGATTAAGGCTGTCCCCCGCCTTGACGCGATAGCCGTCCACCGGCAACGCCTGCGCCGACGGGGCCACGTGCTTGCGATAGCGCTGGCCAGCCCTGGGCACGGCGACACTGAAACGACGCAATACTTCATGCTCACCCAGCCGGGCCTGTAATTCAAAACCGATGCGGCTACTGGTCACTGGCTGCGGATGATGCAACCGCAAGAACTGACGCCCGCCACGGCTGCGCAGCGCAAAGCGTACCGCTTGCGCATCGCCCAGCCCGTGCAGCGCCGCCAGCTGGAACTGGCTGGCGTGATCGGCCGCCGGCCAGTCGCCCAGCAGCTCGACTTCCATGCGCAGCGGCAGCCCGCGCACCGACAGCAAACGCCCGGCACCGAAAGCGGGCGTGGAGGCACCGGTGATGAAACTCGGTTTTTCCGCCGGCAAGGCACTGTGCGGCGAAGGTTTCTTGTCGGGGGTTACCGGCCACGGCCCGGATGCCGGCAGGTGGTACTCGCGGATGGCGCGGCCGGAAGGCCATGACAGCTCAAGGGCAAAATGCAGGCCCTGTTCACGAGGCAGCACCGGCCCGGACAAGGTAATCAGGTAGCGGCCGGGCGACACCTCGCTGGTGCGGATCGCCAGCTGGCGCACCGCTTCGGCGTAAGGCCCCAGCATCGGATAACGCTCCAGCGACGCCAGCGACGCCGTCGGCGCGCTGAGTCCGGCCTCCGGCTCGACCGCAACCTCGGCATAAAACGCCTCGTCGGCCGTCGACAGCACCCGCAGCGCGCCGAGTCCGGCCCAGGCCGGCAGTACCGCGCAGGCGGTCAGCAGGCCGGCCAGCACCGGGCGCAGGGCAAAGCTTGGGTGACTAGCGTTGGTTTTCATCGGCGGTCGCCAGCTGTGGCATCAAAGCGAGGACAGCAGGTTGGCGGCTTCCTGCTTCAGCGAACCGCCGGCCTCGGCCACCAGTTCTTCCAGCACTTCGCGCGCACCATCCTTGTCCCCCATGTCCAGATAGACACGGGCCAGATCCAGCTTGGTCGACAGTGGATCGTCCGACACCGACATGCCTTCGGTGCTGACTGCCGGCGTTTCCGCGCCCAGGCTGTCCAGGCCGAAATCGAAATCGACGCTATTGGCGTCCGGCTCGGCTGCGGCCAACGTTTCCAGCGGACTCGCGGTGTTCACCGGCTCGTCCAGCTGGAAATCGAAGTCCAGCATGTGCTTGTTCTCTTCCGGCTCCGGTTCGGGCGGTGCCGGTTCCGCCACCACCTGCTCGGCGCTGGCCAGCAGGCTTTCGATATCCAGCTCCGGCGCCAGCGCCTTGGGGGGCGCGAACGGATCGTCGCCGAGCAGGGCCGCACGCAGCGGATCATCGTCCACGGCCGGCGCGACCGGTTCTACCACTGCCGCAGCGGCGGCCGGCACACTGCCCATCAGTTCGTTGTCGAGGTCGATGTCCATCGGCGACGCCGTAAAGGCATCGTCGGCCACCGCCTCGCCGGCGACGGCAACACCGCCATACAGGGCATTGGCGGGATCGATGCCGCGCCCCAGTTTCGCGATCTTGTCCCACAGCGTGCCCTGCCCGCCCAGCGCGTCGTGCAGCGCTCTGGCGTGCGGTTCGAAAGCGGCTCGATCCTGGCGTGACGCGTAGATTTCCAGCAGCTTGGCGCGCACCTCGTTCAGGGTCGGGTCTTTCGCCAGTGCGTCTTTCAGGATTTCCTCGGCCTGCTGGTCGCGGCCGTAGGCGAGGTAGACCTCGGCTTCGGCGATCGGATCGACATCGCCGGCCTCGGCACCGCCGGTATCGCTACGGGTGAAGTCGGTGAGGAAAGTATTACCGGCGGTCATCGGCTCGGTATTGGGTTGGTGCAGCGACTGCTTGCGCAGGGTGCTGGCCGCGCCAGCGTGGCCCGAACCCGCGGCACGACGGCGACGCAGCATGATGATGGCCGCCAGCCCCAGCAAGACCGCAGCCAGCGCGCCGCCAATCAGCGGCAGGTAGGCCATGATCTGGTCCAGCAACGGCTCGCCACGCTCTTCAACATCCGGTGCCGGTTGCGGCGTCGCCGCCGCCTGCAGCGCATTGAGGCGTTTTTCCAGTTCGGTGATTTTTTGCTGCGCCTGCTGCAGTTGCAGCGCCTGTTCGGAGACCACGGCGGAGGCGTCAAGCGCTGGCGCCGAGGCGGGAGCGGTCACCGGCTCCAGCTTCACCAGCTGTTCCGTAGGGGCAGCCGGTTTGGCAGGCGCCACTGCCGGCGCTGCTGCTGCGGCAACGGGTGCTGCCGCAGTAGTCTGCGGGGCCCGATCGGCGGCGAGAAGGCTGTTGCTGCGTTCGCGCCCGAGGGCACGGATTTGTGACAGTGGCGGCACCTTCAGGCGGGCACCGGCACGCAACTGGTCGGGATTGCCGGCGACGAAGGCCTGCGGATTGGCCTCCAGCAGCGCGGCCATCACCTGGCGCAGCGAAACATTGGGCAGCGCCAATGACGCCGCCAGCTGGTGCAGGGTCTGCCCCGAGCGCACGCTGATACGGTCCGGCGGCGCACGATTGACGGTTTCGCGCGCGGCACGCGGCGGAGACGGTAGCCTTGGCGCCGGTGCCAGCCGCTCGCTCGGCGGACGGACCGCAACCGGTGCCGGATTGGCCGGCAACGCATAATCGACCGGATCCAGCAGCACGGTATATTCGCGCACCGAACGGCTGCTCGGCATTTTCGCTTCCACCACAAAGCGCAGATAAGGCTCGCTGATCGGCGCCAGCGACGTGACCCGGATATACGGCCGGCCGTTGGCACGCTGGGCCAGCGTGAAGCGCAAGCTGCTCAGCAGCGGCGCGTAATCGACTTTCAACTCGCGAAAGGTATCCAGGGTGGCCAGGCCAACCCGCTGCACATCGCCATCCGAGCTGCTCAGCTCGATTTCGGCACGCAACGGTTCGCCAAGATTGGACTTGACGACGACCCCCCCCAAACCCGCCCAGGCTGCAGAAGAAAATGCCACTGACAGCATTAATACGCTCAGTTTTTTCTTGGCCAGCATTCTTTTTTGCTACCTTTCGGTGTGTTGTTTTGCTCTAGCGCCGTTACCGCTCATTTATCCACCATTTGCATAAGCGTGGTGACGGCCGATTTTTAAACCGGCCTGATAAATCTTGCAAGCGAATAGCCAAATCAGTATAGCGACATAGTACCTTGAGATTCCGGCTCAGGCAAAATAGCCACGCTTCATCAGGGCTGCGGCCAGCGCCACGCAAGGCTCTGCGGCACCGGCACGGACATTGTCGGCCGCCAGCCAGAACGACACGGTACCACCCGCCGTCTGCCGCACGCGGCTGACCCAGACCGCCTCGTTGCCGGACGCTTCCAGTGGCGTGACATATGGCAGTTCGCCACGCGGATCGTCAACGATTTGCAGACCACCGGCAGCCAGCAACTCGCGCGCCTTGTCCGCATTCAACGGGTCGCGGGTCTGCAGTGTCACCGCCCAGCCGTGACCGAAGAAGACCGGCACCCGCACGCAGCTTGCCTCGACCCGCAGCGCCGGTTCGGCCAGCACCTTGTGCAGCTCGTCGACCAGCGACTGTTCTTCTTCGCTGCTGCCCTGCTCGTCGACGTCGCCGATCAGCGGCAGCACGTTGAAGGAGATGCGCTTCTGGTAGACCTCCAGCTCGATGTCACGGGCGCCAAACAGCGCGGTGGTCTGGTTGGCCAGCTCTTCCAGCGCGGCGCGGCCGGTACCGGAGACCGACTGGTAGCTGGCGATGGTGACCCGCTCCAGACCGCTGGCCTGCAGTGCGGCCAACGCCTTGGCCACCGGTGTCACCGTGCAGTTCGGCACCGCCAGCAGCAGGCCTTCGCCGAGATCATCCAGCGCGGCGTCGTTGATGCCGGGCACCACCAGCGGCACGTCCTCGGACAGCCGGTATACCGAGCTGAAGTCGATCACGGCACAACCGGCGTTGCGTGCTTCCGGTACGAAGCGACGCGACAGTTCGCTGCCGCCGACAAAGATCGCCAGCGAGGCATTGGCAAAGTCAAAGTCATCCACCGTGGCCACATCCAGCTCGAGATTGCCCAGCGACACGGTTTCGCCGTCCTTTTCCGCCACATCCAGCGCAAACACGCGGCCGATCGGCAACGCACGTTCGGCCAGCAATTCAAGCACGGCCTCGCCAACCAGCGAGGTGGCACCAACAACAGCAATACGCAGGGTTTCAGACATTCTTTATCCAGTTCTAGAAAACGAAAAGGGCGCCGTTGGCGCCCTTGGCTAACAGTATCGCACTATTTTAGCGTTCAATCAGGATCCGCAACATACGGCGCAGCGGTTCGGCCGCACCCCACAGCAGCTGATCGCCGATCACGAAGGCCGACAGGTACTCGCCACCCATGTTCAGTTTGCGCACGCGACCGACGCCGATCTGCAGACCGCCGGTGATGGCGGCGGGTGTCAATTCCTTGACGGTGATGTCGCGGTCGTTCGGCACCCACTTCACCCAGTCGTTGCCAGACTTGATGATGGCCTCGATCTCGTCCAGCGGCAGGTCTTTTTTCAGCTTCACGGTCAGCGCCAGGCTGTGGCAGCGCATGGCGCCGATGCGCACGCACAGGCCATCGACCGGGATGGTCGCCGTGTTACCGAGGATCTTGTTGACCTCGGCCTGGCCTTTCCACTCTTCCTTGGACTGGCCGTTGTCGAGCTGCTTGTCGATCCACGGGATCAGGCCGCCGGCGAGTGGCGCGCCGAAGAACTCGGTCGGCACGTCTTCACGGATGGTGGCGGCAACTTTGCGGTCGATGTCGAGGATGGCGGACGATGGCGTGGCCAGCTCGTCGGCCACCGCGGCGTGCACCACGCCCATGCCCTTCAGCAGTTCGCGCATGTGGTTGGCGCCGCCGCCGGAGGCCGCCTGGTAGGTCATCGAGGATACCCACTCCACCAGACCCTCGCGGAACAGACCGCCCATACCCATCAGCATGATGGAGTTGGTGCAGTTGCCGCCGATGAAATCCTTGACGCCATTGGCAAGGCCGGCTTCGATCACGTTGCTGTTGACCGGGTCGAGCACGATGATGGCGTTGTCTTCCATGCGCAGCGTGGAGGCGGCGTCGATCCAGTAGCCGTTCCAGCCGGCGGCGCGCAGCTTGGCGTACACCTCGGTGGTGTAGTCACCACCCTGGCAGGTGACGATGGCGTCCATCGCCTTCAGCTCGTCGATATTGCGCGCGTCTTTCAGCGGCGGTACGTCGCGGCCAACGTTGGGGGCGGTACCACCGACATTGGAGGTCGTGAAAAACACCGGTTCGTCGATAACGGCAAAATCATTCTCTTCCAGCATGCGCTGCATCAGCACGGAACCGACCATGCCGCGCCAGCCAACAAAACCTACTCGCACGATAATTCTCCTGAATGTCTTGGGTGTTTGAAACTGTCTCGCCAGCCATCTCTTGACAGACCGGCTTTATGTAGTGATCAGCCCCATTGTGCAGGGCAACAGCGGCACGCACAATGGGGCTGACGTTTTTTATTCAAACAACATTAAAGATGCAAATTACAAGGCCGCAACCACCGCATTGCCCATGCCGGAGCAGCTGACTTTCTCGCAACCGGTCTCGAAGATATCGGCGGTGCGATAGCCCTGCGCCAGCACCGTTTTCACCGCGTTTTCCACGCGCTGGGCGGCGGCTTCCTGGTTGAAGGTGTAGCGCAGCATCATCGCCGCCGACAGGATGGTGGCCAGCGGGTTGGCCAGGTCCTTGCCAGCGATGTCCGGCGCCGAGCCGTGGCTAGGCTCGTACAGGCCCTTGTTGTTCTGGTCCAGCGATGCCGACGGCAGCATGCCGATGGAGCCGGTGAGCATCGAGGCCTCGTCGGACAGGATGTCGCCGAAGATGTTGCCGGTCACCATCACGTCGAACTGCTTCGGGTTGCGCACCAGCTGCATCGCGGCGTTGTCGACGTACATGTGCGACAGTTCCACCTGCGGGTACTCGCGCGCCACGTCGATCATGATTTCTTTCCAGAACTCGGTGGTCTCCAGCACGTTGGCCTTGTCCACCGAGCACAGCTTCTTGCCGCGCTTCATGGCGATGCCGAAGGCGACGTGGGCGATGCGGCGGATTTCGCCCTCGCTGTAGCGCATGGTGTTGTACGCCTCGCGCTCGCCCAGCTCGTTGACGGCGATGCCGCGCGGCTGGCCGAAGTAGATGTCACCGGTCAGTTCGCGCACGATCATGATGTCGAGGCCGGATACCACTTCCGGCTTCAGCGTCGACGCGTTGGCCAGTTCCGGGTACAGGATCGCCGGACGCAGGTTGGCGAACAGGTTGAGGTCCTTGCGGATCGCCAGCAGGCCGCGCTCCGGGCGCAACGCGCGCTCCAGATTGTCGTACTGCGGGCCGCCGACGGCGCCGAGCAGCACCGCGTCGGCGTCGCGACACAGGTTCTGCGTGAACGACGGGTAGGGATGGCCGAACTCGTCGTAGGCGGCGCCACCCAGCGGCGCCTGCTCCATCTCGATCGGCAGGCCGTCGCTGCGCAACACTTCCAGCACGCGCTGCGCCTGGGCAATGATTTCCGGACCGATGCCGTCACCTGGCAAGACTGCAATTTTCATGATCTTTATCCCGTAGCGTGGAGGACAAGGTTGGCCGCATTGCGGCCAACCTTTGGTGGTGGGTTCAGGCAAACAGCCACGGCTGCGCCGCGCGGTGCTTGCTTTCGAAAGCCTTGATCTCGGCTTCGTGCTTCAACGTCAGGCCGATCTCGTCCAGACCGCCAAGCAGGCAGTGCTTGCGATGCTCGGTGATGTCGAAGGCAAACACCTTGCCGGACGGCGTGGTGATGGTCTGCGTCGGCAGGTCCACCTGCAGCGTGTAGCCTTCGGCCGCTTCGCATTCGCGGAACAGCTGGTCGACCACTTCCGCCGGCTGCACGATGGGCAACAGGCCGTTCTTGTAGCAGTTGTTGAAGAAGATGTCGGCGAACGACGGCGCGATCACCACGCGGAAGCCCTGGTCTTCCAGTGCCCACGGCGCGTGCTCACGCGAAGAGCCGCAACCGAAGTTCTCGCGCGCCAGCAGTACCTGCGCACCGGCGTAGCGCGGGAAGTTCAGCACGAAGTCCGGGTTCAGCGGCCGCTGGCTGTTGTCCATGCCCGGCTCGCCGTGATCGAGGTAGCGCCACTCGTCGAACAGGTTGGGACCGAAGCCGGAACGCTTGATCGACTTCAGGAATTGCTTGGGAATGATGGCGTCGGTATCGACGTTGGCGCGATCCAGCGGGCACACGAGGCCGTCAAGGGTGGTAAATGCCTTCATTGTGCTGCCCTTTCGATGGCGGAACCTGCGTTTCTGAGATCCTGGCCGACACCGGCCACGGTATTGCATCCGGTGACTGCCGCCAGCAAGGCCAGCGCAGTCAGAAGTCGCATTGTCATGTCTGTTCTCCTAGCTCTGGCCCGCTTACAGCGCGCGAATGTCGACGAAGTGGCCAGCCACCGCGGCGGCGGCAGCCATCGCCGGGCTGACCAGGTGGGTACGGCCGCCCTGGCCCTGACGGCCTTCGAAGTTGCGGTTGGAGGTGGACGCGCAACGCTCGCCCGGCTGCAGGCGGTCGGCATTCATCGCCAGACACATCGAGCAACCTGGCTCGCGCCATTCGAAACCGGCGGCGACAAATACCTTGTCCAGCCCCTCGGCCTCGGCCTGCGCCTTGACCAGACCGGAGCCCGGCACGACCAGCACCTGCTTGACGTTGGCCGCCTTGCTGCGACCCTTGGCCACCGCGGCGGCTTCACGCAGGTCTTCGATACGGCTGTTGGTACAGGAGCCGATGAACACGATGTCCACCGGAATCTCGTTGATCGGGGTATTGGCCTGCAGGCCCATATAGGCCAGCGCGCGCTCCATGGAGCCCTTCTTCACCGGGTCGCTTTCCTGCGCCGGGTCCGGCACGCGGCCGTTGATGTCGGTCACCATTTCCGGCGAGGTGCCCCAGGTCACCTGCGGCTGGATGGCGGTGGCGTCGAGCACCACCACTTCGTCAAACTGCGCGCCGTCGTCGCTGTGCAAGGTGTTCCAGTACGCCACGGCGGCGTCCCACTGCTCGGCCTTCGGCGCGAACGGACGACCCTTCACGTAGTCGATGGTTTTCTGGTCCACCGCCACCAGGCCGGAGCGGGCACCGGCTTCGATGGCCATATTGCACAGGCTCATGCGGCCTTCCATCGACAGCTCGCGGATCGCTTCGCCGCCGAACTCGATGGCGTAGCCGGTACCGCCGGCGGTGCCGATCTTGCCGATGATCGCCAGTGCCACGTCCTTGCCGGTAATGCCGGCCGGCAGCTTGCCGTCGACGCGCACCAGCATGTTCTTGGATTTCTTCGCCACCAGGGTCTGGGTGGCCATCACGTGCTCGACCTCGGAGGTGCCGATGCCGTGCGCCAGCGCGCCGAAGGCGCCGTGGGTGGAGGTGTGGCTGTCACCACAGACCACGGTCATGCCCGGCAGGGTGGCACCCTGCTCCGGCCCCATCACGTGCACGATGCCCTGGCCCTTGTCCTTGAACGGGAAGTAGGCCAGCGCGCCAAAGGCCTTGATGTTGGCGTCCAGCGTTTCCACCTGCTGCCGCGAGATCGGGTCCTTGATGCCCTCGTCCCAGTGGTCGGTCGGCGTATTGTGGTCGGCGGTCGATACCACCGAATCCACGCGCCACAACGGACGATTGGCCAGCTTCAGGCCTTCGAAGGCTTGCGGGCTGGTCACTTCGTGGACCAAGTGACGGTCAATATAGAGCAATACGGTGCCGTCTGCTTCTTCGTGCACCACGTGGCTGCTCCACAGCTTGTCGTAGAGGGTCTGTGCGGTCATGGTTCTGCTTTCTCGATGAGTTTGCCGACAACATTCCGGCAGTGGATCCGGTCATTCTGTCACGTCCGCCCGAGGCGGAACAAGCCGCTGCGGCCAACCCTGGGCAGGCCGCCGGCCGTGAATAGTGGCCCTATCATTGACCAAGCCGGTTCCTAGTACAAGATAAGCATTTATACTAGTAGTGATACTACCAAGATAAGCCGCCACCACCATGAACGACGAGCGCAATACCAGCCCGCTAGGCGACTTTATCCGCAGCCACCGCGAGCGCGTGTCGCCGCAGCAGGCCGGCCTGCCCGCCGGCAGCCGCCGCCGCGCCAAGGGCCTGCGCCGCGAGGAAGTCGCCGCGCTGTGCGGCATCAGCCCCACCTGGCTGACCTGGATCGAGCAGGGTCGCACCCAGTCGGTATCGGCCGCCACGCTGGCACGGCTGGCCGACGCGCTGTTGCTGAGCCGCGCCGAACGCGACTACCTGTTCAACCTCGCCGGGCAGAAGAACCCGGACGACGCCCACCTCGCCAGCGATCCGGAGGCGCAGCAGGCACTGGCGCTGGCAGTCGGCAAGATCGCCGACCCGGCCTATGTGCTGGACGGGCTATGGTTCGTGCCGGCATGGAACGCGCAGGCCGCTACCCTGTTCCGCGGCTGGCTGGACCAGCCGGAGCCGCGCCACAACCTGCTGCACTTCATGTTCCTGCACCCGCTGGCGCCGCAGCTGGTCGACGACTGGCCGACACGGGCGCGCCGCATGGTGGCGGAATTCCGCGCCGAGATCAGCGCCCGTCGCGATGACGGCGAAGTCGGCGCCCTGCTCGACGGCCTGCGCCGGCAGAGCGCCGACTTCGACAGCCTGTGGCGGCAGCAGGACGTGCAGGGCCGCGAAGGCGGCGAGCGCGCCTTCAACCACGCGCAGCTGGGACGGGTCAGTTACCAGCAGCTGACGCTGCGGCTGGCCAATGCGCCGGGACTGAAGCTGGTGATGCTGCTGTCGGCGTAAGCACGCCGCATGGCTGGGCTGCGGCCAACCTTGCTCAGCCATGCGTCATTGCAGACGGCGAGCGCAGCCAGCGCCAGCTCACCAGCACGCCGATGAAGGTCACCACCGCAGACACGGCAAAGGTCAGCGTCACCCCGCCATACGGCCACAGCACGCCGCCGAGCAGGCCGCCGGCGCTGCCGCCGACGCCGAAGGAGGCAATCACGTACAGCCCCTGGCCGCGCGCCTGGTGCTGCTCGGCAAAGTAGCGGTGGATCAGCCCCACCGCCGCCGCGTGGTGCACGCCGAAGGTGAAGGCGTGCAGCGTCTGCGCGAACACCGCCACCGCTGGTTGCGCCAGCAGCAGTGCAATCAGCACAAAGCGCAGCGCGGTCACAAGCAAGGACGCCAGCATCAGCTGCTCCAGCGTGAAGCGCGCCATCAGCCGAGGCATCAACAGGAAGACGCCGATCTCGCAGATCACCCCCACCGACCACAGCCAGCCGATGGCACTCTTGCCGTAGCCGGCCTGCTGCAGGCCGATCGAATAAAAGGTGTAGTACGGCCCCATGCCGAAGGCGAGCAGGAAGCAGCAGGCAAACAGCGCCAGCACCTGCGGCCGCCGCAGGGTGCCGGCAATCGACTGTCGCGATGTACTGCGCGGCGCGGCGTGCACCTCCGGCACGAACCAGGCCGCCAGCGCGATCAGCAACAGCAGCGCCAGCACCGCCCACGGCAGATTGCGAAGCCCGAGCAGCTCCAGCAAGGCACCACCGACCAGCGACAGCGTGACAAAACCGATCGAGCCCCACACCCGCACCCGGCTGTAGCGCCCCGGCGTGGCGCGCGTCAGGTGCGCGGTGCTGGCCTCCACCAGTGGCAGCGCCGCCGCCCAGAAGAAGTGCGACACCGCCAGGCTGACGAACACCCACCAGAAGCCGTTGTCCAGCCCGACAAAGGCAAACGCCAGCGCCGACAGCAGCGAGGTCGACAGGATGATGCTGCGCCGCCGGCCACGCCTGTCGGCCAGCCAGCCCCACAGCCCCGGCGCCACGATGCGTGCCAGCGTCGACAGTGCCATCAGCACCGAGATCTGCACCGTGCTGAACGACAGCGATTCGAGGTACAGCCCCCAGAACGGACCGAACAGGCCCTGGAAGGCGAAATAGCTGAAGTAGAACGCGGCGAACGGACGCAGGTCGGCAACGGCGGGCATGGCGGATTTTCTTTCAGGCAAGGGCAAAAACAGGCGCGGGGCGGCATGATAGCGCCATTGCCGGCCCCCGCCTATCGCTCACCAGCTGTCCTTGAAACGGGAGATGTCGCGGCGCGCCTTTTTCGTCGGCCGGCCATCGCCGTGCGGATAGCTGGCGTGTTCGGCCTTTTGCAGCGCGATCTGGTGTTCGCGCGCGGTCACCGATGCCTCGCTCTCGCTGTACAGCAGCTGCGCCTCTTTGGCCGGCCGTCGCTGCGTCGCCAAGGCCAGGATGGTGACCTTGTACTCCAGCCGCTCGATGCGGATCAGCAACTGGTCGCCCTCCTTCGCCACCCGCGAGCCCTTGACCCGCTCGCCGCCGACCAGCACCCGCCCCAGTTCCAGCGCCTCGTGCGCCAGCTGCCGCGTCTTGTAAAAGCGCGTCGCCCACAGCCACTTGTCCAGCCGCACCTTGTCGTCATCCGCACCTGCGGCCAACCTTGCCTTGCTCATGGCGCAACCTGCCACGCCGCCTGCAGCAGCCCCGGCAGTTCCAGCTGCAGGCGATCGCCCCCTTGCAACCGCCCCACCCCTTCCGGCGTACCGGTAAACACCAGGTCGCCGGCACGCAGGCCGTAGATGCGCGACAGGTAGCTGACGATGGTTGCCACCGGGAACTGCATCAGCGCGCTATCGCCGTGCTGGCGCAACTCGCCGTTGATGTGGAGGCTGAACTGCAGCCGCGCCGGATCGGTGACGAGGTTGGCCGCAACGAAATCCGACACACAGGCGGCGCCGCGAAAGCCCTTGGCCTTGGTCCACGGCAGTCCCTTGGCCTTCACCTCCGACTGCACGTCGCGTGCGGTCAGGTCCAGGCCGAGGCCGTAGCCGGCGATGCAGGACAGCGCGTCGGCTTCGTCGACGTGGTCGGCGTCCTTGCCGATCAGCAGCACCAGCTCGCACTCGTAGTGCACCTCCTGCGAGTAGTCCGGCAGCAAGATGGGGCTGCCCTCGCGCAGCAGCGCCGCGTTCGGCTTCAGGAACACCACCGGTTCGCTTTCCACCGCGTTGCCAAGCTCGGCGGCATGGGCGGCGTAATTGCGCCCGATGCAGAACACCGTATTCACCCGCTGCGCGGTCCCCGACAGCTGCACGTGCATGAATGTTTCCTTTTCTGAAATGGGTATGGGGTGGCTTGCCTGCAGCGGCAGCACCACCACGCTGGGCAGGCCGGCGACAGGCAAAGCGCAGCCTCGGTTGCAGTATGATTTTCCTGTCGCCACAGGGCAACCTTGCCGCCACGGCAGCCAACCTCGCCAGCTCGTCTTGAACCAGCGATTGATGCATCGCAACATACCAAAAGCATGAGACAAGTTATACTGCTGCCATCATCCGCACCACCCGCCCGGACGGCTGTTCTTGCCGCTGCTGGCATGGCGTTTGCGAGCCCGCAACGATATTCCTGCGCTGCAACAATAAGGCGCTGTGTTTTGTCATAAAGCGGTGGTACAGTCGTAACCATCTACCGACAGTGCCAGCAAGAAAACAGCCTGCATGCAGGGCGGGATGGTGCTTGATCGTCTTTCCACTTTCGAAGGAGAACCAATGAGCCAGGAAACCCCCAACCCGCTGGACAGCTTTTTTGCCAATCTGTCCGAGGCCAATCAAAAGTGGATGCAGCAGTTCGTCAACTCCATGAGCAGCGGCCTGACGCCGCAAGATGCCGCCAACCCGATGGCCGGCGCATGGAACCAGATGGTCAACAACGCCACCCAGTTCATCGCGATGCAGAACAACCTGTACCAGCAGCAGATGAACCTGTGGATGCAGTTCCTGGGCCAGAATGGTGCTGCCACTGCCCCGGCGGCGAGCACTGACCGCCGTTTCTCGGCACCGGAATGGAACGAGCATCCGTTCTACAGCTTCATCAAGCAAAGCTACCTGCTGACCTCGAAATGGATGACCGACCTCGCCGACCAGACCCATCTGGAAGGCGAAGACAAGGAACGGCTGGCCTTCATCACCCGCCAGTACGTCGATGCCATGGCACCGACCAACTTCATGCTGACCAATCCGGAAGTGATCAAGCAGGCCATCGAGACCAAGGGCGAGAGCCTGGTCGAAGGCATGAAGAACATGATGGAAGACATCCAGAAGGGTCACATCTCGATGTCGGACGAAACCAAGTTCGAGATCGGCAAGAACATTGCCTGCACCCCGGGCGAAGTGGTGTTCCGCAACGACCTGATGGAGCTGATCCAGTACACGCCGACCACCGGCGAAGTGTACGAAAAGCCGCTACTGATCGTGCCGCCTTGCGTCAACAAGTACTACCTGATGGACCTGCAGCCGGACAACTCCATGGTGCGCCACTTCGTGGCCCAGGGTTACCGCGTGTTCCTGGTCAGCTGGAAATCCGCGACGCCGGAGATGCGGCAGTACCAGTGGGACAACTACATCGAGGAAGGCGTGATCGCCGCAGCCGAAGCGGTGCGCAAGATCACCAAACAGAGCAGCATGAACGCGCTGGGCTTCTGCATCGGCGGCGTGATCCTCACCACCGCGCTGTGCGTGATGGAAGCGCGCGGCCTGAACTACATCGATTCCGCCACCTTCATGACCTCGCTGATCGACCACACCGATCCGGGCGAGATCAAGGTGTTCCTCGATGACAACTTCTTCAAGGGCCGCGCCGCCAAACTGGCCGCCGGCAACGGCGGCATCGTCAGCGGCAAGGAGCTGGGCCGTACCTTTGCCAGCCTGCGCGCCAACGACCTGGTGTGGAACTACGTGGTCAACAACTACCTGCTGGGCAAGACGCCGCCACCGTTCGACCTCTTGTACTGGAACAACGACGCGGTGGATCTGCCGATGCCGATGCACACCTTCTTCCTGCGCGAGTTCTACGACCGCAACGCATTGACCAAGCCGGACAGCATCACGCTGTGCGGCGTCAGCATCGACGTGCGCAAGATCAAGGTGCCGGTGTACATCTTCGCCGCGCGTGAAGACCACATCGTGCCGTGGAAATCGGCCTTCGACGGCGTCAAGTTCCTGGAAGGCGCCGCCTCGCGCCGCTTCATCCTCGGCGCTTCCGGCCACATCGCCGGCTCCATCAACCCGGTAACCAAGGACAAGCGCAACTACTGGGTCAATGAAACGTTGGCCGCCGATGCCGATACCTGGCTGGAAACCGCGCAGAGCATGCCCGGCAGCTGGTGGAAAGACTGGGACGGCTGGCTGGCACCGCAGTCCGGCAAGAAAGTGGCCGCACCGAAGGCAATGGGCAGCAAGGAATTGCCGCCGCTGTGCCCGGCACCAGGTCTGTACGTGCAGGCCAAAGCCATGCCGCAACTGGCGGCCATGCAGTAATCAACCCGGTTCATGATTGTGCTACAGTGTTTCTTGTGCGTCGCACAACAGCACTGTAGCCAATAATAAGCAAACACACTCGTGGAGAAACTCTCATGCAAGATATCGTGATCGTTGCCGCCCTGCGTACCGCTGTCGGCAGCTTTGGTGGTTCGCTGTCCAAAATCCCGGCGCCGGAGCTGGGTGCAACCGTTATCAAGGGTTTGCTGGCAAAGACCGGCGTGCAGCCGGAAGCGGTGAGCGAAGTGATCCTCGGTCAGGTGCTGACCGCTGGCGCCGGCCAGAACCCGGCGCGCCAGGCGCTGATCAAGGCCGGCCTGCCGGTGTCGACCCCGGCCTCCACCCTCAACGTGGTGTGCGGCTCCGGCCTGCGCGCGGTACACCTGGGTGCCCAGGCCATCGCCAACGGCGATGCCGAAATCGTGATCGCCGGTGGCCAGGAAAGCATGTCGCTGTCGCCGCACATCCTGCCGGGCTCGCGTGACGGTTTCCGCATGGGCAACGCCCAGCTGGTGGACACCATGGTCGCCGACGGCCTGACCGACGTCTACAACCAGTACCACATGGGCATCACCGCCGAAAACGTGGCCGCCAAGTACGAGATCAGCCGCGACGAGCAGGATGCGCTGGCACTGGCGTCGCAGAACCGCGCCGAAGCCGCACAAAAAGCCGGCAAGTTCGCCGACGAAATCGTGCCGGTACTGGTACCGCAGCGCAAGGGCGACCCGGTTGCCTTCGCCAGCGACGAATACATCAAGGTTGGCAGCACCGCCGAATCGCTGGCCAAGCTGCGCCCGGCGTTCAAGAAAGACGGTTCCGTGACCGCCGGTAACGCCTCCGGCATCAACGACGGCGCCGCCGCGGTGATGCTGATGACCGCTGCCAAGGCCGCCGAACTGGGCCTGACGCCACTGGCCACCATCAAGTCCTACGCACTGACCGGCTGCGCGCCGGAAATCATGGGCATCGGCCCGGTAGCCGCCACCCGCAAGGCGCTGGACAAGGCCGGCTGGAAAGTGGAAGACCTCGACCTGGTGGAAGCCAACGAAGCCTTCGCCGCACAGGCACTGGGCGTGGCAAAAGAGCTGGGCTGGGGTGCCGACAAGGTCAACGTCAACGGCGGCGCCATTGCGCTGGGTCACCCGATCGGCGCTTCCGGCTGCCGCGTGCTGGTCACCCTGCTGCACGAAATGCAGCGTCGCGACGCCAAGAAAGGCCTGGCGACACTGTGCATCGGTGGCGGCATGGGCGTGGCGCTGGCGGTAGAACGCAAGTAAGCCTGCCGCACGCAAAACCAAGCCGGAGCCTGCTCCGGCTTTTTCATGCCCTATTCATTTACAAAAAGACAGACTATTGCGCCAATTGGCAAAATAATTTGCACAAAACACCCCGCCATCGCAGAATGCATACAATCTCCCACCGAGAAGCACGATGACGAACTCCATCCCTACCCGCCTGGCCGCCCTGCGCCGCCACATGCAACAGCAAGGCATCGCCGCCTGCCTGATTCCGTCCTCCGATCCGCACCTGTCCGAGTACCTGCCATCCTACTGGCAGGGCCGCCGCTGGCTGTCCGGCTTTCACGGCTCGGTCGGCACCCTGATCGTCACCGCCGATTTTGCCGGCCTGTGGGCCGACAGCCGCTACTGGGTGCAGGCGGAACAGGAGCTGGCCGGCAGTGGCATCGCGCTGATGAAGATCCAGACCGTGGCGCAGCCGCTGCATCTGGACTGGCTTGCGGCCAACCTTGGCGCCGGCGACGTGCTGGCGGTGGATGGCGACGTGCTCGGCCTGGCCAGCGCCCGCGCGCTGCAGGACAAGCTCCTCGCCGCCGGCATCACGCTGCGCAGCGACCTCGACCTGCTGCAAGCGGTGTGGCCTGAGCGCCCGCCGCTGCCGAGCCAGCCGGTGTACGAACACCTGCCGCCATTCGCCGCCACTCCCCGCGCCGACAAGCTGGCCGCGGTGCGCCACGCGATGCAGCAGCACGGCGCCAGCCATCACTTCATCTCCACACTGGACGACATCGCCTGGCTGCTGAACCTGCGCGGCGGCGACGTCAACTACAACCCGGTGTTCATCAGCCACCTGCTGCTGAACGGCAGCGGCGGCACCCTGTTCGTCGGTGACGGCAAGGTCGATGCCGCGCTGGCGCAAAGGTTGGCCGCAGACGGCATCGCCGTCGCCGGCTACGAGCAGGCCAAGGCCGCGCTGACGGCGCTGCCGGCAGACAGCCGCCTGCTGCTGGACCCGCGCCGCGTGACCCTCGGCCTGCGCGCCGCGGTCGCGGCCAACGTTGCCGTGATCGAGAGCATCAACCCCAGCACCCTGCTCAAGTCGCGCAAGAGCGAGGCCGAGGCGCAGCACGTGCGCGACACCATGGTGCAGGACGGGGTGGCGCTGGCCGAGTTCTTTGCCTGGTTCGAGGGCGCGGTCAACCGCGAAGCCATCACCGAGCTGACCATCGACCAGCAGATCACCGCCGCACGCGCGCGCCGCCCCGGCTTCGTGTCGCCCAGCTTCGCCACCATCGCCGGTTTCAACGCCAACGGCGCGCTGCCGCACTACCGCGCCACCGAGGCGCACCACGCCGCGATCAAGGGCGACGGCCTGCTGCTGATCGACTCCGGCGGCCAGTATCTGGGCGGCACCACCGACATCACCCGCGTGGTGGCGGTGGGCCAGCCCAGCGCCGAACAGAAACGCGACTTCACGCTGGTGCTGAAAGGCATGATCGCGCTGTCGCGCGCGCAGTTTCCGCAGGGCACGCTGTCGCCGATGCTGGACGCGCTGGCACGGGCGCCGATCTGGCAGCACGGCATCGACTTCGGCCACGGCGTCGGTCACGGCGTCGGCTATTTCCTCAACGTGCACGAAGGCCCGCAGAGCATCTCGCGCAGCCAGCCGGAAGCGACCATGGCGATGCTGCCCGGCATGATCACCTCCAACGAGCCGGGCATCTACCGCCCCGGACAGTGGGGGGTGCGCATCGAGAACCTGCTGCTGAACGTGGCCGCCACCAGCAACGAGTTCGGCGACTTCCTCCGCTTCGAAACGCTGACCCTGTGCCCGATCGACCTGCGCTGCATCGAACGCACGCTGCTAAATCAGGAAGAAATCGACTGGCTCAACGACTACCACCACCGCGTGCGCGAACAGCTGGCACCACAGCTGGACGGCGCGGCACTAGTCTGGCTGCAGCAGCACACCCACGCGCTGTAACAGCAGCAGCCCCCTGCCGTACAAGCTTGGCCGCAACACTGCGGCCAAGCTTGTTTCCGGCACGAGCCATAGCGCCATCCCCGGCGCCGGCTGTAGTAAACTGGCGCTCCAGCCCGTCAGGATATTCATATGCGATACCCCCTCCTTGTGCTGCTCCTGCTGCTGGCCGGCTGCAGCCAGCTGAGCCGCGCGCTGGCGATCTACACCGAAGACTGGCCGCCGCTCAGCTTCCGCAACAGCCAGGATGGTACCGCCGGCATGGCGGTGGAAGTGGTGCAGGCGCTGCAAAAGCGCACCGGCAACCGCAGTGTCATCCAGGTGCAGCCATGGGCGCGCGCCTATCACCACCTGCTGAGCGAACCGGACGTGCTGTTGTTCACCGTGGGCCGCAATGCCGAGCGCGAAGGCAAGATGACGCTGCTGGGACCGGTGGCGATCTCCAGCACCGACGTGTTTGCACTGCGCGAACAGGCGCAGCAGCTGCGTGACATGGGCGACGTCAGGCGGCGGCTGCCGACCGCGGCCTATCGCGGCAGCATTTTCGAGAGCACCGCGCGGGCGCACGGCTACAACGTCACCGCCACCACCGACCCGCAGCATTCGGCCAAGATGCTGCTGGCCGGCCGCGTGCGGCTGTGGGCGGAGGGCAATATCGTGGTGCCGCAGGTGCTGCAGCGGCTGGGGGTGGCCGACAGCGCGGTGGAGCGCATCGCCACGCTGGAATCGCTGGCGCTGTACCTCGCCTTCTCCAAGGGCACATCGCGGCAGCAGGTGCTGGCATGGGAGCAGGCGCTGCGCGACATGAAACGTGACGGCAGCTTCCAGGCCATCCAAAAGCGCTGGTTCCCGCTCAGCGCGCCGCCACTGGAGGTGCTGCGTGTCGGGCTGGAACCGTAGGCCCCGCCACGCAACGGCCATGAAAAAACCCCGCGGTCAGACCGCGGGGTTTTTTGTGGCGATGCCGGCCGGCGTGATCAGGCCTTGACCACCTTGGCAATCGCTTCGGCGACGTAGCCGATGTTCTTGCTGTTCAGTGCCGCCAGGCAGATACGGCCGGTGGAGACGGCGTAGATGCCGAACTCTTCCTTCAGGCGCTCGACCTGGGCCACGGTCAGGCCGGTGTAGGAGAACATGCCGCGCTGCTTGATCACGAAGCTGAAGTCCTGCTCCACGCCCTGGGCCTGGATCGCTTCCACCAGTGCCACGCGCATGGCGCGGATGCGCTCGCGCATGCCGGCCAGTTCGTCTTCCCACTGCTGGCGCAGTTCCGGGCTGGACAGCACCGCCGCCACTACCGCACCACCGTGGATCGGCGGATTGGAGTAGTTGGTACGGATCACGCGCTTCAGCTGCGACAGCACGCGTGCCGATTCTTCCTTGCTGTCGGTCACGATCGACAGCGCGCCGACACGTTCGCCGTACAGCGAGAAGCTCTTGGAGAAGGAGCTGGACACGAAGAACTGCAGGCCGGAGGCGGAGAACAGGCGCACCGCGACTGCATCAGGCTCGATACCGTCGGCAAAGCCCTGGTAGGCCATGTCGAGGAACGGCACCAGACCGCGGTTGCGGCAGGCTTCCACCACTTCCGCCCACTGGGCGTCGGACATGTCGGCGCCGGTCGGGTTGTGGCAGCAGGCGTGCAGCACGATCACGGAACCGGCGTCCAGACCCAGCAGGAAGGCCTTCATCGCCTCGAAGTTCACGCCACGGGTGGCGGCATCATAGTACGGATAGTTTTCCACGATGAAGCCGGCGGATTCGAACAGCGCGCGGTGGTTTTCCCACGACGGATCGCTGATGTAGACCTTGGCATCGGCATTCAGGCGCTTAAGGAAGTCGGCACCGATCTTCAGCGCACCGGTACCACCCAGCGCTTCGGCGGTCACCACGCGGCCGGCAGCGGTCAGCGCGCTGTCGGCGCCGAACAGCAGGTTCTGTACCGCGGAGGTATACGTGGCTGGGCCTTCGATCGGCTGGTAGCCGCGCGGCGGCATCGCTTCCAGACGCACCTTTTCTGCGGCCTTCACGGCGGCCAGCAGCGGGATCTTGCCATTGTCGTCGTAATAAACGCCGACACCCAGGTTGACTTTAGTCGGACGGGTATCGGCGTTGAAGGCTTCGTTCAGGCCAAGAATCGGGTCGCGCGGCGCCATTTCCACGGCGGCGAAGATCGAAGAGGACATGCGGGGCTCCAAAGTGTTGAATTGCTTGCTGCCGGCGATGTACGGGTAGCCACCGGCCGGCAGACAGGGTGACAAAATCCGGATGCAGAAGTCTATCACGAGGCATCGCGCCGCGCTGCGGCAAGCAGCTTGACGTTTCCACCGCAGGCTTGCGCCAATACGCGTCCTGGCGGCACATCCTGCCATGATGGCGGCGATGCCGGCCGGCCGCGCGCAGCCGATAACCACAGCGGGGCTGCATTGTGTCAATTCCGCCCGGTCGGGGCGATGCCAGCCGGCGCGGCGACCGTTGCGGCCAACCTTGCGCGGCGGCACCCTGCCCGCTGCGGCCGGCGGCGGACGCGTGCTACCATCGCGCCTTTCCCTGTGTCCGGCCCCGACCCTCATGCACATCGTACGCTTTGCCGCCTGCCCACCCAGCCCGTGGAAGAACGGCGGCGGCATCACCCGCCAGCTGCTGATCCGCCCTGCTGCGGCCAACCTTGACGACTTTGCGCTGCGTGTCAGCGTCGCCGATGTCGACAGCGACGGCCCGTTCTCGCGCTTTGACGGCATCGACCGCACCCTGACGCTGCTGGAAGGCGGCGGCCTGCAATTGCAGCGCGACGGTGCGCCACTGGCCACGCTGCAAGCGGACAGCCCACTGCTGCATTTTGCCGGCGAATGGCCGATCAGCAGCCTGCGCCTGGCCGGCAAGGTGCGCGATTTCAACATCATGACCCGTCGCAACCAGTGCCACCACCGTGCCGAACGGCTGTCACTCGACGGCAGCCTGACACTGGCGCACGACGGCCCGCTGCTGCTGTTCGTGGCACAGGGGGACGCGGTGACGGTGAGTAGCGACGGGGCCAGCGACACGCTGCAGCAGTTCGACCTGCTGTGGCTGGAGCATGCCGGCACGCTGCAACTGCACAGCGACAGCGCCTGCCAGCTGTTGCTGGCGCATGTCGTGTTCGCAGACGAGAGGAGCGACGGCAATGCCTGACGAGATCGTCTCGCCCTGCGTCAAGCAATGCCAGCTCGATGCCAGCGGCCGCTACTGCACCGGCTGCCTGCGCACGCTGGCGGAGATCAGCGGCTGGGCCGCGGCCAGCAACGCACAGAAACAGGCGGCCTTGCAGCGCATCGCCAGCCTGCGCCGCCCCTTGCCGCTGCGCGAGCTGAACTGCGGCCGTTGCGGCCAACCTTTCCACTGCGGCAGCGGCGGCGACAAGGGCGGCTGCTGGTGCATGGCGCTGCCGCCGCTGACCAGCGCCGACAGCGGCGACGACTGCCTGTGTCCGGCCTGCCTGCAACAGTTGGCCGCCCCGCTCTAGCGGTTTACTTCAGCATGTCGTAGGCCAGCTTCAGGATCAGCACGCTGACCAGCAGCAGGAACAGGATGCGTACGAAGCCGGCGCCCTTGCGCATCGCGATGTGCGAGCCGACCATGGCGCCGGCGACATTGCACACCGCCATCGGCAGCGCGTAGCCGAACAGCACGTTGCCGGTCGGGATGAAGAAGCTCAGCGCCGCAATATTGGTCGACAGGTTGACCACCTTGGCCGAGGCTGACGCGTGCAGGAAGTCGAACGCGAAAAAGCGCACGAACAGGAACATCAGGAAGCTGCCGGTGCCCGGCCCGAACAGGCCGTCGTAAAAGCCGATGGCGGCGCCGATCAGCACACCGACCACCAGCTCGCGGCGGCCGATCGCCACCGGCGCGTGCACCGCGCCCAGGGTCTTCTTGCGGAAGGTGTACACCGCCATCACGATCAGCAGCACCAGCACCAGCGGCCGCATCACCGAAGCCGGGATCAGGCTCACCGCCGCCGCGCCGGCGAAGGACATCACGAACGCCGCCGCCGCCGCCGGCAGCACCAGCCGCCACGGAATGGTGACCTGACGCAGGTAGGAACGGGCCGCCGACAGCGTGCCCATCGCCGAGGCCATCTTGTTGGTCCCGAACAGCGCCGGCACCGAGGCATTCGGCAGCGCATTGAACAGCGCCGGGATCTGGATCAGGCCGCCACCGCCGACGGCGGCGTCGATCAGGCCGGCAAGAAACGCAAACGCGCACAAAAACGACAAAGTCAACATCAATAGCATTCCGGACGAGGCAAGCCGCGCATTGTACCCCTCACTGCCGGCGCCGCAACAGAACAGCCTGTTCCGGATATGCCGTGGCGATATAGTGCTTCGCTTCCAACGCCCACTGCCGCAGAATGGACGGCAAGCCTTCACTCACCTCCCGATCTCTCCGGTAGCACGCCATGGATACCACGCAACTGGGCTACCTCGCCGCCCTTCTCACCACCGGCAGCTTTTTGCCGCAGGTACTGCACACCCTGCGCACCCGCGACACGCGCAGCATTTCATTGTCGATGTACCTGATGTTGGTGTGCGGCACCGGCACCTGGCTGCTGTACGGGCTCTCCATCGCGGCGCTGCCGGTGGTGCTCGCCAACGCGCTGTCGATGCTGCTGTCGTCGGTGATTCTGGTCATGAAGCTGCGCGAGGTCGTGCGCACGCGCACAGCAAAAAGCGCGCCGTAGCGCGCCTTGTCGTCACCGTGCGGCCAAGCTTTAGCGCCGCACCGCCAGCAATGGCTCCAGCAGGCCACTGAGCCCCATCCAGATGATCTGCACCCCCAGACACAGCAGGATGAAGGCGGTCAGGCGCAGAAACACCACCGAGCCGGTCTGCCCCAGATAGCGGAACAGCTTGTCGGCATTGCGCAGGCACACCCAGATCGCGAGGCAAATGGTGGCTACCGCCGCCAGGCTGGCCACCGGCGCGATGGTGTAGCGCGCCAGCGCGGAACCGGTGCCGGTCAGCGAGGCGCCAATGGTGATCGCCACCGAAATCGAGCCCGGCCCCACCGTCAGCGGGAAGGTCAGCGGATAGAACGCGCGCTGCTTCAGCGCCTCGCGATGCTCGCCCTGCGCCAGCTGCGGCGATGCCTCCGCCGGCGCGTCGTTGAGCATGCGCCAGGCGGCGATGGTGATCAGCAGGCCGCCGGACACCTGCACCACCGGCAGCGACACGCCGAAGAATTCCAGCACCACGCCACCGATATACATGCTGCCCAAGAGCAGCAGGAAGCAGTAGATCGCGATCCGCCGCGCCAGGAACGCGCGCTGCGCATTGCTGTTGTGCGAGGTCAGCGAGATGAAAAACGGCACCAGCCCGGGCGGATTGATGATCGGCAGCAGCGCCGCCAGCACGAACAGGTATTTGCTCACAAACAGGGACAGCATCGGGGTCATGGCCGGAAAACTCGCAGGGTGGGGGTACAGTCGCCGGATTCTAGCATTGCTTGCCCGCCGCCATGCCAGCGGCGTGCATGGCCACGCGATCGGCGCGGCACAAATACCGGTTTGCACGTAAAATCAGCGCATGAACGACCTGTTTGCCAAAGAACCCCACAAGCCGCTGGCCGAAGCGCTGCGGCCAAGCTCGCTCGACGACGTCATCGGCCAGCAACACCTGATCGGCAGCGGCAAGCCGCTGCGCATGGCGATCGAGGCGCAAGTGCCGCACTCGATGATCCTGTGGGGGCCGCCCGGCGTCGGCAAGACCACGCTGGCGCGCATCCTCGCCGGTGCCTTCGACGCCGACTTCATCCCGCTGTCGGCGGTGCTGTCCGGCGTCAAGGACATCCGCGAAGCGGTGGAACGCGCCCACGCCACGCTGCAGCGCAGCGGCCGCCGCACCATTTTGTTTGTCGACGAGGTGCACCGCTTCAACAAGAGCCAGCAGGACGCCTTCCTGCCGTTTGTCGAATCCGGGCTGCTGACCTTCATCGGCGCCACCACCGAAAACCCGTCCTTCGAGGTCAACGCCGCGCTGCTGTCGCGGGCGCAGGTGTACGTGCTGCAATCGTTGAGCCGGGACGAGCTGCTGGCGCTGTTCCGTCGCGCCGCGGCGCAGGGCGCGCTGGATGGACTGCAGTTTGACGATGACGCCCGCGACGCGCTGGCCGGCTACGCCGACGGCGACGCGCGCCGCTTCCTCAACCTGCTGGAACAGACCCGCACCGCGGCGCTGGCACGCAAGGTTGGCCGCATCGACAGCGCCTTCCTCGGCGAGGTGCTCAGCATCAACGCGCGCCGCTTCGACAAGGGTGGCGACGCCTTCTACGACCAGATCTCCGCATTGCACAAGTCGGTGCGTGGCTCCAACCCCGACGCCGCGCTGTACTGGCTGAGTCGGATGCTGGACGGCGGCGCCGACCCGCGCTACCTGTCGCGGCGCATCGTGCGCATGGCGTGGGAAGACATCGGCCTCGCCGATCCGCGCGCGATGCAGATCGCCAACGACGCCGCCCTCACCTACGAGCGGCTGGGCAGCCCGGAAGGTGAGCTGGCGCTGGGGCAGGCGGTGATCTACCTCGCCATCGCCGCCAAGAGCAACGCCGGCTACAAGGCCTACAACGCGGCGCGCGCCTTCGTGGCACAGGACCAGTCGCGGCCGGTGCCGGTGCACTTGCGCAATGCGCCGACCAAGCTGATGCAGGAGCTGGGCTACGGCCACGACTACCGCTACGCCCACGACGAACCGCACGGCTATGCGGCGGGTGAAACCTATATGCCGGAGGGTCTGGAAGACGTGCACTGGTATGAGCCGGTGCCGCGCGGCCTGGAAAGCAAGATCGCCGACAAGCTCGCCTTCCTGCGCCAGCTCGACGAAGACGCCAAATAGCCCGGCAGAAAGCGATGCCGTCGCCGGCGGCCTGCCGGGCAAGCCGTAACTCGCCCGCCGCGGCCGGCAAGATCGCCAGAACCAGTGCAAAGCGCCGTGTTTCAACACTGAAACACGGCGCTTTGCTGTCTGGCTGTCCAGAACCGGACGGCAGCCGTTAACGGTTTATGGCAAGCGCAGCTGCCAGGCGCCGTCACCGTTCTTCGACAGCAATACCCGCTCACTGCCGCCGCCAACGCGGATGCGGCAGCTGAAGGTGTCCGGCTGCTGCGCCAGCGCGGTGCAGTCCTGCTTGGCGTAGCCTTGCTGCTGGCTGGCCAGCAACGGCGAGTAATCCAGCAAGGCCTGCCAGATGTCGTCCGCCGACGGCTCCGCCGGGCCGAACAGGCGGCCCAGCCACGCCTTCAGGCCGGTACTGGCCTGCTCGCCGGCCCGCTCGATGCCTTCCTTGGCCAGTGCCTGCATGAAGACCGCCGCCTCCAGCGCCTGACGCTCGCCATCGTCGGCCACCTGCCAGCGGCCATCCTTGCGCAGCAGCATGATGCGCGCCTCGCCCTTGCCCGCCTCGCCAAACAGCTCGCGGCGGATGGCCGGCGTCAGCCACGCCACCGGCTGACGCGGCTGGAAGTCGTAGCGCACCTGCGACACCAGCAGCTCGCCCATCGCCTGTGGCGGCGACCACTGCGTCACCGTCACCGCCTCAATGCCGCTGCCGACACACAGGTGGCCGTCCACCACCGCCGTCCGCGCCAGATCGGTCTGCTGGTATTCCAGCTGCTCGCCGAAAAAGCCGTTGCTGATCTTTTGCGGCGCGGCATACAGGCCGGCCTTGACCAGTTCGCCGAGCCAGGCGTTGCTCGCCTGGTCGAACGGACTGGTCACCAGCGACTGCTTGCCATAAGGCAGATTGCGCAGACACACCTTGCGCCGGTAATCGGCATCGTGCTGGGCCAGATGCTGGTTGATCGCCGCCATGAACACTTCCCTGGACGGTTCTTGCGGCTGCAACCAGTACCAGGCCGCCGCTGCCAGCAGCAGCAACAGCGCGATGCCGCCACCCAGCCATGGCCACGGCAGGCGGCGGCGCGGTGACGCCGGGATTGGCGGCGTGTCAGGCGCCAACGCCGTGCTCGCGGACGGCGCTGGCGCTCTTGGCTTCAGCGGCTTGCCGCAGGCGTCGCAAAAACGGGCGTCGGCCTCGTTGACCGTGCCGCACTGGGTGCAAAAGCGGCTCATCAGTCGTCCTTTACCGGTTTGCCGCACTCGCCGCAGAAGCGGTCGTCGGCGTCTTCCAGCAGCGCCTTGCAGTGCGGGCAATGCGGCAGTGCCATGGCGGTGTTGTTGCTAGCGGCGGCAACCGGTTCCGGTGTCGCCAGCTGCTGTTTTTGCTCCTCGATCTTCTGCTTGATCTGCTGCGTCTTCTGCTCCAGCTGTTGCTGGCGACGCGCCAGTTCCTGCTCGGTGGCGCTGACATCCAGCCCGTCAATCGACGACAGGTAGATCTGGCAGCAGCCCTGCAGCGCAATCAGCCCCGGAACAATCATCGCCGCCGCCAGCAACAGCGACGAACCCAGCCCGCCGGCGATGACATAGCCACCGCCTTCCCCCATGCCGCCCATCGCCATCATCGCCATCGACTGCATGCCGAGGTCACCGATGCCGCCCAGAATGCCGGCCGACATACTCATCACCATGCCCAACCCGGAAAACACGATGCCGCCGATGATGCCGGCCGACACCAGCACCACCAGCGCCAGCACCAGCTCCTTCACCACCACCGACACCAGACGCTGGCGCGCGATCGCCAGCAGATTGACCAGCGTTTCACGCACCGAGGCGCCACTCCACACCGCCGACGCCGCCAGCGGATAGAACACGTAGGCCAGCGCGAAAAAGGCAAAGCCCAGCAGCAAGGCGCTCAGCGGCAGCGCAAAGGTGAACAGCAGCGGCCCCAGCAGCGGGATCTTGCACAGCAGCAGCACGATGGCGACCAGCAAGAGCAACAACAGCATGCCACCCAGCGCCACCAGCCCGACCAGCAGCAGGCGGTGGCTGCTGAACAGCGACGCCATCATCGCCGCCGCCATCTGGCGCGACTGTCCGCTGCGACTGGCGTCCATCAGCATGATGCCGACCGCGTTGACACCGTAAAACGCTACCAGCCACGACAGCAGCGCCCCCAGGAACAGGCCGAAAGCGCTTTGGGTCAGGGCCAGCACGCCAAACACCAGCGCCGCCCCCAACAGGCTGGCCGCAAACAGCGCCAGTGCCCGCCAGTTGCCCAACGCCTCGGTAGCATCCAGCAGCGAGCCGGTATTTTTAAGTTGCTGCGACATTTTCATCAGGATCATTCTCCAGTTATGGCAGTGAGCGGCTTATTGCAGGCCCAGTTGTCGTTTCAGTTCTTCTTTCTTGCGCCGGATTTCATCATGCTGGCTGCTGGCTTTCGCCTCGTTCTTCGGTGCGATCTTGGCGACCGGTGCCACCACTGCCGGTTTGGTCGCCGGCTTGATCTCCGGCATCGGCTGGGGCACCGCCAGTTCATCGTTCGCCGGCGCCGGCGCGGGGATCGGCTCTGACGCCGGGCTCTGTACCGGCGGGGCCGCGACGACCGGCGTCACCACTGGCGCCACCGCCGCTGCGGCACTGCTGCCGGCGGGTACGGTGGTCTGCTCCTGCAACGGGCCGGTGCCCGGCTGCAAGGCAATTGCGGCCGGCTCCGACGCTGCCGCCGTCGACGCCGGCTGAGCGCCGCTGCTGAACACACCGCTCAGCATCACCGCGGCCGCCACCATGCCCAGCAGCAGGGCGCCAAGCGCCCAGTGCCACCACGGTCGATCCACCGGCGCCATGGCCGTCGCAACGTTGGCCGCAACGGTACTGGCGGGATTGGCCGCCTCCGGTACGACGCTTGATGTAGTCGGCAATGCGCTGTTGCCATTGCCGGCGACGGGTGCCGGCGCAAACGTAGCCGCAGCCGGCGCCGGCTCGACACGGGGTTCCGCTTCGGGCATCTCTGGCAGGTTCGTGGCGGGTGCATCGGCCGGGGTCGCCGTTGTGACCGCGCCGGCAGCCAAGCTTGCCACTGCGCTGTCGATTGCCGCGGACACCTGCGCCGTTCCCACCACCGCCGCTTCGACCCGCAGCGCCACCGCACTGGCATCCGCCGGGGATAGCGTATGCGCAGGCTGCGCCACGCCCTCGCCCACCGAACCGGCAGCCGCCACAGCGGCAGGAACGCCGACAGACGCAGGCTGCTCGCTGGCACTTACCACCGCGACGGCAACCATGCTTTCCGCTGCCACCGCCATGGACGGCGAAGTGGTCGGTACTTCGCTAGCAGCTGTCGTCGCAAATACTGGCTCAGGCGCGCGTTGCGCGACGGCCTCGGTAACGACCACCGCCGTTTCCAGCGAAGACGGCTCATTGCTGGAAACCGACACTGCGGCAGGCACCACTGGCGCGGCGGCAACGACCGGCGCCAGCGGCTCACGGCTGGCGATGGTTTCGACGGCCACATGCGCCGCGGCCGGCGCGGTCATCGGCGCCGCTTCCGGCACGACCGCCTCCGTAGCAAGGGGTGCCGGTTCGGCGCTGGTCAGCGCAGGCTGGCTGGCTTCCCCTTCCGTCAGTGATCCGGCCGCGTCGCGGACTGCAACGACAACAGGCTCAAGCGGCACGGCAGTCGCGACCGCTACGGTTGCGGCACTGGCTGGCACATCGGCAGCCGCCGCCACAGTGGTGATCACGGTGGCGGCAACTGGCGCCGCGGGCACCGCCTCTGGTGTGCCACCTGTTGCGGCCAACATGGCACTGCCGCAGTGTTTGCAGAACTTGCGGCCGGCACGGTTTTCCTGGCCGCAGGCCGGGCAGGCACAACTGTCGCTGACCGGCGTCGCTGCTGGCGGCGCGGCCGGCACAGCCTGCAGCGCGTGACCGCAATTCAGACAAAAACGCGCACTGTCGCGATTGACGGCGTGGCAGGCGGGGCAATCAGCCATGAACATTCCTTACTTTGCAAAATGAAAACGGCACTCGCCGGCGAGTGCCGTGGCATTGAATTACTTGAACAGGCCCTTGCCGAAGCTGACCACGCTGTCGATCATGCCCTTGAACGGATCCTGCCCCAGGTTTTCCTGCCGCTCGCCGAGGATGATGATGTCGGTGCGGCGGTTCATCTGGCGACCGGCTTCGGTCGCGTTGTCCGCCAACGGCCGGCTCATGCCGTAACCCAGCGCCTTGATGCGCGTCTTGGGCACGCCACGATCGACCAGCGCCTTCATCACCGACAAGGCGCGCAGCTCGGACAGGTCCTGGTTGAAGTCGCGGCCACCGACACTGTCGGTATGCCCCTCGATCAAGACATTGCTCTTGGTACGCGAGGTCAGCAGGCCGGCCACCTGGTCGAGGAACGGCCGCGCCGAGGCTTTCACTTCGTACTGGCCGGAGTCGAACAGGATGGAATCGGAAGAGCGGATTTCGACCCCCCGCGTGGTCTGGCTGACAGACACCCCCTGATTCGCTTTCGGCAGCGCACAACCGGTCACCACCGCGGCCGCAAGGCACAAGGCCATAACATGAGCTCTGGACACGTTTTTCCCCTGACATTCAAAATCAATCATTAATATCCGTTACAAGTATTACATAACGTTTGCATGTTACTTTAATCTTTCCGGCATAAGCCCTGCGCAATGGCACGGCAAGCCATGCTCTTAGCGGCTGTGCGGCCACTTTTTCGACCGCCAGCCACGCGGCGCCGGCACGGCAAAACGGGACAACTGCCCCCTGCTGCCGGTAAACTTGCGGGGAAACTTTGTGCCGGCGGGCGCAACCACGGCCGCGAGCGAGACCCGCGCGTGCCGTGTTGCCGGCCACACCCTACCCGAGACAGAAATACAGGACTGAAAACAATGCTGGATATTCAACTGCTGCGCAGCAATATCGATGAAGTGGCGGCCCGTCTGGCCAGCCGTGGCTACACCCTGGAAACCGACGCCTTCAACACGCTGGAGGCGGAACGCAAGTCCCTGCAAACCCGGATGCAGGAGCTGCAATCGCAGCGCAACAGCAGCTCGAAACAGATCGGCATCGCCAAGAAAAACGGCGAAGACGTGTCCGCCATCATGGCGCAGGTCGCGTCGCTGGGTGACGAGCTGAAGGCCGCCGAAGAAGCCTTCGCCGCGGTACAGAACCGCATCGACAACTGGCTGCTGACCATCCCCAACCTGCCGCACGAATCGGTGCCGGCCGGCGCCGACGAAAGCGGCAACGTGGAAGCCCGCCGCTGGGGTACGCCGCGCGCGTTCGACTTCGAAGTCAAGGACCACGTCGATGTCGGCAGCCCGCTGGGCCTCGATTTCGAAACCGGTGCCAAACTGTCCGGCGCCCGCTTTACCGTGCTGCGCGGCCAGATCGCGCAGCTGCACCGCGCGCTGGCGCAGTTCATGCTGAACACCCACACCGACAAGCACGGCTACAGCGAGACCTACACCCCGTACATCGTCAACAGCGACGTGCTGTACGGCACCGGCCAGCTGCCGAAATTCGCCGAGGACATGTTCCGCGTCGAGCGTGGCGGCGAAGCGGCGGCCCAGCCGCAGTACCTGATTTCCACCTCGGAAATCACCATGACCAATATGGTGCGCGACTCGGTGCTGAAGCACGACGAGCTGCCGCTGAAGTTCACCGCCCACTCGCCGTGCTTCCGCTCCGAAGCCGGCGCCTACGGCCGTGACACCCGCGGCCTGATCCGCCAGCACCAGTTCGACAAGGTGGAGATGGTGCAGATCGCGCATCCGGAGCACTCCTTCGCCGCGCTGGAAGAAATGGTCGGCCACGCCGAGGTGATCCTGCAGGCGCTGGAGCTGCCGTACCGCGTGGTGACGCTGTGCAGCGGCGACATGGGTTTCGGCTCGCACAAGACCTACGACCTGGAAGTGTGGCTGCCGGCGCAGAACACCTACCGCGAGATCAGCTCCTGCTCCAATATGGGCGACTTCCAGGCGCGCCGCATGATGGCGCGCTTCAAGGACGCCGATGGCAAGAACCGCTACGTACACACCCTCAACGGTTCCGGCCTGGCGGTGGGCCGCACGCTGGTGGCGGTACTGGAGAACTACCAGAACGCCGACGGTTCGGTCACCATCCCGGCGGTACTGCGCCCGTACATGGGCGGCAAGGACAAAATCGGCGGCTGACCCCGCGCCAAGGTTGGCCGCAAGCGTTGCGGCCAACCTTGCAGCAAAAAGCCGACGCATTGCGTCGGCTTTTTTGCGTCCGGCCCCGGCGGGGGACGGCTAGCACAGCAGGTGCTGGAAGTCGGCGGCGGTTTGCGGCTTGCCGAACAGGTAGCCCTGTGCCTGATGGCAACCCTGACCGATCAGGAACTCGCGGTGGGCCGGCCTTTCCACGCCCTCGGCCACGATGGACAAGCCCAGGCTGCGACCCAGCGAAATCACCGCCGAGGCGATGGCGGCATCGTCCTTGTCACGATCCAGATCCTTGATGAAGGAGCGGTCGATCTTCAGCACCTGCACCGGCAGGCGTTTGAGGTAGGCCAGCGAGGAATAGCCGGTACCGAAATCGTCGATCGCCAGCGTGATGCCCATCGCGCGCAGCCCTTCCAGCGCCTTCATCACCTCGCCGTCGCTGTCCATCGCCGTGCTTTCGGTGATCTCCAGCTCCAGCTGCGAGGGCGGCAGCCCGGTCTGCTGCAGCACCTGCGCCACCGTTTCCACGATGTTGCCGAACTTGATCTGGCGTCCGGACAGGTTGACCGCCACCCGGCCGCCAAAGCCGCAACGGTCGGCCCACAGCTTGGTCTGGCGGCAGGCTTCCTGCAGCACCCAGGCGCCGATCGGCACGATCAGCGCGCACTCCTCGGCCACCGGGATGAACTCCACCGGCGGCACAAAGCCCATTTCCGGATGCTGCCAGCGGATCAGCGCCTCCATGCCCACCAGCGCACCGCTGGCGAGATCGACCTTGGGCTGGTACCAGACCTGGAATTCGTCCTTGATCAGCGCGCGGTGCAGGCTGTACTCCAGCTTCAGCCGTGCCATGGCGCTGGCATTCATGTCGGCGGTGTAGAACTGGAAGGTATTCTTGCCGCGATTCTTGGCGCGGTACATCGCGGCATCGGCATTGACCAGCAGGCTGTCGGCGGTGCGGCCGTCATCGGGAAACACCGCGATACCGAGGCTGGCGGAGACAAACACCTTGCTGTTGCCACCCAGCACCAGCTCGCCGGTAATGCTGTCCAGCATGTCTTGCGCCATGCTGGCCAGCGTGGTCAGGCTGCCGCTATTGGGCAGCAGGATGGTGAACTCGTCACCGGCCAGGCGTGCCACGGTGCTGCTGCCCGGCGCCTCTTCCTGCAGCCGCTGCGAGATTTTCACCAGCAGCTCGTCGCCGGCCTGGTGCCCCAGCGTGTCGTTGATCAGCTTGAAGCGGTCGAGATCGATGAACATCAGCGCAAAGCGCTGCTGCTGCTCGCGCGCCTGCTCCACCGCCGCCTGCAGCTTTTCCGCAAACAGGGTGCGGTTGGGCAGCCCGGTCAGCGCATCGTGGTTGGCGAGGAAATGCAGCCGCTCCTCCGCCTGCTTGCGCTGGGTGATGTCGGCGAACACGGCGACGTAGTGCTGGGTCACGCCCTGATCGTCGCCGATGGCGGTGATGGTCAGGTGTTCGGTATAGAGCAGGCCGTTCTTGCGGCGGTTGATCACCTCGCCCTGCCAAAAACCGTCGCTTTTCAGCTGCCGCCACATGTGCTCGTAGAAATCCGCCGACTGGCGGCCCGACTTGAGCAAGGCCGGGGTATGGCCGATCGCCTCGTCGCGCGAGTAGCCGGTGATGCGGGAAAACGCCGGGTTGACCGACTGGATCAGTCCCTTGCTGTCGGTGATGACGATGCCTTCCATCGTCGACTCGAACACCTTGTCCGCCATCAGCAGGCTCTGCCGCGAGCGCAGCAGCGCCTCGTCGCGCTCGCGCAGCGCGTGATGCAGCTCGGCGAGGAATTCCTGCTCGATGGTGGCGAGGATGTCGGACATGCCGATGATGGTCAGCAGCTGGCCGCTGCCGTCGGTAACGCCGAGATGGCGCAGCTGGTGCTCCAGCAGCACCTTGCGCGCGGCCAGCAGGGTCATGTGCACCGGCACCGTGCGCAGCGGATGGCTGGCTAGATCGGCCACCGTCAGGCCGCCGCGCGGCTGCGCCAGGTGTTGCAGCATGTCGCGCTGGGTGAGGATGCCCCAGCTGCCGTCGGCGTAGGTCACGCCCAGCGCCTCGGCCTTGTGCTCGCGCATCAGCTGGGTGGCGGCGCCGATATCGGCGGTGGCGGCGATGGTGGCCAGCGGCACATGCACCATCGCATCCAGCCGCTTCAGGCGCAGGAAGAACTCGGCTTCCTGATTGATGACGATGTCGGTGGTCGACACCACGCCCAT
>Ga0209172_10001843_pt1 | contig 41519 bp, 41 predicted proteins | sample LarsenN4metaG_FD_184113 | JGI IMG/M metagenome (GOLD analysis project Ga0209172, IMG submission 184113) | Hot spring sediment bacterial and archeal communities from British Columbia, Canada, to study Microbial Dark Matter (Phase II) - Larsen... ... | reverse complement strand
TGAAACAGTGAGGCGCGGCGGCTTATACCTCGTTTCGGACCGACGAATTCGGCGGGACCGAGCGGGTCAGCCATACATTGCCGCCGATCACTGAACCCCGGCCGATGACGGTATCGCCGCCCAATATTGTCGCGCCGGCGTAGATGACAACGTCGTCCTCAATTGTGGGATGGCGCTTTTTGCCGCGTATCAACTTCCCTTCGTCGTCCATGGCAAAGCTCCGAGCCCCAATCGTCACGCCTTGATAGAGCTTCACGCGGTCGCCAATGATGGTCGTTTCGCCGATCACGACTCCCGTGCCGTGGTCGATGAAGAACCCTTGCCCGATCGTGGCTCCAGGATGAATGTCGATTCCCGTGATCGAATGAACATGCTCGGTCATGATCCGGGGGAGCAGTGGAATACCCTGCAGATACAGTTCGTGAGCGATACGGTAGATCGTGATCGCCACAATCGCGGGATAGGCGAAGATCACTTCGTCGATGCTTTTGGCTGCGGGGTCGCCGTCGAACGCGGCCTGGACGTCAACCGCGAGCCGGCGCCGAAGGTCCGGCAACTTCCGCAGCAGCGTCAATGCGTGATCCTCCGCCAGGTCGTGGCAGTGGCTGCAAAAGTCTCCGGATCGCTCGCAGGACGGCCGGACGCTGCGGTAGATCTCAACGGTAATGCGGGCATAAATCGAGTCCAGCAGATCCCCAATGTGGTACTCGATATTGGAAGTCTCAACGTATTTCCGGCCGAAGTAACCCGGGTAGATCACCTCCAGAAAATCATCGAGAATCTGGATGACCGACGAACGGTCCGGCAGCGGCGTCGGCGCCAGGTGCTCGAGCTTCGGTTTGAGGGCGCCAAAAGTCTCTAGAACCTGCCGCGTGATGGCGGACAGATGATCTCGCTTTTTAAGATGTTCCTGCACGAATCTCCTAGTCTTCCCAGTTCTCCAATTGCCGCTGCACCTCCGCCATAAACTGATCGGCGACGGCGCCGTCAATGACGCGGTGATCGAATGAGAGAGACAGAATGATCATTGGCCGGATTGCGATGGCATCGTCGATGACGACGGCGCGTTTTTTGATTCCGCCCATTCCCATGATGGCAACCTGGGGCTGATTGATGATCGGCGCGCCGGTCAAACTGCCGTACTGACCCGGGTTCGTGATTGTGAACGTGCCGTCTTTGACGTCGTCCGGCGACAGCTTCTTGTTTCGTGCGCGTTCGCCAAGGTCGTTCATGGCCCGTGCGAGCCCAAGGAGACTCTTCTCGTCGGCGTTCTTGATAACCGGAACGATCAGCCCCCATTCCAGATGCACGGCGATGCCAATGTTGATGGCTTTCTTGTAGACGATTGTATCGCCATCGACCGAAGAGTTGACGATTGGAAATTTCTGCAAGGCCCGAACCGCAGCTTGCACAAAGAACGGCGTGATGGTGAGACGGACTCCAGAGCGTTCGAACTCCGGTTTATGTTTTTCCCGGGCCTGGTAAATACGGGAGCAGTCGACCTCAAAAAACGTCGTCACGTGGGCCGAGGTCCGCCGGCTCATGACCATGTGCTCGGCGATGGACTTGCGCATCGCGGACATGGGCCTGCGTTCGACGTCGCCCGCAAATGTGACTGGCGGCGGGGCGGCGGCCGGCGCGGCGGGTCGCTCCGGCGCGCGAACGCCGCCCTGCTCGATATAGCTCAGGATGTCGCTTTTCGTGATGCGGCCGTCAGTCCCGGTTCCTTTGCCCGCGAGGGCGGCCAGATCGACGCCATGCTCCTTGGCGATGCGCCGGACTAAAGGAGAAGAGCGGATCCGCTCGGCCTCCGCTTCTTCGCCCGCTCCCTCTCGCTCTTGGAGAGGGGGGCGCGCTTCGGGTGGGGGCGGCGCTTTAGCGGCAGGCTTGGGAGCCTCCCGTTTGGGTTCCGCCGCCGCCGGCGCGGCGGGCTTCTCGGCCGGCTTGGCGGCTTCGTCTCCGATCACCGCGACAATCGTGTTGATCTGAACCGTCTGACCCTCCTGTACGAGAATTTCACGAAGAGTCCCCGAAGCCGGCGCGGGTATTTCTGAATCGACCTTGTCGGTGGAGATTTCAAAAAGAGGCTCGTCTCGTTCGACGCGGTCACCCTGTTTCTTGAGCCATTTTGTCAGCGTACCTTCGAAGATGCTTTCGCCCATCTGGGGCATGATGACTTTCGTGTCCGCCATGTTGAGCCCTTGAATTAATAAGCATAAAGCTCACGCGCCACGCGAATGACGTCAGACGTCTTCGGTAGGAAGAACCCCTCAAGCGGGGGGCTGTAGGGCACCGGCGTGTCGGGCGCCGTGATGCGCCGGATGGGGCCGTCCAGATACTCAAAAGCCTCCTCGGAAATGACGGCGGCGAGCTCGCCGGCAAATCCGCCGATTCGCGTGTCTTCGTGAAGCAGAATGACCTTGTTGGTTCGTTTGACTGAATCCAACACAGCTTCCCGATCAAAGGGAAGGAGCGAGCGTAGATCCAGCACTTCCAGATCGATTCCTTCCTTTTCCAGCTCCTTGGCGGCGTCGAGAGCCGTGTAGACCATCGCGCCGTACGTAATTACCGAGATGTCGGATCCCTTGCGTCTTATGGCGGCCTTCCCGATCGGCGTCGTAAAGTCGCCCTCGGGCAGCTCCTCTTTGATGCGTCGATATAAAAACTTGTGCTCGAAGTAGATCACAGGATCCGGATCGCGAATCGAAGCTTTGATCAGTCCCTTCGCATCGTAGGCGGTCGCCGGGCACACCACCTTCAGGCCCGGCGTATGGACAAAGTACATCTCGGGGTTCTGAGAATGAAACGGTCCGCCGTGAACTCCACCGCCGCTGGGGGCCCGGATGACGATGGGGACGCCCGCGCCCCAGCGGTAGCGGCACTTGGCGGCAAAGTTTGTGATCTGGTCGAATGCGCATGAGATGAAGTCCGCAAACTGCATTTCCGCAATGGGCCGCATTCCCATGAGAGCCGCGCCAATGGCCGCCCCGACTATGGCGGATTCCGAGATGGGAGTGTCGATGACGCGAAGTTCGCCGAACTTTTCGAGCATGCCGGCAGTAACCTTGAAGGCGCCGCCATAAATTCCAACGTCCTCCCCGAGGACGAACACGCGGTCGTCCTGTTCCATTTCTTCCCACATTCCCTGACGGATGGCTTCAAGGTAGGTGGTTAGCGCCATAAGACCATTTGCCCCGCCGCCCTTGGCGGCTGCGGCCTTCGTTCAACCTTCGAAATACACGCCTCTCAGGCAGTCTTCGGGGTCCGGGTACGGATCGCTCTCAGCCAGCCGAATGGCTTCGTCGATCTCCGCCTTGACGCCGTTCTGAATTTCATCGATGCCTGCGGCGGTAATCACGTTGCGCTCTATCAGTTCACGCTCGAGCCGCCGGATCGGATCCCGTTCCTTCCAGTATTCGAACAATTCTGTCGGAACATAGCCGGCGTCGTCGTGCGCGGAGTGGCCCGTCATGCGAAAGGTCTTGCATTCGATCAGCGCCGGGCCCGCCCCCGCGCGCGCACGTTCGATCGCCCGACGCACGGCGTACCACACGGCGAAGACGTCGTTGCCGTCAACGATCTCACCGGGAATGCCATACGCCTCGGCGCGATCCGCGACGTTCTCGACCGCCATCTGACGTTCGAGCGGCGTGGAGTATGCATATTGATTGTTGTTGCAGACGTAAACCACCGGACATTTCAAGACCGCGGCCATGTTGACGCCTTCATGCCAGTCGCCGCGGCTTGTGGCGCCCTCGCCGAAAAAGCAGACGACGACCCGGTCCTGGCCGCGCATTTTGAAAGACAGTCCGATTCCGGCAGCTACAGGGACGTTGTCTCCCAGCATGCTGACAAAGGCGATAAGGTCGTGCTCCAGACTGCCCATGTGCATGTTGGCGTCCTTGCCGCCGGTAGCGCCCGTCTTGCGGCCCATGTACTGCGCTAGAATTGTTCTGAGCGACATGCCGCGAATCAGGAAGGCGCCCATATCGCGATGGGACGGACACACGGCGTCGTCGTCCCGCAAATCGATGCAACTTCCTACCGCGATTGCTTCTTGCCCCCGGCCAACGTATACGCCCCCCACGATCTTGCCCTGCTTGTACAACTTCCGCTCAATGCGATCCTCCAGCTCTCGCGTCAGTTTCATGTAGTAGAGCATCTTGATCTGGGTTTCATTCGGAGGGAGCGATGAGCGTTCAATCGAGGGGCGCGCCAGGGTGTGCGGATTCACCATTCTTAGGTTCATCTACGTGCTTTAGACGCTTAGGCTCAAACAGCGACGATACCCCAAAAATGACGGCGCTTTCAAGGTTCGCCGGGTGAGGGGGTGAGGACTCACTAGAAGCGCGGTTCCCGTCCGCCGTATTTCTCGAGATTCTTCAGATCGAAGGGACGGTGCCGCGGGTTCCTCTCGAACCCGCGGTACACGGCGTGGCATGCATAGCACACCGTCACTTCGCCCACGACAAGGTAGATCAGGAGGTCGGCGATCGCCATCGCAACGAGGGCGAGCATGGCGTAAAGAGGCTCCGACCGATAGAAGAAGACCACGCTGAGCAGACTGCCGACAATGACGATCGCCAGGCCGAGCGTGCGATTGAAATCCCTTTGGACATAAAGCGCGTCATGTCCGCAGCTCACGCACGTTTCTACAAGGTTTCGCTCTCTGAGAGATCGGTCGATGCGCACAGGGACAGACTTTTGGCAATGCGGACAAGTGATTTCCCCGGCGTCGGACGGCGTGAAGAGGATTTCGCCCCCGCACGCTCTGCATCCCAGTCGTATAATTCCAGACATGAAGCCTTTGATCTTAGTACTTCTTACCGCCCTTGCCGCCCAGGCGCAATCCCTTGCTGATGTTGCACGTAAAGAGCGGGCGCGCCAGGCGCAAGTGACCAGCAGCCGGACGGTCACCAACGATCATGTGAAGGGCGCCGTGCCGGCGCCGGCGCCCACTCCTTCCGCCCCGGCGGATGCTTCCAAGCCCGCAGACGAAGCCAAACCGGAATCGCCCCCATCGCCGCCGGCCGCCGTTCAGCCCAGTGCTCAGCCCAATGCAGCAGCGGTCAATGCGATTCAGGAATGGACTGCGCAGTACGACAAGACGCGCGCCCGCATCCGCGAACTCCAGGACCAGGAGACCGCCTTACAGCTCCAGGCGAACGACCTCACCAACCGGTTCTATGCTCCCGTCACCGACCAGGCCGCCCGGACTCAAGCTCAGGTCAGCCTGATGGAGGTTCAAAATAAGCTGATCGATGTGCGCAGGGAATTGGCTCAACAGCGGCTGGCTCTGCAGCGGTTGGAAGCACAGGCGCCTAAGAAGTAGCCAGGGTGGGCGAAGGGGTTCGAACCCTCGGCCACTGGAGCCACAATCCAGCGCTCTACCAGCTGAGCTACGCCCACCGTAAGGGAATTCGGATTTCGGATTGCGGATTTCGGATTTTAGAGCCTCTCTAAATGAAATCCGAAATCCGCAATCCGAAATCCGAATTCTACTTTACATCAACTCCGCCATGATCTTCTTCAAGTCTTCTGCGGTGGGCTGGACCCGCGCCTGGGGCAAGGCGGCAAGAGGTTCATCAACGGCATTGAGAAGCGTCAGGAAGTCCGGCTTATCCTCGTTCACGTAAATCAAGCCGGTCAGGAACTCATTGTTTTCCTGACAGCGCCGGAGCATGTCGAGCGCCTGCGTTTTGTTCGTGGGATCGAAATCAAAACCGGCTTTGCGTAGACGGATGTGAGAACCGTCGTGCAACGCGACGTCTTGCGTCTCGCCTTCCTTGTAATCCACGTTGATCTGCTCGAAGTAAGGAATGTAGGAAATGTCGTGCAGCAGCTCTTCGTGATCTTTGGCGTATTTGTAGCTCTTGGTGGAGCCGTCGTGGTTGTTGAAGGTGACGCACGGGCTGATCACGTCGAATAGCGCCGTCCCGCGATGGCCTAAAGCGGCCTTCAGCAGCGCGACCAGTTGTTTGGGGTCGCCGGCGAAAGACCGGCAGACGAAGTTACAGCCAAGCTCGATCGCCATCGTACAGATGTCGATCGCCGGCAGATCGTTCACCACGCCGCTCTTCGCCTTGGAGCCGTAGTCGGCTGTGGCGGAGAACTGGCCTTTCGTCAGTCCATAGACCCCGTTGTTCTCCACGATGTAAATCATGGGAATATTGCGGCGCAGCAAGTGGACGAACTGACCCATTCCAATTGACGCCGTGTCTCCATCTCCACTGACTCCAATCGAGATGAGATCACGGTTCGCGAGCATGACTCCTGTGGCAATGGCCGGCATACGGCCGTGGACGCCGTTGAAACCGTGCGATCGGCCGAGGAAATACGCCGGCGTCTTGCTGGAGCATCCGATTCCGCTCAGTTTTGCGACGCGATACGGCTCCACGCCGTATTCATAAAACGCCTTGATAATCTGAGACGTGATTGCGTCATGACCGCATCCTGCACAGAGCGTGGAGTCCGACCCTTTGTAGTCCGCCATGGTCAGACCGAGACGATTGACGTTCTTCGGCGGCGGTACAGTCGGCGGCTGCATGGTCGTAGACATTAGTTCCGTTCTCCTTTCTCCGCGGCGATCAGCTCATCCGTGATGAATCTGGCGTCGATGGGCAGCCCGTTGTAGTGCCGGATGCTTCGAATCTTGGCGCTGAGAGCGGCCGGAAGCTCGAGCTTGATGAGCCCCGCCATCTGGCCGTCTCGGTTTTGTTCCACGACGTAGACGCGATCGTGCGCCTCAAAAAACTCAGAAAGGTGCTTCGTGAAAGGAACGGCGCGGAGGCGATAGTAGCTCGTCGGCAGGGAATATTCGCGGCTCAACTGGTCCTGCGATTCGATGATCGCCCAATGAGTTGTGCCGAAAGCGAGGAAGCCAATCCGGGCGCCGTGCGTGTATTCGACGACGGGCTGGGGCGCATGTTGCCGGGCCGTTTCGTACTTTTTAGCGAGGCGATCCATATTGCGCTGATAGTCGTCGGGCCGCTCGCTGTAAAGCGCTTTCTCGTTGTGACCGCTGCCGCGGGTGAAATAGGCGGCCGCAGGATGGTCTGTGCCGGGCAGCGTCCGGTATGGAATTCCGTCGCCGTCAACATCGCGATAGCGGTCGAACTTTCCGAGGCGTTCCAGGTCGGCGGCGCTCAATACCTTTCCACGGTCGAACTTTCTGTCGGGGAATTGAAACACGTCCGACATCCAGTTGTTCATGCCGAGGTCCAGATCGGTCATCACGAAGACCGGCGTTTGAAAGCGCTCGGCCAGGTCGAAAGCCGCGCCGGCCATTTCAAAGCATTCGGCGACGCTGCCGGGAATGAGAACAATATGTTTGGTGTCGCCGTGCGAGCAGTAAACCAGCGACAGAATGTCGGACTGCTGCGTGCGCGTCGGCAGCCCCGTGCTGGGCCCCACGCGCGTGACGTCAAAAATCACGACGGGGATTTCGGCGTAATAGGCCAACCCCACGAACTCTTGCATCAACGAAATTCCCGGGCCTGCCGTCGAAGTCATCGCGCGTGCGCCGGCCCATCCGGCGCCGATGGCCATGCCGACTGCAGCCAGCTCGTCTTCGGCCTGAACGATCGCGAAAGTCGCGCGCCCGTCGGGCGTCGTTCTGTACTCGCGCATGTAATCGGTCAGAGTTTCACAAAGGCTCGATGAAGGCGTGATCGGATACCATGTCGCGACGGTGACCCCTGCGAACATGCAGCCGAGCGCGGCTGCAGAGTTGCCGTCAATGATGATCTTGCCCTGCGTGCTGTTCATGCGGCGGCAGCGGTACGGCACGCGGCTGCGATCCAGATTCTCTGCAGCGAACTTGCGTCCCGCCTCCAGCGCCTGTTTATTGAGCGCAACAGCCTTGGCCTTGCCCTTGAACTGCTTCGTCAACGCTATTTCCATCTCGGCTGGATCGATCTCGAGCAACTCGCCAACGGCCCCGACGTAGATCATGTTGGCGAGCAGTTTACGCAGTCTTGAGTCCGTTGTAATTCCAGTAGCGAGCTTAGCGAAGGGCACCGGGAAGAACACGACGTCGCTGCGAAGCTGGTTCAGGCGCAACGATTCCTCATAGACCACAACGCGATTGGGATCGAGCGACATGACGTCCTCACGCGCTGTATCGCCATTCATTGCAACCAGAAAGTCGATTTCCTTCTTTCGAGCAATCCAGCCGTTCTTGTTGGCGCGGATTGTGAACCAGGTGGGCAGCCCTGCGATGTTCGACGGAAAGAGATTTTTGCCGCTAACGGGTATTCCCATTTGAAAGATCGATCGCATCAGGACGTTGTTTGAAGACTGGCTTCCTGATCCGTTAACGGTGGCAACCTGTATGCTGAAGTCGTTGACGATGCGTTCTTCCGTTTCCCTGTCTCCTTGCTCCTCCTCAACCATCAATCCTTGTGGAGACTGGTCTGGCACGTTCTTGCTTCTCCTTGTGTTATGAAAGTAACTCCGTTCACGGAGTGCGGGCTGAATTCCTTGTACAGTCAGGGGTTTGCGCCTCACCCCAAACGACAACTATACCAAAAAGGCCGTTTCCGAAGATCCGAGTTTTTCCGTATACTCTTCGCCGCCGCCCATCATGCATCGAAGCAAGCTGGATCTGCCGACGCCCGCCCTGTTAGTGGATCTGGAGCGATTGGAATCGAACATCCGGAAGCTGCAGACAGCCGTTTCCGCGGCCGGCAAGCATCTGCGGCCCCATGCGAAAGCGCACAAATGCGTCGAGATCGCGCGGTTGCAGGTCGCGGCGGGAGCGGCCGGCGTTTGCGTCGCCACGATGCCGGAAATGGAGTTGATGGCCGCCGCCGGATTCCACGTATTGCTCACGACTCCCGTGGCTTCCACCGCCAAGACTGATCGGGTTGCAGCGCTTGCGCGTTCGGGCGCTCGCCTGAGGGTCGTAGTGGATCACCGGGATCAGGCCGCACTGTACCAGGATTCTGCAGCGCGGGCGGGCGTGACGTTGGACGTACTCGTGGATCTCGATGTGGGAGACCATCGGACCGGAATCCCTTGCGATGAGCGCGCCGTCGAGCTGGCCCGCTCGGTAGACTCCTCCCGAACCCTAAAGTTTGTCGGACTTCAAGCCTATTCCGTGAGCGCGTCCCATACGGAAGGCTGGGAAGCGCGGCGCAATCATTCAAGACGCGCCATGGCGCAAGCGACCGCGGTTCAACGAGCGCTTCTGGCGTGTGGCTTGGATGCCAGCACGCTGACGGGCGGTTCAACCGGCACGTGGGACATCGATTCGGAGATTCCAGAGATGACTGAGCTGCAGGCGGGTTCCTACGCCCTGATGGACGTCGCCTATGGGCGTATAGGGGGCGTCCCCTTTGCGCCTGCAATGACAGTGCTTGCCACCGTCATCAGCATCAATCATAGTGACCGCGTGACCGTAGACGCGGGTTTCAAGGCTTTTTCAACCGATCGCCCTTTCGGGCCCGAACCTGTGCAAGTTGCAGGCGTGCGATGGGAGTGGGCGGGAGACGAGCACGGCGTGCTGCATCTTGAGAACCCGTCGCGACGGCTCGCACTGGGAGACCGGATCGAGTTCGTGCCGCCGCATTGCGATCCGACCGTCAACCTCTACGACCGCATTTACGCGATCCGCGGCGACGAGGTCATCGCGGAATGGCCGCTGAAATATCCGTCTCTCGTTGGGAGGCCATAACATACTTGACGGACTCGACCCCCTGCCGCCTTCGGCGGCTCTCCCCCTCAAAGGGGGAGCAAACGCTTCCCAAGCAAGGCCTTTTCTCCCCCTTCGAGGGGGAGAGCCGCCGAAGGCGGCAGGGGTCCAGCCGGCCGATTCTTTGACGGAAAGGGCGGGTGTGGGCAGTGGATCCTAGTCTCGGATGGATTACTTTAGGCGCGTTGGCGCTCGCAGTGACGCTGAGTTGCACCACGCAGTTGAATGTCGGCCTCTTGTCGATCGCGCTGGCGTGGATTATCGGCGTCTATCTGGGCGGGCTGCCCGTCGAACAGATCGCCGCCGGCTTTCCGATCAATCTGTTCCTCACGCTCGCCGGCGTGTCGTTGTTGTTCAGCCAGGCCAACGTCAACGGCACGCTCGAAAAAGTCGCTCAAGAGGCCGTGCGGCTGTGTCGCGGACGCGTCGGACTCGTTCCCATTTCCTACTTTGTCCTCGGCGCGCTGTTGGCTTCGATCGGACCCGGCAACATCGCCACAACGGGACTGCTCGCGCCCATGGCGATGGCAACCGCGATGCGCATGGGCATTCCGCTTTTTCTCATGGCGATCATGGTGGGCAATGGCGCGAATTCCGGATCGCTTTCGCCGTTTGCGCCGACAGGAGTGATCGTCACGGAGCTGATGGCGAAGATCGGCTTGCCCGGATTGGAATGGCGTACGTGGTCGTATAACCTCGCGGCCCACGCCGTTGTCGCTTTCGCGGGGTACTTTCTGTTTGGCGGCGTCAAGCTGATCGTCAGGCCCGAGAAGGTCGTGACGGCCGCCGAAGCGTCCAAACCGTTGGACCGATCCCAACTGATCACGCTGATGGTCATCGCGCTGCTGATAGTAGGCGTCGTTGTCGCCGACGTCAGCATCGGCATGGCCGCATTCGCGGGCGCCGTGGTTCTGAGTCTGTTCCGAGCGGCCGACGAGCAGGAGGCGATCAAAAGAATGCCGTGGGGATCGATTTTGATGGTCTGTGGAGTAACCGTTCTCGTGACCCTCCTGCAGAAAACCAGCGGAATGGACATCTTTACAGGACTGCTGGCGAAGGTCGCTTCGCCGGATTCCATCATTCCATTTCTTGCCGTGCTGATCGGACTGATTTCCGCCTACTCGAGCACATCCGGCGTCGTGTTGCCCTTTTTTCTGCCGATGGCGCCAGGCCTGGTCCAAAGCGTGGGCGGCGGCACGGTCCTAGGGATCGCTTCAACGATGAATGTGGCCGGACACCTGGTCGATGTTTCGCCGCTTTCCACAATCGGCGCTTTGTGCATCGCATCGATTCCCGCGGGAAAAGAAAACCGCCGGCTGTTCAATCAGCTCCTCGCATGGGGAATTTCTATGACCGGCGCAGGCGCTGTGATCTCGTGGCTGTTCTTTGGATGATCGGCGCTATTTACCCACTCTGAACGAAACGCCCCAGAACAAGGAGTCCAGTTCGTAGGCCACGCTGCGGTTATAACCCGCCTGAAAGCTGATGTTCGACTGCGGGCTGAAATCGATCCACGCAGAAAAACCGTGGTCGTTGGCAAGTTCGGCGACGCCCACAACGTCGGCCTGCCGTTCAAAGTTGCGGCCCTGGACCCTTGCAACGGTCCTCTCCTGCTGAATCACGCGGCTGACGATCCGCTGCTCGCCCGATGCGCGGACCGCGTACGCCGACGCGCCAAGACCGAACGCGGGATTGACGTCGTAGAGGAGTCCTCCATCAAAATGGCCGACGAGCCCGTCGGAGCTGAACGGGCGTACGAAGAAAGATGTATCGGAAACAGTGTTGGCGATGCCGACGCTTACGAACGGAGTGAGCGATTCGAAGGTGCGGCTGAACGTGTTGTTCCAGTCTACGGTCACGATGCCCGTGCTGAAGCCGCGCGATTCGTCTCCCGTAGGCGCGGTGATTTCAAGCCGCGAAACATAGTCGATCGCAGGATTGAGCACAGTCAGCACGCCGCCAACGTACGCATTGCCGATGCCGCTGGCAGAACCGGAAGACTCGCGAGCAAAGTAAACCGGCAGCCCGGCATAGGCCTGGAAGCGATCGTTGAAGGCGTAGCCCACCGAGGGATCGAGCTTCATGATGAGGCCGGAACCGTTGGAAGTTCCCTGAAACCGTCCGTAGAAGGTCCATCCGCGCGCGTCTTCTGAGTCTTGTTGCGCGAAAGCCGGTCCTGCAACGGCCAGCAGTAAAGCGATTGCTCGAACAACGTGAAGGGAATGCAGCATAGGTCTCCTCCGACGCAAAGATAATTCGAGGACGGAGAAATCGTGAAGAGCAGCGGTATCCATTTCACAACCGCCCGGCGTTCACCCGGAACCCACGGCGTATAATGGTTCCATCATGAGTGGATACGGGCGCCATCACGCGCATCACCACAGGCGGAGCGCGCGGTCCGGTCTCAAAGCGGCGCTGGTCATCACGGCCGCGTTCCTTATCGCGGAGTTTATCGGCGCCCTCTATACGAATTCGTTAACGCTGCTTGCGGACTCGGGGCACATGCTGACAGACGTAGCGGCGTTAAGCCTCAGCCTTGCCGCATCGTGGTTTTCGACGAAGCGCGCAACGCCAAGGAAGACTTACGGATTCTACCGCGTCGAGATTCTCGCGGCTTTGCTGAATGGCGTAATCCTGGTTCTCATCGCGCTCTACATCTTCTATGAAGCGTATTTGCGCTTCAGGAATCCGCCCGAGGTGAAGGCCGACTGGATGTTGCTCGTGGCGTCGCTGGGCCTCCTTGCCAATATCGCGAGCGCGTGGCTGCTCTCCGGAAAGCATGAAGGCAATCTGAATGTGAGAGGCGCTTTGTTCCATGTCCTAAGCGACGCGGTTGGATCGGCCGGCGCGATCATAGCGAGCCTTGCAATTCTGATTGGTGGATACGCCGTTGTGGACCCTGCGGTCAGTGTGATCGTCGGCGTTCTCATTCTTTCAAGTTCATGGATTTTAATCCGCGATGCAGTTGATATTCTCTTGGAAGGCACGCCTTCTCACGTCAACATAGTTGCGCTGCATGATCGTTTGAAGGCGATTGACGGCGTCGGCTCGGTCCACGATTTGCATGTGTGGACGCTCACGTCTGGAGTGTTGGCGATGAGTTGCCATGTCGTGATGGAGAATGGGGCTGCCAGCAGAAGCGGCGTTTTGGCGTGCGTCAGAACTCTGGCGCGAGAACAATTCCGAATCGATCACACAACCGTCCAAATCGAAGAGCCCGGGGCGCCCGAGGAGTTCATGGACGCCTGCGATTGCCACTTTGGCGCCTGGGACTCGTCGAGGTGAACAATGACTGAGATTGCTACGCTGACTCTGGCGGCCTTGTTGCTGCAAGGCCCGTCATTGGAAAGCTCCAGCCCGAGAGACCGGGTGGAAGCTGTTGAACAAATGTCCAAGCCCGGCGCCACGCAAGCCATTCCCGCGTTGGCCCAGGCGTTGAAGAAGGAGTCGCGCAGCGATGTGCGCGCGGCGATCGTTGTAGGACTGGCCCGCATTGGCGGTCCCGAGGCAGTGCCTGTGCTGACGGAGACCCTGCGGTCCGATCTTGACAAGGATGTCCGTCTTCAAACGGTCGACTCGCTGCAGCGTCTCTACATCCCCATCGAAGACGCAGGACCGATCCGCACAATCTTCAATCGCGTCCGCAGCGTGTTTGCAGAGCCGGACCGGCCGCTGGTGGTCAATGAAGCTTCTGTAGATCCGAAAGTGAAGGAAGCCCTGGCGACGGCAATGCAAAGGGACTTTGACGGGGAAGTTCGCGCCGCATCTGCACGCGCACTGGGATCTCTGAAGGCCCGAGATCAACTTCCTGCGCTCATTGCAACTCTAGAGTCGCCTCAAAACCGGGAGCACGATGCCGTGCGTCTCGAAGCCGTCCGCAGCCTTGGGGTCATTCGCGATCCGGCCGCCGGTCCCGTTTTGGAGCGAACCGTTCGAGACAGCGACCATGAAGTCGCGGAGGAAGCCATCCTCGCTCTTGGGCTGGTGGGTTACAAACAGGCGCGTCCGCTCGTAGAGAACCTGTTTCGGACGGACGGCAACCGCGACGTCAAACGGCGATCCATCGAAGCGCTCGCGCTGATGCGCGATCCCGCGTCTGCGCCGTTCTTTGAGACGCTGCTTCCAAACTCCGATGACTACTATCGCGAGATGGCGGCCGAAGGACTGGCGCGGATCGGCTGGGACGTGGTGAAGCTAAAAGACCGCCTGAGCCAGGAAAAGCGCGCGAACGTCCGAAACGCTCTAGCGTTTGCGCTCGCTTCTGCGGACCAAGACGAGTACATTGGCGAACTTGCTAACGCTCTCGACAGCCGCTTCGATTATCAAGCGGAGGGATACCTCTATGAGCTGGGCAAGTTTGAGGGTAAGCTGCCTCAACTCCACGGCTACCTCAAGAGCGCGAATCCGAAAGTGCGCGCCAGAATGGCGCGCGTCCTTGGAAACATTGGCGATCCTTCGTCACGCGAGCAGATTCAGGCCTTGATGCAGGACAGCAACCTGGAGGTGCTTCGCGAAGCCACAGCCGCGCTGCGGCGGCTGAACGCGCAATAATCCGCGATGACCTGGTTTAAACGGGAAAAGAAGCGCATGGAGGCGCCCTCAACAAGCGAAGACCGCCGTGTTCTCACCGAAGGACTGTGGATAAAGTGCTCCGGCTGCAAAGAACCGCTATGGAAGAAGGATCTGGAATCCAACGCTCAGGTATGTCCGAAGTGCGGGTTCCACTACAAGATCAGCGCGTACGAACGGCTGGAGATGCTGTTGGATCCGGGTTGGACCGAGCAGGATTCCTCGATGCACGCCACCGATCCACTCGAGTTCAAGTCGTCGAAAAGCTACAAGGAAAGCCTCGAATCGCTTCCGGAGAAGGTCGGAGTTCGCGAGGCTGTAGTCAACGCGCAAGGGACGATCGACGGGCTTCCTGTCGTCATTTCGGCGATGGAGTACAACTTCATCGGCGGTTCCATGGGCTCGGTTGTCGGAGAGAAGATCACTCGGGCGATTGAACGCGCAACGGAACACAATCGACCTCTCGTCATCGTCTCCTGTTCCGGCGGCGCGCGCATGCAGGAAGGCGCCCTCAGTCTCATGCAAATGGCGAAGATTTCGTCCGCGCTCGCGTGGCTCGACCGCAAGAGACTTCCCTATATCTCGGTATTGACCGATCCGACAACGGGAGGCGTCACCGCGAGTTTCGCGATGCTGGGAGACCTGAACATTGCCGAGCCTGGCGCGTTGATCGGGTTTGCAGGGCCCCGCGTCATTGAGCAGACGATTCGGCAGAAACTGCCTGAGGGGTTTCAGCGCGCGGAGTTTCTTCTTGAACACGGAATGGTAGATGCGATCGTCGCCCGCAAGGACCTTAAGCCCTACATCTCCAGCACACTGCGGCTCTTCAAGCACGATGGAATTCCATGAGTGACGTCGTGACCGTTGTCGGAGGAGGTCTCGCCGGCGCGGAGGCGGCATGGCAGCTCGCCGAGCGGGGCATTCGAGTCCGGCTTTTCGAAATGCGTCCGACGCGCCTGACCCCCGCGCATCGGACCGGCTTTCTTGCGGAGATCGTCTGCAGCAACTCACTGAAGTCGGATCTTCCCTTCCACGCGTCGTGGCTATTGAAGGAAGAACTGCGGCGTCTCGGATCGGTGCTGATGCGTCTTGCGGATTCGGTCAGAGTGCCGGCCGGCGGCGCGCTCGCAGTGGACCGCGAACAGTTCGCGAAACGTACAACCGAAGCGATCCAGTTTCACCCGAACATCGAGGTGATCCGGGAAGAGGTGCGAGAGATTCCTGCAGAGGGAATCACGATCGTCGCGTCAGGACCATTGACGTCGGACGCGTTGTCGGAATCGATTCGCCGATTCTGCGGCGTCGAGCATCTCTATTTCTACGACGCCATCAGCCCTATCGTCGACGCCGATACCATCGATTGCTCGAAAGTCTACCGTTCGAACCGCTACGGAAAAGCCGGCGATGACTACCTCAACTGCCCAATGGATCGGGCGCAATACGACCAGTTTTATGACGCTCTGGTGTCGGCGGAAAGCACGCCTATGCACCCATTCGAGGAGGCGCGGTTTTTCGAATCCTGTCTTCCGATCGAAGAATTGGCCCGCCGGGGGCGCGACACTCTGAGATTTGGACCCATGCGTCCCGTAGGCCTGGAGGATCCAAAAACAGGACGGGCGCCGTACGCTGTTGTTCAACTGCGCCAGGAAGATCTGATGCAATCCAGCTACAACATTGTCGGCTTCCAAAACCACCTGAAGTTCGACGAGCAAAAGCGCATCCTGCGGATGATTCCGGGACTCGAGAAGGCCCACTTTCTGCGATTCGGGCAAATCCATCGCAACACGTATATCAACGCGCCCCAGATCCTGCTGCCGACCATGGCTTCGCGGCGCGACCCGCACGTCTTTTTCGCAGGGCAACTGGCAGGGACCGAGGGGTACATCGAGAACATCGCTTCAGGCCTCGTCGCAGGCCTGAATGCGGAGCGGATGTTTCGCGGGCAAGCGCCGGTGGTCTTCCCTCCGGAAACCGCCATCGGCTCCCTGTGTCGCTACGTGTCGACGCCTTGCCGGGACTTTGCGCCGGTGAACATCCATTTCGGCTTGCTGCCGCAGATCGACTTGCCGCGGCGCGCATCCAAGGCCGACAAGCAACGCGCCTTGTGCGAGCGGGCGTTGGGGGCGATTGCGCGTGGCTGCTAACGCCAGTCAAGTATGATCCTCATCAACCTCAACGGCGCCATCACCGACGCACAGGATGCGAGGATTCCGGTTCTAGACCACGGCTTCTTGTTTGGCGACAGCGTCTATGAAACGCTGCGCACCTATCACCGCAAGCCGTTTCTCTTCACGAGGCATTTTGCTCGGCTGGAGCACTCAGCAAACGCCATTCACCTGAATTTGCCGTGGTCGCGTGAAAGGACGTTCGCCGAGGTCCTGCGAACCCTGGACGCCACGGATGCGTCCGAATTGCGCATCCGCGTGATGGCGACGCGCGGCCCCGGAGATCTGAGCCCCGATCCCGATTCATGCGCGGATCCCAACATGATCATCATTGTGGGTCCGGTCCCTCAGATTCCTCGCCAGGCGTATGAGCGCGGCGTCAACGTGCGGATTTCATCTTTCTACCGAAGCGTCCAATTGGCGGAGGCCAAAACAGGAAACCTGATGCGCCAGGTTCTGGCCCTGCGGGAGGCCAAGGCCGCGGGCGCTTTCGAAGCGATCCTGCTGACGCCGGACGGACAGATCTCCGACGGCATCAGCAGCAATGTCTATCTGGTCAAGAACGGTCGACTGAGAACGCCCTCTCGAGAAGCCGGCATCGTGGCGGGCATCACGCGGCGCGTCGTGCTCGAATTGGCGCGGCGCGCAGGACTTGAGGTCTTCGAAGGCCTTCTGGATCGGCGGGAGATCGACAGCGCCGACGAGATGTTCCTGACCAGCACAACGCGCGAGATCGTGCCGGTCGCGACCGTCGACGGACGGCCGGTCGGCGCGGGGGCGCCCGGCCCCGTCACACTGGGTTTGATGGAGGCCTTCCGGCGAGAGATCGAAGTTTTGATTCAGGAGGATTGATGGACGAGCACTCCGATGCGTTCTTTAAGATGCTTCACAGCAAGTCCTCTTCAAGACATACCATCGCGAACTACCGGATCGATCTCAAGCACTTTTCAGAGTTCCTGGAGACGCGAAAGACGCTCCTCCTTTCCGTGGATCACGTAACCATCCGGGACTTTCTGACCCACCTCTACACCGACCGCAAACTTTCGAAGAGTTCCGTGTCCCGAAAACTGGCCTGCCTGAAGACGTTTTTCAAGTTCCTTGTCCGCGACGGAAGAGTCAAGACGAATCCGGCCGAGCTGGTTTCGTCGCCGCGCCTGCCTAAGAAGCTGCCGTCGTGTCTTGACGAAACCGAAGCAGCCGCCATTGTTGAACTGCCGAAGGGTACGGATTTCAAATCGCTTCGGGACCGAGCAATTCTCGAGCTGCTTTATGGCAGCGGATTGCGGGTGAGCGAACTGGTGGGCTGCGACGTCGATCACATCGACATGGATCAACAGACCGTCCGCGTGTTGGGAAAGGGGAGCAAGGAGCGCATTGTGCCGTTCGGCAGCTATGCGGCAGACGCCTTGAGGGCCTACATGGACGCGCTGCGATCCGCTTCTCGCGTCGGACCCGACCGAGACGGCGCGTCGCCTCTGTTCGTCAGCCTGCGCGGGCAGAGACTCAGCGCGCGTGACGTTCAGCGCCTCGTGGCCCGGCTGCGACTGAAGCTAAGGAGTTTGCGTCGCGTCACTCCTCACACGCTTCGGCACAGCTTTGCCACTCACTTGCTCGAACGCGGCGCGGACCTCCGCAGCATTCAGGAGATGCTCGGCCACGAAAGCCTGTCCACCACCGAAAAATACACGCACGTTGGCGTTCAGCATTTGAAGCGCGAATACGATAAGGCGCACCCGAAGGCTTGACGGCATTTCGGATTTCGGAGTGCGGATTTCGGTATTGCGGCCGGCTAATTCCTACTCGTAGAATTGTTGTTTGTCTTATCGAGGGAGGAGACGTCCATGTACGCCGTGATTCGATCAGGCGGAAAGCAATACCGGGTGACGCCCGGTCAGACAGTACGGTTGGAAAAGATGAACGGCGACGCGGGCGCGAAAGTGGAGTTCGGCGACGTGCTCATGATCGAAAACGGCGGCGCGGTTCAGGTCGGTTCGGCCCTGGCGAAGGCGAAGGTCGAAGCAACGATTCTTGAAAATCGTCGGGCAGGCAAGATTCTGGTATTCAAGAAAAAGCGGAAGAAGCAATATCGCAGAACGCGAGGACATCGGCAGGATTACACGGCAGTGCGCATCGATAAGATTTCAATTTGAGGAATTTCAATGGCTCACAAGAAGGGCGTCGGCAGCTCACGAAACGGCCGCGACAGCAACGCGCAGCGGCTCGGGGTCAAGCGATTCGCTGGAGAGGTTGTTAGCGGCGGATCGATCCTCGTCCGCCAGCGTGGAACGAAGTTCAAGCCGGGGCTGAATGTTGGAATCGGCAAGGACGACACGCTCTTTGCCAGAGTCGCCGGCATTGTTCAATTCCACGACAAAGGCCGCACCGGCCGCTTCATCAGCATCCAGCCAGTAGAATAGGAAGGGATTTCGGATTGCGGATTGCGGACTGCGGATTTTGGAAGAAGAACATCAAATCCGCAATCCGCAGTCCGCAATCCGAAATCCCCGTTCATGTTCATCGACGAAGCGAAAATCACGGTGCGCGCAGGCGACGGCGGTCACGGCTGCATTGCATTCCGGAGGGAGAAGTTCGTACCGAAGGGCGGACCTAGCGGCGGCGACGGCGGCGACGGCGGCAGCGTCTATCTCGTCGCCGATCCTCACGAGAACACCCTGCTGAAGTTTCGTTTCAATCACCAATTCAAAGCCGAACGAGGCCGGCACGGCGAAGGCGCCAACCGCCACGGGCGAAACGGCGCGGATTTGGAAATCACTGTTCCGTTGGGCGTCATCGTGCGAGATGACGATACAGGCGAACTGCTGCATGATTTTACAAAGGAGGGCGAGCGCGTTCTTGTTGCAAAAGGCGGGCGCGGGGGCCGGGGCAATGCGCATTTCGCCACGTCTCTGAATCGAGCGCCGAAACGCGCGCAAGACGGCATGCCCGGCGAGCACCGGAATCTGCGCCTTGAGCTGAAGCTGCTGGCCGACGTGGGTCTCGTCGGCCTTCCGAACGCCGGCAAATCCACGCTGATCTCGCGGATTTCCGCCGCCCGGCCGAAGATCGCCGATTACCCGTTCACGACGCTCGAACCCAATCTTGGCGTTGTCGCTCTGGACATTGACAGGTCGTTCGTAGTCGCCGACATCCCCGGCTTGATTGAAGGCGCGCATCTCGGACACGGATTGGGCGTCCAGTTCCTCCGCCACATCGAACGGACCCGTCTGCTGCTGCACCTCATCGATATCTCGCAAGGGACGGATCGCGATCCCGTTGACAGCTTTCGCGTCATTCAATCGGAGCTAGTGGAATACGATCCCGACCTCGGTCTGAAGCCTCAGATCGTGGTCGCCGCCAAGATGGATTCTGCAGACCCGGCGAAGGTCCGGAAGCTGGAGCAATGGTGTGGACAGAATAATGTGGATGTGATTAGAATCTCGTCGGTCACTGGTGAGGGTCTCGAAGAGTTGAAAGAGCGCACGATCCGAAAACTCTCGGCCGGCGTTATCGAGGAATCGTGAGGATCGCCATCCTTGGCGGAACTTTCGATCCGATCCACAACGGTCACCTTGCCGCCGCTCAGTCCGTCGCCGCCGCGTTCCAGATTGACGAGGTTCACTTCGTTCCGGCGTATTCCGCGCCGCACAAACAATCGCAGACGTCAACATCGCCATTCCACCGCTTCGCCATGGTCGCTCTGGCGACTCAGACTTTCGACAGATTTCGGCCGTCCACGATCGAGCTCGACGCTCGTGAAAAGAGATACACAGTCGATACGCTGGAGCTGATGCGCCAATCTCATCCGAAAGCGCAGCTGGTTTTCGTCTTGGGCACAGATATGTTTCAGGAGATCGAGAGCTGGAGAAACTATCGCCGGCTCTTTGACCTGGCGAATCTCGCAATTGTGAATCGGCCCGGATACCCGTTTCGCGCGGATCTTGCGCCTCACCGGATCCTCAATGAAAGCGATCGCGTGACGCTGTCGGATCAGTCCTACGTCTACTACCTGCCGTTTGTGCGTCAGCCGATCTCATCTTCTGAGATCCGCGACGACTGCAGAAAAGGCGGCGAAGTGCGTCAGTGGCTGCCGCCTACCGTTTGGAGTTACATTGAAAAAAACAGACTCTATTCGTGAGGAGACACGGATTCGTTAGATGGATAACGACAATCAATTGACCGAAGCTCTTGAAGCCGCCCTTGACAAGAAGGCGCAAGACATCGTCGTCATCGATCTGAGCGGCATATGCTCATTCACAGATCACTTCATCATCTGCACCGGAACTTCCACGCGGCACAATCAAACAATCGCAGACGGCCTTGAAGAGAAACTTCGGAAACAGGGATTGCGCCCCCTGCATACTGAAGGCTACGCCGAGGGCGAGTGGATACTTATGGACTACGTTGATTTCGTCGTGCACATTTTCACCGCTCGCGCCCGCGAATTCTACGATCTCGAGAGGCTGTGGCGCGCCGGAAAGCGGCGCGAAGCCCACGATCTCATTGGACAACGCACATAGTCATGTAAGACCGGACAGCCAATGAAGCTCCGCATAATTTGGATCGGACGGACCAAAGATCCAAACCTTGCGGAGCTGTCCCAACAGTTCACCTCTCGCATACGCCGATTTCTTCCCGTTGAAATCACAGAACTGAAAGACTCCAAATCCGGCGGCGACCAAAGACGGATTCACGTTGAAGGTCAACAGATCCTCGAAGCGCTGCAATCTGCGGATCGCGTCATCGTGCTCGACCCGGGCGGAACACTGTGGACGTCCAGCCAGCTCGCTGCATTCATCGGCCGACATCTTGATTCCGAACCCCGCCGCCTGACCTTTGTTGTTGGCGGACGCGGCGGGATCAGCGAGGCCGTCAAGAAACGCGCCGACCGCCTCTGGTCCCTTTCACCCCTCACGTTCACCCATGAAATGACGCGCGTGATTCTGCTCGAGCAAATCTATCGCGCGCTGGCGGCGTTGCGGGGCTTGCCGTACGCGAAGTGAATAAGGCGCCGCGCGCTTGTGCTACAGTAACCGCGCCCTTTGCGTCGATGAGGAATCCCATGATCGACGCAATTCTCAATCTTCTCTTCCCGCTGGCTTGCGTCATCTGCGGCTCTCCGGTCCTGGAACGGCGATGGGGCGCGGCGTGCCCGTCGTGCTGGGCGAAAGTGACGCCGGTTCAGCCGCCATTTTGCATTCAATGCGGCGTGCCCGCGCCCGCAATCGAAACCCGTTGCGGCGCGTGCCGCCGGGGCGAGCACGTTTTCGACTTCTGCCGTTCTGCGCTTCATTTCAATGACACGCTGCGGGAGATCATCCACCACTTCAAATATTCGGAGCGCGTGTCCCTGGCAAGACCGCTGGGAGAATGGATGAAAGCGTGTCTGGAGCGTGAGTCATTTCAAGGCGACGTCGTCCTGCCCGTTCCCCTGCATCGATCCCGCGAAAGACACCGAGGCTTCAACCAGGCCGAACTATTGTCCCGATCGCTCGGCCGAAAGATCGAGCGGCGGCTCATTCGCCGTCGAAAGAATACCCCCACTCAGACCGGGCTCAGCAAAGCCCAGCGCGCGGCCAATCTGGCCGGCGCGTTTGAAGTGTCAGGCCGCGTTCCGGAGTGCGTGATCGTGACGGACGACGTCTACACGACGGGATCGACGGTCAATGAGATCTCCAGGACCTTGAAGCGCGCCGGAGCGCTGAGAGTGGAAGTGCTGACGCTGGCTAGAGTGCAGCGCCCAGGCTTGGAATGAAAGAGACGGATTCCCAATGATCCGTGCTTTCAAGAAGCTCGGCGACGAAACGCGTGTGCAGCGCATGCCCCGCCCGATTTGCAACGAGCCGTCCCAGGACGGGCCGCCCGATCAACGCCAAGTCTCCCAGCAGATCGAGCGCCTTGTGGCGCACGAACTCGTCCGGAAACCGCAGCGATGTTTCATTCAGCATGCCCGTCTCGGTAAGAACGATCGCATTGTCGAGGGCGCCGCCTCGAACGAGTCCATTAGCCCGCATCGTCTCCACTTCGTGATAGAACCCAAACGTCCGGGCCGGCGCGATGTGGCGGGCATAGCTGTCCGGCGTGACTTCAATTTCGAGCTTCTGATCGCCGATCAACGGATGAGAGAATCCGATTTCGTACCGAATGAGGAAAGTTTCTGCGGGATAAATCGCGATCGCCTTACCGTTCTCCTCGAGCACAAAGGGCTTGACGACGCGAATGCAGTTTCGAGGCGCGTTCAACTCGACGACGCCCGCCTTTTGAATGGCGTCCGCATAGGGCAGAGCGCTGCCGTCAAGAATGGGAGCTTCGAAGTTGTCCAGTTCGACGATCGCATTGTCGACGTCCAGACCGTAAAGCGCCGACAGGACATGTTCCACGGTGGAGATCCAAACGCCGCGGCTCATCAGGGTCGTCGCATAGGCGACCCGGGCGACAGAACTCACGTCGGCGGGCAGCTCAAAGTCATCGAGATCCACGCGGCGAAATACGATTCCTTTTCCGGCAGTCGCAGGCAGGATCCGCATCGACGCCGGCTCGCCCGTATGGAGTCCGACGCCCCGGAATTCAACAGGCGCCGCAATCGTGTGTTCACGCATGCGCGAACCGGTCAGCAATTCGGGAGCCGAAACTTGTCTTGCATTCACATCAACAACTTGCCAAGCAGAGCAGCCGCGATAACGTGTACATTTGTGCACATGCTTGTGGCCAACTGTAGGCGCTACGGCCGCGCAGGGTGACCATGCTCGAACATCCTCTCTTCTTGATCATTGACGGAATGTCGCAGGCCTATCGGGCCTACTTTGCGATTCGCGGCCTGTCCAACAGCCAAGGCTTGCCCACCAATGCGGTATACGGCTTCGCCATCATGCTCAAGCGCGTACTTCAGAAGTTTCCTCCCGACTATCTTGCGGTCGCGTTGGACAGCTACCAACCCACGGCCCGGCATGCGCAGTACAACCTGTACAAAGCCACGCGGAAGAAGATGCCGCCGGATCTTGCGCAGCAGATTCCATATCTGCGGCGCTTCTGCGAAGCGATGCGGATTCCGATTTTGGAAGCGCCGGGGTATGAGGCGGACGACGTCATCGCGACCGTGTCGAAGCAGGCTGTCGACGGCGGGCTGCATCCGGTCGTCGTTACGCTGGACAAAGATCTCTACCAGCTCGTAGACACAATCCTGATCTTGAACACGTCAAAGGACGACCTGATTGTCGACCGGGCAAAGGTCCAAGAGCTTTTCGGCGTTCTTCCAGAACAGATTCCCGATCTGCTCGGATTAATGGGCGACTCCACGGATAACGTGCCGGGCGCTCCGGGAATCGGCGAAAAGACGGCTCGCGAGTTGATACAGCGCTTCGGGTCGATCGAGGCGTGTCTGGAGCGAGCCGAGGAAGTCCAGAATGCCAAGCATCGCGCCTCGCTGATTGAGAACCGAAACCAGATTCTAATGAGCAAACAGCTTGTCATCGTGGACTCGTCCGCCCCTGTTGAGGTGGACTTGTCCGAGCTTGCCGTAAAGCCCCCGGACCGCTCAGCGCTCATTCCGCTGTTGAAAGAGCTGGAATTCACCGCGATGGTCAAGGATTACCTGCCGGAGGACGTCGGTCCCATCGTTGACGTCGTCATGGCGGATGAAGCGCCTTCGGTGGCCGATCGCGTTTTCTTTGATATCCAAGACGACAGAATCTCCTTGTGGACCGGCGGCGGAGACGTGGCCAGCGTACCGCTGGACTCTCGCATGACGTCGCTTCTGACGAATCCGGGAATCCGCAAAGTCGGCTGCGACGTGAAAAACGCCATGCTGAAGCTCCGCCGGCGGAATCTGGACCTGGCGCCGCCGTACGACGACGTGTTGCTGATGACTTACCTTCTCCTGCCGAATCGCGGCAAATACGAGCTGGCGGACGTTGTGTTCGATCTGTTCGGGCAAACCGTAGAAGGAGAGCGCACGCCTTGGATTGAAAAGCTCTTTGCAGAGCTCAGCCCCAAGATCGAAGCGGAGTGTCCGCAGGCGTACCACGACATCGAATTGCCGCTGCTGCCGGTTCTCGTCGATATGGAACGCGCCGGCATTTGCATCGACGTCGCCGTGCTGGAACGGATGTCGGTGGAAATGACCGCCCAACTCGAGGAATTGACGCAGCGCATTTCCGCGGCGGCCGGCTGCGATTTCAATATCAATTCGCCGCGGCAGCTTGGGGAGGTTCTCTTCGATAAGCTGAATCTTCCACGTCCCCGGAAACTGAGGAAATCCGGCCAGTACTCGACGGCCGTGGAAGTGCTGGAAGAATTGGCGGAGAACTATGAGCTTCCCCGGCTTGTGTTGGAATACCGCCAGCTTGCGAAATTCAAATCAACGTATGTCGACGTCATCCCGCGGCTTATCGATCCGCTCACCCGGCGTCTCCACACGTCGTTCAATCAGACGGGGGCGGCCACGGGCCGGCTGTCGAGCAGCAACCCGAATCTGCAGAACATACCGGTGCGCGCGGATCTGGGACGCAAAATTCGCGGCGCGTTCGTGCCGGCGCCGGGCTGGTGGTTCGTCTCAGCGGACTATTCTCAGGTCGAGCTCCGGATCGTGGCGCATCTTTCGGGGGATGAGCGGCTGGCCGAAGCCTTTCGGGCCGGCCAGGACATCCATCGGCGCACTGCGGCTGAAGTGCTGGGATTGCCGATCGAGTCGGTAACGGCGGCGCAGCGCGAGCGCGCCAAAGCGGTGAACTTCGGAATCGTATATGGGCAGACGCCGTTCGGTCTGGCGCAGCAGTTGGGCATCAGCAATGAGGAAGCGGCCGATTTCATCGCCCGCTACTTCGAGCGCTACCAGGGCGTTCAGCAGTACATCGAAAACTGCTTGCGCGACGCGCGCGACGCCGGCGTCACTCGGACGTTGTTTGGGCGTCTGCGCCAGCACCCCGAAATCAATTCCCGCAACGGTATGCGCCGCAGCATGGCCGAGCGCACCGCGATTAATTCTCCAATTCAGGGAACAGCGGCCGACATCATCAAGCTGGCAATGATCCGCATTGCGGACGCGCTGCGCCGCGAGGGACTTCGGACGCGCATGGTCCTTCAAGTCCACGATGAACTGATCTTCGAAGTTCCCGAAGACGAACTATCGATTCGCGACATGGTTCGCGACATCATGCAAAACGTCGTGCAGCTCCGCGTCCCCCTCACGGTTGACGTCAAACAGGGGCGCACATGGGAAGAGCTGGGATGAAGGCGGTTTCGAAACTGAAAGCAGTCCCGTTGACACTCTCAATCGCCCAGTCTTATAGTTTGACCATTGCCTTACGGGCGCGTAGCTCAGTTGGAATGAGCGCTACCTTGACACGGTAGAGGTCATCGGTTCGATCCCGGTCGCGCCCATTGTTCCCTTCTCCAATCACTTCAAATCTTTACAGCCCTTCAGTTCACTGTTTCTGTCCCCGGTTGCTCCACGATTTGGGAACAACTTGGGAACAATAAGAATCGTTCCAGTTTTTCCACTGCTTCCCCGCTGGGCGTTCGAAACCAGATGCGTATAGGTCTCCAGCGTGATCCACGGGTCCGCGTGCCCAAGTTGCGCCTGGGCGACGGACACCGGGACTCCCAGATATGCGAGCAAACTGCTGTGCAGATGACGAAACCCGTGCCAGCTTAAGCGAGGGACGCCTAGCCGGTCGCAGGTCGGATAAATCACGCGGCGTCGAAGATTGCCGTCGCTGAGCGGCTTTCCCGTTCGACTGGCAAATACTAAATCGTCGGGTCCACCTTTGCTCTTCAGCCGCCAGTTCTTCAAAGTTGCGAGCGCCACCGGACTCATGCCAGAGGTGACGTTTTTCGATACGAAGGAATCCTGTCCCCTGACCATAGCAGCCTGACGGGGGGAGTGGCACACTGAGATCGGCCTCGGCGTTATGTCAACCAATGGCGTCGGATCAAGCACTCGTGCTCCAAAGCTCTTTCGGCGAGCGAAGTAGACTTATCGACGCTTTTCATGAATTTGAAGGATTCAGCACCGAGCATAAACTAGGCGCGGACCGTCGTTCCATCGCTGCGTGTTGCCTGAACGGCATCATTAAACGGCGAACACTCTGTTCGGACTGGAAAGCGGGCGACTATGCGCTCTTTGCGCCCGTTTTGATTTCTTGGACCGACATCCTTATGTGAGTTCACCTTCTCGAGTCCACCTCGGGGACCTTATCCTTGTAGATTTTGCCATCCTTCATGATCACCACGAAGTTCCTGACCGGGTCGGCGATCAACTGGATGTTCTCCAAAGGATTACCCTCGACAAGGAGCAGGTCGGCGAGGGCGCCTACCTCGATCACGCCGAGCTTGCCGGCGTACGGGTTCCGCTTTCCGGACAACATCAGCAGTTCGGCGTTGGTCCCGGTCGCCATGATGAGTGTTTCCGCGGGCGTGAACCAGCGGACCATCTTGGACAACAGCTCCCCTTGACGCTTTGCCAACGCCGGGGAGAACAGGATGTCGGTGCCCCAGGCCGTTTTGATGTTGTACTTTTTCACCAACGCGTAGGTTTTGTCCGTACCGGCGAACACCTCGTGAGCCTTTTGCCGCTCAAACGAGTCGGGCGGAAAAGCGTCAGCCATTTCGTCGGGGAACGGTTGCATGCTTAACCAGATCCCCCGTTCGGCGATCAGTTTGGCGGACGCTTCGTCCATCAGATGGCCATGGTCGATGCACTTCACACCGGCGGCGATTGATCGTTGGATCGCTTCAGCAGTGTAAGCGTGCACCGTGACGTAGGTTCCCCAGTTCTCGGCGGCTTCGACAGCGGCGCGCAGCTCGGTCTCGGTGAAGGTGGTCGCGTCGAGTGGGCTATGGGGCGACGCCACGCCCCCACCGGCCGTCAGCTTAATTTGCACGGCGCCTAGCATGAGCTGCTCGCGCACGCGCACGCGGACCTCATCCGGGCTGTCGGCAATCATGGCGGCGCCCATCTGCTCTCCGCGACTCAACGGTGCACCGACGATGCGCGGCACTTCAAACGGCTGTCGAAAGTCGCCATGCCCACTGGTGACGGTGACGATGGCTCCGGACGGATAGATTCGCGGTCCGGCGACGATGCCCTCGTCGATGGCGCGTTTGAGCCCGAACGACGGGCCGCCCAGATCGCGAACGGTGGTGAACCCGCGCATCAGGGTGTCCCTAGCCTCGTCGCCCGCCACCAGAGTGAGGTAACCGACGTCCGACGTGAGCAACTCCGCGGGTGTCGGCCGCACCATCATCGTGTGCCAGTGCATGTCGATCAGCCCTGGCATCAGCGTGCGACCATCTCCGTTGATGATGCGAGCATTGCCGCGTCGATCCACGGGAATTGGTGCGGCGGAGATTTTATCGATCTTGTTTCCGCGGATCAGGACGTTCGTAGGCCCTGAGAGTTGTGCGGACTTGCCATCGAATACACGGACGTTCTCGAAAAGCACGGCAGTAACCTCCGAGTCCTGAGCGCGAACAGTGAGAGCGCAGCAGCCGACGAGAAATAAACAGGAAAGAATCAGCTTGTTCAGTGGAGGTGCTGACCACCGTGGCAGTGGGTAAGCGGTTTTATTCATCCGGGTTCCTTCCTCCTAACCGGTGCGTTGGATTCATATGTCTCAACGGCATGACGCAAGAACCGTGGGGCCAGCGCCCATGCAGCACATACTCCCAGCAGGTAGTTTTCCAATTCGACAATCGACACTCCGAACTAATGATTAGGAACTAAATGGGGAGTTGATGTTTCACGCGGCGCCGTTATTAACGCAGGCTCATTTCGACTCCAAAGCCAGTAACCGGACCTTCAAAATCCGGTAATACCTTGGACAGGCCAACCCTAGTGGAAGTGGCAGGCAGATTGAACAGTGGAATGGATGTTCGAACATGTCGAGCCTCCTTGGAAACCTGGAATGGATCGCCTCGATTGCTGCAGAGAATCAGCAACTGGCCCGCCTCAATATCCCGCCTGGAAACCCCCCTCAAGGCTCTACCGATTTGTCCACAAACAGAAGAGTGAACCGAAGGAGTGTCGGGACCTCAGCGGCCTCGGTGCAACGCCGGGGCGTCGACCGTGGTGCGTTCGTGCAGCCGGTAGCGATCGCATCATGAATGGACGACTCAATCCTGGCGTAGCGCCGTCATCGCATCAATCCGGGCCGCACGCCGCGCGGGGAAATAGGACGCGGCAAAACCGGCGGCGAATAGAATGAGGACAACCGTTGCAAACAGACGCAGGTCGGTTGGTTGAACTCCGAAGAGGAGACCGGAAAGCAGACGTGTGGCCGCCATGGTTGCAGGTATCCCCACCGCAAGCCCGGCCAGCGTCAGGCGGACGCCCTGCCCGAACAGCAGCGTAAAGACGTCGCGGCCGCTGGCTCCGAACGCCAGACGGACGGCGATCTCCGGGATGCGCCGGCTCAGTGTATAGGACAGAACGCCGTACACGCCGAGTGTGGCCAAGAACAAGGCAATCGCGGCAAACGCTGTCAGCAGATACGCGGCGAATCGCGGCCGCGCGACCACATCTCCAAGCCGGGCTTCGTAAGTCCGAATATCGCTGACCGGCGTGCTCGGGTCCACGGAGGAGACGATGGCGCGCAGGCCCGTTGCCACTCTTGAAGGGTCGTCAGGCGTCCGGATGACCAGACGCAAGGAATCCATGTCCCAATACTGGTCGATCGGCAGATACACCATCTTCGGGCTCGCGCTCGCTAAATCGTTGAACTGGACATCGTCCACGACGCCGACAATGGTGAACCACCGCCGCCAGTCTCCCGCGGCGTCGGGGTACTGTCGTTGATCGAAGAACATGATGCGGTGTCCGACAGGACTTTCGCCGCCCCAATACTCCTTGGCGGCGCTTCGGCTCACGAGCGCGACTCGCGGGCTGTCGATCCGGTCCTGCTCCGTGAACCCACGGCCTTCGAGGATGGGTATTCCCATCGTTTCCAGGTATGCCGGACTGACGCCGAAATACGCGGCATAGTAAGCCCGTCCGTCCTGGCGTGGTCGGGCGTTGATCTGAAACATCGTTCCGTGCAAACCGGAATCGAACGGTATCGCATTGGCGATCGCGGCAGACTTCACACCCGGCGCGGTTTGAAGCTTCTCGATCAGTCTCTCGGCAAAGAGGCGTCGTGAGGAAGCGGTTTGATCGGGGAAGCCGGGAGGCGAGACCCGCGCCGTCATGAGTTGATCCACTCGGAATCCGGGGTCGACGGCTGCCAGGTTCCACAAGCTCTGCAGGAGCAGCGCCGCCGATACGACCAACACGACAGCCAATGAAAACTCCAGGGTGGCCAACACACGTGTCAGCCGGCCTTCCCGTGCTTCCGCCTGAACTCCACCGGTTCCACGGGACAATAAGCCGCGGTCCCGCCGAGTGACCCGAATTGCCGGCAACAAGCCGAAGGCGAGACTCGTCAGAATCGATAGACCCAGGGCGAACAAAAGCGTTCGAACATCCATCTGAATCTGTTCGATGCGTGGCATGTCGGCCGGGAGGAACGCGACGAGCATGCGCAGGGATGCCCACGACACGAGAATTCCCAACGCGCCGGAAACCAAGGCCACCGCTAGGTTCTCAGACACTAACTGCCGCACGAGCCGTCGCCGCCCTGCGCCCAGAGCCGCACGGGTCGCCAGTTCCCGGTCGCGAGCCATCCCGCGCGCCAACAGCAGATTGGCGACGTTCACGCACAGCACCAGCAAAACGACGCCGACTGCTGCCAGAAGGACTAGAAGGACGGACCGCGCACTACCGACGATCTCGCCGGCAAGCGGCCTCACATCGAAGTCAGCGCCGTACTTGTCGACGTTTCCCCACTGCTGCGGTAGAAATTTCCGAAGCGATGGAACGAGAGTCGTGCGGAGTTCCTGTCGCGCTTCCTCAAGTCCATAACCTGGACGCAATCGCCCGATCATGGTCGCGACATTGCCCGCCCAAAGATTCGCTGGATCGATACTGTGCGGAAACCACAACCCGGTACCCTTGAAAGGGAAATCAAAGTCTGCCGGCATGACTCCCACGATCGTGTGCGGGACCCCCTCGATCGTCAGTGTTCGGCCGATCACGGTCGGACTGCCGCCAAAATAGGTCTGCCACACACCCGTGCTCAGGATGACGAGGCCGTAGGTACGCCAGTGCGTGGTTCCGACGATCCCGGGACCTCCGGGCCGCGTTTCATCTACTGTGAATGTCCGGCCTAGGGCTGGCCGGGCGCCAAGAAGCTCGAAGAACCCGGCCGTCACTCCGGCGCCAACCAGGCGTGCGGGCTCGCCGGCATTCACCGTCACCTCTCGCGGGAGGGGATAGTACGCCGCGAGATCCATCGTCGTGGCCAGTTGGCTGAGGTGGAAAAACTCTCCCCTGAGATTCCCGGTGATGAGACGGACGAGCCGTTCGGGTTCGGAATAGGGGAGCGGTTTCAACAACACGCCGTCAACGACGGCGAAGATGTTCGTGCCGGCTGCGATCCCAATGACGAGCGTCAGGATGATCACGGCCCAAAACTTGGGTTGACGCTGAAACTGGCGAAAGGCGAACCGGACGTCGCTTTTGAGATCTTCGAGGTAACGGGTCATGCGCTTCTCCTTCTCAAAGCGGGAATCGATCCACCGGCACTTGGAAAGAATCGGCCGAGGATCGCCAAAAAGACGCCGCGCTTCGTTCCGGGCGGCTTCGGGCGTCCAGCCTGCATCAATCAGCTCGCGCGCCCGAGCTTCGATGTGGAACTCCACCTCGTCGTAAAGATCACGGTCGATGTCGCGCCCCCAAAAGGTGAGATACCGCCGCCACATCGGCGTCTTGCCCAGCTTCCTCACAGTCGCCTCACCGATCGAGCAGCCACTGGGGTTTCTCAGTGGCGTTAACGACCTTCCCAACGGCTTCTGCGAAGCGCGCCCAGGTCGACAGCTCCCTTCGAAGCTGTTTCCGTCCGAGAGCCGTGAGTTCGTAGTATTTCGCGCGCCGGTTGTTCTCGGAGAGTCCCCATTCGGAGGTAATCCATCGCTTGCGCTCAAGCCGGTGCAGAGCCGGATACAGGACGCCTTCCTGTAACTCAAACGCCTCGCCTGTGACCTGCCGAATCCAATACGACACCCCGTATCCGTGCATCGGCCCCCAGCTCAGCGCCTTCAAGATGAGGACGTCCATCGCGCCCTTCAGAATGGACAGCCGGTCGTTGGTCATTCTCAACCCCTTGTATCGCTAGGGCAGCAGTGTGCCGCACCGCGCCCTATCAATGCAAGGGGAAATTCACTGCTAAGGAAGTTTTAGGATCATGAACAGCATTGCATCGATCTCCGATTACCTCCACGCCTATGGCGCCAAGTTAGGAGAACTCGTACTGGCCCGGTTTCCGGCGCTGCACAGTCCTGGCGATCCTGTCTCGCCTGCTCTGGAACTGTTGAAGCGCCGTCCGTTTCCGGCGCAGACCCTGGCAATCTCAGGCATCGTGAAACGTTGGCGGGAGGCTCGATGCGCTGCGGTCGTCGCGGAGTGTAGGACGGGAAAAACGCTGATCTCTCTTGGCAGTGTCTTCACGCACGCCGACGGCCGGCCGTCCACGTGTCTCGCGATTGTGACTTGAACCATAAAGTGGCAGTGATTGCCACTTTATGCTTCCCAGTCTTCGCTGCCTTTGTCAGGTTGTTGGTATTTGAAGTTTGCTGTTGTTTCAGAGGTGTGGGCCGGGCGGCAGGCTGTTCCCGCTCACCAGCCGCGTATCATTTGGATTCGATAACTTGTCTGGCAGCTTTCGCTGCAGCGTCGAGGGTCTTCTGTTCCCTCAAAGCAGTTGGTGACAATCGGGATGTGACTCGCGCGACGCTGGGATACTGTCCTTGAAAGGCGGCAAGCGAGCGGGTATATAGGCCAGCTTACGCGAAAGTCTGCGAGTATGTTTCCGGTTCGAAACTCGAACTATTCAACTGCCACTTCCCGATCAATAATCGCGGCTGCGTGCAACAGACGAGAATGAGCGTGCAAGGAGGAACTATGACGCAGCCAAAGCGCCGGATTCATGCTTTTCAATTCGAGAGCCGACGCCGGTTTTGGCCAGCCATACTGGTCACACTAGTTGTGATGTCGGCCGTGAGTGCGGCTTCTCAATCGGCCAGAGGGGAGAGGGAGAGCGCCGGTTGGCGGTCGGGAATAGTCCAGAGTGTGGCGCCAGCGCCGGTGGTTCCGGACGGCGCCACAGCCGGTCACGTCACCGACTTCGTGATCAACTTAGCGGTGGACATGAACCCGGCAGCGGCGGGACGATCCCTGGCAGCCGGCCGCACGATTCGAGTGACACTGCCGAGGGCCTTTCAGCGCGATCCCAGCATCCCTTTTCGCACTTTGTTGACTGATCCTGGCTGTGTACCGGGGAACATCCACTGCAACACCATATTCTTGCTGCAGGGATGGCCGCAGCATCCGGTGGGGTTCCCGCCTGCCAACATGCCCGGCCTGTGGACGGTGGGTTTCGAGGAGACGACCAACACCGTGGTGCTCACCGCGCTGCAGGATCTGATTGCCAATCCTCCCACTGAGCCAGGTATCAAGCAGATTCACCTACTGCTCGCCGGATTCGCCAATCCCGCTCCCGGGCTGTATCACGTGGGCGTCGTCGCCGAAACCGGGCCCGGCGGAGAGGCAGAAGGCGGGTGGGGACGGCTGCTGGTGCGCCCCGGGTGCAGCCCCACATCGCCATCGCGAGCGCCTTCAACGCCGGCGCGCCCAATACGATTTACCAGACGACAAATGCGGGAAGCCCGACACCACTTCCGTATGATCTGCTGCTGTGGGATGAGCAAGGCGCGCCGCTCCTGGATGTTGCGGCGCGACAGACCGGCCCGCACAACGCCATACTGGTGCAGGGAAATCGCGCAGTGGGCCGCATCCGAATCGAGACGCCTCCCGGCGCCAGGCGCCAGCAATTGTTCACGCAAGCGCCGTCGTTCCTGGTGAATTCACCTGTAGTGGGCGTTCCCGCCGGTCGGCTGACAGTTTTCTTTGTCGCCGGCGAGATCCCGGGTGAGTATGTGTTGCGCTTCCAGCTCTCGGGACGCGACACGGTCGAGACCTTTGTGGCGGCGCATTAAAGAGGCCGGCGTTGCGGAAGAGGCAGCGGTTCGAAATGCGAACTGGCGTTCACGCGATGTGCGGGGCATCATAGCGACGTGCGCAGGCCAAATCACTACTGTCCCATCGCCGCGGCAGTCGAAGCCCTGGGGGGCCGCTGGACCATCCTGATCCTATACGAACTGCTCCAGGGCACGCGCCACTTCAATGAGCTCGAGCGCGGATTGCCGGGCATCTCTCGCTCGGTGCTGGCCGAACGCCTACGGTTCCTGGAGAGCGAAAAGCTGATCGTCCGCACAGTGGAGGGACAACGCAGGGGGTACGTTCTTTCGCCTTCCGGCCGCGATCTGAGAGATGTGATCATCGCGCTGGCGCGGTGGGGGGCCCGCTGGGCTCTCACGGAACCGCTACCCCGGCAGCTCGATCCAGCCTTCCTGGTCTGGTCCATGCACCACCGTATCCGGCGCGATCGAATGCCTGAGGGTCAGACAATCGTGGAGTTCCGCTTCAGCGGCTGCAACCGGCGACGCGTATGGTTGGTCTGGAGGAAAGGCGAAGCCTCGGTCTGCCTGAAGCATCCCGGCTTCGATACCGATTTAGTCATAGACACCAATGGCTCCAGCCTGTTTGAGGTCTGGGTGAACCGGGTCCGACTCGCCGATGAAATCAGGGCTGGCAGGATCACGGCCGAGGGCCCACGCGTGCTTGTGCGTAATTGGGCGGAGTGGTTCGATTGGCCCGATCTCCCTGAACCGGAAACCGCCGACCTGAGGCGCCCTGTGCATTGGGAATCCGCAAAGGAGGCATGATGTCACCGTCCCGCTCGCTGGACGAGGATATCCAGCAGCACTACGCTCGGCCCGACTTGGGGACTGCGATCCTCGCGGCGCTTGCCAACGCAGGTAAGGACGTCACTAACCTCACGCCCGAGGACCTTGCTCCCGTCGATGAGTTTCACATTCGCGGCCGCCAAGCGACCCTTGAGCTGGCCCGCGCCGTGGGTCTCGATGCCGCGAAGCACGTCCTCGACGTCGGAAGTGGGATCGGAGGGCTATCGCGGTGCATTGCCCGTGAATTCGGATGCCGAGTCACGGGCGTCGATCTCACCAACGAGTACTGCCGCGTCGCGACGATGCTGGCCGAGCGCGTTTCGCTTTCACACCTCGTAAGTTATCGACACGGCAATGCGCTCAACCTTCCGTTCCCGGACGGCTCGTTCGACGTCGTCTGGACCCAGCACGTCGCGATGAACATTCCCGACAAGGCAACGCTCTATCGTGAGATGTACCGCGTCCTGAAGGCGGGCGGGGCGCTGGCCATCTACGATATCCTCGCCGGCCATGCCGGCTCGGTACTCTTCCCGGTCCCGTGGGCACGCCTGCCGGAGACGAGCTTCCTTGTCACCCCGAACCAGCTTCGCCAGCTTCTGGAGGATACCGGTTTCGCAATCGCGAGCTGGAAAGACATGACGCCTGCGGCTCGAGAATGGTTCGCCAACTTGGCCAGGACGATTCAGCAGAGCGGCCTCCCGCCGCTTGGCTTCCACATGCTCCTGGGACCCGAGTTCCAGGCCATGGCCCAAAATCAGAGGCGAAATCTTGAAGAGGGTCGCATTGTTCTTGCCCAGGTCATTGGAAGGAAGTGACGATCATCCGTTGCAGGGGACGCGCGGCAACGTGCCGCTGAACGGAGCCGTAGAGGAAGCACGACATGAACGATCCGGTCACCTGAGCTCAGATCGATGTTCGCAAGCATAAATCCGAATTCGCCCGTAAACCACTTCGACCTGCTGTCGTCAATGACGTCCACGATATCAACTGTCCCAATGATCGCTCCGCAGGTCAGCTTATCCACGCGCGGCTTCTTTGAACGTTGCGGCAACTTTGCGTTTCGATCTATCCGGCCGGCGGCGTGAATTGCGATCCGGCCGCGAAACCGCGTCTTCCAGTTTCGATTCTCGCTATCTTTGCCGGCGTGGATAATAGCCCATGCCCAAGGTTGTCGTACGCTCAAAGCTTTCACGTAGAGCGCCTCCGGGCAGAGAGTTTTACGCGCCGACCAAACAAGAAGCATCATGATTCGTGAACATGATGACATCGTCACGGAAGACCTTCTTGAAGAGGGTCCGCGCGCGGGTGACGTCGGCGACGTCGTCCACATTCACCCGAATCAAACGGCGTACGACGTGGAATTTAAGGGTGATGGGCAAACAGTTGTTGCGACCGTGCTGCCTTCGCAGTTGCGGGCTGCCCGCTAGGGCCTGGGTTCTCAGCAGTGGGTAGAAAAGCGCAACAGGACAGAAGGGCACGCGCCGGCGCAGTGTGGGCCTGGTCAACACGAGATACAGACATTCCGGCGCCGATATTTCTGCCGGCCGTGTCGGCGATATCACTGGGCTCACGGTAAGATGTCGCCGTCAATGGTTGCGCTGCTGACAGGAGGACAAGAGTCGTGACAGGCGACGATGCAATCTATCTACTCGGTCCCGATCGTACTCTGGAGCGTGTGCCTCTGGCAGCTTATGATTCTGAAACGGTACTACAGAAGCTCATCGAAGATTACCCCGCACTACTGGCCAGTGAACAAATAGACCCCGACGATCCCCCGCGCTGGCTGCTGATCAAAAGAGAAGCCGGTATTCCCGACGCTGAGGGTTCATCCGATCGCTGGTCGGCAGATCATTTGCTTCTGGACCAGAATGGCCGGCCAACGATCGTTGAGACCAAGCGCAGTTCGGATACGCGAATCCGGCGCGAGGTGATCGGCCAGATGTTGGACTATGCCGCCAACGCAACGCTGTATTGGCCGACAGATCGGATCAGGGCGTTGGCAGCCGAAACCTGTGGTGGAACGCAACAACTCGACGACTGTGTCCGGAAACTCATCGGTGTCACGAACGCACAGGATTCTGTTCTCGAAATCCAAGCGTACTGGCGCAAGGTTGACCACAACCTGCGGAACGGAGAGTTGCGGCTTCTTTTTGTCGCGGACGAAATACCGCGCGAATTGCGACGGGTCATTGAATTTCTCAACGAGCACATGCCACGTATAGAAGTTCTCGGCGTCGAGGTTCGGCAATTTGCTGGTGAGCGGATGCGTGCACTCGTTCCGAGGGTGATTGGCCAAACAGAACGTGCACGGCAGGATAAAGTGCCATCGTCAGCCCGTAAGATCACGCGAGCTGAATTCCTTGAAACTTGCCCGAATTGGTCCCGGCCGTTCTTCACATCCCTTTTTGACGAGGCAAGGAACCACGGATTTAACGTTGTCTTCGGAACCAAGGGGTTCAGTGTGCGGGCGGAGCAGGCGAACGGAAAACTCGTCTCGCTCTTGTGGGGTTTTCCCCCTGGTTCGTACGGGCGAACAGCTCCAGCACTCGACATTGACGTAAACTACCTGGCGCCGTTTCAATCCGCTGATGAGATCTCGGCTCTACAGAAGATCGCTCCCTTCATGCGCGGTGGGCAGGTGCTCACGCTTCTGCTCGACTCTGATAATTTACCCGCGGCAAACGAAGCTCTCCGCTTCTTGTGGCAGCTTGGCCGGAGAATTCAAACTGCGTAAGCAGAGAATGACGAGCAAAAAATCGGTTGCAGATTGATCTGGCGAGCCAAATATTGCATTGGTTTTGTCACTCATTTGACCGCCGGTCGTGCTCGACCGACGTAAGCTGCTTAGTGGCCGACGCACGCCTTCAGAATCGCCAGCGTCGTCGCGACTCCCCAATTTCTGCCCGATTGCTTCCAAATGGGGTGATGTTTGGTTGGCTTCATCGCTGGCAGCACAACGAAACCAATTAACTTTGCATCACTTCAAGGGGACATCGCGCATGCGGCTAGCGTTATATACTTCGAAAAAAGGAGGCGGGCATTCCATGGCCACCATTGATCAGGAGATTGCCAAACTGCTTCATCGGCTTCCTGAAGCACAGCAGCAACGCGTGTTGGATTTCGCTCGGGAACTCGCTGAAGTTAAGCCAGATGGAATTCCCGGCGCCGATCTCCTCGCGTTCGCCGGCCGCATACCTCCAGACGATCTTCAACGAATGAGCGATGCGATTGAAGAAGGCTGTGAAACGGTGAATCTTGGCGAGTGGTAGATTTCTTCTAGACACGAATATCGTAATCGCCCTTTTCGCGGAAGATCCGGCAGTCAAGCAGCGCGTTACCGAAGCCGCTGAGGTGTTCGCTTCAAGCATGTTCTCGGTGAGTTGTATTGCGGTGCGCGAAAGTCCGCTCGCGTCGAGTCGAACGTTCAAACAGTGGATCAATTCGCGGCGGCAAACCGAGTTCTCCGTTGCGACTCCACAACAGCTCAACATTACGGAGAAATCAAGAATTTTCTTCGCGACAAAGGTCGACCAATTCCGGAAAACGACATCTGGATCGCCGCAACCGCGAAGCAACACAACCTTACTGTAGCCTCCCGCGACAACCATTTCGATTACATTGACGGATTGTCCACCGAACGCTGGTAAGCCAGGTGCTCGACTTTAAAGCGTAAGCTCCATTGAAAAGTCCGCAATCGTCTGGACTGAAACCATCCGCATCGAGGTTCGCGCGTATGTTGTCCTCCAGATTCTGTCGGCCGAGCAGTTTCTTGAATCATTCTAAAACGGCGTCATTCCTGCCGCTGGCGCACGAAGAACGGGCGTGCCGTGGTCTATCTTGAGGGACTGACCATCTGGCGCAATGCGCGCCGGACATTCCGGCCAAATGGCTCGAACGACTCCAAGCCATTGATGACGTTCTCGAAATCCTGCCATGCGGCTTTATCCTGCGGCTGCCGACTGTACCAGATCTGCGCCTCGCGCAAGAACGCGAATCGCGCCATATGGACAACGCGTGTTCTCCCAAGCTGGTTGTCGGTTGCAAAGAAAATGGTGGCGCCGAAGATTCGTTCGAATCGGCAACCAGCCGCCGATACTCCTTGCCGCCTTTGTGCATTCCAAACGTGTCGAGCATTCGGCGCCGCTTTTGAAGCGAATCGTCTGGCTTTGTTGGCGAACGGCAAGCATCGCACTGAGAAGGCTGGGCTGGACGCTGCGGCGCATCGAGCAAGCGACGGGTGTGCGTCGAGAAACCGCCAGCGCCTGGCTGAAAGCCGCCGGGATCGTCATCAGCGGCATACTCGTGAACCAGCTTCGATAACGGCTCGGCAGTCGTTTCCTTAAATCGCACCGGCTTTCCATCGGTCCTTCCTTCAACCGGTCGGCCATGTGCTGGACGAGCATGGCCATCGATTCCCTACAGGTCTTCGAAACGCATGACATGGGACGATATTGGGAGCAGATGCCCGAAGTGCAATCTGAAGCGAGCCTCTGCGCGTCTGTGACGATTCAATTGGTCGTCGATGAATCCAGCGGTTCCCCGTCCTCACCATGGACGTTTACGGCCGTCCGACTCGATGCTCATATTGGCAGTGGGATTGCAACCCAAGCCAAGGAAAAGCCTTTGACTACATCCGAGCGTGTTCGTTTTCCGGTGATGTTTCAGAGTTGGAACGCTATGACGTTCTTGCATTGGCCGTGTGATGTGAAGACGCTCCAACGATACCTGCCAACAGGGCTTGAGGTCGACGCTTTCGACGGCGTGGGATGGATTGGACTTACTCCATTTCTGCTCTCTGGACTGCGTCTTCCCTTTGCTCCGGCCTGTCCTTGGCTTTCGACGTTTCCCGAAACTAATCTCCGCACGTACGTCAGGGGACCTGTCGGGCCAGGAGTTTGGTTCTTCTCACTGGACGCGGCTCGATTGGCGGCGGTATGGGGCGCGCGGGCGACCTATGGGCTGCCATATCATTGGGCAGACATGCACGTCCGCATGGACGGCCAACGCGTGGACTATTTTAGTAATCGAGGCGGGCGCGCGAACGCCAGGATCATCGTTAACGTCGGCGGAGTGGCAGCCCAGCCTGGTGAATTGATCGAGTTTCTAACGGCTCGGTTTCGGCTCTACAGCCTGAAACGGCGAAGACTTGCATACGCCAATGTCGATCATCCCCCGTGGCGGTTACACTCTGCGGAGTTGCTTCATTTCGAAGAATCCATCCGACAGGCGGCGGGGCTGCCTAGTTCAGAAGAATTTCCCCTAACTCACCATTCTCCGGGCGTAGATGTGCGGATAGGCCGACTGAGATTTATCTAGGCATGCCGACGTCGGGTAGCCCCCGCCGTACAAGCAAAATATTCCGCCCGCTGGGGAAAAATGTCTTTCGCCTGAATAGAAAAACTTAGGAATCGTTCGTTACGCCCATTCGCCCCTGATTAAGGGATCGGATGGGTGAGCGCCTCTCGCGCAGCGCAAGAGCCTCATCCCTGCCTTGCGCTAGCTGCCTTCACAAGCCTGGGCTTGCGGACGCCCGGACGCCGAATTCTTTGTGCAGAACTCGGCCGTTTGCGATCTGCGGACGACTGGATTCTTACAGCCCTGCCGGTCTTGGTTGACCGATACAACGCCTGGATGATCCGCACATCTTGCATGCCTTCTTCGCCGGAAGGTTCAGGCTTACGATCGTTCCGGATACAGTCCGAGAAATAGAGGAGTTGCGGAGCGAACTGATCGCGTTTCCCGACTGTCTTCCTGGTCTTTTTACCATTTGCGATCAACTCGAACCCGAGCCCCTCTGCGTATTCATATGCCGGATCCACATGGATCTGACCCTTCGTGCCCACAATCCGGTACGAGCTCACGTCCCATGCGTTGAAACTCGTGACAAAAGCAGCAAGACGTCCTTTTGTAAACCTTAGTATCGCTCCAGTGGATTCGTCTATTTCAGAGAGTTCTTGCGCCCCGCTGTGGACTGACATCGCCAGAACCTCGACCGGTTCGCTTCGGAACAAGTAACGGGCGGCATTGATGCAGTAAACGCCGATGTCATACAGAGTTCCTCCGCCGAGCTCGGTCTGTGTTCGGATGTTTCCTCCGCGCACCATCATTGCGAACGAAGAATTGAAGAATTTCGGGGATCCGATTCGCCCTTGGCGCACCAGATCCACGGCTCTCAGGTTGATCTCCTCGAAGTGAAGGCGGTAGGCGATCATGAGTTTGACCCGATATTTCTCGCACGCGTTAATCATTCGGCGGCATTCGTGAACCGACACGGCCATCGGCTTTTCGCAGAGCACATGCACTCGAGCCCTTGCTGCACGGATCGTATATTCCGCGTGCATTGAATTTGGCAGCGCAACATAAACGGCGTCTACGTTTTCCAGACAGCGTTCATACTCCGCATACGAATAGGCTTGGTCGAGTTGGTACTTCTTCGCGACTTCCCGGCGTTTTATGGGATCGCCGCTGACAATTGCGACGAGACGTGAATTTCGTTGGGCATGGGCGAATGCAGGCAGGACGGCAGCCTGCGCGATATGCCCAAGTCCGACGACTGCGTATCGAACCTTGCTGTTTCGACCAGCCATAATTCTCTTCGAAGAAGCGCCAGCACATTAACTTCCAAGAGGCATATCTCGGTTTTGCAGGATCCATGGACGTATCCAACGGAAAGGCGCAGATTCCTCGTCGTGTGGTAATCCGCTGCCGATGAAGGGATCTGATTTGCCATCTAACTGCGCCGTCCAAAGGGAAGGTTGCGCAATGCGCGGTCAAGCGATCTCGAAAAGGTAATGAGAATCCAAGCAAATCTAAGCCGAACATGAATAGTCCCCTCGGCGCCTTGGCTTGGTCGCGAGATTGCCTGATTTGAATGGCCCTCAGGCAGTCTGAGGTCCTTCAAATGAGGCTGGGCGCACTGCGGCGCAGCCGGAAAAGCAAAGGAGTAAACGTGTCAAAGAATGTTGATCTGAACACAGTGACCGAACAAGACCTTGAACGCATTCAAGGCGTCGGCAGGGATCACGCAAAAAAGATCGTGGAATTCCGGAAGCAAAAAGGATCGTTCAAGAGTTGGGAAGACTTGAAAGAAATACCGGGTATTCCCGCCCACATGCTGGACACGCTGAAACGGAGTGGTTTGAATATCGGAGGCAGAGCGGCATAGCCGGCCGAAATCTGAAGGCCTGCCTCATCTGCTG
>Ga0209172_10001842_pt1 | contig 41533 bp, 37 predicted proteins | sample LarsenN4metaG_FD_184113 | JGI IMG/M metagenome (GOLD analysis project Ga0209172, IMG submission 184113) | Hot spring sediment bacterial and archeal communities from British Columbia, Canada, to study Microbial Dark Matter (Phase II) - Larsen... ... | reverse complement strand
CTCGTCCAAACACACCACTTCGCCGTCCAGCACCACGCCGTCGTAGGGCAGCGCCTGGACCGCGCGCGCCACCTCCGGAAACGTCGCCGTCGCGTCGTTGGCGTTCCGGGTGAGGAGCTTCGCCGCGGCCGCCTCGCGCCCCGCCAGAATCCGGTAGCCGTCATACTTGAGCTCGTAAAGCCAGCCCTGCTTCGAGAACGGCTCCTCGCGGGTCTCGGCCAACATCAGCTCGACGTCGCGCACCGTGAGCCGGCGTCGCGGCGCCTTGAGCTTCTCCAGCTGCCGCACCAGCTCCCGCGCGCGCGGGTTTCCCTGGCGCAACTCTTCGACCGTGAGGCCCGACAACACCGAGCCCTGGACGAACTGGTCGCCGTCGGTCGAGACCAGCGCGTCCCGCTCCTTGATCAACAACCACTCTTTGCCGGTGTTCTGCTTCCGGGACGACTTGCTCTTGATCTTCACCAGGGTCCACCGGCCACGAAGCTTGTAGCCCTTGAGCTCGAACAAGAGCTTGCCCTTCTCCATGCCCTGCTCGGGATCCTCCAGCGGCACCCAGGCGCCCCGGTCCCACACGATCACCGCTCCGGCCCCGTAGTTGCCCTCCGGGATGATGCCCTCGAAGTCGCCGTACTCGATGGGATGCGGCTCCACGTGCACCGCGAGCCGCTTGTCGGCCGGATTGCGCGAGGGCCCCTTAGGCACTGCCCACGACTCCAGCACCCCGTGCATCTCCAGCCGGAGATCGTAGTGCAGCCGAGTGGCGGCGTGCTTGTGGACCACGAACAACCCGCCGGCGGTAGCGGCGGACGCCACGGTGCCAGCGGGTTCGGGCGTGCGCTCGACCGCCCGCTTGGCGCGGTAGGTCGAGAGGCGATCAGCCATCGGCCGTCGGCTATCAGGGAAGCGTTGGTTCACGCCGGACATTATCTCCCCAACTTGTTACTCCGCAATGTATTGGACGTCGAGAGGCCGACTGCTGATAGCCGACGGCTCACGGCTCAAGCGTTGCGCAACTCGCTGCCCTGCCATACGTTAGCAAGCATATGGCCGCACGCCCCATCTCATCTGCGACCGTTTCGTTCGGCTTGGTCTCGGTCCCGGTTCAGCTCTACTCGGCGGCCGAATCCTCGGCCACCATCTCGTTCAACTTGCTGCACAAGAAGTGCGGCTCGCGCTTGAAGCAGCAGTACTTCTGCCAGAAGGACGGCGAGAAGGTCGAACGCGACGACATGGTCAAGGGCTACGAGTTCTCCAAAGGCCAGTACGTGCAGTTCACCGCCGAGGAGTTCAAGGCCCTGGAGGAGAAGGGCACCGGGGCGATCGAGATCATGGAGTTCGTGCCGCTCAAGCAGGTGGACCGCATCTATCTCGAAAAGGCCTATTACCTGGGGCCGGACAAGGGAGGCGAGCGGGCGTACAAGCTGCTGGCCGAAGCTCTGAAGGAGACCGGACGGGCCGCCCTCGGACAGTACGCCGCGCGGGGGAAGCAGTACCTGATTCTGGTGCGACCGCTGGACGGCGTCCTGGTCATGGAGCAGCTGCACTATCGCGACGAGATCCGCACGGCCCAGGAAGTGCCGGTGGGCGACACCGAGGTGAAGAAGCAGGAGCTTCAGCTCGCGATTCAGTTGATCGAGCAGGGCGCGTCCGACACCTTCCAGCCCGAGAAGTACGACGACACGGTCCGCCAGCGGATGCTGGAGCAGATCCGGCAGAAGGTGGAAGGCCACGAGATCACCGAGGAGCCGACCGAGGCGCCCCAGACCCAGATCATCGATCTGATGGAGGCGCTGAAGGCGAGCCTCGCCCGGGGCAAGGCCGGCGGCGAGCGCAAGCCCGCCAAGCGCGCGGCCAGGCCCGCCACCCAGTCAGCGAAGCGGACCGCGCCAAGACGAAAGGTTTCCGGCGCGTAGGGTCCTCACCGCATTCTTGACCGGCTACACCACCCAGGACGTCGCCAAACTCCTCGGCCTGTCCGAAGCCCAAGTCCGTAGCTTCGCGCGCGCCGGATTCCTCACGCCCGGTCGCGGCCCCCGCGGCGACCTCCGGTTTTCGTTCCAGGACTTGGTCCTGCTGCGCGCGGCCAAAGGGCTGGCCGCGGCCAAGATCCCGGCCCGCCGCATCCGTCGCGCGCTCAAGCAACTCCGGGACCAATTGCCGCAGGGGCGCCCGCTCTCGGCGCTGCGCATCGCAGCGGAGGGAGATCGAATCGTGGTCACCGACGGCGAGACCGCCTGGTACCCCGAGTCGGGTCAGGTGGTCCTGGACTTCACCGTCTCCGAGATCGCCACCAAGGCGGGACCCATCGCCCGCAAGCGGGCCGAGGCGGCGCGGGTGGAGGAAACCCTCACGGCGGACGAGTGGTACGCGCTGGCGTTCGACCTCGAAATCACGTCTCCCGACGAAGCGCGCGACGCCTACCGACGGGCGCTGGAATTGGATCCGCACCACGCCGGCGCGCATATCAACCTGGGCCGGCTGCTGCATGAAGCCGGCCGCCTCGAGGACGCGCTGGGTCACTATCGGCTGGCGCTCCAGGCCAATCCGGACGACTCCACGGCCGCGTTCGATCTCGCCATCGCCCTGGAAGACCTGGGGCGCACCACCGAAGCCATTCACGCGTACGAGCAGGCCATTCGCTCCGATCCCAGGCTGGCCGACGCGTATTTCAACCTGGCGCGGCTGTACGAGCTCAAGGGGAAGCGTGCGGCCGCGTTGAGGTACCTGAGCAAGTACCGGCGCCTGGTCGAGTAGAGGCCGGAGCGGCAGCGTTGCCAGCGGGTCCCAGGGGTCCCGAGGCGGGCGCCGGAGGCGCGCCAGTGAAGCGCGCGCCTTGGCAACTCCCACCGCAGCTTCTCTCGCCTCTGCCGCGGGCGTAGCTTCTTGGCAGCCTTCTCTCGGAGTCCCCATGGGTAAGCTCGTCTTCGGTTTCCTGCTCCTCCTCATTTCCCTCGCCTTCATGGCCGCCTCCGGATCGCTGCGCGCGCAGGCGCCGCGCGCGGCCAGCGGGTTGCTTCGCACCCTGGGACTGGGACTCGGTGCCGCCGGCGTGCTGATGATGCTGGCGTCCGCGGTGGTGGTGATCCAGCCCGGACAGGTGGGCGTGCGCCACGCGTTCGGCTACGTGGACCCCGTGCCCTTGCTGCCCGGCATCCGCTTTGTGACGCCCTGGTCGTCGGTGGAGCGCTACTCCACGCGGGAAGAGCAGTTTCCCGAGCGGGGCGAGGACGTGGAGACCATCTCCGCCCTGTCCAGCGAGCAGATGGGCATGACCCTGGACGTGGCGCTGCGCTGGCAGATCGACCCCCAACAGGCGCCCAGGATCTTCACCGAGATCGGCGACGAGGCCCAGATCCACAGCGCCGTGCGGAACGCCATCCGGAACGGGGTGCGGGACGGCATGGTGCAGTTCTCCATCAACGACATCGCCGGGCGCAACCGGATCGCCAACACCATGGAGACCGAGGTCAATACGGCCCTGGTGACCCAGCCGCGGGTCGGCGGCGAGCCGTTCCGTATCGCCACCGTCACGGCATTCTTCCTCCGAGACCTGCAACCGCCGCCGCAAGTGGTCCAGGCGATCAACAACAAGATCGCGCAGGAGCAACAGATTCAGACCGAGCGCCACCGGGTGGAGGTGGCGCGGCTGCAGTCCGAGCAGCAGCGCCTGCTCAACGTCACCCTGACCGCCGAGGCCCTGACCAAGCAGTACTTGGAGGTGCTGCACGACATGCGCCAGTCCAACAACCTGGTGATCCTGGTGCCGACGGAAGGCGGCGTGCCGATGCTGAATCTGGGGGACCTGCGGAACAACCTGCGGCGGCAGTGAGGCGGATTAAGGCGGATAGAGCGGATAGAGCGGATAGAGCGGATAGAGCGCGCAGCGCGGTCGGTTCAGATCTATCCGCTCTATCCGCTCTATCCGCTCTATCCGCCTATTGCAACTCCCGCTTCAGCCGTTTCACCACGGTCTTGATCACCTTGACCCGCGCCCAGAGCTTGTCATTCGCCTCCACCAGCACCCAGGGCGCATGGTCGGTGCTGGTGCGCTCCACCATGTCGGCCGCCGCGGCCTCGTAGGCGTCCCACTTGGCGCGGTTCCGCCAATCTTCCTCGGTGAGCTTGTACTGCTTGTAGGGCGTCCCCTGGCGATCCTTGAACCGCCTGAGCTGCTCGTCCGGACCGATAGCCAGCCAGAACTTGAGCACGATGATGCCGAAGTCAGCCAACTGCTGCTCGAAGGCGTTGATCTCGGAAAACGCGCGCCGCCAGTCTTCCGGCGCGCAGAACCCCTCGATCCGCTCCACCAGCACCCGCCCGTACCAGGAGCGGTCGTAGATGGTGATGTGTCCCTGGAGCGGCAGGTCGCGCCAGAAGCGCCAGAGGTAGGGGTGCGCGCGCTCCTCGTCGGTGGGCGCCGCCACCGACGTCATGCGATACAGCCGCGGGTCCACCGCGGCGGTGAGACGCCGGATCGCCCCGCCCTTCCCCGCCGCATCCGGTCCCTCGAAGACCAGAATCATGGAGCGCCGCGAGTCGTGGAGTTTGCGGGCCAGCCGCCCCAGCTCCGCCTGGTACGCCGGGAGCACACGGTCGTACTCCCGCTCGGTGAGTTTCCTGGTGAGATCCAGCTCACGGATGACGTTACCCTCTCGCCGCGTCGGGAGCGGCGCGGCGGCCGGCGGATCGGCCGCGACGCTGGCTCGGGCGGCCGGTTCCACCAGGGCCTCCCGGATCGCGTGGAGCAGGGTGGTGGTCACGGTGAGGTTGCGGTAGTGCTTGTCCAGCGAGTCCACGATGGTCCACGGCGCGAAGCCGGTGCTGGTGAGCTGCACCGCCCGCTCCGACACCGCGCGAAAGGCGTCGTAGTCCTTGAAGAACTTCCAGGTGTCCTTGCTCACGCGCCACCGGAGCCGGGGGTCCTGCTTCATCTCTTTGAGCCGCTTCTTCTGGGCGCCCTTGGCCAGGTGCAGCCAGAACTTGAGGACCAGGACGCCCTCGCTGGCCAGCATCTGCTCGAAGTCCACGACTCGCCGCATTTCCCGCTCGAACTCCAGCTCGCTGATGCGGTCGAACACCCGGTCGATGATGGGCGCCGAATACCACGAGCCGAACAGGATGCCGATCTTGCCTTTGGGCGGGAGCGCGCGCCAGAAGCGCCAGAAGCGGGGTCGCTCGCGCTCCTCGTCGCTCACCTCCCACATGGGATGGGTCTCGATCCCGCGGGCGTCCATCCACTCGAGCAGCAGGCCCACGGTCTCCTCTTTCCCCGCTCCTTCGGCCCCGCCGATCAACACCACCACCGCGCGTTCCGACTGCGCCAGGCCTCGCTGCACCTCCAGCAGCCCGGCGCGGATCTCCGGCTCCTGCTTCTCGTAGGCCGCCTTGCTGACGCGATGGCCGACTTCTGCCGCCTCGAACATGGATCGCCTCGGGACCGGGGACGCTGAGATACTAGAGCGCGGGCTGGGGCGCGGCAAATGGCGCATGAAGAGTGCTTCAAGCGGAGGCGATGAGAGGGGGATCCACCTCCCTCTCATCGCCTAGCAAAGCAGCTCTTCGATCGCGCGCCGCCGTTCGGGATCCAGCCGCGCCAGCTCCAGCGCCGCGCGCGACACCGTGCGATAGAGCTCGGCGTCCTCCCCGCGCAGCACCGCCAGGTGCCGGCGGATAGTCTCGACGTCTCCCCGCGCCACCGGCCCGGTGAGCGCGACCCTCGGCCCGGCGGTGCGCACGTTCTCCACCGCCCCGGCCATCAACGCGGCCAGGGCCTTCCGTGCCGCATCCTCGGTCAACCCCGCGCCCAGGAACAGCCGCTGGGCTACGCCCGCCAGCGTCACCATGAAGTTGGACGCCACCACCGCCGCGGCATGGTAAAGCGGCTTCTGGCCCGCGGCGATCGGCACCGGCTCCATGCCGACAGCCCGTGCCAGGGCCGCCGCCAGCTCCACGGCCCGGGGATCCCCAACCACCGTCGCCACCGCACCGCGCAGCCGCTCCGGCGCGGTCTCGGGATCGCTCAGCGTCTGGAGCGGGTGCAGGGAACCCAACGCCGCGCCGGAAGGCTCGAGGGGCGAGAGCACTTCGCGACCCAACGCCCCGGAGAGGTGCAGAACCACTTGGCCACGATGCACCAACCCCGCGCCCGCCGCGTCGGCCGCGACCGCCCTGACCGCGTCGTCGGGCACCGCCAGGATGATGACATCCACCTGGGAGAGCCAGGCGGGCAGGCGGCCCGTGGACAGCGTGAGGGGTGGTGGGACCGGCTTGGCGCGGCGGCCGTGGAGGTGCACGACGTAACCGGCGCGGGCCAGCGCTACGCCTATACTCAGGCCCGCGCGACCCGCGCCGAGAATGCCGACCGTCGCTGCCACGACGGCGGGGGTCAGTCCTGTGCCGGCCTCTGCGCCAGTGCCAGGAGTTCCTTGGGGCTCCGCGCCCTGGTCAGCAGTTCCAGGGCGCGCTTGACCTGCACGTCTTGCGCCACCCGCCGCGCCAACTCCGCCTGCCGCCCGAATACGTAGCGAGTGATTTCAAAGCCCAGCTGCTCCGTGACCAGCTCGGCCGCGCCGGCCCACTGCGCCTCGGAGACCTGGACGCCCCGGGCTCGGAGCCGCCGCAGAAACTCGGCCCGCATGGCGGGAGTCACCTCGAACGCGGGACTCTTGATCCCGTTCTGGCCTTTGAGATCGAGGGCGTAGCTGGTCAGCACGTCCCGGTAGACGGGGGTGTTCCCGCCCAGCGCCCGCGCGAATTCCTTCTCTCCATCCGTCAGGGTGTCGGCCCGGACCAGCACGTCCGGCCGAATGCCGCCACCACCGTAGACCGTGCGCCCCCCAGTGGTGCGGAACACCTGCGTCGTGTCGAGCCCGGTGGTGTCGGGATGCTCGGCTGGCTCCTCGCTTTCCTGGACCCGGGCCACGTCGCTCGCGGACCGTTGAATGGTGCGCCCGCTGGGCGTGTACCATCGGCCGGTCGTGAGCTTGAGCGCCTCCCGCTGATTCAGCGGGTAGACGGTCTGCACCAGGCCCTTGCCGAAGGTCGGGCTCCCCAGCACCAGTGCGCGGTCGTGGTCCTGGAGGGCTCCGGCGATGATCTCCGCCGCGCTCGCCGTGCCGCCGTCCACCAGCACCGCCACCGGCATGCCGGGCCAGCGCTCGGGGCGCTCATCCCGGTACGTCTGCGAGGCACCCGGGGCTCGCCCCCGGGTCTCTGCCAGCACGTCTCCCCGCGCCAGGAACAGGTCCGACACGGCGACGCCCTGGTCCAGCACGCCGCCCGGGTTAGCGCGCAGATCGATGATCAGTGACCTGGCGCCGCGCTGCCGCAAGGAGTCCACCGCCCTGGCCAGCTCGGACGCCGTGGTCTCGCTGATGCTCGATTGGACGAACGACACGTACGCCACCTCGCCCCCGGCCAGCGTGCCGGCGTACTGCATCGAGGTCACGTGAATCCGGGCCCGCGTGGGCTCGAAGGAGAGCGAGTCCGGTACTCCCGGGCGAACGATGGTGAGCCTCACCCGGGTTCCCGGCGGTCCCCGCAGCCGGCGCACCGCACGGTCGTTGTCCCAACCCCGGGTGGACTCCCCGTCGATCTCCACGATCCGGTCGCCGGTCTGGATGCCCAGCGAGTCCGCCGGGGTCCCCGCGATCGGCGCAATCACGGTGATCCAGCCATCCCGCACGTCGATCTGCATCCCGACACCGGCGTAGTTCCCCGTGGTCGACAGCTCCAGATCGCGGAGGTCCCGCTCCCGCAGGTAGGTGGTGTAGGGGTCGTTCAGCTGGCGCAGCATGCCGTCAATCGCCATGTCGTACAGCTGCCCCTCGTTCAACGTGTCCACGTAGTACTCGGCCACGTACGTGAGGATGTCGTCGAACAGCCGCGCTTTCTGGTAGACGTTCTGGGTCCGCGAGCCTCGCTGCATCAGCCAGCCTCCGGAGAGGAACGCCACCATGGTCACCAATGCCGTCACCAGAACGCGCTGGCTCTTCATGCTCTGCCTCCCTGAGTCCCTCATGGATGCTTCAAACCCGGTTGGCCGGGAACAAGTTCCGCAATGACCGCTGCACGGCGTCCCACGCTTGCTGCTCCAGCGCGTCCGCCGAGCGCGTGGCGTCCAGGTGCACCACCCCGGGGCCGGAAGCGGCCGCGAAGGCTCGGGCCACCCGATCGTGCAGGGCCGGGTCGGCGCCCTCGATGCGATCGTGGGCCTGCCCGCTCCCCGCGCGCCGGGCGAGCCCCAGCTTCCCCGGCACGTCCAGCACCAGGGTGAGGTCGGGCTTGAGCCCCCCGGTCGCCAGGCGGTTCGCCGCCTGCACCGGCTCGCGGGGCAGCTCCCGGCCGGCGACCTGGTACGCCTCGGTGGAGAGGTCGAACCGATCGCTCAACACGACCTCCCCGGCGGCCAGCGCGGGGCGGATCACTTTGGCCACCAGGTCCGCCCGCGCCGCCAGCATCAGGAACAGCTCGGCCAGCGGGCTCGCCCGGAGGCCCGGGTCCAGCGCCGCTCCGCGCGCCAGCTCCGCCAACGGCGTTCCACCGGGCTCGCGGACTTCCACGACCGTGAGCCCGGCGTGGCGCAGCCGCGCCGCCAGGCGCTTCGCCAGCGTGGTTTTGCCGGCTCCGTCGGGACCTTCCACCACCAGGAACGCGCCCGGCACGGGTCGGTCACGAGCCTAGCGTGATGATCGGGCTGGCCGCGCCTTTCCGGATGCCGTCCAGGATGTGCTCGTTCACCCGCACCATGAGCTTGTCGAAGTTGGCCTGCGCCGCGACCATGCCCTGGTAGACCGGATCCGCCTGCACCTGGTTCAGCACCTGCTCGTACCCGGCGCGCTCCGCCTCCGTGGGCGTCTCGCCCCGCTCCGTGGCGCGGTCCAGCGCCTCGGCCAGCTCCTGCAGGCGGCGCAGCTGCGCCGCCAGCTCCTGGGCGCCCTGCAACCGATCCTGCGCCCGCTTGAGGGCTTTGTACTCCTCGGTCTGCCCGATCTGCCGGCCCAGCTCTTCGGCCTTCTGCGGGATCACGCGCGTTCCTTTCTCGCCAGCAGGAAGCGGGGACGGTCGAACACGTCGCGCTCGATCCGCACCTCCCCGAAGTCCGAGCCCTGCGCCAGGCGGCGAGACGGCTCCGCCCTCCGGGAATCTATCTCCATCGCCACCAGACCGCCGGGATCGAGGTGCTCGCCGGCCCCCGCCAGAATCGCGCGGGTGTGCGCCAGGCCGTCCGGGCCACTCACCAGCGCCACGCGGGGCTCGAAGTCGCGCACCCCGGGATCCAGCTCGGCAAACTCGGCCTCGGCGATGTAGGGCGGGTTGGCGACGATCACGTCGAAGCGCTCCCCCGCCACGGGCCGGAACAGATCGCCCCAGCGGAACTCCGGCATCGGCTCCGGACGCACGCGGCGCGCGTTCTCCCGGGCCACCTCCAGCGCCTCGGCCGACACGTCCGTGGCCACGATCCGGGCGAACCGCCCCTCGGTGGCGAGGCTCAACGCGATGCACCCGCTTCCGGTGCCGAGATCCAGTGCCGTGCCCCAGCTCCGGTTCCCCCATCGCGCCCGCGCCCACGCCAGGACCCGCTCAACCAGCCCCTCCGTCTCCGGTCGCGGAATGAGCACCCGCCGGTCCACCGCCAGATCCAGCAGCCGGAATCCGGCGATGCCCTCGACATACGCACGCGGCTCCGCCGATGAACGGCAGGACGGCAGAGGCGGCAGCACGGCAGGTTGAGACGCTGTACCGGATGCCGTTCCTGCCGCATCTGCCGCCCCTGCGGCCTCTCCCGCCGCGCGAAGCGCCGCCTCAAACACCGACTCGCTCCTCCCGATACGCGATCTCGAGCCGGTCAATCAGCTCGTCGAGGTCGCCGTCGATGACGTCCGCCAGCCGATGCAGCGTGAAGTTGATCCGATGATCCGTCACCCGGTTCTGGGGAAAATTGTAGGTTCGGATCTTGGCCGAGCGGTCGCCGGTCCCGACCATGCTGCGGCGCTCCCGGCTCCGCGCCGCCTCCTGCTCCGCGACCAGGCGGTCGAGCAGCCGCGCGCGTAGCACCTCCAGCGCTCGAATTTTGTTCTGGAGCTGGGATTTCTGGTCCTGGCAGGTCACCACCAACCCGGTTGGCAGGTGGGTCACCCGCACCGCGCTGTCGGTGGTGTTGACACTCTGGCCGCCCGGCCCCGAAGAACGAAAGACGTCGATCTTCAAGTCCTTCTCCTCCAGCTTGACGTCCACCTCTTCCGCCTCCGGCAACACCGCCACCGTGGCGGCGGAGGTGTGGATCCGGCCCTGGGCCTCGGTCACCGGCACCCGCTGGACCCGGTGCACCCCGGACTCGTGCCGGAGGCGTCCGTAGACCCGATCACCACTCACCTTGAAGAGGGCTTCGCGCACGCCGCCCAGATTGCCTTCGGACAGCGCCACCACCTCCGTCTTCCAGCCCCGTCGTTCGGCGTAGCGGAGGTACATGCGCAACACGTCGGCCGCGAACAACGCAGCCTCGTCGCCGCCGGTTCCGGCGCGAATCTCGACGATGGTATCTCGGTCCTCCAGCGGATCCCGGGGCAGGAGCAGCTGATGGAGCTGGACCTGAGCCGCTTCCACCGCCGGCCCCAGGCGCTCGACGTCGGCGCGCGCTAGCTCCGCCAGCTGGGGGTCCGGATCGCGTGCCAACTCCCGAGCCTGCGCCAGCTCCTCGGTGAGCTTGCTCAGGCGCTGGGCGGCGGACCGAACGCGCTCCAGCCGGGCGTGCTCTTGACCCAGCGCCTTGAGCTTGCCGGGATCCCGCGCCGTGGCGGGATCCGCCAGCTCTCGTTCCACTTCTGCCGCGCGGACCAGCGCGGCTTCGAGCCGCGCCTCCACGGGTCAGGCTCCCTTGGCCTCGGCTGGGGCTCCGTAGCGTTGGCGGAAGCGCTCGACGCGCCCCGCGGTGTCCACCAGCTTCTGCTTGCCGGTGAAATACGGATGGCAGCGGGCGCAGATCTCGACGTGGATCGAGGGCAGCGTCGAGCGGGTTTCGAAGGTGTTGCCGCAGGCGCACTGCACCACCGCCCGCCGATACTTGGGATGAATACCGGACTTCACGGGGTTGACTCCGGGCGCCCTGGGGCGCCTCTGTACGAGAGAGCCAAATATAAACCGGGCACGAACTTGCCATCAAGCGCACCCGGTTTGACAGGCGCCGCCAGGGCGAATATGCTTGGCGCAACCACGGTGACCTCCCAGCGAGACTCCGTTCGATGACCCTGGCTCCGGTCCTGCGCCGAGTTCCGCTTTTCGCGGAGTTGAACGAGGCCGAAATCGCGCGCCTGGGCGAGATCGCCCGGGACCGGAGCTACCCCAAGAACAGCGTCATCCTGTTCGAAGACGACCCGGGCGACGCGCTCTACATCGTGGTCACGGGGCTGGTGAAAGTGGTCCTGATCGGCGAAGACGGCCGGGAAGTCATCCTCTCCGTCCTCAAGGAAGGCGACTTCTTCGGCGAGATGTCGCTGATCGACGACCAGCCCCGGTCCGCGCACGTGATCGCGATGGAGGACTCGAGCCTCCTGGTGCTCCGCCGCGAAGACTTCCAACACCGGCTGCGCGAGGCTCCCAGCATCGCCCTCGGCATGCTGCGGGCCCTGTCCCGCCGGCTACGCGAGGCGGACGAGAAGATCGGCGGCCTGGTGCTGCTGGACGTCAACGGGCGGGTCGCCAAGCTGCTCCTCCGGATGGCGGACGAGAACGACGGCGTGCAAATCACCCGCCGGGTGACCCACCACACCATCGCTCAGATGGTCGGGTCCAGCCGGGAGACCGTCTCGCGCACCATGCGCGACCTAGTCGAGCGCGGTTACATCGAAGTCACGCGCAAGGCCATCACCATCCGCAACCGCCCGGCGCTGCTGGCCGCCGCCGGCCGGTGAGTGAGGGGAATCACAGCTTGCACCGACCGCCGGTTTTGACCTTGCCCCACGTGGCACCGCGCACCGCCCCATGGCCTATCGGGTAACCTTCTGGGGAACACGGGGATCGATCCCGACTCCCGGGCCGGATACGGTGCGGTACGGCGGCAACACCCCGTGCGTCGCAGTCGAGGGGCTGGGAGCGGACGAGGGGCGCTTCGTCATCCTCGACGCTGGGACCGGCATCCGTCGGCTGGGCGGCGAGCTGGTCCGGCGCCATGGGAAGGCCACGTTGAACGTGGACCTCCTGTTGAGTCACACTCACTGGGACCACATCCACGGTTTGCCCTTCTTCGCGCCCTTCTTCGGGAAGGGGAACTGTGTCAGGATCTGGGGGAGCAAGCAGGGGGAAGTGGACCTGGAGGTCATCCTGCGCCAGCAGATGCATCCGGTGGTGTTTCCGGTGCCGCTGGACGAGGTGGCTGCCGAATTGACGGTCGGGCACGTGGATGCGCAAGCCTTTGAGATTGACGGATTTGCGGTACGTGCCACCCGCCTCCGGCACCCCGGAAACACCTTGGCCTACCGGCTGACGCCCGCGGACGGGGGTGCCAGTATGGCCTACGTCACAGACAACGAACTCGGTTCAGGCGGAGATTACGGAGAACCGCGCAGCTGGCGAACGGACTTCGTCGCGTTCCTTCGCGGGGTCGACATCCTGATTCACGACGCGATGTTCACGCCTGACGAACTGAAGCAGCACCGCGGCTGGGGGCATTCGTCGTATGTGGAAGCAGTGACCCTCGCGGCGGACGCTCGGGTCAAGCGCCTGGTGCTGTTTCATCACCGCCCCGAGCGCGACGATGCGGGCATGGACGCTCTGGTGAAGCAGGCCCGCGCGGCGGCCAAGAAACTGAATCCGTCGCTGGAAGTGATGGCGGCGACGGAAGGATTGCAGTTGACCCTCTGACGTAAGGAGATCGTATGCGGTGGCATTCGGTATGGGCCCTCGCCCTGGCGGCCGGGCTGGCGGCGCCGGCCAGGGGACAGGATTCGCGGCCCGGCATCGCCGTCCTCCCGTTCGAGAACGGCGGCTCGTACGGCCAGGACAAGGAGAGCTTCGACGCGCTGCAGGTCGGCCTGCAGCAGATGTTGATCACGGAGTTCGCCCAGAACCCGCAGCTCCGGATCGTGGAGCGCGGCCGCATCAGAGACCTCCTGGCGGAGCAGGACCTGGGGGCCAGCGGCCGGGTGGACGCCAACACGGCGGCCAGACTGGGCAAGATCGTGGGCGCCCGCTACGTGGTGTTGGGCGGCTTCATCGATTTCTACGGCGACTTCCGGATGGACGCGCGGATCGTGAACGTCGAGACCAGCGAGATCATGAAAGTCACCCGGGTGGACGACAAGCGCGACAAGCTGTTCGCGATGGTCGTCCGGCTCGCGGCCGGCATCACCCGAGACGCCAACCTGCCGCCGCTGCCGCGCCAGTCCATGGAGCAGCGCGAGCAGCGCCCGGTCCCCACGGAGGCGTTGCAGCTGTATTCCCGAGCCCTGCTGTACGCCGATCGGGGTGACACCGCGCGGGCCGCCGAGCTGTTCAACCGAGCCATCGAGGTCTTCCCGGCATACACCGAGGCCCAGGAAGGCTTGCGGCAGTTGAAGCAGGGGGAATAGCGTAGGCGCGTGCTCGCGCCGATCGCCGTCGTCGGAACCCACGTAGCGCGCCAGGTGGCCCGGGTCGGGGCCCTGGCGCGCTTTTCGTTCAGCGCGTTCGAGGCGTGGGCCACGCTGCCGGCCGCCGGCCGCCGGGTGGCACGGCGTGTGTTCCTCAATCAGCTGTGGTTCACCGCCCTCCAGGCGATCCCGCTGGTCGTCACCCTCTCCAGCATTCTGAGCTTCCTGGTGATCTCCCAGGCGGTCCGCGAGCTGGGCCGGATCGGCGCGGTGGAGCTGATCGGCACCCTGATGGTGGTGGCGATCGTCCGCGAGCTGGGGCCCCTGCTCACCGCCCTGGCGGTGGCCGGCCGTTCCGGCACCGCCATCGCCGCCGAGCTGGCCACCAACAAGGTGATGGGCGAGGTGGACGCCCTGGAGGGCATGGGCATCGACCCGGTGCACTATCTGGTGCTGCCCCGCTTCGCCGCCGCCATCGTGTCGGTGTTCTCGCTCACCATCCTCTTCGACGCGATCGCCATCGTGGCGGGGCTGCTCGCCGCGTTCGCCAACGGGATGAGCTCGGCCCGCTACTTTGACATCGTGCTGGCGTCGCTGGCGTTCCGTGACGCCGGGCTCACCGTGGTCAAGGGCATCGTCTTCGGGACCATCATCGGCACCGTGCCGAGCTTCCACGGCCTGGGCGTTCGCCGGGCGGCCACCGAGGTGCCGATCGCTTCGAGCCAGGCGGTGGTGGGTAGCATCCTGGCCATCTTTGTGTGTTCGGCGCTGTTCGTGGCGGTGAGCTGATGGACCTGCCACCCCTCTCGTTCGACCAGGTCACCGTGGGCGCCCAGACCGCGTCGGTGGTGAGCCTCGAGGTTCCGCCCCATCGCGCAGTGTGCGTGCTGGGAGACGAGGCCAGCGGGGTCGGTCTCCTGGGGCGGTACGCACTGGCCCTGGACCGCCCGCCCACGGGACGGGTGTTGGTGTTGGGAGAGAACCTGGCTGAGCTGCCGCGGCGCGCCGCGCTCGCCTTCCGCCGCCGCGTGGGATACCTTCCCGCCGGAGACGGCCTGTTGCAAAATCTGACGCTCTACGACAACGTGGCGCTGCCGCTCCGTTTCGGGAGCGACCGGAGCGAGCGCGACATCGAGGGACGCATCCGGGTGATGCTGGCCATGGTGCAGATCCAGCACGTCGCCAGACTCCGGCCGGCTCGGGTGAACGAGGAGGAGCGGCGCCGCGCGGCGCTGGGGCGGGCGTTGGCGTTCGATCCGGAGCTGGTGATTCTGGAGCAACCGTTCGACGGACTCACCCCGCGGGCCGCGGCCCAGATCCTGGAGTTGGCCCGGGGCGGCGAGTCCGCCGCGGGGTCGCGACGAACCGTGTTCATCGTGGGACAGAGCCTGCCCGACGGGCTTCGGGCCCGCGTCGAGCTCCGCTATCGCCTGGTGCGCGGGCGGCTCGAACCGGAGCACTGATCTGGCAGCCACGCAGGACTTCCAGCGCCGCGACCTGCTCACCGGGCTGTTCGTGCTCGGGAGCATCGGCGCCATTCTGGGCACGCTGATCGTCACCAGCGGCATGCTGGAACGCCGCTATGAGATCTACATGCGGGCGGCCAGCGCCCAGGACCTGACCCAGGATACCCGGGTGCTGCTCCAGGGGCTGGCCGTGGGCCGGGTGCGCCGGGTGGATCCGGTCCAGGACACCGCGGCCGGGGGCTTGAGCTTCCTGGCACGCCTGGCCATCGACGCGCAGTTTCCCAACGGCGCCCCGGTGACGATTCCTCGGGGCACGCGCGCGGTGATCGAGCAGCTCAACCCGATTGCGCCGCCGGTGATCCAGCTGATCGCCCCCGAAGGCGACGCGCGGGACCCGATCGCGCCGGGCGACACCATCGTCTCCGAGCGACGCCAGGGCGCGGTGGACGTCTTGGGGCGTCTCGCCGCCGACCTCACGGAGCAGCTGCGGCGGACCATCGACGACACCCGAGCGCTGTTGCGGCAGACCACCCGAATGGCCTCCCAGGCGGAGCGGCTGGTGACGGCCACCGCGCCGCGGGTCGAGGACGTCCTGGATCAGCTGTCCCGGAGCCTGGAGCAGACCGATCAGCTGCTGGCGGACGTCGGGCCGCGCATCGCGCCGCTGGGGGACAGCCTGCTGGCCGTCCTGACCGACACCCGTCAGGCGCTCAGGCAGGTGAACGCGCTGACCGAGACCGCAGACGCCATGGCCGGGGAAAACCGCACCGCGATCCGGGAGACCATCCAGCACCTCCACAATTCGGCGATCCTCCTGGAGCACTTCGCCGATCAGGTGAGCCGCCGGCCGACGCGGCTGTTGACCGGCGTGGAGCCGCCGCCCCTCGACACCAGCCGCAAACGGCCGTGAAGTTCACCCTCCTCCACCCCGTGACGTTCAACCCGGCGCCCATCGCCAAAGCGCTGGAGGCGGAAGACATCCTGGCGCGCGCGGTCCGCTCGGTCCAGGACCTGGCCGCGGCCAACGGGCGTGCGGTGCTGGTGCTGGACCCGCCCAGCCGGGCCAGCTTCCCGGCCACCGGCCTTCGGGCCTTCCTCGACGCCGGGGGAGCGGTGGTGGCGTTGGGCGCGCCGGGCGAGGCCGACATCGCGGAGGCTCTCCCGCTCGACCTGGTCGCCGCCTACGTGCCGCAGCCCTACGGCACCCGTCAGCTGCTGCTGGCGCTGCGCGCGGCCTATCGGGAAGCGGCGGCGCGCGCCGATGTCCAGCGCGCCCGGGCCGAAACCGCCATGCGCACTCGGGAGCTGGGCGAGCTCACGCGCATCGGGATGGCGCTGGCCACAGAGCGGGACTACAACGCGCTGCTGGAGTTGATCCTCACGCAGGCGCGGCAGATCACCGCTTCGGATGCGGGCAGCCTCTACGTGGTGGAGACCCAGGAAAACGAGGTCAAGCGGCTGCGGTTCAAGATGTCCCAGAACTCTTCCCGCCCCGATATCCCGCTGGTCGAGTTCACCATGCCCATCGATCACAGCAGCATCGCCGGGTACGTGGCCGCCACCGGCGAACCGCTGGTGATCGATGACACGTATTTCCTGCCGCCCGACGTGGAGTACGGGTTCAACCGCTCGATCGACGAGAAGTACGGCTACCGCACCAAGTCCATGATGACGATCCCCATGAAGGATCACAAGGACCAGGTGATCGGGGTCTTGCAGCTGATGAACCGCAAGCGCGAGTTCCACGCCACGCTGGCCACCCGTGACGACGTGGACGCGCAGGTCATCCCCTACACCAAGCGCAACGTGGAGATCGTCTCGGCGCTGGCGGGGCAGGCCGCGGTCTCCATCGAGAACAGCCAGCTGTACGAGAGCATCGAGCGCCTGTTCGAGGGATTCGTGCGGGCGTCGGTGACCGCCATCGAGCAGCGCGACCCCACCACGTTCGGTCACTCCGGGCGGGTGGCCGCCATGACCGTGGGCCTGGCCCAGGCGGTGGACCGTGCCGCCACCGGGCCCTATCGCGACATCAAGTTCTCCAGGGAGCAGGTCCGCCAGATCCGCTACGCGGGCCTGCTGCACGACTTCGGAAAGGTCGGTGTCCGAGAGCAGGTCCTGGTCAAAGCCAAGAAACTCTATCCCCCGGACCTGGCTTTGGTGAAACAGCGCTACGCGTTCATTCTGCGCACCACCGAGCGCGACTTCCAGCGGCAGCGGGCGGACTACCTGGAACGCTGCGGCCAGGACGGCTACCGGGAGTTCCTCGAGCAGCTCCAGGCCGAACACGACCGGCGGCTCAAAGAACTAGACCGGTTCATGCGCCTGATCGTGGAGTCCAACGAGCCGACGGTGCTTCCCGCGGGGAACTTCGAGGAGCTGCTCCGCTACGCCAAGGTCTTCTACCAGGACCTCGAGGGAAAGGACCTCCCCTACCTCACCGACGACGAGGTGCGGTTCCTCTCGATCCGCAAGGGGAGCCTGGACGAGAACGAACGGCTGGAGATCGAGAGCCACGTCACCCATACCTACCGCTTCCTGATGACGATCCCCTGGACCAAGGAGCTCCAGGAGATCCCGAGTATCGCCTACGGACACCACGAGAAGCTCGACGGCACAGGCTACCCCCGCAAAGTGCGAGGCGACCAGATCCCCATCCAGACGCGGATGATGACTATCTCGGACATCTTCGATGCCTTGACCGCGTCGGACCGACCCTACAAGCGGGCCGTGCCCCTGCCCCGCGCGCTCGACATCATGATGGAAGAAGTGAAGGCGGGCATGCTGGATCCGAACCTGTTCCAAGTGTTCGTGGACGCGAAGGCCTACGAGAAGGCCGCGGAAGAGGCCTGAAAACCGCGAGAAGTAAGACGTGAGCCCTACGTCTCACGTCTCGCCATACCCCCCGCCGCCCGGCGTCTCGACTCGTAAGACATCCCCGCTTTGCAGCGTCACCGCGGCTCGGGCGGCCAGCGGCTTCCCGTTGAGCAGATTCTTCCCCGGGGCGCCGTTCCCGCCGCCCCGCGCCCCTCGCGGCGCGTGGCGCCGCCGCTCGGTGAGCAGCGAGCATTCGATCTCCGCCAGCGCCTGGTACTCACGTACCACGCCCTCCCCGCCGCGCCATCCCCCGGCCCCGCCGCTGCCCCGTCGCAGGGCATACGCCCGGATGCGGAGCGGATGCTCCAGCTCGAACACCTCGATGGGCGTGTTGCGGGTGTTGGACATCCCCACGTGCACCCCCGACGGCCCCGCGGCACTGGGGGAAGCGCCCTGGCCGCCCCCCAGGGTCTCGTAATAGGTCCAGCCCGTCCCGCCGAACACCACGTTGTTCATGGTGCCCTGTCCCTGAGCGGCCACCTGTCCCGTGGGCGCGAGCGCGGCGAACAGCGTATCCGTGATCCGCTGCGAGGTTTCCACGTTCCCCGCGACCACGGCGTGCGGCCAGGTGGCATTGACCAGCGTCCCTTCCGGCGCCGTGATCTCGATGGCCCGCTGCACGCCGCCATTGGTGGGAATGTCCGCATCCACCAAACAGCGCAACACGAACAGCACCGCGGACCGCGTCACCGACAGCGGGCAGTTGACGTTGCCTTTGACCGCCGGCGCCGTGCCCGTGAAGTCGCACCGCAACCGCCCGTCGGCCGTCACCTCGATCGCCACACGAATGGGGATGTCCCGCTCGTCCACGCCGTCGCTCTCCAGCCAATCCTCGGCCCGGTAGACGCCAGGCGAGACCCGCGCGGCCAGCGAGGCGCGGGTCCGCCGCTCGGCATAGGCCAGCAGATCATGCACCGCGCCGGCCACGTAGTCCGGGCCGTACCGCTGCGCCAGCTCACGGTAGCGGACCGCGCCCCGCTCGCAGGCCGCCTGCTGCGCCGCAAGGTCGTGCCCGCGCATCTCCGGCGTGCGGACGTTGGCGAGCAGCAGGCGGCGCACGTCCTCCTGCACCACCCCGCCCGCAGCCCACCGCACCGGGGGCAACACGATCCCTTCCTGGAAGATGTCGGTGGAGTGCGGCGGCATGCTTCCCGGGCGCATCCCGCCCACGTCCGAGTGATGGGCGCGCACCACGGTGAACCCGGCCGTCCCGCCGTTGAGCTCGATGGCGTGCACCATGGTGATGTCGGGGAGGTGCGTGCCGCCGGTGTAGGGATCGTTGATGATGAACGTGTCGCCGGGGTTGGGCCGCAGCGCCATGACGGCCGCCACGGCGTCCGGCATGGCGCCCAGGTGGACGGGGATGTGCGCCGCCTGGGCGATCATCTCGCCCCGCGCGTCGAATAACGCCGCCGATGAATCGCGGCGCTCCCGCACGTTGGGGGAGACCGAGCTCGCCACCAGCACGGCCCCCATCTCCTCGGCGATGCCGGCGAACGCGTGCGCCATGACCTCGAGACCGATCGCGTCTAGCATTTCCCAGTTGCGGACGGCGGAAAGCGGAGTGCCGCCTGGGGCCGCGGTGAGTCCGCCATCCGCAATCCGGAATCCGGTTCGCGCATGGTAATCATGAGCGCTCCAACAGCACGGCCCCGGTCTCGTGCACCACGCCCCGCCAACCGGGCTCGATCCGTCCCGTGGCGTCGCCGCCGTCCAGCATGAGCGGGCCTTCCAGCACCCGCCCTACGGGAAGGTCGTCCAGCGGCGCGCGACCCCCGGTGACCGTGCCGCCGTGGCCGCGGCGTGCGGCGCGCCCGGTGAGCTCGACTGCGGCAGCCGCGCCCGTGGCGATGGCCCGGATGTTGACGATCTCCACGGGGCGGCGTTCGTCCGCGTGGCCGAACTGGGCGCGATGGGCCCGGTGGAACCGGGCGGCCGTGGCGGCCCCGTCGGGCCCGGCGGACACGGCAACTTCGTACCCCTGCCCAGGGTAGCGGCACTCGGCGATGCGCCGCAGCGCGCCGCCCGGCAGCTCTGCGCGGCAGCGTGCCTCGAGGTCGGCGTAGGCCCGCTCCATCCCCGCGGGGTCCAGGTCGGCCGCGAGCCGGTGCACCGAGGCCGTGAACTCCACGCGCGCCTGCGCGGCCGCGAGGCCGAGCGCGGACAGCGCGCCCGGGTGCGGGGGAATCAGGGCGCGTCCGATGCCCAGGCTCTCGGCCAGCGGGCACACGAACAGCGGTCCCGCGCCGCCGAAGGCCACCAGGGTGGTGCCCCGCGGGTCCACCCCCCGCTCCACGCTCACGCTGCGGAGCGCGCGCACCATGGTGGCCGTGGCGATCTCCAGGATTCCGACGGCGCAGCGTTCCAGGTCGAGTCCGGCAACCCGGCCCACCCGGGCCACCGCCTCCCGGGCGAGCGCGGGGTCCAGACGGAGGTCGGCTGCCAGCGGGTGCGCTGCGTCGAGCCAGCCCAGCACCAGGGCGGCGTCGGTGACCGTGGCGTCTCGACCCCCCAGGCCGTAGCACGCCGGGCCCGGCACGGCACCGGCGCTCTGGGGCCCCACGCGCAGCGCGCCGCCCTGGTCCACCCAGGCAATGCTGCCGCCGCCCGCCCCCACCGTCTCGATCAGCACGTGCGGCAGCGCTATCGGAATGCCCCCCACGTCCCCCGCCGACTGGACCAGCGGCTCACCGCCCAGAATGATGCTGGCGTCAGCGCTGGTGCCCCCCATGTCGATGGAGAGCAGGTCGGCGCTGCCCACCTGCCTGCCCAGGAGTCGCGCGCCTTCCACCCCGCCCACCGGTCCCGAAAGCGCCAGCGCCGAGGCCCGCTCGCGCGCCTGGGGCGCGGCCAGCGTGCCGCCGTACGACGCCATCACCCGGAACTCCCCAATCCCGCGTCGGGCAGCTTCACCGGCCACCCGCTCGACGTACGCCCCCACCAGCGGCCGCAGGTACGCCTCCACCGTGGTGGTGCTGGCCCGTTCATACTCCCGGAACACCGGCAGCAATTCGTGACTGGCGACCACCGGGGTACCGGGCAGCGCGTGGCGCAGCGCCGCCGCCAGCGAACGCTCGTGCGTGGGATCGGCGAAGCTGAACAGCAGGCAGATCGCCACCGCCGCCGGCCGCCGCGCCGCCACCTCCCGCACCACCCGTTCCACTTCCGCGGGAACCAAGGCCTGTACCACGCCACCCGCCCCGATCCGCTCCGTCACGCCGATCACGCCGTCGCGCTCCACCAGCGGCGGCGGGTGGTCTCGCGCCAGGTCGTAGAGCGCCGCCCGATCCTGGCGGCGAAGCCGGAGCAGGTCTTCGAAACCGGCCGTGATCAGCAGGACCGGCTTCGCCCCCCGGCGCTCCAGCAACGCGTTGGTGGCGACCGTCGTCCCATGGATGAGTGCGCCGATCGTTCCCGCCGGCCCTCGCGCCGCCAACTGATCCACCGCGCGCCACAATCCCACGGCCGAATCGGCCGGCGTGGAGGGGACCTTGACCACGTGCGCCTTTCCGCCCGGATCGAGCGCCACCAGGTCGGTGAACGTGCCCCCGATGTCCACGCCCAGCCGGGTCACTTTTTCCTCCACCACGCCGAGCCCATCAAGGCCAGCGTCCCCACCAGAGTCAGCCACCCCACCCAGTCGCCCAGGGCCACGTACACGGTCCGCACGTCGGTAGTGTACACCTCGCTCGCCTCGGTCGTCTGGACTTCCTTCCGGGTCCGCCGGTGCTCCCGCCCGAGCGGGTCCACGAACTCCGACACGCCGTCGTTGGCGGCGCGCGCGACCCCCGCGCGGGTCTCGATGGCCCGCATGACCAGGTGGGCGGGGTGCTGGTAGGAGGCGCTGGTCCGTCCGTACCAGGCGTCGTTGGTGATGTTGACGATGAAATCCGCGCCCAGGCGGCGGTACCGGCGCGAGAGGTCCTCGAAGGCCGACTCGTAGCAGATCAGGATGCCGAAGCGTCCCAGGGGGAGCACGTACACCGGTCCCGGCTCTCCGGGGGCGGCGCCGCCGAACCAGCGCAGGTTGCCGAACCAGCGCGGATTCAGGAACGGGACGCGCTCCACGATGGGCACCAGGTAGTTCTTGTGATACGGCGGCTCGGGCGCGGGCCGCCCCTCGGCGTCGTAGACGAAGGCGGCGTTGAAGTAGTCCCATCCGCCTGAGGGCGCCGGTCGCGCGTCGAGCCCTCCCACGACCAGGGGCACGCGGGCCTCCGCCGCGTGCGCGCGGATCAGGTCCTCCCAGTGGGGGTGGCTCAGGAAGTACCCGGGGATCGCTGCCTCCGGCCAGACCGCCAGCTTAGGCTCGGTCTCCCGGATGACGTCGCGCGAGAGGCGCAGCAGCTCGCTGAGAAGGGAGTCCGGGTCCGCCCGCCATTTCTCGTCGAACCCGACGTTGGGCTGGATCACGGCGATGCGGCCGATGGGCCGGAGCGCGAGCGTGCGCATCCGGACGGCGCCGTAGCCGGCCGCCAGGGCGAGCCCCGCCAGCACACCGCCCACCAGCCGCACCGCCCGGGCGCGCTCCCGGCGAGCGAGCCACGCCAGCGCCAGCGCCGTGTTGGCCAGGGCGAGCACGAACGTGACCCCCCGCGCCCCTCCCACGTCCGCCATCTGCACCAGGACGGGGAACCGTGTAAGCGATGTCCCCAGTCCCAACCAGGGGAACCGGATATCCCCCTGGTGCCCGATGGCCCACTCGATCGCGGTCCAGAGCACCGGGAAGACCGCCAGGAGACCGATCCCCGTCTGTCGGCGCACCCAGCCGGTAAGGGCGAACAGCGCCGTGCTCCAGAGGGCCAGGATGACGATCGTCGCCAGGTAGCCCAGCGCCGACAGCGGCGTGAAGTGCCAGAGGGCCACCACCATCCAGTACAACACCAGCCCGTTGCTCAAGAGTCCGAACCAGAACCCTTGCACCAAATGCCGCCTGAGCGGTCGCGGGTCTCCCTCTCCGTCCACGATCAAGAGGACGGCGGGCACCAGGCACACGAACGAGGGAAGGACGAGATGAAACGGGGGGTACGCGAGCAGCAGCAACCCGGAGCCGGCGGCAACCAGCACCCAATCGCGCCGCGGCAGGGCCAGCGCCCTCACAGAGTCATGTCGCGGCCCTGGCCCGCGGACTGATACACCGCCTCCAGTGTTCGGTGGAGCAGCACCTGATCCCGCAGGTCCGAGCGCGGCACCGTGCCGCGGACCATGGCCAGGAAATGCGCCCATTCCGACCGATACGACGTGGTGAACGCATCCTCGCGCCCAGCGGCACCGGTGGGCGAGACGTTCACGGGCGAGCCGTGCAGCTCGCGGAAGATCCGGAGCGGATGGATGGAGGCGGAACCTTTGGAGCAGATCACCTCCAGCCAGAAGCGCTCATGGTCGCCTACGTAGCGGCGCGCCACGTCCACAAAGATCGAGAGCCCCTGGTCGGACACGATCAGCACGCAGCCCGCCTCTTCCACGCCGTCCTGCGTGGGCTGCGGCTTGAGCACCGAGCTCACCACGCGCGGCGTGGGACTGTCGGTGAGCCAGAGCGAGAGATCGATCAGCGAGATGCCCAGGTCCAGCATCGCGCCGCCGCCGGCCTGGCGCCGCTGCTGGCGCCAGCTGCTCGCGGGCCCCATGGGGCGGAACATGTACCACCCTCCGCGCACGCCCACGATGTCCCCCAGATCCCCGCTGCGGAGAAAGCCCCGCAGCGCCTGCACGTCACTGCGGAACCGGTGGTTCATGCCCACCATCACCACCCGCCCGGCCCGCTCCGCCGCCGCCTGGATCCGCTCCACCCCCGCCGCCGAAAGCGCGAGGGGGCGTTCGCACAGTACGTGCGCGCCGGCGGAGAGTGCCGTTTGGACGTGAACGTCGTGGAGGTGATTGGGGGTGCAGATCGCCGCGATCTGCGGTTGCGCCTCCGGCAGCAGCTCCTCGATATCCTCGAACACCGCCGGGATCTGGAACCGGGCGGCCACGGCATGGGCCTTGGAAAGGTCGTTGTCGCAAATGCCGACCACCCGCACGTCCCGCAACCGGACCAGCGCCGGCAGGTGCGCCACCTGGGCGATGGCCCCGGCGCCCACCACGCCGACCCGCAATGCTTCGCTCATCGTGACGCCGGCCCCGGAATCCGATACATCAACCCACCGCGGGCGGACGCCAGCCGAAGCTCGCTGGTCAGCGCCCCGCGCAGGTCCACCGTGGCCGCCAGGTGCGAGATCAGGGCCACTTCCGCGCCCACCGAGAGGTTGAGTCCGGCAGCGATGGTGTCGAGCGCGTCCTCCACAAACGTGCCGGCAATGGCCGCCCCGTCGCCGTCGCGGACGTGCACGCCGATCCCCAGCCCCAGGTAGGTCCGCACCCGCTTCGCCGGGAACAGGTACTGGAGGTCGCCGTCGAGGCCCAGCTGCGACCAGACAATGGACCCCACGTTGATCCGGAAGTCCGCCGTGGGATCTACCACCACCTGGGCCAGCCGCTGCGCGAACCGGCTGATCTCTTCCTGATTGAACTCCCCGCGAAAGTAGCTGGCGCCGAACAGCACGCGAAGCCGGGGCGCGATGACGCCGTAGTCCACCCGCAGCGCCGCGCTGGGCTCGGCGGTGAGACGGTCCGATACCACACCGCCCATCTCCACGCCGAACCCTGACAGACGCAGCCCCTCGTAACTGAATTGCTCCAAGAAGCCCTGGGCGCGAAGCCCGGCCGGAACCACCGCCGTAAACGCCAACGCCGTGAGGGTACGTGAAGCGTGAAACCTGAGACGTTCCCGTCTCCCGACCCGTGCGCCCTCGGTCAATACCACCGCTGCACTTGCGTTCCGGGGAAATAAGCGCCGAGAATCTCGCGAACGTCCTGCCCCGCCCTGGCTCTGCCCACCGCCCCCCACTGACACATCCCGACGCCGTGACCCCACCCCGCTCCGGCCGCCACCAGCCGCACCAGCCGGTCCCCGCTCCGCTCCGGATGCAGCTGGATCGCCGTGCTGCCCAGCGGCTGCCCCTCCGGAGTCGCCAGCACGGCGCGAATGTCCGGCGCGCCCACCGGGATCTCGCCCCTCCCGACGTCGATGCGGAGCTCCGTGGCGCGGCCGGACCGCCCCGTGCGGTGAACCCGCACGTCGCGCACTTCGCCCACCGTGGCTTCGGAGATCCCCAGCACGCGACTCACGTTGCGCCGTAATATATCGTGCAGCGTCCCCTGGTCCCACTCGACGGTCCATCGGAATCGCGGCGAGAGATCGCAGTAGTACCCGCCCCCCCTCCCGGGCCGCCGGTCGGACACCGACCGCAAATAGGGAAGGTCGGCCACGCCCCGGAAGGCCTCGCCCGCCGTCGCGGTGGCGTAGCCGCAGGTGGAATGAAAGAAGCCGGTGATGAGCTGGCCGCGGTAGGTGAGCACCAGCCCGGTGGTCGCCCGCACGGCGGCGTTGCCTTCCGGCGTTTCGGCCTCGACGCCGCCGTAGGCCTGATCCGCGACGCCGGCCTCGAGGTCGAACCCCTGCGACCCGAACCGGCCGCGGTTCTTGAGCGCGTAGGTCCGGGAGACCACCGCCTGGGCAGCGAGGGCCGCGGCCTCCTGGGCCGAGCGCCGACCCATCTCGCCGGTCACGACGCCCAGGAGGTAATCCTCGAGGCCGAGCCGGTTCACCACGGTGACCCCGCCCCCAACGACCAGCAGCTCGACCGTGCCTCGGTAGCGTCGCCCGTTGACTCCCACGACGCCGCCCGGATCCGCGCTCACCAGCAGCAGGCGCTGATACCGCGCGGGGTTCCCCTCGCCCACCACCAGCGCCCTGCCGTCGGCGGTCACCGGCACCTGCCGGTTGTCGATGTGAAGCACCGCCGCCCCGTCGGCGAACGCCGTGACCCGCCCCGCGCCGCCCACGGCGACCCGCGGCGCGTCGCTGGCGAGTCCAATCCGGAGCTCCGGCTGGCGGGGGAGACGCTCGGGCTGGGGGCGCGCGCAGGCGCCCAGCACCGCCCCCAGCGCGCTAGCGCTGGCGAGCCGCCGCCAGCGCGTCGGCCAGCCGCTCAACGGTGTCTGCAATGACGGAGTCGTCGTGCGCCGCCGAGACGAACGCGGCCTCGAAAGGTGACGGGGCCAGGAGGATTCCCCGCTCGCGGGCGGCCCGGTGAAACCGGCGGAACAGGTCCGCATCAGACCGCTGGGCTTCCGCGAAGCTGGTGACCGGTCCCGGGTGGAAGAAGAACCCCCACATGGAGCCGGCGCTCCCCGCCCAGAGCGGCAGGTCCAGCGCCCGCGCCGCGGAGCGCAGGCCGTCCACCAGCGCACGGGTTCTCCGCTCCAGCACTTCGAACAGGTTCTCCACCCGCGCGGTCCGCAACGTCGCGAGCCCGGCGGCGATCGCCAGCGGATTGCCGGAGAGGGTGCCCGCCTGGTAGACCTTGCCGGCCGGCGCGATCATCTGGAGGAGCTCCCGCCGTCCTCCATACGCGCCCACCGGCAACCCGCCCCCAATCACCTTCCCCAGCGTGGTGAGATCGGGCCGCACGCCGGTCAGGGCCTGCGCCCCGCCCGCGTGCACCCGGAAGCCGGTCATTACCTCGTCGAAGATCAGCAACGCCTCGTGGGCCGTGGTCAATCGCCGCAGCTCCGGCAGGAACCCCGGCTGGGGCGGGATGAACCCGGCATTCCCGACGTACGGCTCCACGATCACCGCGGCGATCCGGCCGGCGTGGCGCTCGAACGCCGCGCGCACCGCATCGGCGTCGTTGAACGGGCAGACCAACGTGAGCCGCGCGACGTCGGCCGGCACGCCCGGACTGTCCGGCAGGCCCAGCGTGGCCACGCCGGAGCCGGCCGCCACCAGGAAGGGGTCCGCGTGGCCGTGATAGCAGCCGTCGAACTTGAGAATCAGGTCGCGGCCGGTGGCGGCGCGCGCCAGCCGCACCGCCGCCATGGTGGCCTCGGTTCCGCTGTTGACGAACCGCACCATCTCGACCGACGGCATCATCTCCACCACCAGCTCCGCCAGCTCCGCCTCGGCGGGATGGGAGAACCCGTAAGACGTGCCGCGGGTCAGGGCTTCCTGAATGGCGCGTCGGATGGCGGGATGGTCGTGCCCCAGCAGCAGCGGCCCCCAGGACAGCACGTAGTCGGTGAGCCGCTCGCCGTCCACGGTCTCCAAGATCGCCCCGTGGGCCGCGCGCACGAAGATGGGGTCGCCGCCCACCGCCTTGAACGCGCGGACCGGCGAGTTGACGCCGCCCGGCAGCACCCGCTCGGCGCGCTGTTGGAGGGCACGGCTGGACCTGCTGTCGGCTTTCAGCTTTCGGCTATCGGCTTTCGGCTGTGCCATTGGAACTAGCCGATCGCCAACGGCCGATAGCCGACAGCCATAGCGCGAAAATCGTAATCCTCGGCGCCGACTACCTGCGCGGTGACGAACTCGCCCGGCTGCGCCCAGCCGCCCTGCGCCACGTAGGTGACGCCGTCGACGTCGTCGGCCTGCCACATCACCCGCCCCACGTGCGTGGCACCGTCGGCGTCCGGGTCGGCGACCTGGTCTACCAGCACCGGCGTCGTCTTCCCCACGTAGCGCGCCAGGCGCTCACCGGAGATGGCGCGCTGGATCTCGGTCAGCTCCGCCTGGCGATCCCGCTTGACCTCGCCGGGAACGTCGTCGGGATACTGAGCCGCCCGCGTCCCTTCTTGCCGGGAGTAGGCGAAGACACCCAGCCGCTCAAACCCGATCTCCTCGGCGAAATCGCACAGCTGGCGGAAATCGTCCTCGGTCTCGCCCGGAAACCCCACGATGACGGTGCTGCGCACGGCGATCTCCGGCACGGCGTCGCGGAGCCGCGCCACCGTTTCGCGGATCGTGGCCCGGCGCTCGGGACGTCGCATCCGCTCCAGCACCCGGTCCGAGGCGTGTTGAATGGGGATGTCGAGGTAGGGCACCACGCGGGACTCGGTGGCCAGCAGCTCCAGCAGCCGAGGCGTGAGGCCGGCGGAATAGACGTAGAGCAGGCGGAACCACGGCACCGAGGTCTCGCGCAGCAGGGCCTCCAGCAAATCGGGGAGTTTGGGACCGTCCGGTCCCAAGTCCCGCCCGTAGTGGGCCAGATCCTGCGCCACCAGGTTGATCTCCTTGGCGCCCTGGGATTCCAGCACCTGGGCCTCGCGCACCAGGCGTTCCAGGGACTCGGAGCGGTGCCGGCCGCGCATCAGCGGGATGGCGCAGAACGCGCAGCCGTGATCGCAGCCCTCGGAGACCTTGAGATACCGCACGTGGGGCGAGGTGCCGAGGTACTGCCGCACGCCGGGGTGCCGGGCCACCGGGTCTTCCATGAGTCCCCGCGAGGCGAGTTCCGGCACGAGCCGGGGCAGATCGCTGAACCCGAGCCAGAGATCGACCTCCGGAATCAGCCGCCGCAACTCGTCCCGATATCGCTGGACCAGGCACCCGACCGCCACCACCGCTCTGACCGCCCCGTCCGCCTTCAACCTCGTGGCACCCAGGATGGCCTCGATGGACTCCGCCTTGGCCGGGTCGATGAACCCACAGGTGTTGATGAGCACGACGTCCGCCCGTTCGACGTCGGGGGTGACCACCGCCCCGTGACCGACCAGCTCCCCCACCAGGCGCTCGGAGTCCACGGTGGCCTTGTCGCAGCCGAGCGAAATGACGCCGAGCTTCACGAGCGGTAGTTGCCGAACTTGAGCTCGATGCCGAAGTCCTGCCCCCGGAGGAACGCGATCACCTCCTGGAGGGTGTCCTTCGAGGGGCTGGACACGCGGAGCTCGTCGCCCTGGATGGCGACCTGGACCTTCTTGAAGTCGTGTTCCTTGACCGCTTTCACGATGGCCCGGGCGGCATCCTGCGGAATGCCCTGCGTCAGGGTGAGGACGCGCCGAACCCTCCCGCCCGCGGCCGGGGCGAGATCACCCACCTTGAGGTTCTTCAGAGGAACGCCGCGCCGGATCAGCTTGGTCTGGAGCACGTCGAACAGCGCCCGCATGCGGAAGTCGTCATCCGCTTCCAGCGTGAGCGCGGCCCTGGCGCGGTCGAACTGAATGAGGCAGTGCGATCCTTTGAAGTCGTAGCGCTGGCCGATCTCTTTCAATGCCTGGTTGACGGCGTTGTCCACTTCCTGGAGGTCGGCGCCGGTCGAAACGTCGAAGGAAGCCGAAGCGGCCATGCTCAACAATAAAGGCGGGGATTCCGCCTCTTCTAGAAGAGGAAGCTCTCCAGCGCCCTCGCCCGGCTCACATGCCGCAGCCGCGCCAGGGCCTTCTCTTTGATCTGCCGCACCCGCTCCCGCGTGATCCCCAGCATCGAGCCGATCTCCTCCAGCGTCATCGGCTCCTGGCCTTCCAGGCCGAAGTACAGCCGCAGGATCTTGGCTTCGCGGTCCTTGAGCGTGCTCAGGACTTCCTCGATGGACTCGGTGAGCGCGTGCTCGAAGGTCTCGTCGTCGGGGCCCGGGTTCTGGGTGTCGGGGAGGTAGTCGAGCAGCTTATTGTCTTCACCGGGGGTGAGCGGGGCGTCCAGCGACAGGTGGCTCTGCGAGATGGACAGGGTCTTGGCCACCTCGTCTTCCGAGATGTCCATCCCCTCGGCGATTTCCTCCACCGTCGGCTCGCGGCCCAGCTCCTGGAGCAAGGCCGAGGAGCGTTTCCCAATCCGATGCAGGGTGCCGGCGCGGTTCAACGGCACCCGGACGATGCGACTCTGCTCCGCCAGCGCCTGCAGGATCGCCTGGCGGATCCACCACACCGCGTAGGAGATGAACTTGATGCCCTTGGTCTCGTCGAACTTGTGAGCCGCGCGGATGAGGCCGAGGTTGCCCTCGTTGATGAGATCGGAGAGGCTCACGCCCTGGTTCTGGTACTTCTTGGCGACGGACACCACGAACCGCAGGTTGCTCCGCACCAGCTTGTCCAGGGACTCCTGACAGCCGGTCTTGATCCGCTGCGCGAGGTGCACTTCGTCCTCGCGGGAGATCAGAGGATACTGGCTGATTTCGCGGAGATACTGGTCCAGCGACCCTTCGTCGAACGACGCCTTCTTGACCGAGCCGAGCCGCATACGGTCGGATCCCTCCGCCGAGAGCTGAGCAATCACGCCAAGTCCCGCGAGCCGAGCGGGCCGCGGGACTTGAAGACAGTATCGGTTGGGTCGGAAGCGATGGCGTGGCCTGCGACCGGGTTCCCCGGGTCGTCGTCCGTCTGGGTCGTCGGCATCGCCATCGCGAGAAAGGTTAGCGGGGGCTCTCCAGCGGCGCAACTGTCACGGACCACCCCCGGCCGGCCGCCCACCGCCGCAGGGCGACCGCCAGTTCGCCCGGCGGGCACTCGTGCTCGAGCGTGGCCGCCACGCACGCCGCCCGTTCGCCACCGGCGAACTCCGCCCGCACCACCCGGCTCCGGGGCACCTCGCTCAGCGCGCCCCAATCCAGCGCGGACCCTCCCAGGTTGAGGATCACGGCCACGGAACGATGCTGCATGGGCCGAGAATAGCAGCGGCTCGGGTCATCGGTATCACACTTCTATCGCCGAGCGGTGCGGATTTCTGCGCGCCAGGGGCGACCGGAGAGGGGCGGGCGGCCCTGGCCCCGGGGGGGACGGCCCCGCTAACATCTACTCGGCTCAACTGAGTGCCTCCCATGACCGCAACTCAAACCCACGCGTTCCTCGAGAAGCTGGGCATAGACGACCTGAACCTTGGCGGCTTCGCCGGCGAGTGGATCGGCTCCGGGCCCGAGCTCGAAGTGGTCACTCCCATTGACGGCTCGCGCATCGCCGTGGTCCGCCAGGTCACCGAGCAGGAATACGACCGGGTGGTCGAGCGAGCCCACGCCGCATTCCTCGCCTGGCGCACCGTGCCGGCGCCCAAGCGCGGGGAGATCGTGCGGCTCCTCGGCAACCGGCTGCGCGAGCTCAAGCCCGACCTGGGGGCTCTGGTCACGCTCGAGATGGGCAAGATCGCCGCCGAGGGCGAAGGCGAGGTGCAGGAGATGATCGACATCTGCGACTTCGCCGTCGGCCTCTCGCGCCAGCTCTACGGGCTCAGCATGCACTCCGAGCGCCCCGATCACCGGATGTTCGAGCAATGGCATCCGCTGGGCGTGGTCGGCTTGATCACGTCGTTCAACTTCCCCGTCGCGGTGTGGAGCTGGAACACCGCGCTCGCCGCCGTCTGCGGCGACAGCGTCGTCTGGAAGCCCGCGAGCAAGACCCCGCTCACGGCAATTGCAGTGACCAAGATCGCCGAGCAGGTATGCCGGGAGCACGCGGTGGACCCCGCGATCTTCTCGTTGGTGGTGGGCAAGGGCTCGACGGTGGGCGAGCGGCTGCTCCACGACCGGCGCATCCCGCTGGTCTCCGCCACGGGGAGCTGCCAGATGGGGTACCGGGTGGGCGAAGTCGTGGGGAAGCGGTTGGGCCGCACCATCCTGGAGCTGGGCGGCAACAACGCCGTCATCGTGACCCCCAGCGCGAACCTGGATCTGGCGCTCCGCGCCATTCTCTTCGGCGCCGTGGGGACGGCCGGCCAGCGCTGCACCTCGACCCGCCGGATCATCGTGCACCAGTCCATCAAGGGGCAACTGATCGAGCGCCTGGTGACGGCGTATCGCGGCATCCGGATCGGCGACCCCAGAGACCCGCGCACGCTGATGGGTCCGCTGGTGACCCGGGAGGCCGTCGGGGACATGCAGCGGGCCATCCAGCGGCTCAAGACCGAAGGCGGCGAGGTGGTGTACGGCGGCGAGCCGCTCGACGGGGCGGACTACCCGGGCGGCCATTACGTGCGCCCCTGCATCGCGGCGGCGAGGAACGACTACGCCATCGTGCAGGAAGAGACCTTCGCGCCCATCCTCTACATCATCGGATACGGGCGGCGCTCGTCCACTCGCGAGCAGGCCGTGGAGGAGCTGGCCGAGGCGATCGCGCTTCACAACGGCGTTCCGCAGGGACTCTCCTCCGCGATCTTCACCGACCACGTCCGGGAATCGGAGCTGTTCCTCTCACCACGGGGGAGCGACTGCGGGATCGCCAACGTCAACATCGGGACCAGCGGAGCCGAGATCGGCGGCGCCTTCGGGGGCGAGAAAGAGACCGGCGGCGGGCGGGAGTCGGGCTCGGACGCCTGGAAGCTCTATATGCGCCGGCAGACGAACACGGTCAACTGGAGCACGGATCTGCCGCTGGCGCAGGGGATCAAGTTCGGCGAATAGCACTGCTCACGTCTCCGGCGCGGCCTCTCGCTGCAATCCGTACCGCTCGATCTTCTTATACAGATTGCTCCGCGGCATCGCCAGCTTGCGCGCCGTCTCGCTCACGTTCCAGGCGTTCTCCGCCAGCTTCGCCACCAGGAACGCCCGCTCCGCCTCCTCCTTGAAGGCCTCGAACGTGGGCGCCTGAAGCAGGGTCGCGACCGGGCTCTCGGACGGACCACCCACCAGCGCCGCCACGTCGCCCGCCGTGACCGCGTCGCCGGACGCCAGGATGAGCAAGCGCTCGACCGCGTTCTTGAGCTCGCGCACGTTCCCCGGCCAGTCCCGCGCGCTCAGCGCCTCCAGCGCGTCGGCGCGGAAGCGCTTGGCCCGGACCCCAGCGCCGCGGGCCAGCTCGGCCCGGAAGTGCTCGACCAAGAGCGGAATGTCCCCCCGGCGCTCCCGCAGCGGCGGGACCTGAATGGGAACCACATTCAGGCGATAGTACAGATCCTCGCGGAACCTCCCGGCCACGATCTCCTCCTCCAGCGCCTTGTTGGTGGCCGCGATGACCCGTACGTCCACCTTGATGGACTTGGCCGCGCCGATCCGGGTGACTACCCCCTCCTGGAGCGCGCGCAGCACCTTGGCTTGCGTGGCCGCGCTCATGTCGCCCACTTCGTCCAGGAACAGCGTGCCGCCGTCCGCTTGCTCGAACTTCCCCGACCGATCCGCGAAGGCCCCGGTGAACGACCCCTTCATGTGGCCGAACAGCTCGCTCTCGATCAGCTCGCTGGGGATCGCGGCGCAATTGACTTCGACGAACGGCTGGTCCCCGCGAGGCGAAGCCGCGTGAATGGCCCGGGCCACCAGTTCCTTGCCGCTGCCGTTCTCGCCCACGATCAGGACCCGGGCGTTGGTCGGCGCGACCTTCTCGATCCGCTCCAGCAGCTCGCGGACGGCGGCGCTCTGGCCCACGATCTGGTAGCGCTCGCCCACGGTCGCGCGCAATCGCTCGTTTTCGGAGGCGAGGTCCAGGTGGGCGAAGGTGCGCTTGAGGGTCACCAGGATGCGGTCCGTGTCGAGCGGCTTTTCCAGGAAGTCGTAGGCGCCGAGCTGGGTGGCCTCGACCGCCGTCTGGATGGTGCCGTGACCGGAGATCATGACGACCTGGGCGCGCGGATCCGTCGCTCGGAGTTTGGCCAGCACCTCGAGCCCGTCCATGCCCGCCATCTTGACGTCGAGCAACACCAGGTGCGGTTGAAACTCCGGGTAGGCCTCCAGCGCCTCGGGCCCCGAGGTCACCGCCCGGACCTCGACGCCCTCGTACTCGAGCAACTGGCGCAGGGCCTCGCGCACGCCTTTCTCGTCGTCAACGACGAGAACCCTACGAGCCATGACGCGGTCCGATCATCCGCTGGCCCTCCTATTGGCCTCCCGCGGGCACGGGATAGGCGGTGAGAAGGGGGATCTCGGACCTCGGCGCTTGCCGGAAAACCAGCCGGAGCCTCCCCCGCTCACCGCCCACCGCTCACCCCTCGGTAGAATGTGACACCTCCGGGGCGAATGCGCAGGTCGCCCACGGTTGGCGGGACCGGGATCGGGACAATCCCGTCCGGCCGCCCCGTCAACCGATTCACCAGCGGCGGCACCGCCGATCGGGGAAACGGGAACGCCCGCACCACGAAGGAATCCGGCTCCCAGGCCACGGCGCCCACCGCCGCGACCCGCGCCCCGCCCGAAACCCGCACGGGTTCGCGCCCGCTCAAGAGCCCGCTCAGCGGGCCGGGCAGCGCGGAGCCGAGCCGCTCGGTGTTGAGCAGCGCGCGGAGCTCGAAGCGGTCCTCGTGCAGCGTGACCTCGATCGAGTCCGCCGCGGCCCGGCCGGCGGCGCCCAACCCCGCGGCGATGAGCGAGGCCATTTCCTCGGCCGACAGCGTCACGTACCCCGGCCCACCCCGCCGGGCCATCGCGTCCTGTTTGCGGCGCGCCGACTCGAGCGCCTGGACCGACGGGCGGCCGGTGCTCGGCACCGTGTCGAGGCCGGGCTCGGCCGAGGGGACGGGGCTCGGCCACTCCCGCTCCACGAGCGAGCGATACAGCCCGCCCAGCTGCGCCCGGTACCGCCACCCCGCGATGCCTCCCACCGCGAGCAGCGTGAGGCACCCGATTCCGGCCAGCAGGGTCCGAACGCATCCGCCTTCGGCCATCAGCTCGCCAGCCGCGCCGCGTGGCGCCGGGTGTAGCGGGCTCCGTCTCGCGCGAGCTGGCTTTCCATCAAGTCCAACGACTCCACCAGCAGCTCTCCGGTGAAAGCCAGCCCGTCCATTCGCTCGCCGAGGTCGCGGAACGCGCCGGCGCGGGCCTCGCGCTGAGCCCGGCCCAGGGTGAGGTGCGGATGGAACGCCCGGCCCTCCAGCGGAAACCCGAGCCGCTCCATCTCCTGTTCCACCCGGTGCTGGAGCAGCTCCAAGGCGGGCACCGGCTCGCAGCCGGCCCAGACCACACGGGGGCGGCTGAGCGAGGGGAACACGCCAAACCCGCTCACGGGCAGCGTGAATGACCTGGCCCCCTGGACCGCTACGCCGATCGCCGCCACAACCTGGGGCTCGCGGTCCGGAGCTACTTCACCCAGGAACTTGAGCGTGAGATGGATGCCGTCGGGCGCCACCCAGCGGACCGGATAGCCGGCCGACCGCAGCGGCTCGGCCGCCTCCCACAGACGCCGTCGCAGTTCGGGCGGGAGGTTGATGGCGATGAACAGGCGCATGGCGGTCGCTAGTCCCCAGGTTGAACTGCATCGGGCCGGGGGTGGGTCGGTGCGGGCCCTCCTACCGGCACTCCCCCAGCGGCTCCAGCGCCGGCGCCTCGGCGCCGAGCAGGCTGCCCCGGTGATACCCCCGCAGGTCGAGCGTGACGCTGACAAAGCCCAGCTCCCCAAACCGCTCGACCAGGCGCTCACGGTGGGCTCGCACCAGGGGGAACTGCGATGGCTGCACCTCGATCCGCGCCTCGGGACCGCGATGCCGTACGCGGAGGTCCCCTTCGATGCCCAGCGCGCGGAGCCACGCCTCGCCCGCCTCCACTTGCTGGAGTCGGCGCGACGTCACCCGCAACCCGTACATGATCCGGCTTGAGAGACAGGGTGACGCCGGTGCGTCCCAGACCGGGATCCCCAGGGCCCGGGCCTCGGCCCGCACCTCGGCCTTGGTGTACCCGGCCGCCGCCAGCGGGGAGCGGATCTGGTATTCAGCGGCCGCTTTGAGGCCGGGGCGATGCAGGCTCAGGTCGTCTGCATTGGTGCCGTCGGCCACCACCGCGAGATGGCGCTCCCGGGCGGCAGCTACGAGCTTGCCCCAGAGCTCGCGCTTGCAGAAATAGCAGCGGCTGGGGGCATTGGCCACGTAGTAGGGGTCGTCCAGCTCGTCCGTGCGAATCTCCAGCAGGTTGAGATCGAACTGTCGCGCCGTCTCCAGCGCTTGTCGATACTGTACCGTCGGGTACGACGGCGAGATGCCCAGGGCGGCGACCGCCCGGTTGGGACCCAGGGTCCGCCGCGCGACCACGGCGAGCAAGCTCGAGTCCACGCCGCCCGAATACCCGACGAGCACGGAGGGGAAGGTTGCCACCAGCGCTTCCAGTCGCGACGGCGACGACATGCGGACACAATAACGGGGTGGGGAGAGTCACGGAAGCCAACCGGCTGGTGCCGGCAGCCTGGGGGTCTCGGGACTGGCCGCTGTCGCTTCGCTTGCTTGGGGGCGGAGCCAGAGAGCCAGACTGCCGGCACCGAATGCGCCGAGCTAATCTGGCATGCGCCCGTCAACAGGGCGTCAACAGCTTGCCCAGTCGCGGCTTGGCTTCGGCAGTCCGGACGCCGGCGTCCCATCCCGACGCGTGGGCCGGGTCATGAAGGTGGCGTTTGATGCTTCCCAGCCCTGCGCCGCCGCCAGTATGAGTACACCGGCACCCCGGCCAGGATGATGGCCCCGCCGATCCCCGACTCCAGTGGCGACTCGGCGATGGTGCTCGCCATCAACCACAGCGCGAACACGATGAACACCAGCGGCGTCACCGGGTAGCCCCACGCCCGGTAGGGTCGCGGCATCTCAGGGGCGACGGCGCGCAACCGCATCACGGCCGCCGCCGACATTCCGTAGAACATCCAGGACGCGAACACTACGTAGGTGAACAGCTGGTCGTAGGTGCCGGTGAGCGCGAACGCCGCCGCCACGGCGCCCTGGGTGACGAGCGCCGCGGTGGGGGTGTGGAAGCGCGGATGCACGGCTCGCATCCAGCGGAAGAACAACCCCGCCCGGCTCACGGCGTAGGGAATGCGCGCCGAGGTCAGCACGATGCCGTTGTTGGCGCCCAGGGTAGAGACGATGATGGCGCCGGCCACCAGCGCGGCTCCTGCGGGCCCGATCAGCACCAGCGCGGCGTCCGACCCCACCAGGGACGACTGCGCCATTCGGTCCGGCGGTAAGACATACAGGTACGCCGCGTTGGTCAGCACATAGAGGCCCACCACCACCAAGACCGACACCGCAATCGAGCGGGGGAGGATCCGCCCGGGATCGCGCACCTCACTGCCGACGTAGGTGATCTCGATCCACCCGTCGTACGCCCACAGCACGGCTACCATCGCCACGCTGAACGCCCCGGCCAGACCCAGCATGCTTTCGGCCGGGAGGAACGGTCGGAAATGTTGGGCCGACCCGCCCGGAAGCACCACCGCGGAGACCACCAGCGCCCCCAGCGCGCCCATCTTGAGCAAGGTCAGCACGTTCTGCACCCGGGCCCCGAGCTTGAGCCCAAGGCAGTTGATCACCGTCAGCGCCACGATGGAGGAGATGGCCACGGCCTTGAGCGCGGCGGTGCCGAGCGGAACGAAGAACCCCACATAGGTGGCGAACCCCACCGCGATGGCGGCCACGGACGCGGGGTTGATGATCAGCGACGCGGTCCAGGCGTACAGAAACCCAAAGACGCCGCCATAGGCCCGTTCCAGGTAGACGAACTGCCCGCCGGCCTCGGGGAACGCCGCGCCCAGCTCCGCGACGCACAGGGCGCCCAAGAGCGACACGGCCCCGCCGGCCACCCACACCAGCAACATGAGCGACGGGCTGGGCAAGCTCGCCGCGACCGTTGCGGGGACGATGAAGATCGCGGAAGCGATCATGGTCCCCACGTTGATCATGGTGGCGTCGAGCAGCGTGAGCTCGCGCCGGAGCTCGGTCACGAGGCCTTCAAGTCCCGGAGAACCGCGCGTGCCGCGTGGAAGCCGGGCAGCGCCGTCACCCCGCCGCCGGGGTGGGTCCCGGCGCCGCAGAGGTAAAGCCCCTGAACCGGCGTGCGATAGAACCCCCAACCCGGCACGGGCCGCATGAAGAACAGCTGGTCCGGCGTCATCTGGCCGTGGAACAGGTCGCCCTGGGTGAGCCCGACGCGCCGCTCCAGGTCCAGCGGCGTGAGCACCTGCCGGTGCAGCACGGCGCCGGGCAGATTGGGCGCGTACTGGCCCAACAGCGCCACCACCGCGTCGCCCAGCGCCTCGCCCCGCGCGGTGTCCCAGACACCGGCTTTGAGATCATACGGGGCGTACTGCACCAGCACCGACATCACATGCCGGCCTGCGGGCGCCAGTCCGGGATCCGTGAGCGTGGGGATCACGGCCTCCAGGAAGGGACGCCGAGAGATCTGGCCGTACTTGGCATCGTCGAACGCCCGCTCCAGGTAGTCCAGGCTCGGGGCCACGGTGAGGACGCCCCGCAGCGCCGCCCCATCGCTGATCCCGGTGAACCGAGGGAGCTCTGCCAGGGCCAGGTGCACCTTGGCGCACACCCCACGCATCCGGATGCAGCGCACCATCCGCGCGAAGGTCGGGTCCAAGGCGTCGGCTCCCACCAGCTGGAGAAACGTGCGCTTGGGGTCCGCACTGGACACGATGCGTTTTGCGGGAATCACTTCGCCGCCGGCCAGCAGCACCTCCACGGCCGCATCCGACCGCACTACGATGCGCTCCACGGTCGCGGCGGTTCGGATCTCGGCGCCTCGCGCGCGGGCCGCCGCGGCCAGCGCCTCCGCCAATCGCCCCGTGCCGCCGCGGACCAGCGCCACGCCACTGGCGGGCGCATCGTCCACCGCCTGGCTCTCCATGAGGTTGTAGGCGGTATGGGGACTGCGAGGACCCTGCATCATGCCCACCAGCCCGGAGGCCGCGATCGCCCCCTTGAGCACGTCGGTCTCGAACCATTCGTCCAGGAGGTCCGCCAGGGACATGGGCAACATCCGGAAGATCTCCGTCATGGCCCGTGTGCCCTGCCGGCGCAGCTTGAGGCCGATCCCGGCGAGCCGGCGGAGGTCCGCCTTCGAGGGCTTCAGCAGCTCCGGCGGCTCGCCCTGCCGCACCCGGTCCGCCACGCGCATGGCCTCGGCGATGCGAGCGCAGAATGCCCCCCACCGGACGGCGTCCGGTGAGGAGAACGGCCGGATCGCCTCGGCGGTGCGCGCCGGATCACGGTAGAAGGACAGCGACCGACCGTCGGCCACCGCCACGCGCGCGGGATCCGGCCGGACGATCTTAAGCCCGTGCGCGGCGAGGCGCAGGTCCTCGACCACCCGGTGCGAGAACGCACCCAGCCGGTGCGCGAACGAATCCACGCGAAAGCCGGGGTGGAATTCTTCGGTTGCCGTAGCACCGCCGATCACTTCACGCTGCTCGAGAACCAGGACGGACATCCCCGCGCGGGCCAGATAGGCAGCGGCGGTGAGGCCGTTGTGCCCCGCTCCGATGACGACGGCGCGGTAGCGCGCGCTCATCGCCCGAGGTCCCTCAGGATCCGGAGCGCGCCGAGGCGCCCCGAGGCGCCGGAGATACCGCCACCGGGGTGGGTACCCGACCCGCACTGGTAGTAGCCGCGAATCGGCGTCCGGTACTGCGCCCACGGCGCCGATGGCCGCAGCGAAAAGAGCTGGTAGAGCGACAACTCGCCGTGGAAAATATTGCCTTCGGTGAGGCCCATCTCCCGCTCCATATCCGCCGGCGTCAGCACTTGCCGGTGGAGAATCGCGTTCTTGAGGTTGGGCGCGTATTGCGACAATGTGTCAATCACGGTGTCGCCAAACGCCTCGCGCTGCGCGTCGGTCCAGCCGCCGTTCAGCCGGTAGGGCGCATACTGCACGAAGATGGACATGACGTGCTTGCCGGGAGGCGCCATCCCAGGATCGATCAGCGACGGGATCACGATGTCCAGGTACGGGCGCCGGCTGAAAGCGCCGTACTTGGCGTCGTCGTAGGCGCGCTCCAGGTACTCCACGCTGGGGCTGATGGAGATGGCGCCGCGCAAGTGCGGCCCGAATCCGGGCAGGCAGGTGAAGTTGGGCAGCTCGCCCAGGGCGAGATTGACCTTGCCGGAGGAGCCGCGGATGCGGAATCGCCGGATGTCCTCGACCAGTTCGCCCGGCAGCTCGGCCGGATCCACCAGCTCGAGGAACGTGCGCTTGGGATCGAGCGCGGACACGACCAGCTTCGCTCCGATCTCCTCGCCGCTTTCCAGCACCACACCGCGCGCGCGGCCGCCGCGCGTGATCACGCGGGCCACGGGCGCCCCGGTCCGGATGGTGGCCCCTCCGCGCTCCGCGGCCCTGGCGATGGCGTCGCTCACGGCGCCGGTCCCGCCCCGGGCGAAGCCCCAGGCGCGGAACACGCCGTCGATCTCGCCCATGTAGTGATGCAGGAGCACGTAGGCCGTGCCCGGCGAGCGGGGTCCCAGGAACGTGCCGATGATCCCGCTGGCGGACATGGTGGCCTTGAGCGGCTCGGTCTCGAACCACTCCTCGAGATACTCCGCGGCGCTCATGGTCATGAGCTTGACCAGGGCGTAGAACCGCTCCGCGCCGAGCGAGCGGACGTAGCGCGAAAGCCGAAGGAGGCCCGCGAGCTCGCGCGGCGCCAGCGACGTGACGTCGGGAGGGACCATGCCCAGAATCGGCTTCACGGCGAACGCCAGCTGGTACATCAGGCGCCCGAACTCGTCGTAGGCGTCGGCGTCGCGCGGGGAGTGGCGGTACAGCTCGCGGCGGGTGAGATCGTGGTCGGCCCATCGTACCAGGTAGTCGCCGTCCGGGAGCGGAGTGAAGGTGCTCTCCAGCGGCAAGATCTCGAGACCACACGAGGGAAGGTCCAGGTCGCGGATGATCTCGGGCCGGAGCAGGCTCACCACGTACGAGCAAACCGAGTACTTGAAGCCGGGGTACACTTCTTCGGTGACGGCCGCGCCGCCCACCAGATGGCGGCGTTCCAGCACCAGCACCTTCAGGCCGGCGCGCGCCAGGTAGGCGGCGTTGACCAGCCCGTTATGGCCGCCGCCGATCACGACCGCGTCGAACGGGGTGCGGCTCACGCGCGCTTGCGCTCCGGGTTGAAGAAGGGCAACTGGCGCACCCGCGCCGCGGCGCGGCGGCGCTGGTGCTGCACGGTGATCTCCATCTCGACGCTGGCGCCCGGCGTCGCGTGCGGCGCCCGGAGATGCGCCAGCGCGATGTAGCGCTTGAGGAGCGGCGACCAGCAGCCGCTGGTGGCGTAGCCCACCTGCCGATTGCCGGCGTAGACCGGCACACTGGTCCGCCAGGCCGTGGCCGGGAGCTCCACCGGCAGCCCCCACTCGGCGTAGAGGCGCTCCAGCGACTCCCAGTCGATTTCCAGGCCGCAGAGCCGCCACGCCGGCGGGCGGGCCGCCTCCGCCCGGAGCGCGCGCTGGCCCACGAAGTAGTCCTTGTCCAGCCGCACGGCCCAGCCCAGACCCAGCTCGAAGGGCGATGACGTGCGGGCCTCGATCAGGGCTTTGCGGGCGGGCACGTAGTCCACGTCGATCAGGATCAGGCCGGCTTCGATGCGCGCGACGTCCAGCGCCAGGATCCCCGTCGGCGTGAGGCCATAGGGGCGCCCCCGCTCCATCAGGTGGTCCCACATCTCCTCGGCCTGCCGAGCGTCGAACCACAACTCGTATCCCAGGTCGCCGGTATAGCCGGTCCTGGTGACGGAGAGCGGGATGTCGCGCGCTTGGGTCCTGGTGGCTCGAAAGAAGCGGAGACCGTCCAGCTCGGCGTCGAGCGCCGCGCGCAGCACGGCGCGGGCCGCGGGGCCCTGCACCGCCAGCGCGACCGTGGTGTCGGAGACATCCTCGACCGTCAGGTCCAGGCCCGCGCTGTTCTGGTGCAGCCACCGGAGATTGGGCTCGGCGGCCGTGAGACGGAAGAGGTCCTCGTCCAGGCGGGTCACGGTGCCATCATCGAGCACCTTGCCCGCTTCGTCGCACCAGGGCGTGTACATCACCTGCCCCACGACGCATCGGCCGACGTCCCGAGTCACCACGCGATCCAGCAGGCGCGCGGCATCCCGCCCGCGCACCAGGTACTTGTACAGGGGAGACACATCCAGCAACGC
>Ga0209172_10001837_pt1 | contig 41645 bp, 29 predicted proteins | sample LarsenN4metaG_FD_184113 | JGI IMG/M metagenome (GOLD analysis project Ga0209172, IMG submission 184113) | Hot spring sediment bacterial and archeal communities from British Columbia, Canada, to study Microbial Dark Matter (Phase II) - Larsen... ... | reverse complement strand
TGGCAAGTGACAGGTGACAGTGATACAGAGGCGGCCGGCGGCCCGCTTGCCCCGCGCCTACCCCAATCCCAGACGGGAGAATACGCCACCCGAGCTTCCGAATGAGCTGTGGTTCAGCCTCGGACTTTGGTACGATTCGCAAGGGTGGCCTCTATGCACTGAGTGGCCCTATGGAGAGCTGCCCGCCGCCGCGGGGCTGTCGGCACGGTCCCGCGGCCCTGTCTTTCTCACCCTCGCCGGTTCGGCCGCGGTCGGTCGTTCGATCCTGATGTTCGATGCGCGAACGATGGCATGCCTTGCGTGACTGCAAGCAATCTGCCTCAATCTGCGGGCGGGATCGCTGCGGCCAAGCGCATGACGGCCGTCGAGCGCCGCGCGCGGGCGCGGTCGGGCTGATCGTCGGCGGGTCGATCGTCAGCCCGCACCTGCGCCGCGCCGTGGCGCTGTTGGATGAGCTGGACGCGGAGGCATCCCGGAGTTACACGTGACACGTGCCAGAGTTGCGGTCGCCCCACGGCCGGCGGGTAGCTGCTGTGCGCCAGTGACCGAAACGCTCGCTTACGCTGCGGGGCTTGCCCACCCAGCGCCGGCCCCGTGGTCGATGCAGGGGAAGCCCAGGATGCCTTCCGTCGCCTACATCACCACACGACACTACCCTACCCTGGCCGCGCGGGTTCTTCGCTGAGGACCCGCGCTCATGCCGCCGATCGGCTGGCGCAAACCATCCGAAAGAACTTTGACTCCGGCCGGCAGTTGGGGTAGGTTTGTTATAGGGCCAAATCAGCGGCGAGCGCTGTGCCGACGGCGCGGTGCCGCGGCTCACATCAGGGGTTGGGCGCTCGCCGACACACCGGCCGGGGGAGGGATATCATGTCCAGAATGTCGAGATTGCGCTTCACCGTCGTCCTGGGGGGCGCTATTCTGGTTAGTGCCGGCGGGCGAGCCCAGACGATTCAGGTGGAAACGCGCGAGATTGCGGCCCACTCTGTCAGGCCGAACGCTGTCGTCCGCGAGACATCTGTGGCAGCCGGGGCGCAGCAAACGATGAGCGTCTTCCGGATGGGCACCAATCGGATTGGCTACGCCGTACGGAACACCGGCGCATCGGGCAGATGGACGGAAGGCGAAATCGTGTCCGACGTAGGCGGCTTGCTCGAGCCGACAGTGGCACACGACCCGACGACGGGAGACTTCGTGGCCACTGCGATGCTCGGGCTTCACCTGAGCGTGTTCAAGTCCACGTTCAGCAGCCTGGCAAGCCAGTGGGAGCCGTGGGAGGAGATTGCGTTCTCATTCGACGACGGGTCAAACGGGTACGACAAGCCCATGGTCGTGGGCGGGCAGTCGCTCCCTACAGGGGCCGAGTACTACATGGTTGCGGGGCGTGCTATAGTCCCAACCGGCCTTGGGCTTAGCTATCGGCGGTCAATCGACGGAGGGACCACATGGGTCGGTGGCCCCGCGCTGTTCAGCAACGGGACCTCGACTCCAGGCACGAAGTCGTTTTGGATCGCGGCCGGGTCAGACGGGCACGTGTACGTCGCGTACAACGACGAACTCCCGTCGCCGAAGATCCATTTCCTGGTCGGCAAGGACCAGCCCAACGGCACGGTCGTATTCTCCAAGCTGTTCCAAGTCAGCCCGGGCGACGGGCCCATGGGGCCTCAGCGGCCGCCGCTCCAGATTGCGGTCAACCGCTCGATCATCAACGAAGGTCTGAGCAACAACCTGGCGCCCGGCTCGGGCGACATGTTCCGCATCCCTGCCATCCCGCAGATCGCCAGCGACCCGGCGGATCCCGACGTCCTGTACGTCGGGTACAGCGACACGCCGACCGGCACCAGCACCGACGTGGAGATCTATTTCCATCGGCTGGACCGCGTCTCGGGGGACGTGTGGTCGCTCGGGCCCCGGCTCCAGGTCAACGACGACAACGTCGCCGGCGAGCAAGATCAGGTCCTGCCGGCCATCACAGTCGACGGCGGCGGTCGCATCCACATCATCTGGTACGACGACCGCAACTACGTTCAGGACGACGGCGCCCCGGACCCGAAGTACGACGTGTTCCACGCGGTCAGCGTTAACGGGGGCGCGAGCTTTATCCCGCCGAATCTGGAGCTCATCGCGAACCCGTACGAGACCGCGGTTGATTTCACGCTGAATACGTCGCTCGACTTTCTCGGCGACTACATCGGGATCAGCGCGTCGGGGAATGTCGCCTGGGGCGTATATGCAGGCACCTTGGCGAATGAGCCGCAGGGTGACCCGTCGGTGATCTCCGCGAATCGCATCACGGTTACGCCATAGGGGCGCGCCTCATGTGTAATCGCGCCCCGGCCACTGCCTGCATCTGTCTCGCTCTCGCGCCCTGCGCGAACCTACCGGCGCGTGGGCGGTGCCAGGTCCAGATGCTGACGGCACCCGATGGGGCGCCGGGCGACCTCTTCGGGTTCAGCGTCGCGGCCGGGAACCAGTTCGCGCTCGTCGGCGCGCAGCTCCACGACGGGTCGTCTGTGGACAGCGGGATTGTGCACGTGTTTGAGCGCTTGGCCGGCACTTGGACGCTGAGTGCGCAACTCGTCCCTAGGGAACCCGAGCACGGGGGCTTCGGTCATTCCACGGCGCTGTCGGCCCACACCGCTGTCATCGGCGCGGTAGGCGAAGGGGGCGTGGGTACTGCCTACTTGATGCAGCGAAGCCACAAAGTTTGGGTGAATACCGCTACGCTTGTGCCGGCCGACGGCGATGTAGATAACTTGTTCGCTTGGTCGGTGGCGATCGACGGAGGCGTCGCCGTCGTCGGGGCACCGAACGACAGTGACCGAGCGTTTCGCGCCGGGTCAGTGTGCGTCTTCGAGCGCGACGGCGACGCCAACTGGTCGCAGGTGGCTGAGCTGCTGCCCAGCGACGGGCAGGCGGGCGACGAATTCGGCGCTGCCGTGGCCGTGCAGGCCGGGACGATCCTGGTCGGCAACTGGGCTGACAATGACGCGGGCTTTACCTCCGGGTCCGCCTATGTGTTCGAGCGCCAGCCCAACGGCGTATGGCGCGAAATGGCCAAGCTGCGGGCCAGCGACGCCGGCGGCCTGTACCGGTTCGGCATCGCGGTGTCGCTCAGCGGCAGCAGCGCCCTGATTGGGGCTCTCGGGGCCACGGGTCGTGAGCCCTACACCGGGGCGGCGTATGTGTTCGTTCGTGGAACAAACGGGCAGTGGCAAGAAATGACGAAGCTCTACGCAGACGACGGCGCCAACTCGGACGCCTTTGGTTGGTCCGTCGCCCTCGACGGTGCGACCGCCGTGATCGGCGCGAAGCAGGATGAGCGCGAAGGCTTCTTCCTTGCCGGGTCGGCCTATGTGTTCGCCCGCGAGCAGCCCGGCCGCTACACGCGCTGGCCGCGGCCGGACGGCGCCCGGCCGCTACATCGCGGGCAAGATGTCCGGCCTGCCCCTGTCTTCGGGAGGACGTTCCCGCAGACTGCAGGACAGGCATGCCTCTGCGCGGTTGGGGGAGACGCGCGCTTACGCTCGCGGCTCTGAACATCTCGCAGTTTGCGAGGCGCGCGACTAGGTCGCCGGGTTGGCGCCCCACATGAGCTTGTGCCGCAGCGCGTACCAGATCGAGCGCCGCGGGTTGCGCACCAGCAGGAAATCGGCCGGGTAGCGCGACAGCACGATGCGGTCCTGCACGTCGAACGGCTGCCTGTCGCGGCCGTCGACGACCATCGTCGTGCCCGCATTCGCCTGCGCCACCCGCACCACGATCTGCCGCGAGGAATGCAGCACCAGCGGGCGGAACGTCAGCGCGTGCGGGCAGATCGGCGTCAGGATGAACGAGGCCGAGGTCGGCTCCAGGATCGGTCCGCCCGCGGCCAGGTTGTGGGCCGTGGAGCCGGACGCGGTCGAAATGATCAACCCGTCCCCGCGAATCTCCGCCACCTCCTCCCCGTCCGCCTGCACCAGCAGCTCGATCATGCGGAACGGCGGCCCCGCCAGGACCACGCAGTCGTTCACGGCCGGACACTCGAACACCTCCCCGTCGCCGCGCTCCAGCCGCACATGGAGCATGATGCGGCGGGTGAGGGGCGGCGGCCCGTTGAAGAGGAAGTCGCCCTCGCGCTCAAGCTGGTCGACCGTGAACTCGGCCAGGTAGCCGAGCTTACCGACGTTGACACCCACGACCGGAACCTGGTTCTGCCGCAGGTTGTGGACGGCGGCGATCAGCGTGCCGTCGCCGCCGAGCACGAACAGCAGTTCCGGGCGGGCCGGCAGAGCTCGGCTGCTGTCGTAGGTGAGCTCGGCGAAGACGGTCTCGGCCCGCGGCGCGAGCCACTGCCGCAGCCGCTCCAGCGTGTGCCGGAGGGAGGGCTTCTCCGGTGAGCCGACGATCGCGACGCACGTCATGGCTTGATCCTCGTCCTCGGCGGCCCGCACGGCGTCGGACGCACCTGGCTTGCAGGTGTAGTATACCGGGCGGGCGGCCACGCCCACGACGCACGGGGCCGATCCGGAGCGCAGTTGAAGGCGAGCGAGCCATTCCGTCTGATCGCCGTGGACCTGGACGGCACGCTGCTGGATTCGCAGCAGCGTGTGCCCGAGCGGAACCGGGCCGCGCTGCACGCCGTGCACCAGGCGGGGCTGAAGGTCGTGCTCTGCACCGGCCGCAGCTTCACCGAGACGCGTCCGGTGCTCGAACAGATCGGCCTGGACCTGGACGCGGCCGTGACCGTGGGCGGCGCCCTGATCAGCGACGCCGTCAGCGGCCGAACCCTCGAGCGGACCGTCATCCCGCGGCCCGCCGCGCGGCAGGCGGTGGACTGGTTCCGCCGCCGCGGCCACACCGTGCTCTGGCTGCACGACCGCGAGCAGGCCGGCTTCGACGGCTACGCCATCGCCGGCCCGCGCCGGCACCCCGCCGTGGAGGAGTGGCTGCAACGCGCCCCGGTGCAGGTGCGGGTCGTGCTCGAGCCGCCCGATGGCGGCGTGTTGCCGCTGCGGGTGACGATTGTCGACGAGCGCGAGGCTCTGCACGCGCTGGCGTCGGAATTCGTGGCCGCCTTCGGCGGCCGGCTGACGCACAACGTGATCGACGTGAGCGCGTACCGTTTCACGGTCATCGAGGCGTTCGCCGCCCCGGTCAGCAAGTGGTACGGGATCGAGCGGCTCTGTCAGCGCTGGAGCATCGATCCGCGCGCGACGGTGGCGATCGGCGATGACGTGAACGACGCCTGCATGCTGGAGAATGCCGGGCTGGGCGTGGCCATGGCCAAGGCGCCGCCGGAAATCCGCGCCGCCGCCGACCAGACGACGGCCAGCAACGACGCGTGCGGCGTCGCAGCGGTGATCGAGCGACTGCTGGAGAGCTGAATGAGGTTGGGGGACTGCGCGCCCGCCGTTCGAACGCGCAGCGCAAGCAAGCGTTGCTGACGGGGGCGCGCTGGCGCTTCGCGTTCTGCTGGGCGCTCGTTCGCGCCTGCGGGCGCGCGAAACTCGTCTACTCGCACAGCGAGCCGAAGGCCGACAGCTCGATCGCCAGGTCGGACAGGTCAACGTCCGTGTCGCCGTCTGTGTCGCCCTCGCAAAGAGACGCGCCCCGCGAGCCGAAGTGCTCCAGCAGCGCCTCGAGATCAAGGGTATCCACCGTGCGGTCGTAGTTCAGGTCGCCCATGCACGCCGGGATCGCGACCGTCACGCCGAAGGTGTCCGTGTTGTCCATCACGCCGCAGACACGCCCCGCGCCCTGCCCAAGGGCGTAGAGCGGGACGTTGCGCAGCGTGTGGCCGGTGGTGGACCAGGTATGCGACGGTACGACGCCGGGCTGTGGGTTCGTCTCGGTCACGTTCAGCCCGCCGGTCTCGTGATCGGCGGTCACGAGGATCAGCGTATCGTCGCGGCCGGCCGCCCACGCCAGGACCACGTCCACCGCGTCGCGCAGCTCCAGCAGCGAGTCGATCACGCCCGCCAGGTCGTTGGCGTGCCCGAACGTGTCCGTCCCTTCGTGCTCGATCATCAGAAAGAACCCGTCCGCATCGTTGTCCAGGATCGCCAGCGTGGTCGTGACCATATCCGGCAACGGCGGCGTCTGGGCGGCGGTGAACAATCCGGCGACGTGCGTCTCCGTCTGCGTGTCCAGCGCGTGCATCTCGTCCGCAGTTGTGACGAGCGTGTAGCCACCGTTCAGCGCGCGGTCGACGTTGTCTGGCGACCCACGACGGCCCATCAGCACGTTCGGCCGCGTCTGCGTCACGTAATCGTTGAAGATCGCCGCCGTGTTGTTACGGCTCGGCTCGTGCGCGCCGAATGAGGCCGGCGTCGCGTCCGCGATGGGCGTGAAGGTCGTGACCAGGCCGGTGCGCTTGCCCAAGTCGCGGAGAATCTCCAAGCTCGTCGTCAGTTCGCGGCCGTCGCCCGGGATGGCCATGCTGATCACGCCGTTGGAGACCTTGTGTCCGGTGGCGATGGCGGTGCCGGCGGCGGCGGAATCGGTGACGCCGCCCTGGTAATTGGCGGTGGTCACCTCGGCCAGATACGGGAAGGTCTCAAAGTTCAGCGGCGCGGTGTCGCCGTTGTCGAACATCCGCGCCGCGCGGACCGCTTCGAAGCCCATGCCGTCGCCCATGACGATGATCACGTACTTGGGCGGCGATTGCGCAGCGGCAGAGGCTGCGGACCAGCACGCCCCGATCGCAGCCAGCCATCGGACTGAGCGCGTCCATCCGACGGGTCCGGTTCGCGAGTGCACCTTCGCCTCTCTCCATGCCACAGGCGGGCCGGCCGGCCCGGTTCGGCACCCGTGGACCGAGGACCTGCGGTTCGACTACGGCGGTCCTGCCCGCGGCTTCTTCGCCTTGGCCGGCCGCGATGCCGCCCGCTCCTCCGCCGGCTTCTCCACCTTGGCGGGTTGGGTCGCGGGCGCGTCGCCGACGGCGGCGGACTCATCGTCGTCCGACCCCGCGCCCACGTAGCCCAGATCCGACAAGCGCTGCCGCTGCTCCCTGGACATCTTCGGCAGCGGACTTCTCGGCCTCGACGTCGTTTGCAGCGACCTCAGGTACGCGTCCAGGGCCTCATCCATCCGCTTGGCGACCTGCGGCTCGGCCGCCAGCAGGTTGTTCTGCTCCTGCGGATCGCTGTCGAGCCGGTAGAGCTCGTGCGCGCCGTCGGAGCCCCAGATGAACTTGTACGGCTCGTCGTAGTACGCCCGCAGCGCACGCGTCCAGCGGGTCGGGTCGAAGCCCGGGTTCATTCGCTTCAGCTCCCGGAGCTGGCTCATCATCGCCGCCGGGTACTCGCCCAGCCGCACGCGCCGCTCGCGCGGCGACAACAGGCTGACGGCCTGCGAGCGCCACCCCGTCGGCGCCGGCAGGTTCATCAGCTCCAGCAGCGTCGGAAACAGGTCCATGTTGGTGACCGGGCGGCTCTCGCGGCCGGACGGGACGCGGGCCGGGTAGTGCACGATCAGCGGCACGCGCAGCAGCTCCTCGTACACCGAGTACTGATGGTCGAGCAGATGGTGCTCGCCCAGGTGTTCGCCGTGGTCGGAGCACAGGATCACGATCGTGTCTTGCAGCCGGCCGGACTTCTCCAGCGACGCCAGCAGACCGCCGAACAGATCGTCCAGCTCGGCCAGGGCCGCGTCGTACGTGAGCCGGATCAGCTCGAGCTGCTCGTCGCTCAGGTCCGCCAGCCCGACCGCGTAGCTCCAGGCCGCCTCCCATGACAGCTCGCCCTCGTACGAACGCTGCACCTGCTCCGGCGTCATGAAGCGCTCGCGGTACTTGCGCGGCGGCAGCAGCGGGTGATGCGCCTCCATGTAGTTCAGCACGATGAAGAAGGGCCGGCCCGTTGTCAGCGTCGCCAGCCACGACTCCACGCCCTGCTGGGCCAGCTCGCCGGCGGCCTTGATGCGGCGGATCGGCAGCGTGCCGCGCTGGAAGCTGGCTTGGAGCTGCCGGCGGCGCTGCTCGTCGGGGATCTTGCCCTGCGTGATGCGCAGGGCCTGCTCGCGATAGCGCTGGTCCCACGGGTGCTCGCTCAGGTCGAAGCCCTGGTCGAACTTGCCGTCGGCGCTGATGTACGGGTTCTCGGAAAACAGGTAGGTCGCGTAGCCGTTGCGCTTGGCGAGCTCCGCGATCGTGTCGAACGACTCATCCAGCACCGGCTGCATGTTGTGCGCGCCGTGCTCGCTGGGCAGCAGCCCGGTGAACAGCGAGGCGTGGCTGGGTACGGTCGTGCTCCCGACCGATACGCAGTTCTCATAAACGCGGGCCGCGTCCGCCCAGGCCGCCACGTGCGGCGTGGTGGACGCGCCGGAGCCGTAGACGCTCATCCGGTCGTGCCGCACCGTATCCCAGATGATCCACAGGACGTTGGGGGGCGGCGGGGTCCTGGCGACGGCCGACGGCGTGCCGCGCGCGGCGCGGTCGCAGCCGGCGACACCCAGGACCACGGCGGCCAGCAGCGTCCACGCGAGAAGCGAGCGGGCAGGCCTGCCGATGGGCGGAGTGGCGCGGTGACGCCGGGATGGCATGCCTAAGTGTAGGGCGCCTGGACCGACTTCGGCGAGAGTTTTGTCCGGTTACGGATTCCGGTCGTCGCGGCCCATCCAGCCCTTGCGATAGAAGTACACCAGCATCGCCGCCGTGGCCGCGATCATGACCAGCCACACCAGCACGTAGCCCCAGTACCAGCGCAGCTCGGGCATGTTCCAGGGCGAGCGGTCCGGGTCGAAGTTCATCCCGTACACGCCGACGATGAACGTCAGCGGGATGAAGATCGTGGCGATGATGGTCAGCACCTTCATGATCTCGTTGGTGCGCTGGCTGACTGAGGCCAGGTGCACTTCCGTGATGCCGGTCACCGTGTCGCGGTAGTTGTCCACCAGGTCCAGGATCTGGATGGTGTGGTCGTGCACGTCCCGCAGATACACGCGCGTCTCGTCGCTGACCAGCGGCGACGTGTCGCGCAGCAGCGTGTTGATCGCGTCGCGCAGCGGCCAGATCGCCCGGCGGATCGCCAGCAGGTCGCCGCGGATGGCGTGGATGCGCGGCATGGCGCCGCGCGAGCTTCCGGCCATCACGTCCGACTCCAGCGCGTCCAGCCGCTCGCCGCACTCCTCGACCAGCGGGAAGTAGTGGTCCACGATCGAGTCCAGCAGCGCATACACCAGGTAGTCCGGCCGGGCGGTGCGCGTGCGGCCGAGACCGGAGCGGATGCGCAGCCGCACCGGGTCGAGGCAGTCGCCGCCCGGCCGCTCCTGGAACGTCAGCACGAAGTTCTCGCCGAAGAACAGGCTCACCTGCTCCGTGAGCCAGTCCGCTGTCGGGCACGGCATGCGGGCGACCACGAAGTAGTAGCCGGCGTAGGCCTCGGCCTTGGCCCGCTGGTGCACGTGCAGCACGTCCTCCAGCGCCAGGCGGTGCAGGTGGAACAGCTCGCCGAGCTGCTGCACCAGCGCCGCGTCGCCCACGCCGTCCACGTTCACCCACGTGACCGGCCACTTCCCCCGCAGCTCGCGGACCTGCCGCGGATCGGTCAGCCTGCGCTCTTCAAACCCCTCCGGGCCGTACGCGAGGACGTGCATCTCGCACACCGGCGGCGCGGCCGCGTCGGGCACGAGCGTGCCGGGCGGCGCGCCCGGCGGCGTACGCCTGCGAAACGCGGCCCGGCGGCGATGACGACGCGAGATGGACGCCATGCGATCGCTCCGGCGTGGAGAGTACCACTGTCCAGGGGCCGGCACACTCGCGCCACTCCGCGCCGCGCGCTTCAGCGAGCGCTCGGCCTCCCGGGAGGCGAGGCTTCTGCCGAGCCCTGGCTCGCCGGGAGGGTTCGCCCTCCCGGTCAACGCCAGGCGAAGGATGACGCACGTCGATGTACCGCGACCCGGCCGCGGCCCTCACGGGGCAACCACGCACCGTGAGCTACGGCCCGAGAGCCGCCAGCAGGTTGCCGCCGATCACCGTCGCCGTCCGGCCGCGCACACGGATCACCAGGCAGCAGGTGTGCCCCACCCAGCCGTCCAGCTCCGCCGGCTCAACCAGCAGCGCGAAGTCCTCCGGCAGCATCCAGTCCGCGACGGCCGAGAAGTGCTCGCGCGCCGCCTCGCGCGTCAACAGTCCGAAGCGTTCGGCCGGCAGGTCGCCGATGTTGACCGGCCGGCGCTGCTGCGCGAGCTCACGCAGGGCCTTGGCCGACAGCGGCTTGTCGGGCGTCTCCGGCAACGGGCCGGACAGGGGCAGCGCTTGATACCCGACCACGTCGAGCCGCTTCTCGATGTGGTCGCCGGCCTGCGCCCCGATCGCCATGCAGAAGTCCAGCCCGGCCAGCAGCGCCAGGTCGCGGTCGGTCTGCTGGCGCGCGGGGAGGCGCGCGATGCGCGTGAACGCTTCGCGCACGGTCTCATGCGGTGCAGGCTCCGTACCGGGCTGCGACGCAGGTTGCGACGCCGCCCGTGGAGCCGGCTTGCTCGTCGCGGCGCGGGACTTCCTGGCCGACGGCGTGCCGCGCTGCGGCGGCGACGTGCGGTTGCTCTTCTGTTGCGGATGCGCGAACGCAGGTGAGTCGAAGCCGACCGGACCGGGCAGCAGCAACCCGGCCACGAGCATCGCCGCCACGCGGATCCCGCCGGCTGCCTTCATGTGGCTTACGCGTTGATCTGGCTGACGCGCACGCGCAGCACGCGCTGGCGGTGGCCGAACTTCTTCTTGTAGCCCTTGCGGCGGCGAAACTTGACGCCCACCACCTTGGGCAGCTTGCGCTCCTCGATCACACTGGCCGTGACGCTGGCGCCGGCCACCCAGGGCGTACCGATGCGGGCCTGCTCGCCCTCGCCGACCATCAGCACGCGGTCGAACGTGATCTCTCTGGCGCCCTCGACCCGCTCGCGCAGGTCGACCAGCAGCGTGTCCCCCTCGCTGACCTTGTATTGCCGCCCGCCGTCTTCAAAGATCGCGTACATGCTCGCTCGCTCCGGATCCGCGCGCCCTGTGGCTCCGCGCAAGAGCTTACTATACGGCGCGCCCAGCGCCCCGGCAATGCGCTGGATACGCGGACGCCGCGGGGGCTGACGCTACGGGTACGGGCGCGCGAGCCCGAGCTGGAAACGGCACCAGGTTTGGCGGCAGCACACGCGCGCGTCACGTCCCCGTCGTGCCGGCCGGGGCGGGGATCTTCTCGCTCGGGCTCACGGTCGAGTACGTGGGCAGCGCGGGGACGCGCTCGGCGAAGCCGACCGCCTCGCGCACCGGCTCGCCCGCGTACTTCAGCTTGATGTCCTGATAGCCGCGGAAGCCGGTTCCGGCCGGGATCAGCCGGCCGAGGATGACGTTCTCCTTGAGGCCGACCAGCCGGTCCTCCACGCCCGACAGGGCCGCCTGCGTGAGCACCTTGGTGGTCTCCTGGAACGAGGCCGCCGAGATGAACGACTCGCTTTGCAAGCTGGCCTTGGTGATGCCCAACAGCAGCGTTTTGGCCGTGGCGGGCTTGGGCTTGCGGCCCTTGGCGGGCTGGCCGCCGGCGGCCTCGACTTCCTCGTTCTTGGCGGCGAACTCCTCCTTGGTCACGACCTGGTTGACCTGCAAGTCGCTGTCGCCGGGCTCGACGATCTTGACGCAGCGGGCCAGACGCTCGTTCTCAGCCCGGAAGCGGAACTTGTCGACCACCTCGTTGGGGAGGAACTGCGTATCGCCCTCGGCGTCGACCTTCACCTTGTGCAGCATCTGCGACAGGATGATCTCGATGTGCTTGTCGTTGATGGTGACGTTCTGCTGGCGGTAAACGGCCTGCACCTCCTTGAGCAGGTAGCGCTGCAGATCCTCCTCGCCGTTGATCCGCAGGATGTCGTGCGGGATCAGCGGGCCTTCGCACAGCGGCGTGCCGGCGTCGACGTAGTCGCCGGCGTGCACCAGCAGGTGCTTGTCCTGCGGGACGTGGTGATCCTTCTCCATGCCGGACTCGGAGCGGATCACGATCGTCATCTTGCCGCGGCGCTTGTCGGTGTGCAGCTCGGCCACGCCGGAAATCTCCGCCAACACCGCCGGCTCCTTGGGCTTGCGGGCCTCGAAGATCTCGGTCACGCGCGGCAGGCCGCCGGTGATGTCCTGCGTGCCGGCGATTTCGCGCGGCTGGCGCGCCAGCAGCGTGCCGGGGGCGACCGGGTCGCCCTCGTTGACCTCGATGCGGGCCTTGGCGGGCAGGTGGTGGAAGTCGAGCACCTTGCCCTCGCGGTCCTCGATGATGATGCGCGGGTGCTTGTCGCCCTTGTGCTCGACGACGATCCACTTGCTGTCCTTGCGGCTCTCCTGCTCGGGCCGCACGGTCTCGCCCTCCACCACGTCGTGGAAGCGCACGAAGCCTTCGGCCTCGGCCAGCATGGGCATGAAGTGCGGGTCCCACTTCACCAGCACCTGCCGGGCGGCGACCTTCTCCCTGTCGGCGAACATCACCGCCGCCCCATACGGCACCTTGTAACGCTCCAGCTCGCGGCCCTTGTCGTCGTGCACGATGATCTCGCCGTTGCGCTTCAGCACGCGCCACATCGTGCGGTCCTGCTCCGGGTCATGCACCTGCACGGCGTTGAGGTTGTCGTACTGCACCACGCCGGCGTTGACGTTGGAAATCTGGTTCTCGACCACCGCCCGGCTGGCCACGCCGCCGGTGTGGAAGGTGCGCATGGTGAGCTGCGTGCCGGGCTCGCCGATAGACTGGGCGGCGATGATGCCGACCGCCAGGCCCTCTTCGGCGAGCTGGCCGGTGGAGAGGTCGGCACCGTAGCACAGCGCGCACACGCCGCGCTCGCTCTCGCACGTCAGCGGGCTGCGAACGCGGATGCTGTCGAGCGTCAGGCCGCCCTCCTCGGTCTTGGCCTCCAGGCGCCGGGCGATCTCGGGTGTGATCAGATCGTTCTCGCGCACCACGATCTCGTCCGTGACCGGGTGGCGGATGGTGTCGCGGGCCACGCGGCCGATGATGAGCTGGCTCAGCTTCACGTCGACCTCTTCGCCCTTGAAGATGGTGCTCTTGGTGACGCCCTCGATCGTGCCGCAGTCGCGCTCGTGGATGATCACGTTCTGGGCCACGTCGGCCAGCTTGCGCGTCAGGTAGCCCGAGTCGGCCGTCTTGAGGGCCGTATCGGCCAGGCCCTTGCGGGCGCCGTGCGTGGAGCTGAAGTACTCCAGCACGGTCAGGCCCTCGCGGAAGTTGGCCTTGATGGGCGCCTCGATGATCTCGCCGGAAGGCTTGGCCATCAGGGCCCGCATGCCGGCCAACTGGCGAATCTGGTCGACCGAGCCGCGCGCCCCGGAATCGCTCATCAGGTAGATCGGGTTGAGGTAGGGCTTGGCTTTGGCATCGCCCGCCTTGGCCTCGCTGCCGTCCGGGAGCCGGTGGTCTGACTTGAGTGTGCTCATCATGTCCTTGGTGACACGCTCGCGCGCGTGCACCCAGATATCGATCAGCTGATTGTGCCGCTCCATGGGCGTGATCACGCCGTTGGCGAAGTTGCGCTCCACCTTGTCCACCGCCTTCTGGGCGGCGTCGAGGATCTTCGACTTGGTTTCCGGGACGCGCAGGTCGGTCAGCGCAAACGACAGCCCGGCCAGCGTGCTGAACTTGAAGCCCAGCTCCTTGATGTTGTCCAGCAGCTCGATCGTGGCCGCCCGGCCCAGCCGCTCGTGGCAGTCCGCGATCACGCGGGCCGAGCCCTTCTGGCTCAGGGGATAGTTGTAGAACGGCATGCCCGCAGCGAGGATGTCGTTGAAGATGCAGCGCCCAACCGTGGTCAGCACCCGACCGCCGGCCGCCACCGGCGTGGCCGCCTCCGTGTGACCGTTGACGATCTCCCGCCGCCGGATGCGCACGCGGATGGGCGTGTGCATGCCGATCTGGCGGAACTCCAGCGCGGTGAGGGCCTCGTCCGGCGACCCGAAGCTGCGCTCCTGGCCCTTGGGGCGCTCGCCCGGTTCGCCGGCGTGGTCGCAGGTCAGGTAGAAGATGCCCAGCACGATGTCCTGGGTGGCGGGCGTGTTGGGCGCGCCGTTGGCGGGGCTGAAGATGTTGTGCGTGCTCATCATCAGCACGTGCGCCTCGGCCTGGGCTTCGATCGAGAGCGGCAGGTGCACGGCCATCTGGTCGCCGTCGAAGTCGGCGTTGAAGCCTTTGCACACCAGCGGGTGGATTTTGATGGCGTTGCCCTCGACCAGCACCGGCTCGAAGGCCTGAATGCCCATGCGGTGCAGGGTGGGGGCGCGGTTCAGGATCACCGGGTGCTGGTAGATGACCTCCTCCAGGATGTCCCAGATCTGCTGATCGCGCCGCTCGATCATCTTCTTGGCGCTCTTGATCGTGTCCGCCAGCCCGCGCTCGCGCAGCTTGCGGATGATGAACGGCTGGTAGAGCTCCAGGGCGATCTTCTTGGGCAGGCCGCACTGGTGCAGCTTGAGCTCCGGCCCGACCACCACCACCGAGCGGGCCGAGTAGTCGACCCGCTTGCCCAGCAGGTTCTCGCGAAAGCGGCCCTGCTTGCCCTTGATCATGTCGGTCAGGCTCTTGAGCGGCCGGTTGCTGCTGCCCAGCACCGGGCGGCGGCAGCGGCCGTTGTCGAACAGCGCGTCCACCGCCTGCTGCAGCATGCGCTTTTCGTTGCGGATGATCACCTCGGGCGCGTTCAGGTCGATCAGCTTCTTGAGCCGGTTGTTGCGGTTGATGATGCGGCGATAGAGGTCGTTCAGGTCGCTGGTGGCGAAGTTGCCGCTGTCCAGCAAGACCAGCGGGCGCAGGTCGGGCGGGATGACCGGGATGACCTCCAGCACCTGCCAGTCGGCCTGGTTGCCGCTCTTGCGGATGCCCTCCACCAGCTTGAGCCGCGTCGAGTAGTCCTTGAGCTTCTGCTTGCTGTTGGTCTTGCGGATCGCCTCGGCGAGCTCGCTGGAGACCTGGGCCAGGTCCATCTGCCCCAGCAGCTCGCGCACCGCCTCCGCGCCCATCATGGCCCGGAAGCCGGTGTCCCTGTACTCCTCGACCGCCCGGCGGTATTCCTCCTCGGTCAGGAGCTGCTTGGGCTCCAGCTTGCTCTGGCCGGGGTCGACCACCACGTAGTCCTGGAAGTAGATGATCTTCTCCAGGTCGCTGGTCTTCATACCCAGCAGCGTGCCCAGCCGGCTGGGCATGCTCTTGAAGAACCAGATGTGCACCACCGGCGCCGCCAGGTTGATGTGGCCCATCCGCTTGCGCCGCACGCGGCTGTGCGTCACCTTCACCCCGCAGCGGTCGCAGATCATGCCCTTGTACTTCACGCCGCGGTACTTGCCGCAGAAGCACTCCCAGTCGCGCTCCGGGCCGAAGATGCGCTCGCAGAACAGCCCGTCCTTCTCGGCCCGGTAGGTGCGGTAGTTGATGGTCTCGGGCTTCTTGACCTCCCCGAACGACCAGGCGCGGATGTCGTTGGGCGAGGCCAGCGAGATGCGCACCGCGGTGAAGTCGTTAATCCGATCGTAAACCGTGTCGGCCATCGCGCTCGTACCTCAAACAGTCGCGAATGATCTCGGTGTCCCTCAAACAGCAACCCGCAGGCTGCCCGCGGCGTGTTACGCCGGCGCCGCGCTGGAGTTCACGGCCAGCTCGGCCGGCTCGCCCGGCCGCAGCGTCATCCCGACCAGTCCCGGCGAACGCTTGAACCCCAGCTCTTCCAGAAAATCCACCTCCGTGCCGTACGCCAGCACGTCGATCCGCTTCACGCCCGCGGCCGTCAGCCGCTCCAGCACGCGGCGGGCCATCTCGGCCGCGATCCGGTTCTGGTCGTGCTCGATGCGGCCGTCCGTGCGCGTCACCGCCGCCGGCCCCTGATAGCGCGGGTCGAGCTTGCACTCGCTCAGGTAGCCGCGCAGGCCGTCGCACACGCCGCGGGCGATCCCGATCAGCCGCCCGTCGATGCGGGCCGTCACCACCGCGGCACTGTTGGCCAGCATGCCGCGGATCTCATCCGGGGCGGCCGGCAGGTCGTGCTGCACGCGGGCGTAGAACTCCGCCAGCTCGTGCGGGGCAACGTCGTCTTCGCTGCCATACCTCACGGACAGCATGCGTGCCTCTTTTCGAGCCGCGCGACGCCCGCCGCGGCCGCGGCGTCAGATCAGCTTGCGCTTCTCAAGCTGGATGTTCAGGCCCAAGCCACGGATCTCGTTGCACAGCACGTCGAACGACACGGGCGTGCCGGCGTTCAGCGTGTGCGTGCCCTTGACCATACTCTCGTAGATCTTGGTGCGGCCCTCGACGTCATCGCTCTTGACCGTCAGCAGCTCCTGCAGCACGTAGGCGGCCCCGTAGGCCTCCAGGCCCCAGACCTCCATCTCGCCGAAACGCTGCCCGCCGGTGCGGGCCTTGCCGCCCAGCGGCTGCTGCGTGATCAGGCTGTACGGCCCGGTCGAGCGCGCGTGGATCTTGTCATCCACCAGGTGGTGCAGCTTCAGCAGATACATGTAGCCCACGGTCACGGGTTGATCGAACGGCTCGCCGGTGCGGCCGTCGTACAGCGTGACCTTGCCGCCGCGCGGCATCTCCACCAGGATCTCGCGCGTCTGGCCCGCCTGGCGGATGACCTGCGCGTCCTCTCGCCGCTGACGCACGCGCTCGTTGGCGGCCTCCACGCAGCGGAAGATCTGTTCCTCGGTGGCGCCGTCGAAAACCGGCGTGATGACCTGGAAGCCCAGCACGGCCGCCGCCCAACCCAGGTGGGTCTCCAGAATCTGCCCGACATTCATGCGGCTGGGCACGCCCAGCGGGTTGAGGCAGATGTCGACCGGCGTGCCGTCCTCCAGGAACGGCATGTCCTCCTCGGGCAGGATGCGGGCGATGACGCCTTTGTTGCCGTGCCGCCCGGCCATCTTGTCGCCCACGCTCAGCGTGCGCTTGGTGGCCACGTACACCTTGACCATCTCCAGCACGCCGGACGGCAGCTCGTCGCCGCGCTTCATGTGGCCCAGCTTGCGCTCGCACTCGCGCTGGATGCCCTGGATGCGCGGCCAGAACTGCTGGTAGACCTCCTCGGCCTCGGGCCGCCTGGCGGCCGGCTTGACCCAGTTGAGCGAGAAGGTCTCGATCTGCTCGAGGATCACCTCCGGGTTCTCGCTCTTGCCGACCTTCTGACGCGTGTTGGGGTCGACCATCGGCTGGCCGGCCGTCTGCTCGATCGTCTCGCACATCTTCTTGAACAGATGGATGCGCTGCTCGTCGCACTCGGCCTTGAACGCCTTGATCTCGGCGTCGATGCGCTTCTTCTGCTCGTCGCTCAGGTGCGTGCGGCGCGAGAAGTGCCGCGCCCCGATGGCCACGCCCTCCTGTCCGGCCGGCAGCTCGAGCGAATCGTTCTTCACGTCCTCGCCGCTGCGGCCGAAGATGGCGTGCAGCAGCTTCTCCTCGGGGCTCAGCTCGCTCTTGCTCTTGGGGCTGACCTTGCCGACCAGGATGTCGCCGGCCTGCACGCGCGTGCCGATCCGCACGATGCCGCGCTCGTCCAGGTTGCGCAGCGCCCGCTCGCTGACGTTGGGGATGTCGCGCGTGAACTCCTCGCGGCCCAGCTTGGTCTCGCGGATCTCCACCTCGTGCGACTCGATGTGCAGGCTGGTGAACACATCGTCCTTGACCAGCCGTTCCGAGATCAGGATCGCGTCCTCGAAGTTGTAGCCGTCGAAGGTCATGAACGCCACCAGCACGTTGCGGCCCAGCGCCAGCTCACCGCAGTGCGTCGAGGCGCCGTCGGCAATGATCTGCCCGGCCTTGACACGCTCGCCCGGCCGAACCACCGGCTTCTGGTTCAGGCACGTCCGCTCGTTCAGCCCGACGTACTTGCGCAGCACGTACTCGTCCGTGTCGTCCAGCACGATCCGCCGCGCGTCAACCTGCGTCACCCTGCCGCTGCGCCGGGCCTTGACCACCATGCCGCTGTTCTCGGCCACCGGCCGCTCCAGGCCGGTGGCAATGATCGGCGGCTCGGTCCGCACCAGCGGCACGGCCTGCCGCTGCATGTTCGAACCCATCAGGGCCCGGTTGGCGTCATCGTGCTCCAGGAACGGGATCAGCGCCGCCGACACCCCCACGGTCTGCTTCGGGGAGATGTCGACGTACTCGACCTCGTTCTTGGGGACTTGTTTCAGGTCGCCCTGCATGCGGGCCAGCAGCATGCCTTCGCGCAGCCGGGCGCTCTTGCGCTCCTGCAGCATCCGCCTGCGCCGCGCCAGCCACTCGTCCCGCTCTTCCACCGGCGGCAGCTTGTGCGGGTGGGCCTCGGGCTCAATGGCCTCGGGCGGGGCGATCGTGGTCCGCATCTCCTCGTCGGCCCGCAGGTAGGCCACCTCGCCGTTGACCCGGCCCTTGTCGACCTTGCGATAGGGCGTGACCAGGAAGCCGTACTCGTCCACCGCGCTGTAAATGCCCAGCGACGCGATCAGGCCGATGTTGACGCCTTCGGGCGTCTCGATCGGGCAGACGCGGCCGTAGTGGCTGATGTGCACGTCGCGGACCTCGAAGCCGGCCCGCTTGCGGTTCAGGCCGCCGGGACCCAATGCGCTCAGGCGCCGCTCGTGCGTGAGCTGACTCAGCGGGTTGGTCTGGTCCACCACCTGGCTCAGCTCGCTGCGGCCGAAGAAGAAGTCGATCGCGCTGGAGATGCTCTTGGTGTTGACCAGGTCGGCGATCTTGCCGATCGAGTCGGGCTCCTTGAGGCTCATGCGCTCCTGCACCGTACGGCGCAGCTTGAGGAAGCCCTTGCGCAGCTCCTCGGAGGCCAGCTCGTCGATGGTGCGCAGGCGGCGGTTGCCCAGGTGGTCGATGTCGTCCACCTGGCCTTCGCCGGCCCGCAGCTTGAGCAGGTAGCGCAGCGCCTCGACGAAGTCCTCCGGCCGCAGGACCATCTCGCTCTCGGGGATGCCGACCTCGAACTTGCGGTTCAGGCGGAAGCGGCCGACCTTGCCCAGCCGGTAGCGGTTCTCGTCGTAGAACTTCTCGGCGAACAGCTTCTTGGCCTTGTCGAGCTGGACCGGGTTGCCCGGCCGCAGGCGGGCGTAAATCCGCAGCAGCGCCTCCTCGTGCGACGTGGCCCCGTCCTCGGCCAGCGTGTTGAGCAGGATCGCATCCTGGAGCTTGGCGATCACATCCGCCTGCTTGATTTCCGATTCGCGAATCTTGTTCAGCGCCTCGCCGATCTGCCGGCCGGCCGCCACCAGTTCCTCGCCCGTTTCCGGGTCGACGATCGGGGCCGCGGCCCACATCTCCGGCTTCAGCTCGCGCGTGCGCACGGTCTTGACCGGGTAGAACGCCCGCAGAATGGCCTCGGTCGTACCGAACTTCTCGTCCATGGCCCGCAGGAACGTCGTGGCGGGGATCTTGCTGCTCTGGTCGACGCGCACCGCCAGCAGGTCCTTGCGCGTGACGTTGATCTCGATCCACGAACCGCGCTCGGGGATGATGCGGCAGGCGTGCAGGGCCCGGTCGCCCTCGGCCGACTCCTTGACGAAGTCCACGCCCGGCGAGCGGTGGAGCTGCGAGACGATCACGCGCTCCGAGCCGTTCACGATGAACTCGCCCCCGCCGATCATGATCGGGATCTCGCCCAGGTAGATCGACTCTTCCTGGAAACCCTCCTTGTCCTTGCGGTGCAGCCGCACGCGGATGCGGAAGGGCATGCCGAAGGTCAGGCCCAGCTCGCGGCATTCGTCGGGGGTGTAGCGCGGCTCATCGAGCGCGTAGTCCAGATACTGCAGCGACAGGTTCCCGTCGTAGCTCTCGATCGGGAACACTTCGCGCAGCAGGCCCTCCAGCCCGATCGGCTTGCGCCGCGCCGGCTCGACGTCCCCCTGCAGAAAGCGCTCGTAGGACGCGGTCTGGACCTCGATCAGGTTCGGGACCGCAATCGCGTCGCCGCTACGACTGAAATCGCAAACGCGCGTGAGCATCGTTGAACGAACCTCTGCTCAAAAACTCGGTCAGCTCGTGCGAAAGGCAGCACCCCCGCGGCAGCGGGAAGGCGTGGATCGAACGGGTGGGGCCGCAGCCAACTCGGTCGACGACGGCTGGCGCCTGCATATTCCCTCTTCGGACGCCCGGCCGGCCGCTGCGGGCGCAGAACCCCCCTTGCTGGCCCATCCGGGAATTCGCGACTATACTGCCTCAGACGAATCCTGCAAGGGGTGGTTCGAAGATTTTTTGAAGATTCTGGCCATCCGGAACCGCTTTTGCCAGCGGCTGCCAGCCGCACGTCGGATTGGGGGTGTCGCCTGCCCCGTTGGGTCGGCATCGACTACGGAACCCGCCGTATCGGGCTCGCGATCAGCGACCCCGGCGAGTCGATCGCCTCCCCCGGCGGCGTGCTGGACGGCTCCGGAACCGCACCCGAAGCCGCCCACCGCGTCGCAGACTGGATGCGCCGCCACGAGGCCGACCAGGCGGTCGTCGGCCTGCCGCTGAACATGGACGGCTCCGAAGGCCCGCAGGCCGTCCTCTCCCGCCGCTTCGCCCAGGCCCTGGCCGCCTGCGGCGTGACCGTCGAGTTGTGGGACGAGCGCCTGAGCAGCTTCCAGGCGGACGAGTTGATGCAGTCGGCCGGGTTGAGCCGCACGCGCCAGGATGAACGCCGCGACGCCATCGCCGCGCAGGTCACGTTGCAATCGTTCCTCGACTCACGACGCGCCCACGAGAGCGGTCGGTGACGCCCCTGGCCGCCAAGACGAGTCGGCCGGCTGGCGCGCTACAATGCGGCCATGACCGCGCGCGGAATCGCCGCTGTCCTGCTCGGCCGGCCCGCCGCCGACACCCGTCTGGCGGCGCTGCTGCAGCTCCTGCTCATCCTCCTGTGGCACTGGCTCGTCGTTCTCACCTGGATTGGGGTTGACGCGTGGCATCGCCACCAAGATCACCTCGCGCCAGGCACCAACACAAGGTACCCGGCCTATACCCTCGCCGACGCGCTCGAGGAGTCTCGGTACACGGCCGGCATCATCTCCCCGCCGCAGGTCGCGGCCGAAGCCGCCTTCGGCTGGATCGCGTTCCGTCTGCTGAATCGTCGGGCCGGCGTTCGCGTGCGTATGTTCGTGCGCTGCTGGTGGCGCGCCTGCCTGTGGTGGACGCTGGTGGCAGGGCTAGACGGAACCCTTTTGCTGCATAGCCCCTGGCTGCGTGGTGGACCCGCTATTGGCGGTGTCGTCTTCAATCCGATCGCCATGATCGTTGTCCCTACCCTCGGGCTGATCTTCGCCCCCGCCTTCCTGGCCCGCGACGAGTTGCGGCCGCTGCGCCGCAGGCGCTGGCAGCCGCAGTGCCCGGAGTGCGGCTACAGCGTGTTCCGCGCGGCTGAGAACCGCTGCCCCGAATGCGGCCACGAATACCTGACGCCGCGCCGCTTCTGCCGCCGCTGGGCCATCCAGCGCCTGGTCTGGGATCGGCGGCAGCGCGAGTCGCTGCTGGCCGCATACGTGTGGAGCGCGGCGATGATCCTGCTGTGTCCGTGCCGGGCGGCGTGGCGGCTGGCGATCCCGGACCGCTTCGGGCGCGCGGCGCGCTGGGGTGCAGCGCATGTGCTGCTCGCGTCGCTGCTGGGGCTGGTGCTCGGCTCGTACCAGTACTTCCCTGGCTACGTGCTCTACCGCACGCTCGGGATCGCCTACAGCCTGCCTTACCCTTATGCCGGCGAGTCCGTGCCGGCGCCGTGGGTGGCGCTGTGGGCCGTGCAGTCGTGGCTGGTCTGGCTGTGCGTGCTGGCGCTGATGCCCGGCATCGGCGCGCTGCTCGCCGCGGCCGCGCCGCTGCTGCAGCCTGCGGCGCGGGCGGGCATCGTCAAGTGGAGCCTGTACGCGACCGCGGCGTTGCCGGTCGCGCTCGTGGCGTGGGCGGGTTACGACGTGTGGCGGCAGATGCCGGCGCCGCCCGCAGGAGGGTTGCCCACCTACCTGCAGCGCATCCCCTTGCTGGTCCTGGCGGAGGTGTACGGGTTGGTCTGGGCGCTCGGCGTGGCGGCCAACCCCTACCTGCGCCGGCGCGGGCTGCGCGTGATGCTCGTGAGCCTCTGCGTTTACATCGGCGTGTGCCTGCTGCTCGGCATCGTGCTGTTCGTGGCGGGCAGCCTGCTGGAGCTGCTGTGAGCGACATTCTCCTCCGGCGTCGGTGTCGTCTCTCCCGGCGCGAGTTGCTGCGGCCGCTCGTCGCGGTCGTCACGCTGGGCGTGCTCAGCGGCCTGTGGCAGCTTGTACGGCCGCGCGTCGTCGACGTCCTCGCCCGCAGCAGCCTCGGCTGCCCGGTACGCACCGCGCTGGTGGCGGACGCGCTGCGCCGGCGCTATCCGGACAGCCCCATTGCAACGACCAGCCAGTGGTTCAGCCATTATCGGGACGCGAACGGCGCGGGGGCCCTGGGGCTTGTGATCGCGAGTGAGTCTCCCGCGTGGGACTCGGGCCACGCCGCCACTCGTTCCCCATCACAGATGGAGCTGCGACAACGGCGCGGATACATTCGTCGTCGAGTCCGGCACAGCAGTGTTTGGCGCTGCTGGCCGCGTGATCTTCTTGCCAACGGCGAAACTGGCTGAGCTGGAGTTCACCGCTCCGGGCGGGGCGATGCGCGTGCGCGAGATGGTGAACGACGGCAGCGTGCAGGTCTGGACGCCGCCGGACGGGAAGCCCGTGGTGTTCGACGCCGACCGGCCGCTGGAGGACGTGGTCGAGCCGATCCTGCGGGCTATGACCGCCGCGTCGCAGCAGCCCGCCGCGCCGCCGGCCACGCCAGCCGGCACATCAACGACGCGTCCGTAGCGGCACCAGAAGGTGAATCCACAGGTGACGCAGAGCGGCGCAGATGATGGTCAGACAGCGGCGCGGACTTGACGCACGTGCAGCGTGGCCTTGGCGCAGGTGCGGCGTGGTCAGCATGTTCGGGTAGCGCGGTCTGGCGCAGCCAGGCCGTGTCCGCGGCACAACTGCGGCCAAGCTTCGCTTGACGTGCCCACCCGGGGGCGGACGCTACATCTCGTTGCGGCGGAGGCGGCTCTGCGTCCTGGGCAGTGCGAGTCCGTTCATCCCGCTCGGCCGCGCCTGTGCGGCGGCCCGCCGCCTGCCTCGAAGAGCGGTTGCTGCACCTGCTGCACATAACCCTGGGCCTGAAAGAACTCCAGGACCTCGGCGGTGGTGGAGAAGACGCGCGTGGCGGTCTCAGTCACGAAGGGCGACGGCTCGGCCTTCGGCTGCCAGACGACGTAGACCTCCTTGGTGGCCTCGTGCGCGTGCTGCAGCTCGCGCTCCACGCCGCTGGACAGCCCCGGCTTGCCGCTGGGCAGCTCGGGGATGAAGCTGACGATCATGTCGGACTGGTCGATGAGCTTGAAGTCGCGGGCGTAGATCTGCGCGTCGATGTCCCGGGCCACGCTCAGCACCTCGGCCACGTCGAACTCGACCGGCCGACCGTTCACGTCGATCGTGAAGCGCTTCTCATCCCGCTCGGCGGCCCGGCCGGCATCGAGCAGCAGCCGCTTCTCGTCCAGGTCGCCCGGGTCGAAGGTGATGAAATGCTCGGCCAGCGCCGCACGGAACCCGTCGATCTGCGCCAGCGTGGCCGGCATGTCCGTCACGTGCGTCATCGGAAAGGACGGATAGACCTTGCGTGTCTGCGGCTTGAAGATCAGCCGGTACAGCGATTCGACCGTGTTCTCCTCGATCCCGCGCGCGATCACGTAGAAGCACCCGTGCCCGCGGATGGCGCTGGCCAGGATCTCGGTCGCCAGGATCTCCTCCTCGCGCCACACCAGGATGTCCTTGAGCGTGTGCGGGACGTCGTGGTCGCGCGCCAGCCGCTGGTGTATTGCGTCCACGTTGTCCACCAGCGTCACATACAGGTCCGCGTCCAGCGCCAGCATCTGGTCGTGGTCGAACGCCGGGAACAGCCCGTGCTTCCAGCGGAACGCCGCGTGCGTGTTCACGATCACCGTCTCGTGCCGGTCCACGTCCGCCAGGATGTCCTTGAACACCGCCCGCCGCAGGCTGTTCAGCCGCGCCAGCGGCAGGTCCAGGATGCGGCCCGGCCGCACGTCGGGCGCCTCGGCGTACATGCGGTCCCCGAGGTGGTAGACCCCAACGCGCTGCCCGTGCGCCTCGGCCCGTACGGCCACCTTGTCGATGAACGGCTTCTTGTCCACGCCCACCTGGCCGGTCACGACCACACGCCGGCCGCGACCGCGCGGGCGGCCGAAAAGCGGCGGCGGGGAACTGGCTTGCGACATCCAGCTTCGCTCTTTTCACCGCCCGAGCGGCCGGCAAGGCCCGCTCGCAGCCGGTTCGCTTCCATAATGACCGATCGCCGTGCGGCTTACAACACACCGCGTCCAGCGTGTGGATCGGCGCGATGGAGTGATGCAGGGCGGGCTTCGCCCGCCGCCTGGATGCCCGGCGGAACCACAGTGCAAAGGCCGTGCCGCACAGCAGGCGGGTGAAACCCGCCCACGGCCGGCGAAGCCCCCCTCCCTCTACTGGAAACCTGTGCGGCGCGCGAGCGCATAGTTCCGAGCATGTCGGAATGGACGAAACGTTGGCCGGTGGTGTCGTCGATCCGCACCAGACCCGCGCCGAAGCCGTACCGGGCGAGCGGCGTGACGACGGGCGCCTGCGGGTTGGTCGCGTCGATCAGCAGGTCCTGGTAGATGTTGTCGCCGACGTACTCGTGCCAGGTGTCGGCGGTGGGGGCGAACGTGAGCGGGTCGCGGTCGCGCTCCAGGTAGCGCACCCGATCGCCGGGCGACACGCCCAGGCCGCCCCCATAGCGGAACTCGCGGATGCGGGTCACCTGCGAGTCCCACGATCTGGCCCTGTGCGTCGAGCGTCACGTCCATAGCCTCACGAGCCAGGGTTGCTGGTCGATATTGTACTCCAAGCACTTGACGTGGTGGAGGTACGGGTCCACGAGCGGGTAGTTCGTGATGATCCGCGTGGGCTGGCCGCCGTAGTTGTAGGCGTCTTCTCCAGCAGGGTGGAACCCTGCGTGAACCTCGTATAGTACCACATGAGCCGGTTGTTGAACGTGCCGTATTGGTTGGGGTGCGGCCTCCTGCACGTCGAAGTGGTAGGTCGTGACGATGTCGGCTCCGCCAGGTTATCGGTATTTGTCAGCCGGTTGCCCACTTGGTCGTAGGTGTAGGAGAGGTCGAAGGCGACGGGCGGGACGCCCGTACCACCCAGCAAAGGTCGCGCCCCACTCGCGAATGAGCAGGCCGCGCTTGTCGTAGGCGTAGTTCACCCTCGCGCTGCCGGTCGCGTCGCACTCGGCGATGGACTCGACCACGCCCCCGGGGATCGCAGGGTGGCGCAGGGTTTGACCGTAGAGTTGCGGCCCCTCCAGACCGGCGCCGTTGGCGTTTGCGCTCGCATGGGGTATAAACGCCGCCGAGCGCATGCACAACGACGCAGCCATGACGACGCGACCGAAGCCGGGGGCCGGCCGTCTCGGCGTTCCGCAGAGCGGGCCGCGATTCTCGCCGCCGAGAGCGCCGCTGCTCGTGCTTTGCCTGTTGATCTTCGCGGGCTGCCAGCAGAACGGCACGCTCCGCACCGGCGGCACCGACCTGGACGGGTTCGCGCGGCTGGTCTCGCCGCACGAGATCGAGGTGCAGGAGTATCTGACCAAGCCGGTGAGCTTCGAAGGCAGCGGCGACCCAGACGGGATCGAGCTGATCCTGGAGCTGCGCGACGGCCAGGGGCACCAGACCAAGGGCGTCGGCACGCTGGTGGTCGAGCTGTACGCCACGCGCACCGCCAGCGGCGACCGGCACGGCACACGGATCGCGCTGTGGACGGTGGAACTGCGGGCGGACGACTCGCTCAAGGCGTACTGGGACAATCTGGCCCGCTGGTTCAAGTTCCCGTTGCTGCTTAAAGAAGCGACGCTCACGCCGGGCCGCTACATCCTCGCCGTGCAACTGGCGACGCCGACCGGCGACAAGCTGGTGGACGAGTACGAGTTCCGCCTGGAGGCGGGCCCGGTGCAGTCGGCCAGCGCCCGGCCGTGAGGGCCGGCCCGGCACGCCCTACAGTCGCATAGAATCGCTCAGTTGTCGCCCGCGTGCTTCGACGAATTCTGCAAGATTCGCCGGCATGCGTGGAATGATGCAGGCGGGATCGCGGCCGCATGAACGCGCGGGCGGCATGCTCTGGCCCGCATGACCGCGTGCCCGGACGAAAGGTCTGACGCCCGCAAGATGCACGCATGAACCCGGTGCCGTTGCCGATCCTGCTGACTCTGGCCGGCCTGCTGTTGCAGGGCCCGCCACCGAAGTTCTTCGCCAAGCTCTACGCCGCGCACGATGCGATCCGCCCCGGCGGCCAGACCGAGATCGCGGTCGAGATTGAGGTCTCGTCGCCGTGGCACATCTACCACCCGATCATTCTGGACACCGGGTTTGCGACGACTGTCGCGTGGGAGCTGCCGGCGGGCGTGAGCGTCGGCCCGCTGCGGCTGCCGCCGCCGGGGCTGAAGAAGGCCTTCGACCTGGAGTACCTGGGGTACGCGGGCCGGATCATCGGTCTGACGAGGCTCCAGGTGGCGCCGGATGCGCAGCTCGGCGACGCGCTGGAAGTCAGGGCTACGGTCAACGCGCTGGCGTGCATCGAGCAGTGCCTGCCGGTGAGCGCGACGGCGGTGCTGAAGCTTTCGGTCGCGACCGGCGGCGAACCGAAGCCGGCCAACGAGAAGCTGTTCCAGGAGGTCCGCTCAAGGCTCGCACCATTGCTGGCTGAGGCGCCGTACCTCAAGGGCAGTGGGGTCGAGGCATCAAAGACCAAGCTCAGGCTCGATGAGCCGGGGGAGCTGCTGCTCACGCTCCGCGTCCAGCCCGGCCACCACGTTCAGGACCGCGATCCGGGTGTGGAAGGCCTCATCCCTACGCGGTTGTTCATTGAGAAGATCAGGGGCATCGAGTTCGGCCAGCCGGTCTGGCCGGAGCCGCACGTGCGCAACATGCCCGGCTTTGGCCGCGTGCGCGAACTGTCCGGCGACGTCAAGGTCCGCGTGCCGCTGAAGATCAAGGAGCCGATGTTCCCCCCCGGCCTGGTGCCGCTCCGTGCGCTCGTGCAGTACCAGGCCTGCACCGACGCCGGCCAGTGCTTCGCGCCGCAGATGGCCGAAGCGTTCGTGCGGCTTGAGGCCGATACGCCGAACCCGCCGACCACAGGCGCACAGAGCCTTCCGGAGCCCTCGGCCCCCACGGCATCCGACCCATCGGCCGGCGAAGCGACCGTCGTCCCGCCTGCGACACCTCCGCCGACGCTCGCCGACCGTGCACCGGCCGGCGAGTCGTTGGGCCTGCCGACGCTCACGGCAGAGGACTGGGCGCGGGACATTCCGTGGCAACCCTGGCGGCTGGGGCTGGCGGAGGAGCTGGCGCAGCGCGGGCACACCGTGTATGTGGACTTCACGGCCGACTGGTGCCTGACCTGCCAAGCGAACAAGAAGCTGGTGCTGGAGACTGAGCCGGTGCGGACGAAGATGCGCGACCTGGGCGTCATCCCGCTCATCGGCGACTTCACGAACCAGGATCCGGTCATGCGCGCCGAGATTCGCAGGTACGGCCACCCGACCGTGCCGCTCAACCTCGTCTACAAGGCGGGCCGGCCGGACATCGTGGGCATCCTTCCGGTCGTGCTCACGCAAGACAGCGTCCTGAGGGCGCTCGAGCATCCGGAGCAGTTTCTACAGGGCGGCGACGACTACGGCCTGCTGTTGGCGATGCTGCTCGGCCTTCTGGGCGGCCTGATCCTCAACGTCATGCCCTGCGTGCTCCCGGTGATCTCGATCAAGATCCTCAGCTTCGTGCAGCAGGGCGGCGAGGACCCCGGGCGCGTGCTGCGGCTGGGGCTGGCCTTCTGTGCCGGCATCCTGGTCTGGTTCTGGGCTTTCGCGGCCGTCAGTTCCGCCGGAAACGTCCCGTGGCAGCACCCGCAGGTGATCATCGCCCTGGCCGCCATCGTGTTTGTGCTCGCGCTGAACCTGTTCGGCGTGTTTGAGCTGACCCTTCCGGGCGCCGCCGCAGGGAAGCTCGATGAGCTGGCATCTCGCCAGGGCTACACGGGCGCATTCCTCAAAGGTCTGCTGGCCACGCTGCTTGGCACGGCCTGCACGGCACCCTTCCTGGCCGGAGCCATGGCTTGGGCGCTCACCCAGCCGGCGTGGATCGTGTTCCTGGTGTTCACCTCGGCCGGAGTCGGGATGGCCGCGCCCTACCTTGTGCTGGCCGCCCGGCCGCAATGGCTCAAGTACGTCCCCCGGCCCGGTCCGTGGATGATCACGTTCAAACAGGCGACCAGCTTCGTTCTACTGGCCACGGTTGTCTGGCTGCTGTGGATTCTGGCTGGCCAGCTTGACGCCCGCGGCGTCGTATGGACCGTGGCGTTTCTCGGATTCCTGGGCCTGGCGGCCTGGATGGTCGGCAAGATTCGGCCGACCTGGGAGCCGCCGAGGCGAGCCGCGGTCTGGCTGGCGTCGCTGGCGGTCGCCGGCTTCGGCCTGTACTTCTGCTACTTCTGGATGTACGACTGGAACCACCGCGCCGCGGCGGCCACGCCGGCGGGTTCCCCCGGTCCAACCCCGCAGCTCGTGCGCAAAGATCAGCCCTGACAGGGCTTTGCAACACGCGCCCATCAATCCGCCCACCCGCAACTGCCGATAACCGAGGACGATGTGCCCGGCCGGCGATGCGGGTCTAGCGCGCTCAGCCCCCCGGCCGAGTGCACCCCCGGACCGACGTCACCAACGTGCACAGGGAGATTCGATGACGGACCACGGTGCAAGACGTGCCGCAGCCGGTGCGGCCTGCGGTGGTCTTTCGGCGTGCCGGGCGGGTGGCGCGGCGGGCGATGCGGCGGACCGCGCGTCGACGGGAAAACCCGGCGCTTTACCCCAAGCTCTTTGTCGACATACAATTGATCGGTTCGCTGATTGGGCTCCCACCTTCGGCGAGACCGGGGACGCGCGAGCGATCCCCGCTCGTGTAACCCTCGGGCGCTGTGTGATGCTCGTGCTGCTCGCGACGTGTGGAGCCCTGCTGCCGGCCGGCTGCGCGCATCAGCAGCGCCAGCCCGCACGGACCGAACTGGCAGTCCCGCCGCTGGTCATCGTGGTTCCCCCGGTGCTGAACCTGAGCAACAGCGCCGATTGGGACCCGTTAAAGGTAACTGACATTCTGGCGGCCGAGCTGCAGGCGTTCCCCAACCTCGTCGTGGTCCCGGTCAACCGCGCCGCCGCCGCCCTGGCGCGGCAGGGCAAACCTACCGTACAGACGCCGGCCGACGCGCTCGGCCTGGCGCGCGAGTTCAACGCGGATGCCACCGTCGTCGGCGCGATCACCGACTTCGAACCGTACGACCCGCCGCGCGTCGGCCTGCTGCTGCAGTGGTACGAGCCGGCCCTGACGCCGGCCGGCTCCTCGCCCGCGAACAGCGCATCGCCGCCCGCTCAACCGCCGTCGTCCGCCGATGCCAGCAGCAGGGCGCAATCTGCGCCGGGGACTGCGCCGGCCGCGGACGAGACGGCCGACGCCGTCGGCCCGCTGCTGCAGGTGCAGCGCGTGGTTGACGCTTCGCAGCGGGCGGTGCTGGACGACGTCCGCGCATACGCCGCCGAGCGCAATGGCTACGCCAGCCCGCTCGACTGGCGCGTGCATACGCAGTCTCAGGAACTGTTTCTACGATACGCATGTCGGGCGGTCATCCGTCCGATGCTAGAGCAAAGAGTTCGTTACCGGAGCACGCGGACGCTCCGCGAGGCCGCACGATGATCCCGCCGCAACGCTGCCTGTGCCTGGTCAAAGGGCGTCACCGCTATGTGTTCGCCTGGTCGCCCGGCCGCGAGTCCGAACTGCTGGCGGCGCTGTGCGAACTGGCCGAGGGCGACGCCTGCGACTTCGACTGGTACGACGCGGCGGTGCTGAGCTATCAGATGGGCCGACCGCTCGACCGAACGGTCGAGACGCTGGTCCTCTAGCGAGCCGCTGCGTGCAGCGAACGGGCCGGAAGCCGACGGCGAGAGCATGATGGTTATGAGCGCGCAAGAATCCCTGGTGCAGCAGTTCCTGACGTACCTGGGTGCCGAGCGGCACTTCTCGCAGCACACGGCCCGCTGCTACGCGGCCGACCTGGAGCAGTTCGTCCGCTACCTGATCGACCGCACGCTGGCCCCCATCGGCCCCGCCCGCCCGCAGAACAACGGCACGGGCACGACCGGCCTGCCCGCCGCCGAGCGGCTCTTGCAGCTCGGCGCGTCGCTGGCGGATCAGAACCAGCGGCTGCTGGCGGTGGACACCGAGCTGGTGCGGCAGTTCATGTCGCAGCTTCGCGAGCGGAACTACTGCAAGAGCACGGTGGCCCGCAAGCTGGCGACCTTGCGGAGCTTCTACAAGTTCCTGGTGCGGCGCGGGCAACTGGGCGCCAGCCCGGTGGCCAGCATCCGCACGCCCAAGCAGGAGAAGCGGCTGCCGAAGTATCTGGAGGTCAGCGAGATCGAGAAGCTCTTCTCCAATTGCGACACGAGCACGCTCCTCGGCTCGCGCGACCGGGCCATCCTCGAGACGCTCTATTCCACCGGCATGCGCGTCAGCGAACTGGTAGCGCTGAACATCGAGGACATTGATCTCGGGCAGAGCGTGGTGCGGGTGGCCGGCAAGGGCAAGAAGCAGCGCGTCATCCCCATCGGCCCCGGCGCCGTCAAGGCCATCGTCCACTACCTGGACCTGCGCCGCAACGCCATGCGCGGCCGCCAGGACCCCGCCGCGCTGTTCATCAACAAGCACGGCCAGCGGCTGAGCACGCGCAGCGTGCGGCGGAAGCTGGACAAGTACCTGCTGGAGGCCGGGCTGGATTTGTCGGTCAGCCCGCACACGCTGCGACACAGCTTCGCCACGCACATGCTGCAGCGCGGGGCCGACCTGCGCAGCGTGCAGGAGCTGCTCGGCCACCAGAGCCTGAGCACCACGCAGATCTACACGCACCTGACCGGCGACAAGGTCAAGGACGAGTACGAGAAGGCCCACCCGCGGGCGTGAGCGCTACACAACGGTCGGGTGGGGCATTGCCCACGACTTGCGGTGGCGGCCGCCGCGCGCGCCGGAGCCGCTGACCGAGGCGCTGCGTGCCCGCGCGTCTACTACCAGCAACAACGCGCTTCTCGTGGGCTGTCCGCAACTGCTGCCCCCGCCCGACGTTACGGACGACAACTTAGCCACGGCTCAGCGGAATTTCCCCACCAGCTTTCACGGCGACCGACATGGCAAAGCGACGTTCTACTCCGCGCCTGATGGGTTCAGTCAGCTCACCGGCATCCCGATCGAACAGCTCGCGTGCGTGAAATGTCACAGCCCGACCTACACCGACGGCACCACCGTCGATGCGGCCACATACACGGCGAGCTGCCGCGACTGCCACGTCGACCCGGACAAACCGGCCGACAACCCGGTGACCGACCAGATCTGTGACGTTCGGGCTGCCGGCGAAGCGGTACGTGATCTCCCAGTCGCCGCCGCCGCGCGGTTACATTCGCAAGCGTCGGGGCCGGCCGCATCTCATGTGGGTGTTCGTCGGTGTGTTTCACGGCGGGCAGGGGATCGCGCGCTGCTGGCGGCGAGCACGCGTGCCCTGCGCGGTCTGGGCTTCCGCGAGCTGGTCAGGACCTTCCTGGTCGGCAATGCCGAAGCCACGCTCTGGCACTGGCGCTGCGGCTTCCGGCCGGCGTGGTGAGCGGAAAAAGGCGCCACGGGACCACCTCCGCAACCCGAAACGGTTGGAGGCATACAATCGGGTAGATGGACGGAGTCAGAATGAAGACGAATCAACCCTATCGCATCGACCAGCGGAATTGGGATTCGACCCAACGCATTGCGTCGCCGGAGCGGTTCAATCGTCTCATACAGGACCTACAGAGAAGCCGTCGAAGCTGTTCTCGGACGAGCGGCTTGGGGACGTAATGGACGGATGGTTCCTCATTGCCGCGACTGGCATCTCCGACGATGGTCGCACAATTGTGGGCTGGGGAGTGAATCAGGGCTACGACGAAGCGTGGATCGCACGGATCCCGGAGCCGGGCTCGCTCATCTGCATGTTGCTGACGGCAGGCATCGCGGCTCAGTATGAGCGCGGGCTCGGCCCCCGGCGTGTTCGGTCACGGCGCGCACAAGCGGGAATGCGGGCCCCCTAATCCTCCTGAAAACTGAGCGTGAACCGCCCATTATCGTCTTGTAGGATCTGCATTGTGATGCATCCATGACTACATGTGAACCGTCTGGACTCTTCCAACGCTTCCGGCCCACCGGGCCCTGCGACCTCAACGCGGACAGTAAAGGCATTTGGCAGCAGAGGCGAGCACAACCAAATGGGAACTGCGCCGTCCTCCGAGGAGAGTACCAGCCCCTCGTCTGTTTGAACACCATTTACATACAAATCAACAGTCGCTCGATAACCTGTCCGATTCTCGATTACCATGCACAACTCACCCAGGAAGAGTTGGGCAGGGTCCCCAATGCAAGAACTATCAGCATTGCACACAGAACCGTCGTCCACAAAAACACCCGCAGACCTGCCGACCCCGCATTAGTTGACGCTTCAATCATGATCAGCACCCCGGACACCCTCGATACCGTCGACAACAGGTAGTCCAATCTGGCGGGAGGGGCTGGTAAGCGTGCCCTCCCCAATCGAGGGCGCGACGCTAGACCCGTACTTCGCGCCGGCCGCGGTGTCGAGGGGGGCCAGCCCCACGGAGCCGCCGGACCTGCTGAGGGGCAGGATGCCCATCCCACCCTCGATGTCGGTTCGGTCGCGCAAGGTGGTCTCGTCCGCGAGGGTAGCGCGGGCGTCCTCGCCCGCGATTCGTCGCTGTCCGGTCCGCTGCCGCAAAGTCCCACGCCCGCTGGCTGACGGCCGGAACGCCCATCCCGCCCCAGCCCTTGCCGTCGCGGCCACCGATTCTACCGTGCCCACCAAGCTGCCCGTCAACCGGATCGGCGGCGGGTCAGTTCCCGAAGAACCGCCCGATGTCCTGCACGGTGATGAACAGCCCGAACAGGATGATCGCCGCCAGGCTCACCAGCGTGCTGATCATCTGGGCCTTGAAGCTCAGCGGCTTACCCTTGATCTTCTCGAGGATCAGAAACACCATCAGCCCGCCGTCCATGATCGGCATCGGCAGGAAGTTGATCACCGCCAGGTTGATCGACAGGAAGGCCATGAAGAACAGCAGGTCGGACCAGCCCAGGCGGGCGTGCTCCATGGCCATGCCGAAGATACCCACCGGCCCGGCCACGTGCTGCACGCCCACGTCCGTCGTGACCACCTGCTTCAGGAAGCGGTAGACCTGCTGCACCCACTGTCCCACGTACTTGACGCCCAGCCACACCGCCAGCAGCGGGTTCCCGTGCGCCGTGACCTTCTCCTCGAGCTGCCGGTACCCGAAAAAGTCCGTCACGTACGAGAGCCGCAACTGCCAGGGGTCCACGTTGTCCTCCCGCACCGTGAAACGCGCCTCCTGCATCGGCTCGGTCACCGACCGGCTGTAACGCACCGTCACGGTCTGCCCGACCCGCCCGGCCAGGAACTTGCCCAGCGCGTAGGCCTGCGCCAGCGCCAGCTCACGCTTCTTGCCCTCGGGGAACTGCACCTCCAGCGTCCGCTGCCCGTCCACGGACCAGATCACCGCCCCCGGCGGCAGGTTCAGCTCATTCACGATGCTGCCCGGCACCGCCATGCGCCCCTCAGCCTCGTCACCCGCGCTGCGATAGCGTAGCCTCACCGTCCGCCCGGCCGCCGCCGTCAAACCCCGGATCACGTCCGACCAGTTGGCGACCGGTTGGCCGTCGATCGCCAGCAGCACCGCCCCGCGCGGCAGATTCAGTTCCGCGGCGGGCGTGCCGGGCGCCACGTCGGCCACCACCGGCAGGTTCTCCTCGCCCATGCTGGCGAAGTCCACGCCCACGCGCGCCTCGGACTGGCCGAAGAGCTTGAACGGGCGGCGCGGCGTAACCGTGAGCGTGACCGCCTTGCCGTTGCGGAGCATCACGACCCGGATCGGCTTGCCGGCCCGGGCCTGGATGGTCGTCACGATCTCGTCGTAGGTCGGGTTGGCGATCGGACCCCATTCGGCCACCACGTCTCCGCGCCGGAAGCCGGCCGCCTCCGCCGGCGAGCCCGGCAGCACGTGGTTCACCGCCCGCCGCCGCCGCAGACCCAGGATGTGGCAGCTATCCACGATGGTCTTCTTGTCGCTGGGATCGACCGGATCGACGGACAGCACCGCCCGCTGGTAGCAGGTGACCTGCCGCGTCGGCGAACCCGGCCGGTCGGGATCGTCCGGCCGGTCGACCACCACCGGCAGCACGCGGCCCTCGCTCTGGCGGAAGATGCGGAAGATATCCAGGTTCGTCTGCACCGGCTGCGCATCGATCTCGATCACCCGGTCGCCGGCCTTCACGTTCTCCAGGTCGCCGACCGCCAGCCCGTCCTGTGTGCGCACCGTCGTGACGAACGGATCGGCGCCGAGGCTCGGCAGGTCGTCGGGCGTGAGCCGGACCGGGGTAACCGTCGTCGTGACGACTTCCTTTCGGCCACCCTGGGCCTCGCGCTCGACGCGGAACTCCAGCGGGCCCTCGAAGAACAGCGGCGCGACGCGCACGTCGTTGAACGAGTTGACCGCCTCGCCGTTGATGTCCAGCACGCGGTCGCCGGGGAAAAGCTTGCCGGCCGCCGGGCCGTCCGGCGCCACGAAGCCGATCACCGGCGCGACCATGTTCTTGCCGATCAGGAACACCACCATCAGCAGCGCGGCCGCGAACAGCAGGTTGAACACCACCCCGGCCGACACGACGATCATCCGCCGCCCGACCGGCTTGCTGGTGAACGCGCGCGGGTCGTCGGTGTACGTCACCTGCCCCGACTTCTCGTCGATCACGATGTCGTCCTGCCCCAGCATCTTGACGTACCCGCCCAGCGGCAGAGCCTTGAAGCAGTAGTCCGTCTCGCCCCACCCGCGGGCCGCCAGCTCCTCCGTCCGGTACGTCCGCCGGTTCCCGAACGTGAACCCCTCGCCCTTTCGCCAGCCGAACAGCCGCGTCCCGAACCCCACCGCCAGACGGTCCACCCGCACGCCCACCCACTTGGCCGCCAGAAAGTGCCCCAGCTCGTGCACGAAGATGATGACCGAGAACCCGATCAGCACCTTCAGCACCACCACCGTCGTGTTCAACCACGCCGGCGCTCCGCTCGCCGCCAGCAGCAAGTCCGCTGCGCTCAGCTCGTGCATGCGTTCACCTCTTGCCGCGCCCAGGCGTCGGCTTCCAGCAGCTCCGAAAGCGTCGGCCGCTCAACCCAGCCGTGCCGCCGCAGCACTTCTTCCGTCAGCCGCGCAATCTCCGGGAACTTCACCGTGCCCGCCCGGAACCGCTCCACCGCCGCTTCGTTCGCCCCGTTCAGCACCGCCCCGCTGCTCCCCCCACGCCGCGCCGCCTCGTACCCCAGCCGCAAGGCCGGGAAACGCTCCACGTCCGGCGGCTCAAACGTCAGACAGCGCCCGCCGCGCCAGTCGACTGTGCCCGCCAGCCCCTCAACCCGCTCAGGATACGTAAGGGCGTATTGGATCGGCGTGCGCATGTCCGGCGTGCTGAGCTGCGCGACCAGCGACCCGTCGCAGAACTCCACCATGGAGTGAACGATCGACTCCGGGTGCACGAGCACCTCGACCTGCTCCGGCGTGACGTCGAACAGGTGCGTGGCCTCGATGATCTCCAGCGCCTTGTTCATCATGGTGGCGCTGTCGATCGTGATCTTCGGCCCCATGTCCCAGGTCGGGTGGTTCAGCGCGTCACGCAGCGTGGCCCGCTCCATCTGCTCGCGCGTCCACGTGCGGAACGGCCCGCCCGAGGCCGTCAGGTAGATCCGCCGTACCTCGCTCGGCCGCCCGCTGTGCAGCGCCTGAAAGACGGCCGAGTGCTCGCTGTCCACCGGAATCAGCCGCCCGCCGCGCTCCCGCGCCAGCCGCGTCAGCAGCGTGCCCGCGACGACCAGTGACTCCTTGTTCGCCAGCCCGACGTCCAGCCCGCGCTCGACCGCCGCCAGCGTAGCCGGCAGCCCCGCCGCCCCGACGATCGCGGCCAGCACGAAGTTCGCCTCGCTGGTCGCCACCAGCTCGACCAGCCCGTCCACCCCCGCCAGCACCTTCACGCCCGCCGGCGCCGCCCGCCGCAGCTCCTCGTAGTGCCGCTCCTCCACGATCGCAACCGCGGCCGGCCGCCAGCGTTCGGCCTGCTCGGCCAGCCGCTGCCAGTTGCTGCGGGCCGCCAGCCCGACAATCCGCACCCGCGCGCCCAGCCCTGCGGCTACCTCCAGCGCGGCGACGCCGATCGACCCGGTCGACCCGAGCACGACCACGCGCTTCTGCGCCGGCGGGCACTCCGTGGGCGACATCGGCTTCTGTGTCAGCGGGCACTCTGTGGGCGACATCCCCTTCTGTGTCGGCGCGCACTCCGTTGGCGACAACATCGGCTTCTGTCCCGGCGGGCACTCCGTGGGCGACAACATCCGCTTCTGTGCCGGCGGGCACTCCGTGCGCGACATCGGCTTCTGTGTCGGCGCGCACTCCGTTGGCGACAACATCGGCTTCTGTCCCGGCGGGCACTCCGTGGGCGGGAACATCCGCTTCTGCATGCCGTGGGACTATATCACGCCGCCCTCCCTCCGGCGAACGGACCGCGCCGGGCGCTCCGAACCGCGACCGTGCGGGAGCGTATCACACAGCCACCCGCGGCTGTGCGGGACTTGCGGGACTTGTGAGACAGCCTGTGTGGCACACCCGACCGCCCCATCCGAGCCCGAAGCGCCAGCGAGGGATTCGCCGCCCGGTCCCAGAGCCCGAAGCGCCAGCGAGGGATTCGCCCCCCGGCCCCAGACCCCGAAGCGCCAGCGAGGGATTCGCCGCCCGGTCCCAGAGCCCGAAGCGCCAGCGAGGGATTCGCCGCCCGGTCCCAGACCCCGAAGCGCCAGCGAGGGATTCGCCGCCCGGTCGCAGACCGCGGCCACCGCACGCCTCCATCGCTCCGCAGGAGCGAACGACCGTAGCCACGTGCAGCGCCGCCGAACCCCTTGAAAGCGGACCGCCCGTCATCTCCCGGCCGCACCCGGCAGCCACCGGCTCCCCAGACCTCGTCCGACTGCAACGAGAACGCCGTCCCGGACGAATGCGACGTGGCGTCCGGCTCTTCCCAGGACGTGAACTCCAATGGGGTGCCCGACGAGTGCGACTGTCTGGCGGACTTCACCGGCGACGGCCTCGTCGGCCTGGACGACCTGAGCATTCTGCTCGCGCACTACGGCGCACCTGCCCCAAGTCCGTCCGACGGCGACATCGACCGCGACGGCGACGTGGACCTGGTGGACCTCGCGCTGCTCCTCGCGCACTTCGGCCTGCCGTGCGCGTAGTCGGCTACTGTGGCCTTTGAATTCTCGAATCTCAAATCACCGCGCGATCCCGCCACAATCCGCCGCCCCGCGCCCAATCCCGCCACCCCCGCACATTCCGCCTTCGTGCCTCCGTGCCTACGTGCCTTCGTGCCTATCCTCCCTCGCTCACGCAGTGCCAGGGCTCGGGTTCGCCGGGTCGGCGTTCTGCGATCGTCCAGTTCACTGCGACAGGCGCAAGGACGCGGCGGCGGACGCGGTCCGCGCGGGGGCGACTGGCACGGCCGGGGCCGCATCGGGTGCGAGCGCGGCGGACTGGGGCGCCGCGGCCGGCTGGGGCGCCGCTGCCGGCTGGGGCGGCGCTGCCGACTGGGGCGCTGCCGCGGCCGCCTCCGCAGCCGGGCCGCCTTCGGGCGGGTCGAGGATAAGCTCCGGGACGAGCTGCTTGAGCCGCAGGCGGGCGGAGCGGCGGTCGAGGCGGTCGGCGTCGGCCACGAGCTGCTCGATCGAAGTCACCAGCGTCTCCCAGTCCTGGGAGCGGTTCTGCAAGATGCCGATCTTGGGATGCGCGGTGCGCGAGACGCCCTCGCCCTCGATCATCAGCTCCTCGTAGAGCTTCTCGCCCGGCCGCGTGCCGACGAACCTGATCTCGATGTCCTCGCCCGGCCGAAAGCCGCAGAGCGTGATCAGCGTGCGGGCCAGGTCGAGGATGCGGACCGGCTCGCCCATGTCGAGCACGAAGATTTCGCCGCCCGAGCCCATCGACGCCGCCTGGAGCACGAGCTGCGACGCCTCCGGGATGGTCATGAAATAGCGCACCATGTCCGGGTGCGTGACCGTGACCGGTCCGCCGCGCGCGATCTGCTCCTTGAAGATCGGCACGACGCTGCCGCTGGAGCCGAGCACGTTGCCGAAGCGGACGGTGAGGTAGTGCGTGGCGACGCGCTCGTTGAGGGCCTGGATGTACATTTCCGCCACGCGCTTGGAGGCCCCCATGATGCTGGTGGGGTTGACGGCCTTGTCGGTCGAGATCATTACGAACTTCTCGCAGCCGTGCCGCGCCGCCGCATCCGCCGCCACGCGCGTGCCGCGGACGTTGTTCTTGATGGCCTCGCCGGCGTTGAGCTCCATCATGGGCACGTGCTTGTGGGCGGCGGCGTGGAAGACGGCGCTGGGGCGTTCGGCGGCGAAGATGCGCTCGGTGCGGACTTCGTCGCAGATGTCGGCGACGTAGGCGGCGATCTTCAGCTCCGGGAAGCGGCCGCGCAGCTCGCGGTCGATCTCGAACAGGTTCTGCTCGGCCTGGTCCAGCAGCACCAGGCGGGCGGGCCGGAAACGCGCGATCTGCCGCGACATCTCCGAGCCGATGGAGCCGCCCGCGCCGGTGACCATGACGGCGCGTCCGTCGATGTAGCGGGCGATGTGCTGCGTGTCGAGGTGCACCGGGGCGCGGCCCAGCAGGTCGTTGATGTCCACGTCGCGAATCTGCTGCACCTGGGCCTTGCCCGTGATCAGGTCCGAGAGCGCAGGCACAGTCTTGAAGCGCAGGTTGGTGCCCTGGCACAGATCGACCACGCGGCGGATCTGCTGCCGCGTTGCGGAGGGGATGGCGATCAGAATCTCGTCCACCGCGTGCTCGGCGCAGACCTCCTTGATGCGGTCCGTGCCGCCCAGCACCTGCACGCCGTGGATTTGCGTGCCGCGTTTGGCCGGGTCGTCGTCCAGGAAACCCACCACGCGGTAGCGCAGGATGGGCTGGCGCAGGATCTCGCGCACCACGTTCTCGCCGGCGTCGCCCGCTCCGAGGATCAGCAGCTTGGGCGCCGAGCCTTCCAGCACCGGCTGCACCTCCTCGTGATACAGCCGCACGGCCACCCGCGCGCCGGCCACCAGCGCGATGGTCCCCGCGAAGTCCAGCACCAGCACGCTGTCCGGAAAGTCGTAGCCGCCGAAGGGTTCGTACACGAGCTCGACCTGGCCGAGCATTTCCAGCGCGCCCGGGAGGTTGAGGTAGCCGTAGTAGACGACGAAGACCCACACGAAGCTCCAGAAGGCGGCCTTCGTGATCTCCTGCACGTCGTGCATGCTGACGTAGCGCCACGACCCGCGGTACAGCCCCAGAACCCCGAACACCAGCAGCTTGATCAACAGAACCACGGGCAGCAGGGGCAGGAAGAACATCGGGCCCCAGAGCGTGATCTGGCGGAAGTTGTACGCCAACCCGAAGGCCATCAGCCACGAGAAGGCGAACAGCCCCAGGTGCACCAGCGTGCCAAGCAGCATGGCGTGCCTGCGCGGCCAGGCCGTCCAGCCCAGCCCGTTCGTGGCTGAATCCGCTTGGGTTGTCACGGAAATCCGGATCCCTCTCCCGGCACCGCCGCGCCGCGCCCGACCAGGCCCCTCCGTACGCCGCGGCGGCTAGCGCAGGGCGGCGTCCATTGCGTGGCCGAACAGGACGATGTCCTCGTCGATGTCCCTGCCCTGATTGGCCTGCCTCATCCGCGCCAGCGAGGTGCGGACGCGGGCCACGTCCGCCAGCACCCACGCGCAATACGCCTGCAAGGCGAAGGACGCGGGCGATTCCGAGCCGTAGTCGGTCAACACAATCCGGCGCATCACACGATCCAGTTGGCTCGGATCGCCGTAGTAGGCAGAAACGTCCGGCCGCTCGGTGAACACGGCTGGATGACGCCGCACGGCCACCAGCAGCGTGCGCGTGGCCGTGAAGATCTGCTCCTTCTCCAGGGCGGCATGCACGATGAGCAGCAGCGGCAGGTATGCTGAGGCGTCCAGCTTGCTCACGGTCGTGAACAGGGCCATGGCCTGGGCCAGCTTCTCCTCGCGACCCTCGGCGTTCTTGGCGGTGGCTTCACGGAAGAGCTGCATGCCTTCGCGCTCCCGCTGGCGGAGGATGGTGTCATTCTCGCGCTTCAGCAGGGCGGCGGTCGTCAACGGCGGCTCGTTGCGGGCTTCGTCGGGCGACGTCTGCTCGAGGCCGAAGAAGTCGTGATAGGGGGAGTCGGCTGGTGGCGGGGCGAAGTACGGCGTGCCGCTGCGCGGCAGGATCTGGGGCGGCCCGCCCGCGACCGGAGCGTAGAAGCTGATGGCCTCTCTGAAGCCGCTGACCTGCATCAGCACGCCCCCGGAGAGCTGCCCGACCCGGTCCAAACCACTGGGCAAGAGGGCCGCAGGGACGTAACCGGTCTGCGTCGGCTGAAGCGCCAGCGGGGCGCGCACAAAGGTCGGCGTGAGCTGATCGACGCGGCGCTGTATTCCGGCCAAACCGGCATCACCCGATCCGCCGCCCAGCCCGCCTAGACCTTCGAGGGGGCTCGAGCTGCGGGTGTAGGTCCCGCCGATCCGTCCGATGCGTGCGGACGGGCCGGCTTCGGAGGGGCGACTGACGCGCGCCCGCAGCCCCTGTGCCAGGCTCGGCTGGCTGAGTCCGAGCGCAACGAGCAGCGCAGCGATCGCTCGCATCCAGCCCGTCCGGTTCACACGTATCCTCCCCAAACCGCGGCAGGCGACCAATGATATATCATCGGCAAGCGCTGAATCAATCGCCCGTCGCGGCTCAACCTTAGCGCACACAACTGCCAGCGTGCAACCACGCGGAGCCGCGCCCGAAAAAAACGGACTGGATTCGCGGACCCGTCGCGGGAACAATAGGTAGACGGATTCCGGCCTTCGGGGTTCGAACGTTCTGATCCCAATCACCAGGGATTGAGGCCATGAAGAAAGCGCCCTTTGCGTGTGCGGTCGCGCTGGCCGCGTTGGCAGGTTGCCCGCCCCGGGAAACGATCTCGACCATCTTCGAGGTTCTTTCCGGAAACTTATCAGACGAGGCCGGGCGCCCCACGCCAACCAGCGGCGCGTTCGTCGTGGTCGAAATCATCAACCCCACGGACCGCGTCGCGGACTGCGTGGTCACGATGCGCCTCAGCGGCCAGCAGGTCAACCTCGCCCGCCGCCGCGTGCCGGCGCACACCGACGCCGTCGTCGTGGGGCCCGACCGGAGTGATTCCGTTCTGATCGAGGCCACGTTTCCCGGCAACCCGCCGCGCTCGATCGAGCCAAAACTGTTCCGCCTGGGCCACGACTTCCAGGCCGGCGCGATCATCCGCTTCGTGTTGGAGCTTCCCTTTGAGCCGGCGCCGCCCGAGGAGCCGCCCCCGCCGCCGCCTCCGCCCCCGCCGCC
>Ga0209172_10001836_pt1 | contig 41685 bp, 40 predicted proteins | sample LarsenN4metaG_FD_184113 | JGI IMG/M metagenome (GOLD analysis project Ga0209172, IMG submission 184113) | Hot spring sediment bacterial and archeal communities from British Columbia, Canada, to study Microbial Dark Matter (Phase II) - Larsen... ... | reverse complement strand
TGGCCGTGCGTCACGCCCGCCGACGGTTTGTTGACCAGCAATTCACCCGGTTCCACGCCACCCTCCATGCTTTTTCGTCAGCTGAGGACGATGCCGGCGTAGCCGACGACGGCGTCGCGGTCACCAGAGACGTCGCCTGAGGTGGCGTACCGCACGAGCTCGGCGTGCGTAGCGCCCAACTCGCGCGCGGCGGTGAGCATCGCCACCGCCGGCCCATAGCCGCACATGCTGATGTCTTCGCGCCGCACGGTGTCGTACAGCCCGCGAGGGTCGAGCGCCAGGATGCGGTCAATGGCTTTGCGGTCTTTGACCCGTGTAACCGCGTCGCTTTCGTAGTGGTTAAAATCCGAGCTGGCCACGATCAGCGCGGGTTCTTTTTGCTTGGCGAGGACGCGGGCTGCGCTGCGGCCCAGCTCTTCGAGCGGCTCGAAGCGCAGCGGGCCGACGGCGATGGGGACGAAGCGGAACTCGCGGACCAGGCGCTGCAGCAGCGGCAATTGTACTTCGAGGGAGTGTTCGTCGCGGTGCGCGATCGAGTCTTCCTGGAGCAGCGGGGTCGCGTTTTTCAGCTCCTGTGCCAGTTCCGAATCGATGGTCACATCGCCCAGTGGAGTGCGCCAGGTGCCTTGGGAGTTGATGGCCAGGTCGGCCCCCTGCGGGTAATGCCGCGGCCCCAGGATCAGGATGCGCGCCGGGAGTTCCAGCCGGCTGAACACGGCCCCGGCCACTGCCCCGGAATAGACGTAGCCGGCGTGGGGCACTACGCAGCCCACCGCGCGCACTTTTTCTGCGACGGGCTCGACCAGGCGATCCACCATGCGGCTCAGGTCTCTTGCATCGCGCGGGTAAAAGCGCCCGGCCACAGCAGGCTGGCGGACCATCACGTGCCTCCTGGGCGCGACGTGGTTCGTACCAACTATAGTCGCCCGGTCAGGAGATAGCAAAGGCGCGCCGTGGCTGCCGAGCGCCGAGCTCGCCCCGCAACAGGCCGACCGGATCAGCACAGGCCGAGGTTGTGCCGGTCCACAGGACTCAACGCGGGCCGCCACGAAGCAGAGCGGCTTCCAGGAAAGTGTTCGGGGGCGTGCGGATTCGCGCCGCGGACTCGACGCGAGCTCAGGATGGATCGTCGAGGCTGATCTTCAGCGACTTCAGAAACTGAATGTCCTGCGGGGTGATCTCGACGTCGGACCTGGCGCTGGGCTCGGCTGGCTGGCCATCCATGCGGATGTGCATGGCCTCCAGGAACTGCCGGTCCTGCGGGGTCATCTCTAGCGGCTGGGTTTCGCGCTTGGCCAAGCCGATGGTGGCATCGAGCTTGAGCACAATGTCGTAGCCGGCCGCACGCACGCGGGCAATGGCCCCGGCGATGCGCTCTGATTCGGACACCGTGTCGTTGATGGCGTGGCCCAGTTCCTTGAGCAGACTCTTCAGCCGGTCATCCAGCTTCAAGTGGCCCTCCTCGAGACGTCCCTCAACTCATTCTAGGGTTTGTGTGGCACGGTTACAAGTCCCGGACCGCGCCGTGCCCGCTTTGTACTAGAATCGTTGCGTGTGGGCGCGGCTGGCGGGAGCGGTGCTGGCAGCGGCGGGCGGCTTGGGAAGCTCGCTGTGGAGAGTCGCCCGGCAACTCTTCCATGAAGTGACCGGCGCGTTGTTCGCTGTGTTTGCTGTGGTGGGCGGGGCGGCCATCTGGCGGGAATGGCGGCGGGGGTCGGCGGAGTGGTTGATCGCTCTGGCCGTCGTGTTCACGCTGGCGATGGCGGCCTTTGCCGTGGCATCGTTCCGCAGCGCCCGCCGGGTGCGATGAAGACTGGCCGTGGCGCATAAGCCTTCCAAGCCGGACACGCTGGCGGAGCGCAAAGAGCGCTTCCAGACGCTCTCCGGCATCCCGCTGAAAGCCCACTACTTGGCCGAGGACGTGCCCAACACGGACTACGACCAGCGTCTCGGCTACCCGGGCCAGTTCCCGTTCACCCGCGGCGTCTACCCGACGATGTATCGCGGCCGGCTGTGGACCATGCGGCAGTATGCCGGCTTCGGCACGGCGGCGGAGTCGAACCGCCGCTACCACTACCTGCTGCGCCAAGGCCAGACCGGCCTCTCGGTAGCCTTTGACCTGCCCACGCAGATCGGGCTCGATTCCGACCATCCGCTGGCTCAAGGCGAGGTCGGCAAGGTCGGCGTGGCCATTGATTCGCTCGAGGACATGGAGACGCTGCTCGGCGGCATCCCGCTCGACCGCGTGTCTACTTCCATGACCATCAACGCCACGGCAGCCATTCTGCTGGCGCTTTACGTGGCCGTGGCGAAAAAGCAGGGCGCCAGCCTCAAGCAGCTCTCGGGTACCGTCCAGAACGACATCCTGAAGGAATACATCGCTCGGGGGACGTACATCTACCCGGTGCGGTCCGCCATGCGCATTGTTACCGATATCTTCGCCTGGTGCCGGGCGGAGCTGCCCAACTGGAACACTATCTCCATTTCCGGCTATCACATCCGCGAAGCCGGCTCGACGGCTGTGCAGGAAGTGGCCTTCACACTGGGCGACGCCATCGCTTACGTGGAAGCAGCGATCCAGGCGGGCCTCCCGGTGGACGAGTTTGCTCCGCAGCTCTCGTTTTTCTTCAACGCGCACAACGACGTACTGGAGGAAATCGCCAAGTTCCGTGCGGCGCGACGGCTGTGGGCGGGTATCATGCGCGAGCGCTTCGGAGCGCGCGATCCGCGCTCGATGATGCTGCGCTTCCACGCGCAGACCGCCGGCTCCTCGCTCACCCTGCAACAGCCGGAGAACAACCTGGTGCGTGTGACCCTGCAGGCGCTGGCCGCAGTGCTGGGTGGCTGCCAGTCGCTGCACTGCAACGCGCTTGACGAAGCCCTTGCGCTGCCCACCGAGCAGGCCGCGCTGCTGGCTCTGCGCACCCAGCAGATCCTGGCCCACGAAAGCGGCGTGGCCAACACAAGCGATCCTGTGGGCGGCTCCTACGCCATCGAGAAGCTGACCGATGAGATCGAACTCCGGGCGCGCGAATACCTCGAAAAGATAGACGCCATGGGCGGAATGGTCCGCGCCATCGAGTCTGGCTACATCCAGGCGGAGATTCAGAAGTCAGCTTACGAATACCAGCGGGCCGTCGAGCGCGGTGGGCAGGTGGTGGTGGGTGTGAACCAGTTCCGCGCGGAAGAAGAAAAGCCCATTCCCATCCTGCGGATTGATCCGGAGATTGAACGCGCACAAGTGGGGCGCTTGCGCGCCCTGCGCGCCCGCCGCGACGGCGCAGAAGTGGAGGCCGCCCTGGCGGAGGTGGTGCGTCGCGCAGGGAGCAGTGAAAACCTCATGCCTGCCATCCTTGCGGCCGTGGAAGCCTATGCCACGGTCGGTGAGATCTCCGACGCGCTGCGGCGCGTCTTCGGCGAATACAAGGAATCCGTCGTCGTGTAGGGTCGCTGCAAGCGGGCTGCTAACCCTGCGCAGCCAGCTTCGCGCCCCAGTCCGAGCAGTGGGCCCTCCCGGGGCAAAGCTGCCTGGCCCATCCTGCCCATGCGGTATACGGTTGGGCGGGGCAAAAGGACTCACCCAGCGGGTGCGGCGGCGGTCGGCGTGCTAAAATCTGTCGTTGGATGAATCCCAACTTGCAATTGCTGATTGAGTTGCAGGCGCTCGACCTACGCCTGGGCGAGGTGCGCGAACGCTTGGCCGCGTTCCCCAAGCGGTTCGCGGATATCGAGGCCCGCGTGCAATCCGCCCGCGCGCAGCTGGAAAAGACCCGCGAAGGGCTGAAGCGCAGCCTGACGGAGCGCAAGAAATACGAGCTCGACGTCGAGCAATGGAAGGAGAAGGTTCGCAAATACAAGGACCAGAGCTACTCGGTCAAGACCAACGAGGCTTACAAGGCGCTCCAGCACGAAATCGAGATGGCCGAGGCCCAGATCGTCAAGGCCGAAGACGCTCTGCTCCAGCAGATGATCGCCGGCGAGCAGTACGAAAAGCAGGTGAAGGAGAATGAGGCGACGCTGAAGCAGATCGAGGCCGCCGCGGCGGCCGACCATAGCGCCGCCGAAGCCGAAAAAGCCGCGGCGGAAAAGGAGCGGGCCGCGCTTGAAGCCGACCGCGAGCGGCACCTAGCGGAGATTCCTCAGGACCTGCTCGACCTTTATGTCCGCATCGCGCGCAAGCACGGCGGCACGGCCCTGGCCGAAGTCCGCGACGAAACCTGCACGATGTGCCGCGTGCGCATTCGCCCACAGGTCTATCAACTGCTGCGCGCCGCGCACAGCGGAGAAATCTTCCACTGCGAATCCTGCACGCGCATCCTTTACTATCTCGAGCAGCCGGTGGCACAGCCCAGTGGCCAGTGAGTCATGTCGCCCGTGAAGAAGGCGCTGCCGGCGCGTGCTGCGCGGCTGTTTGAGGACCCGGCGCGCCCGGCCGATTCGCATGTGGTCCATGTGGACGGCGCTTCGCGGGGCAACCCCGGGCCGGCCGCCTACGGAGTCGTCATCTACCGGCCGGATGGCGCGGAAGTCTTCCGCCTGGGAAAGTATCTTGGGCGGGCCACCAACAACGTGGCCGAGTACTACGCGCTGCTCACCGCGCTCGACTTCGCCGTCGTCCACGGCATCACCAAGCTGCGCGTGCGCAGCGACTCCGAGCTGCTGGTCCGCCAGATGCAGGGCCACTATAAGGTGAAAAGCACTGCGCTCAGGCCCCTGCACGAGCACGCCAGGAAGCTGGCCCGGCGGTTCAGCTACATCGCCTTCGAACACATCCCGCGCGAGCTGAACGAAGCCGCCGACGAGTTGGCCAACGAGGCGCTCGACCACCCAGGCCGCAAGCCCGTCAGCCGTGGGGAGAAAGCTTCAGCGGCCAGTCGTCAGGTGCCGCTCGCGACGCGGACAGTCCGCGCGCGGTACTCCCGCGGAGCGCTATACCCCGCGGAGCCGCTCGGCTTGCCAGAAGGCACCGAAGTAGATCTGACCATCCACCGCACCCGTTAGGCGTCCGTGCGGGCGCGCCCTCAGCGTTCCTGCAGCGCAGAAAGGATCAGCGATTCCACCTGGGCCCAGACCTCAGGGTCGTGCTCCATCTTGGTGTGGGCGGTGCGGAAAAGCTTCTTGAACCAGGGGACGTGCGAGAGGTCGATCTTTTTCTCCGCGTAGCGGAAGCGGTAGTTGCCGAGGATGGTCGTTTTCTGCGGATCGGCAGCGCGGATAGCCGGTTCGCCGACGATGAGCCAGCCGTCGCGCTGGTAGAGGTTGGCGGCCCGGCGGACGTTCGCTGGGATGACGCGGTCGCCCCAGCCGACGCTGTCTACCTGCACGGTGAGCAGCACAGGGATGTCAGCCCGCTCGAGTTGCCGGGCAAACTTGACCACGGCGGCGCCGCCGAAGCTTTGCCCGTAGAGGATGATGCGCGCCGAGTGGCATTCGTCGGGGTCGAGCCGCCCGTCCTGGTTGCGATCCAATGCCAGGCGCACGAACCTGAGCGCGGTGCCGCGTTTCATGTTCTCGACAGTTTCCACATGCAGGCCGAGCCAGTTCGTAGCGCGGAGCTTCAGGGCGAGTTTGCGGACGGCACGGCGGTCATCGTCCCAGCGATCGCGCCCGCCCATGAAGCCGAGGACGAGTGTGTCGCCGGGCTGGAGCGGCGTCGGCGTGGTGAAGTCCGTGAGGCGCTGCGCGGATAGCGGCACCTTGGCCAGCGCTAGCGCCACCAGCAGCGCTACCAGCGCCCGCCGCCATCCCCGGATGGTTCGCCTTCCCATGGCTTACAGACATTGTAGCCCCGGGCGCGGGGACCCCACCCTCCGGATAACAGAAGGGTGGGGCACCCGACTCGACAACGTACTCACCGCCGCATGCCGAGCGCGTCTTCAGATCGCCCCGTGAAATGAGGGAAACCTGGAGCCATCGGGAGGTGGGCCCCTACACGTCTTCTCGGTTGGAGTCTTTGCGGCGGGCGAGATAGAAGACGCTCCCGAAGAGCAGGAGCGTCGGCGCGAGCAGGATCAAGATAGCGGTGTTCATGGCGCGCTGGCCGTCCGGCCCGAGGGCCTGCACGCTCTTGCGGCACATCGAGCAGCCCTGAGCCACAGCGTCCGGCGCGAGCGCCGCAGCAGCAACAACGACGATCCAGAGCAGAATCAGCTTTTTCATCGCACAGACAGCCCTGAGCCTTGCCCGTCGCATTCTATCTGTTTACGGCCGCATGTGCAGCAGCCGATAGCCGTCGGGAAAGAACAGCGCGGCCATCAAGCCGATGCACAGCAGCGCCGCCGGCACGATCCACAGCACCAGCGCGAAGCGCTCGAACTTCAGGTGCATGAAGTAGGCCATGATCAGGCCGGCCTTGATCACCGATAGTCCGATGAGCAGCAGGAGCATGGAGAGCGGATCAAGGTGTTTATAGGCCAGGTAAACCTCGATCCCAGTCAGCGCCACCAGCCAGAGCCAGACCAGGAGGAACATCTTCGTGGTGCCGGCGAATTCGTGCGTTTCCGAAGCATGCGCGCTCATCGTTGCTCCTCAGTATTTCACCGACATCAGGTAGACCATCGGGAAGATGAACATCCATACCAAGTCCACGAAGTGCCAGTACAGGCCGCTGACTTCCACGTCTTCGGCGCTGAACTTGCCGCGGCCGAAGCCGATGGCGATGATGCCCAGATAGACGACGCCAACGGCGACGTGCGTCATGTGCATGCCGGTCAGGCCGAAGAACGTGGCGCCGAACTGCGGCGATCCCCAGGGGTTCGACCAGGGGCGCACGCCTTCCGCGATCAAGTGCATCCACTCGGTCATGTGCAGAACGATGAAGGCGATGCCGCCCAGCATGGTGAAGATCAGGTTCCACACCACCGCGCGGCGGTTGCCGCGGTGCCCTGCAGCCACAGCCATCACCATCGTGAAGCTGCTGAACAGCAGCACCACGGTCATGATGGTCGAGAAGATAATCGCTGGGCTGAACGGGAACGGCTTCGGCCAGTCGGGGTTGGAGACGCGCGAGTACGTGTAGGCCAGGATCAGCGCGGAAAAGGTCAGCGTGTCCGACAGCAGGAACAGCCACATTCCGAGTTTCTTCGAGCCGATGGCAAACGGCGAACCGCCACCCGACCACGGCGATTCCAGAGCGACATCCTTGGCTTCACTCACATTTCACCGTCCGAAGTAGAGAAGTAAGAGCAGGAAAACCCACAGCCCGTCCATGAAGTGCCAGTAGGCGGCAGCCATTCCGGCGGCCAGACCGTCCGTGCGCAGCAGGTGGCTCCACCCGCGCGCCGCCACGTAGAGCAGCGCGCACAGCCCGCCAACGAGGTGCAGCCCGTGCGCGGCCGTGAAGACGTAGAAGAAGCTGCTGCTGGCATTGCTGGCCAGGTAGACACCTTGGGCGGCCAATTGTCGCCAGGCTACGAGCTGTCCGGCCAGGAAGCCGATGCCGAGCAGCAACCCCGCCAGCCACCAGCGCGCAAACCCCGCAGCTTCCCCTTGCCGGAAGCTGCGCCGCGCCGCTTCGAGCGTCACGCTGCTGGCCGCCAGCACGCCCGTGTTCAGCCACAGCACCGGGGGCAGTTGAGTCGCGCGCCAGTCGCCGCCCAGCCCCTTGCGCACGATGTAGGCGCTCACCAGCGCCAGGAAAAACATCAGGATGGTGCCCAGGCCGAGGACGAGGCCGGTGTAGTACGCGCGCCGGGGCGTGCCGGCGCGGCCGCCCCCGCCCCAACCATCACCGCGTCCGCCGGGGTCCCCGGCCGGGGGACGTCCGCCGCGGTCGTTGGCGGTCCGCAGTTCCTCGGCTAGGGTGGCCCCGGGCACGCGTCAGTCTCCCTGCGCCTGCACGGTGCTGGCTGGTAGGTGCTGCGGGACAAAGTCCTCGGTCTCCCCGGGCACGCTGTACTCGTACGGGCCGCGGTAGACCTGCGGGGTGCGCCCGCCGAAGTTATCGTGCGGCGGCGGCGAAGGAACCGTCCATTCGAGGGTGGTAGCCTGCCACGGGTTCAGCTCCGCCTGGGCCCCTTTCTTCATGCTCCAGAAAAGGTTGAACAGGAAGAGCAACTGCGCTGCGCCGGTCACCAGCGCGGCAATGGAGACGAACTTGTGCGCGGGATCCAGCAGCGAGCCGAAGCTCAGAGCCTGCAGGTCCGGGTAGCGCCGCGGTTGGCCGAACAGTCCCATGAAATGCATGGGCATGAAAACGACGTATACGCCCGCAAAGGTGAGCCAGAAGTGCAGCTTGCCGATGGTTTCGTTCATGTGCCGGGCGAACATCTTCGGAAACCAGTAATACGTAGCGGCAAAGATCCCGAAGATGGAGGCCACGCCCATGATCAGGTGGAAATGACCCACAACGAACGGCGTATCGTGCAGCGGTTGATCCACGGAAGTCTGGGCCAGGAACAGCCCCGACACCCCGCCGCTGACAAACAGCGAAACGAAGCCCAGCGCAAACAGCATGGCCGTAGTGAACCGAATGCGCCCGCCCCACAGGGTCCCCAGCCAGTTAAAGGTCTTGATGGCCGAGGGCACCCCGATAGACATGGTCAGCAGGGAAAAGGCGATGGCCGAATACGGGCTCATGCCGCTGGCGAACATGTGGTGGCCCCACACGCAGAATCCCAAGAAACCGATGGTGGCTATGGCGTACACCATGGCGCGATAGCCGAAGATGGGTTTGCGCGAAAACGTGGCCAGCACGTGCGAGGCGATGCCCATGCTCGGCAGAATGGCGATATAGACTTCCGGGTGGCCGAAGAACCAGAACAGGTGCTGCCAGAGCAGAGGTGAACCGCCTTCGTGCGGAAGCAGTTTTTCGGTGACCACCAGCCCGCCGGGGATGAAGAAGCTGGTGCCGGCCACGCGGTCCAGCAGCAGCAGGATGCCTGCGGCGAGGAGCACGCCGAAGGCCAGCAGCGCCACGATGGCGGTGATGAACCAGGCCCACACCGTCAGCGGCATGCGCATCAGGGAGAGCCCGCGGGCACGCAGGTCCACGGTCGTGGCGATGAAGTTCAACGCGCCCATCAGTGAGGCGCCGCAGAAAATCGCAATGCTGATGATCCACAGCGTCTGCCCCATGCCTAGGCCCGGCCCGGCGGACTCCCCGATAGCGCTCAGCGGCGCGTAGCCAGTCCAGCCGCTGATGGGGGCTCCGCCCTGCACAAAGAAGGCCGCCAGGAGCACCACGAACGCGGCGAACGTGAACCAGAACGAAAGCATGTTCAGCACCGGGAAGGCCATATCCGCCGCGCCAATTTGGATGGGCAGGATGTAGTTGCCGAAGCCGGACTGCGGCGCCGTGGTCAGCACGAAGAACACCATGATGGTGCCGTGCATGGTCATCAGGGCCAGGTACTGCTCGGGGAGCATCTGCCCGGTCAGCGGGAACTCCATGGTCGGCCAGGCCAGCCGCAGGCGCATCAACAGGGAAAGGGCTAAGCCGACGAACGCGGCCAGCAGAGCCAGAAAGTAGTATTGCAGGCCGATCACCTTGTGGTCCGTGCTGAAGATGTATTTGCGGACGAACCCGGTCGGCGCCGCGTGCGCCGCGTGGGCATCAGTGCTCATGCGTCTTCTCCTGGGGGTGCGGGGAGTTCATTCGGTTGCCGTCTGGCCGCGGAGCCACTGTTCGTAGTCCGCCTGAGACAGGACTTTCAGCACGGTGCGCATCTGGTGATGGCCCATGCCGCAAAGCTCCGTGCAGTACAGTTCGTAGTCCCCGGGTTTCTCCGCGGTGAAGCGCAGCGGGACGACCATGCCGGGCACGGCGTCCTGCTTCAGGCGCAGCTCGCGGACGAAGAAGCTGTGGATCACGTCCTTCGAGCGCAGAATGATCTGGACCTGGCGGTTGGCCGGGACGGCCATCAGCGAGCCCGGCCCGAGAACGATGTCGTCCTGTCCGGCTGGATCGGCCGGGTCTAGTTGCCAGGGGTCGGAGCGCCGGCCGGCTGCTCGCTCCCGCTTCACTTGCTCAAGCGGTTTGTACCGGCCAAACTTCCCGTCCGGCCCGGGATAGCGGAACGACCACTTGAACTGCTCGCCGATCACCTCGACCTCGACCGGATCCGGTCCCGGCGGGTCCAGGTGGATCTTCGCCCAGGTGAACTGGGCATACACGCCCAGGCCGATGAACAGAATGATGGTGGCCAGCGTCCAGGTGATTTCCATCCAGCCCACGCCGTGCGAGTAGTGCGCGCGCTGGCCCCGGTCCCGGTAACGCACCACCACCCAGGCCAGCGCCAACTGCGACAGCACGAACACCAAGCCGGTGATGACCAGCGTGCGGTAGAACTGCCGGTCAATCTCGCGGCCGATTTCGTTGATGGGGTCCGGGAACCACCAGAGTTTTATGGCAAAGTAGTAGACGGTCAGGATAGTAAGGAGTACGACGAAGAGGGCAAAGATTACGGCCGTGGCCGTCGAACCTGCACAGGACGTTTTTCTCTGCATCGCCTCCGCTCCGGAGCTTGTGGGCCCTTCCAGCCGAACTCATCGGCTGGATAGAAAATCTGGACGGACTGCCTGACCCGAGCCGCTCCATGATATACACCCAGGCCGCTGCGTCAAGGACCTTCACGCCTGCTGCGGAGGGAGAAGCAAGGAAAAAAATACCAACCGGTTTTTATTCCGCGCTTTCCGTGGGCCGGCTTGCCCCAACCCATCAGGCGGGCTACAATCTGTGTGTTTGTCCCTCCTCCCCTGTGCGGAAGTGGCGGAACTGGCAGACGCACCATCTTGAGGGGGTGGCGCCGCAAGGCGTGTGGGTTCGAATCCCACCTTCCGCACCATGCTTCCCCGCTTCAGCGGAAAAAAACCGGCTTCTGTCTATTGTTTGGGCGGCGGGGTCTGGGGCTGCTGTTGCTGGGGTGCAGGCTGCTGGCCCGGAGGCGGCGAGGGTTGCTGTGCTGGCGGCGCGCTGGGTGCGGGGGCCATGGGCTGGGTTTGTTCCAGCAGAGACCTGCTTCCGGTTTGGGTTTGAGGCCCGCGCAGGAACATGGCCAGAGAAGTCAGCATGAACATCACGGCGCACCACGTGGTGGCCTTGGAGAGCGCCGTGGCCGCGCCGCGCGGACCGAAGGCTGTCTGGCTGCCCGCGCCCCCGAACGCCCCGGCCAGGTCGGCGGCCTTGCCGCTCTGCAGCAGCACCACCAGGATCAGGACGAAGCACAGCAGGATGTGCAGGCTCTTCAGCACGGCGGGGAACTGCCACCCCAGCCCCACGAGTGCCAGCCCGATGGCGAAGGCGATGATCCATTTCAGCAGCGACGGCATGGGCAGCTTTCCTTCCTAGAAATTCACGATAGACGCGAACGATTGCGGGTCCAGGCTGGCTCCGCCCACCAGCGCCCCGTCGATCTCCGTCTGCGCCATCAGGCCCTTGATGTTGTCGGGCTTGACGCTTCCGCCGTAGAGGATGCGCAACGCATTCGAGCGTTCTCGGGTGAACTGAGTGGCGGCGAGCTGGCGCAGAAAGCGGTGAGCTTCCGCGGCCAGTTCCGGGGTCGCCGTGCGACCTGTCCCGATGGCCCAGACCGGCTCGTACGCAACGATGATACGGGAGATCTGCTCGCTGGTCAACGAACCCAGCCCCTCCCGGAATTGCCGCTCCAGCACCTGCTCGGTCTGGCCGGCTTCGCGCTGGGCCAGCAGCTCGCCCACGCACACGATCGGCGTAAGCCCGGCCTCGAGCGCCGCGACGACCTTCTTCTTCACCGTTCCGTCTGTCTCCGCGAAGTACTGCCGGCGTTCGGAATGCCCGATGATCACGTAGCGGCAGCCGGTCTCCGACAGCATGCGCACGGAGACTTCGCCGGTGAAAGCGCCTTCTTTTTCCCAGTGCACGTTCTGCGCGGCAATGGCGATGGCTGAGCCGCGTGCGGCCTCGACCGCGGCGCCCAGCGCTGTAAACGGCGCGCCGATGACGATGTCCGCGTGCGTCGAGTTAGCGACCAGCGGCTTAAACGCTTCGAAGAACGCGCGCGTCTCCGCCTGCGTCTTGTACATCTTCCAGTTGCCGGCAATCACGGGTCGTCGCATATGACTCGCAGATCCTCTCAGGTCGGTCCGCCTGCGGCGGACGGGACCTAAGCGACAAGGGGCTCCTGCCTCCTTGCTACCTGTCCGACAAAGCTTCCACGCCGGGCAGTTTGCGCCCCGCAAGGAACTCCAGCGAGGCGCCGCCGCCGGTTGAGATGTGCGAAATGCGCTCGGCCAGGCCGGCCTGCTGGACGGCTGCCACGGAATCGCCTCCGCCGATGATGGAAGTGGCGCCTGCGGCGGTGGCTTCGGCCACGGCGCGAGCCACCGCCAGCGTGCCCCGCGCAAATGGCGCCATCTCGAAAACGCCCATGGGGCCGTTCCACACAATGGTCTTGGCGCCGAGAATCTTGTTGCGGTACGTGGCCGCTGTTTTGGGGCCGATGTCCAGCCCCATCCAGCCGTCCGGGGTGGCGGACACTGGTGTGGTCTGCGTCTCCGTGTCCGCTTTGAGCTCCCGGCCGAGCACGTGGTCCACGGGCAGCAGCAACGGGAAGCCACGCTGGCGCGCCTGCTCGCGCAACCGCCGGGCCAGCTCGAGCTTATCGTCTTCCACCAGCGATTTGCCCACCGGCTCGTCCAGCGCCTTCAGAAACGTGTAGGCCATGGCCCCGCCAATGAGCATGGCGTCAGCCATTTTCAGCAGGTTCTCGATGACGGCAATCTTGTCGGAGACCTTGGCGCCGCCCAGGATGGCTACGAACGGCCGTTCGGGGCTGGTCAGGGCGCGGCCCAGGTACGTCAGCTCCTTTTCCATCAGCAACCCTGCTGCGGCCCGCTCCACGTGCTGGGTAATCCCCACGACGGAGGCGTGCGCGCGATGCGCTGAGCCGAATGCGTCACAGACGAACAGGCGGTCGGATAGCGCGGCAAGTTTGGCGGCGAAAGCATCGTCGTTGGCTTCTTCTTCGGTGTGGAAGCGGACGTTTTCTACGAGCAGCACGTCGCCATTGCCGAGCGCCCGGCTCTTGGCCTCGGCGTCTGGTCCGACGCAGTCTTCGGCGAAGGCCACGGGCCCGCCCAGCAGCTCCGCCAGACGCGCGGCCACGGGCTTCAAGCTGTACTTGGCTTCGGGTTTGCCCTTGGGCCGGCCCAGATGCGAAGCCAGCACGACGCGCGCGCCTTTCCGAATGGCGAGTTGGATGGTCGGCAGGGTTTCGCGGATGCGCGTGTCGTCGCTGACGCGCCCTTCAGAGATGGGCACGTTGAAGTCTACGCGGAGGAACACGCGCCGGCCGGAAAGCTCGAGGTCGCGGATAGAAAGTTTGGTCATGGCGCTCGCTCAGGTGTCAAGCTTCTAGCGGTCATTCTGAGCGGAGTTACGGCGCATCGGGACACAGCGAAGAATCTCAGCGTCGAAATTGTAGGGCCCGTCGCGCTGCCTTGCAGACGCAGTCCCCGGAATGCCCCCCGTCAGAGCCTGGCTGCCATCAGCTTGATCAGGTCGCAGCAGCGGCAGGAGTAAGCCCACTCATTGTCGTACCACGCCAAGACCTTCACGCAATTTGAGCCGACCACGCGCGTGTAGGCGGCGTCGAGGATGGCTGAGCTGGCGTTGCCACGGAAGTCCGCGGAGACCAGCTCTTCCTCGGTGTACTCGAGAATGCCGCGCATGGGGCCTTCGGCGGCGCGTTTCATCGCCGCGTTGACGCTTTCGACGGTTGCTGGCCGCTCGACGGTGACGGTCAGGTCCACGACGCTGACGTTCGGCGTGGGCACGCGCATGGCGTAGCCGTCGAGCCTGCCCTTTAGCTCCGGGATCACCAGGTGCAGCGCCTTGGCCGCGCCCGTGGTGGTCGGAATCATGGAAATGGCCGCGGAGCGCGCCCTGCGCAGGTCCTTGTGCGGCAGGTCGAGCAGGCGCTGGTCGTTTGTGTAAGAGTGGATGGTGGTCATCGTGCCGTGCACGATGCCGAAGGTGTCGTGCAGCACCTTGGCCACGGGCGCCAGGCAGTTCGTGGTGCAGGAGGCGTTGGAGACCACGTGGTGCCGCGCTGGGTCGTAAGTCCGGTCGTTGACGCCCATCACGACGGTGTGATCCGGGTCGGTGGCCGGCGCCGAGATGATCACTTTTTTCACCGGTCCGCGCAGGTGCTTTTTGGCGTCGGAACCTTTGGTGAACAGTCCCGTGGATTCCACCACGATCTCCGCGCCCACCGAGGCCCAGTCCAGCTCCGCCGGATCCTTCACCTTGAACACGCGGAAGCTCCTGCCGTCCACGGCGATGGAGTCTTCCGTGCAGGTGACTTTGTTCGGCAGATTGCCGAGGATCGAATCGTACTTCAGCAGGTGCGCCAGGGTTTTCGCGTCGGTGACGTCGTTGACGGCCACGAACTGGATGGCCGGGTCGCCCAGCGCGGCGCGGTAGATGTTGCGCCCGATGCGCCCGAACCCGTTGATTCCTACCTTGATCGGCATGCGCCCTCCCGGAAGTGTTCTTTCAGGGTTTGCCTTGCAAGATGCCGCGGCTGGAGCGGCCACAGGACAAAACAACCCATGCTAGGGCGCGCCCCAGAAAAAGTCAAACGGCAACGGGGGATACGCCTAAACGGAGCGCAGCAGGTGTCCTTGCCCAGACAATGGGGAAGCCGAGGCTGCACCGGCGCGCCAACGCAGTGCTAGTCGCGATCCCTACGGATACTGCTTGACGCTGACCACTTTTTCGCCAGCGAAGCGGACGAAAATGGTCTGGCCGGGCGGCTGGCCGTAAATCCACTCCTCGATCTCGAGCCCATCATCATCCCGCTCGCGCAGTTTGCGCTCCGGCTTGCCCAGCGCGGCGACGACCATTTCGCGGTCCATGCCCACGATGGCGCGCCTTTCTTTAATGGCCTGCTGAAATTCCGGCGCCAGCGTCTCCACCCAGTGCACGGCCGCCGAGCGCGACTTGGAAAAATCCAGGAACGCGCCGAGGTGCTGCTTCAACTCGTCGGACGAGATATCCGGCAGCGGCTGGCCAAAGTCCAGGATCAACGTCGCGCCCACAGCCCTGTAGGCCGGCGGGCCGCCCACCGGGGTGGCGGTGACGGTCGGCAGGCCGCCGACGCTCACCTGGATGCGGTCGCGCAAGCGCGCCCGCCGCTTCCCGCCGCCGTTGATGTCCACGACGATTTCCTTCTGGCGGAACTCGATGCGCGTAATCTGGACGACGTCGCCGGGGTTGCCGGCGGCGCCGTTGCTCATGGCCGCCTGCCGCACCAGCTTGTCGTCCACGGGCTGGCCGACTTTGTAGCGGAAGCCTTTCTTGCCGCTGGGCAGGACGCGCACCGCGCGAGCAAATTCACCGGAGACGTAACGGATGATTTCGAGGCGGGACTCGGGCCGCAGCCGGTCAGCCTTGGCCGGCTTGGGTTCAGCCTGTTGCGGCTGCGGCGAACCTGCCACCACCGCCCCGCCCGCCAGCAACAGCGCCCCCAGAGCGGAATAGGCCTGCCGAAGCATGGCCACCTCGAAGCTATTGTAAGGCTTGTTGCATTGCGGTGGAAGGTGCGACCCACCGGCTGCGCCAGAGCCAGACGGCCGCAACGGCGCAAACCACGGTCAGCACAACACTCCCTTCCGGGCCGTACGTGCCGCCGGTCAGCCACTCAGGACCGGAAACCCGGGCCCCCAGCAAGCCGCCCAGCCGGTAGCCGCTAACCGGCAGGCCGAGCACCGGGCCCATCAAGAAATTCCACGCCCAGTGCAAGCCGATCGGCAGCCACAGCGCGCGGGTCTTCAGGTACGCTGCCGCCAGCAGCACTCCGGCCAGCACCGTGTTCGCAGTGGAAAGCGGCGTGGCCGACGGATTCCCAAGGTGCGCGAAACCGAACAACAACGAAGGAATGGCCACTGCAATCGGCACTCCCAACGAGTCCACCAGCCGCTGGAACGGGTAGCCTCGAAAAATGAGCTCCTCCGCGGCGGCAGCGAACACAAGAAAGATTCCCAGCTCAAGAGTGTGGATCGCAGCCCCGGCTAGGTTTTCGTTCCAGCCCTGGTAGGCTAGCCAGCCTCCGGACGCGAGCACGACAACCACGGCGCCGACCAGAGCCGCGCCCAGCCCGACCCCGAGCAGCAGCTCCCGTCCCCACCCGCGATAAAACCAGAAGCCCAGAGCCCGGAAGCTGCGTCGGTCGAGCGCGGCGAGCAGCAGCCAGCTCACCAGCAGCAACACGACATCCATCAACACGTAGAACGGCAGCATGGGCACCGGCGCCGTGCCCTGCGAAGCCCTGATTTCCGCCAGAGTGCCCGGTCGGATGGATTCCAGCAGGAAGCTCAGGCCGATGCCCGGCACGATTGCCAGGACTACGAACACCGGCACGAACAGCACGGCGCGCCAGATCGGCCGCACCAAGCCGTCCGGGCCAACGAAGAAGCCGCTGCGCGAGGCTGTTGTCGGTTCTACAGGACCCATCGCGTGGACCTTTTCACCCGTTGCCGGTTCTGGTTTGCACCTGCAGTCCCCGGCGGTCAATCCGGAACGGCAAGACTTTGCCACCAGCCATGCGGAGCGCCGCTTCGACGCGTGGCCTTGCCTCCTGCTCGATCAGCAGCGCAACGCAGCCGCCGCCGCCCGCGCCACACGCCTTTCCGGCCAGCGCGCCGTTTCGGCGGGCGTCGGCAATAATGCGGTCAATGGTCGGCGTAGAGATGGTCGGCAGGTTGCCCCGGCGGAAGGACCATTCTTCTCGCATCAGCCGCCCGACTTCGCTCCAGCGGCCGTGCTCGAGCGCGGGAAGCATGGCCCGCGCCACGGCGGTGATTTCTTCCAGGTTGCGCCACACGCGCCGGTCTCCGTCGAGATGAGCCTTGAACACTTCCCAGTTGTTGGTGCCGGATTGGCGGGGCCTGCCCGTGTAGCACAGCACCAGGCGGCGTTCGAGTTCGTCCAGGTCGGCGTACACGGCGGCGCGGCGTTCCCGGCCGGTCTCCAGGTGGATAGCGTTCACGCCGCCGAACGCCGACGGATAGTGGTCCTGCGTGCCCGTCGGGACGCGGATGACTTTGCATTCCGCATCGCGGCTGATGTGGATCCAGTCCGCGCGGCTGAGCCCTGCTCCGGTCAGCCGGTCGAGCGCAGCGCAGATAGCCACGGCCATCGCGCTCGATCCGCCGATGCCCGCGCCGGCCGGGGCCTCGGAGTCCGTCGTCAGCGTCAGTCCCGTGCGCGGTGCGAAGCAGCGCACCAAGTGGGCCAGCAGCGGCAGGCGGTACCGCCGCGCACGCTCGAGCGCCGCGAGCGATGCAAACGATTCGCGGCGCCCCGTATCGCGCGAAACCAGAGTGATTCCTCCTGCTTCCCTGCTGCCGCGCCTACCGTAGTTTCCCGGTCGAGTCTCCAGCGCGCAAGAAGCGTAGCGCGAGATGGCTACGTTCAGGGTGAGCGCGCCTTCGTGAAACAGATAGAGCGGCCAGATGTCCAGTGTGCCGCCGGCCAGGTCTATGCGTGTCGGTGCGCGCGCCTGGATGCGCAAAGCCGCCGATTCTCCTTCTGCCCTGCCTGCGGGATGAGTATGCTTGGTGCGCGCGCCGCGGGCAGGCCTCCTTTGCGTGTCGCGCAGCCCGGGGCATCATAGCAAATGGCCGCACACGAGCAAGCCGCTGCGGGCACCTTGCGTTACTTCCTTCTCGGATTTGCGGGCACAGAGCTGCCCAAGGGGATGGCCCACCTGCAACCTGAGCTTCGCCCCGATGCTCGACCTGCGCGTCCACCCGGACAACCCCTTCACGCGGCAGGGCAGCTTTGGCAGCGACTCGCACGTGGTCCGTCGCCCTGGTGCTGCTTGCCATCGCGGCCTGGCCGCTGCGGGAGGGCTCTCGTGCGCCAAGCACTTTCCCGGCCACGGCGACGCACCGGCGGACCGGCACGAGGCATGACAAAGAGGGAATGGCGCAGCGCGGCAGCCGCGCCAGCGGCCAATCCAAGTCGAGACTAAGTGGAGATGGCCTTGGGCCTGGCGGTGGTGTGTTTCTCTGCGTCCGCTTTTTCCTGGGCCGGTTGCGGCTCGAAGCAGCGGCGGCAGCGGGCCTCGTACATGCCGCCGGCCCCGACGACAATCAGCTCGTCGGAGGCCACCAGCCGCTGCGTGTGCACGGCGGGATTGCCGCAGCGGACGCAGATAGCCAGCAGCTTGGTGATTTCCTCGGCTACGGCCAGCAGGCGCGGCATGGGCTCGAACGGCCGGCCCAGGAAATCGGTGTCCAGCCCGGCCACGATCACGCGCTTGCCCATGTCGGCGAGCTTGGTGCACACGCTGACGAGCTCTTCGCCCAGGAATTGTGCTTCGTCAATGCCCACGACTTCCGTGCGCGGCTCGACCTTTTCGAGCACCTCGCGGGCCTCGCGCACCAGGTCCGAACGGATGCCCAGGCCCGAGTGCGAGACGATTTCGTTGGCGGCGTAGCGCTGGTCAATCACCGGTTTGAAGATCTGCACGCGCTGCCGCGCGATCTCAGCGCGGCGCAGCCGGCGGATCAGCTCCTCGCTCTTGCCGGAGAACATCGGGCCGACAATCACCTCAATCCAGCCCATGTTGCCTTTCACGATGTCCACGCGTCCGCCGCCTCCTGGCCACAGATTAGCACAGCGCATCGTGGAAATTCCTTTGGGGCGCGCTTGACTGCGTGCGGCCCGGCGCGTACACTCGCGGCGCGAGTCTCGCCTGGGCGCAAGGTTTCTGAAGGACAATCTTTGAGAATCTAGCCCTTCAGCGGGCACTCCTTGAAAGGGGGATGAAATGCGCACAAGAGTGGCGTTGCTGCTGGTTTTCTGTCTTGGGCTGGGCTTGGCGACAGCCGTAGCCCAGAGATCCAAAGACATAACCGAAACATCTCCGGAGACGCATCGCGTGGTTCTGGATAACCCCCATGTCCGGGTGGTGGAAATCCGAGCGGGCTCGGGCCAGAAGGTCCCCATGCATTCGCATCCCGCTCACGTCCTGGCCTTCGTCAGTGGGACAAGGATCAAGTTCACCGCTCCCGACGGAAAAACCAGCATCGTGGATGCGCGCCCGGGCGAGGCGATGTGGTCGGACGCCACGGACCATGCCGCCGAAGTCCTTGCTGGCACGGTGCACATCATCATGGTCGAAGTGAAGGGTGCCAAGCCCATGCGCTAGCCCCGTCGCTGCGGGTTGCTCAGCGGGGTGCGTACAAGGGATTGAAGAACGGGGCGAAGCCGTTGATGACGGCAACGCGGAAGGCGTCCTGGCGGGTGATGAGGTTATTCGTCAGGATGCCCCAGGCGCCCTGGGCGTCGCGGACGCCCTGCTGGCCAGCAAAGGCGTCAATGGCTTCGGCCAATTCAACGCCTTCGTCCACGACGCGCACGGCAAGCGCTTCGGGCAGCAGGATCGCGCCGGATTGGCCGTAGGCGCCGCGGCCAGTCGAATCGAGCACGTAGGCCCAGTTCTCTAGGAACACCAGCCGCCGCCCGGAATCGTTCACCACATCCAGGCCGCCTTCGAGGCCGACGAAGTAGCGCCAGGGCTCGCCACGCTCGCGGGCCAGTTGAGCCACAGCTTCCGCGCGCCGCCGGGCACCGGCCATCAGCTCCGCCCGGGCGAGCGGGGTGTGCCCGACGCCGCTTTCCGCTTCGATGCCGACCACGTCAAACAGCGCGTTTGGGTCGAGCGAAGGTCCCACCACGGTCAGCGCTTCCCAGACGGCGTTCAGCTTTGGCCGCCGCGTGCTGCCCACCGCAACCAGGATCTTTTCCATCGGGATCGTCGCTGAAGATCGTGGATGCAGAAAAACCCCGCGGGCTTCTCTGCCCTCCACTTACTCTCTCCACAGTGCGGCTTGGCGTTCGCGGCCGTAGCGCGCGAGCAGAAACTTTTTCAGCTCCTCCACGGAGCGGAACACTTGGTCGGTGCAGGCCAGCATCCAGCCGCTGATGCGCTCGACCGGCAAGTCGCTGACCAAGTACACGGGTATTCCCTTGCGATACGCGATGGTTAACTCGGCGGAGGTGCCTCCGCTGAAGGCCGCTGCGGCGGCTTCGTCCCAGTGGCAGATGACGTAGTCGGCGCGGTTTTCAATCTGGTCGAGGTCGAACTGGATGATTTTGCGCACGACGCGCCGGAAGCGCTCGAGGTCGGTAGCCTTCCACTGGCGGAAGTGCCGCATCTCCTCGTCGGTCAGATTCTTCTTCTCGTCTTCGGCAGGGTCGTAGACGCGATGGCCGAGCTCTTCCCGTAGGAACGGTGTCAGCTTGCGGCGCCACATTTTTCCGGCGTCAGGAGTGAACTCAATCGGGCCGCAGAGGTAGGCGAGCATGGGAATGGGACACGCCAGCCGGCGCGGCGAGCGACTCTAGCACGCCACCCGCAGAGCAGGCAAACACACGCGCTGGCCAGCGAAGGGAACGGGGAAGTGGAGCGACCGAGGGGACTCGAACCCCCGCCTACAGCTTGGCAAGCTGTCGTTCTACCCCTAAACTACGGTCGCTCAGGGCCTACCCCAGCCTTTATAGCACCGCCTGGGCCACCCGACAAGGGGCGCCCGAGTGGTATCGCACGCTACTAACACACCCGCCCCGGCGGGCGTGGCGAGCCACCGGCCGACCAGCGCCGCTCCAACTCTCTTGCGTGGTGGAGCTCCCCCCATGGATAGGCGCGTACCGTGCGCCGCTCCCCTTCCCCCTCGGCGAGAAGAGTTGGAACCGCACTAGTGGATCTGGCGGACGCGCGCGGCTTTGACCACGGGCGACCGCTTCTGCCGTTCGGCAAACCGGTGGGCCTTCTCGCGGTCAATATAAACCCGGGCAAACTTCTCGCCATCCTGGTAGTAGACGGTCACCAGCCAATGACGGTGCTTGCGCCGCTTGTCCTTACCGAACTTGCTGATTCGTCGCTTTCGTATGACCGTTCTCGCTTGTGTCTTCATGTGGGTTCGGGGGGACGATTCGAGTTCTATCCTTGCATCCCTGCCATTTGGAGCTACTCACATAGCACCGATAGCCTGCAGCAGTCAATCGGCTTCCGGCGTATAAGGGGTTGCCGGCCAGGTTACCCTGACCAGCCGCTCATTCGCTAGGCTAAACTTTTCCGCTGCAGCCCCGTCTAATGAGGGGAAAGTCAGATTCAAGCTGGGCTGGGGGGTGTTCCCAATGGAACTTTGTCCCCTGCTCAAGCGTATGAATGTTGTGAGAACGGTTGCCGGAAAGAGAGGAGCCATGGTGCTCCGGATAAAGCAAGACCTGGTGATCGAGGACCTGCGCAGGTACCCGACCGAGGAAGTAAAACAACTTCGGGAGCTGCTCGAGTCGGGCGCCGCGGCCTGCCCTGACCCACACCGAAAGGATTTCTACGAAGTGGCGAACGGCTCGCGGGTGTTCTACATCCACGTTTCTCCGGCGACCGGCCGCGTGTTCCTGCTGGCCACCTGGGCCAAAGACGACACGGACGGGCAGGTCAACCCCTCCAGCGTGGTGTAACCTCCCCGCGCGTTGTGCAACCCTGGGTGACGGTGTGCCCGCTCGGTCCTTCTAGCGGCGGGGCGTAGCCGGGCAGGAAGCCACTCCCCCAACGCGGCAGTCATTCTGAGGGCCGGCTGGTCGGCCCGAAGAATCTCCATCCTGAGAACTGCTTGGAGCTGCGGACTTGGAAGCCGTGGGGCACGCGCCCCCTGCCGGCAGGTCAGCGCACCAAGTCGGCGGCTTTCAGGTTTAGGTCGTCGAGCAGGCTCTTGCCGGCCTTGAACACGATTGGGCCGGCACTGGTGCCAACGTAGACGGATTCTTTCTCGGCCGCCGACACGGCGAGGCGAATCACTTTGCCTTCCTTGTTGGTCAGCGCCAGTTCGACGGCGGGCTTGCGGAGACGGCTGGCGGCGCCTGCCGGGGGCACATCGAAAACTTCGTCGGCGCGGGCGAACTCGACGGCGTTGAAGATGCGGCTGGGCATGGCTTCCTTGTCCTTGTGGTCCGGCGGCTCACGGACGATCCACTTCCCGTCGGGGTTTTTCTCGCAGACAAATCTTAGCTGCTGGGTGCGCAGCTCGATCCTGGTCATCTGCTCGGAGTCAAGACGCAGGATACGTTTGTCGCGCAGCTTGGCCAGGGAGACGTCGAGCTGTTTGACCAAGTCGGGCGCGACTAGGAAGACCATGCTGCGCGAATGGTCGCGTGCGTAGTAGGCCTCTCCCTTCTTTCCTCCGATGGCCAGAGTGCGCTCGTCGCCCTTGTCGGTGCGCACCGTCAAGGAGACCGCGGCGCGCTCGAGACCGTACTGCGCGGGCTTTTCCGCGGCCTCTGCGACGACTTCCTTGAGCCGCGCTGAGGAGACCTGGCTGAGCAGGGAGCTGACTTCGCTGCTGTCGGCGAGCAATGGGCGGGGTTCAAGGATGTGCCACTCGTCGCCTTGTTTCTCCAGACGGAAGCGGCCTGCGCGGTTGTTCAATCGGATGGCGGTCACGTCCCACTGGGAGAAGTTCAGCACGGCGCGGTCGCGCAGTTCGGCGAGCGGCTTGTCGGCACTGGCCAGCAGCGAGTTGGGCAGCAGTACGATGTCCTTAGAGTCCCCGCGTTGCGCGTACACGTAGCTCCCGGAGAAGTCCTTGCTCCCCAGGCGCAAGCTGTGCTTCGCGCCGGACTTCAGGGTGACTTCCAGAGTGACGGCGGGTTGATTGAGCCCGTAGCTCGTGAGCTTGTCGGGGGAACCGGGCAGCGTGCGGCTGACCCGTGCCTCGGCGATGCCCGAGGCAATCGAAGACGCCGCGCCTTGGTCGGCGCGGGTGGAGACCGGCTGGGTGATGACCCACTCGTCGTTCTTCCTCTCGAAGAGGATCCGGGCGTCACCGCGAGTCAGGGAAACGGACGCCACATCTTCGGCGGCAAACGAAAACGCCGGCTTGGTTTCATCTTTGGGAGCGTCGCGCGGGGTGCCCTTGGGAAGCTCATAGAAGTACACGTAGGCACCCAGAGCCAGCGCCACTAACAGGAGAATCCACGTGCCTTTTTTCACGGCCTTACCTGTGTTTCCACCAGATGTAGCCGCCGGTCAGGATTACCGCTCCGGGGAGGAGCACGAGCGCGAACCAGAACAGCAGGGTCTGCTGAGCCTGGGTCAGCGTAACACGGCGGTTGGTCGGACTTTTCGGCCGCACGGAGATCAAGTCTTCGTCCTCGGCCAGCCAGTTGATGGTGTTGAAGAACAGGTCGGCGTTGGCTACCTGGCGAATGTCCGCATTGGTGGCGAAGTCGGAATCGCCGATAACCACCAGGCGGGCCTGCTTCTCCTGGACCTTCTTGGAAGCCACCACGCCGATGGAGACAGGGCCTTTGGTGTCCTTGGCCGGGTCCAAAGCGACGCGCCCGCCGCCCTTGGGAAGCTCGGTTTCCGCCCAGCTCTGCTCGGAGGTTTTCAGAAGCTCGACGGTGTCCACCTCAGGCTTGGGCGTACTGGCCGCGCGGACGCTGCGCGCTTGGCGGAAGAGTGTCTGGGCGCGCATGCGCTCGGTGATGCGGTGGCTCCCATAATCGCCAATGAGAGGGACCACCGGGCCCGTGCCGGTCAACTGGGAAAACAGGTTCTGTTCGATGAGGATGTCGTTGCCCAGCTGAATGTTCCAAGCCGCAAGCAGGCTGTCCAGGTTGGGTGTGGTGAACGGATCAAGCAGGAACAAGACCTTCCCGCCGGCATCAAGAAAACTGGTCAGGAGGGAAACTTCTTGCGGGAAAAGCCCGGCGGTCGGCCCGGCCACAACTACAACGGTGCAATCACCAGGGACGGTCTTCTCCGTGACCAGGTTGATGGTCTTGACTTGGTAGTTTTCGCCGCGGAGGCCGCGCGCGACCAGCGCGTAGCCGTCGCCCTCCATGGAATTCAACGACTTTTCGCCATGGCCTTCCACAAAGCAGACCGTCTTCACCGCGTCCCGGCTGACTTTCAGGATCGTGTTGGTGATGGCCTGCTCGGTGAATTCTTCGAGCCGCTCGGTGCGGTTGCCCGTGGTGAGCACCACTTCGCCCAGTCGCGCAATGGCGTGCTGCTTGGCCAAGTCAGGGTGTTCCTCTGGATCAATGCGCTCGTAGGCCACGCGCCGGCTCAGGCTGCGGTACTCGGGGATGAGCCCAGCCAGTTGCGCGTTGGCTTCCTTGGCGAACTCCAGGATGCGCACGTCCTTCTGGAGGCTGGAGACAATCTGCCGGGTCTGGTCGGAGAGCGTGTAAAGCTTCTCCGTGGTCAGGTCGAAGCGCTTGTGGTAGCGGTAGCCCAGCAGGTTGAGAATGGCGAGGATGGCCGCCACCGAAGAGACCAGCACAAGCGTGTTGGCGCCGAGCTTGGTGCCGCGCCGGGAGAAAAAGGCGCGCACGGCGCGGAAGTTCATGGCCAGAGAAGCAGCTAGCAGCGCTCCCCCGCCGATCAGCATGGTCTTGCTCGGCCAGCGCAGCGTCGCTTCCATCTGGTAACGGATGAACCCGGCCAGCAGCACGGCTCCGCCGAGCCAGCCCAGCGTCTTGAACAGTTCGTGCTTGTTAATCTTCATGGGATACGTGGTTGTCAGATTGCTCCACCCCGGCTTCACCAGCCGGGTCGCTCGCTGTTCCTCACCAACCTCTCGCCGCTGTTTTTCATGCGCCGCGCCAGCGCATGGCGTCCAGTGAGCGCAGCGTCAGGAAAACACCCAGGACCACCAGGCTGCCGTAGAACACCAGACTGGTGGTGTCCACGACGCCGCGGGTAAATTCGTCGTAATGCCGGAGGATGGAAAGGTACTGCAAAACCTCCCCCGTGCGCGTTCCCGAGCCGCGCCCGCCGATATCAATCACCCAAAGCAGCAGGAAGGTGCCGAAGGTGGCCACTGCGGCGATGATCTGGCTTTCCGTGAGCGAGGAGATGAACGAGCCGAGCGCAATCAGCACCGCGCCGAGCAGCAGCACTCCGCCGTAGCCCACCAGCACCAACCGCCAGGGCGGCAACGGCTCGCTCTTCAGGAAGAGCACAAGCTGATAGGTGAGCGTGGGCAGCAGCATAATGGCAAACAGGCTCAAGGAGGCCAGGAACTTGCCCAGCACCACGTGCACGTCGCGCAGCGGCGAAGTCAGCAGCAATTCCATCGTGCCGCGCTTTTTCTCCTCGGCGTAGAGGCCCATCGTCAGCATGGGCACGACGAACAGAGCCACCGTGCCCAGCAGGCCAAAGAAATTGCGGTTCACCAGGCCGGGTACGTCCATATCCGGCGCCGAGCCAAAGCGCGCCATTTGCATGGTGGCCTGGAAGGACTGCTCGATGTAGATCACCAGGATCTGGTAGAAAAAGAAGCCGCTGATCACCAGGAAGACGCCGACCACGGCGTAGGCGATGGGCGAGACGAAGTAGTGGCCCATCTCCTTGCGGTAAATGGCGTAGAGGGTCCTCATCGCCCAGGCTCCCTGCCGGAAGGCTCTTCGGTCGTAAGTTGAAGAAAGATCTCCTCCAGGCTGACGCTGGCCGAACGCAATTCGAACAGTTCCCAGCCGGCGCCCACGACGGTTGCGGCCAGCAGGCTGCGGAGGTCGCGGCCCGGCTCAGTCTCCACGGTCAGGGAGAGCCGCCCATCACCCCCGGTCGCCGGCGAATCCACCGACACCTGCCACACCCCGGCGATGCCTTGCAGCGCCTGGCGTACTTTCTTGCCTTCCCCGCGAACTTCCATGTGGATGCGGTTCGTGCCGCGAAGCTGCGCCTGGAGGTTGGCCACCGTGTCCACGGCGGCGATGCGACCCTTGTTGATGATCACCACGCGGTCGCAGGTCATGCTGACCTCGGGCAGGATGTGCGTCGACAGGATGATGGTATGGCTCCCGGCCAGGCTTTTGATCAGGTGGCGCACTTCGATGATCTGCTTGGGGTCCAGCCCCACGGTGGGCTCGTCGAGGATAATAACTTCTGGATCGTGCACCAGCGCCTGGGCCAGCCCCACGCGCTGCTTGTAGCCGCGCGAGAGATGCTTGATCAGGTCGCCGCGCTTGTCCGGGATGTTGGTCATTTCCATGGCGCGCTCGACCCGCGCACGGCGCCGCTCCGGAGGAACGTCTTTGATCCGGGCGACGAAGTCCAGGTAGCCCTCCACGGTCATGTCGGTGTACAGGGGCGGGTTTTCTGGGAGGTAGCCGATACGGCGGCGGACTTCCAGGGACTGGTCGAAAACATCAAAGCCAGCCACTCGCGCGGTGCCCGAACTGGCCGGCAGGTAGCCGGTCAGGACCCGCATCGTGGTGGTCTTGCCGGCGCCGTTGGGGCCGAGGAACCCCAGGATTTCGCCCTTCTGGACCGTAAAGGAGATGCGGTCCACGGCCGTCACCGTGCCGTAGGACTTGCTCAGATTCTGGACTTCGATCAACCCCCACCCTCCTCGTTCGCCGCGGACTCAGGAACAAACTTTCTACCGCATCGGCTTGGCCAAAGGCAAGAACCTCCGCCAGATCGCGACGGATGTTCGGATGGGCGCTTTGCTTTCGCTCGGGAGCTGCTTCGGGGGTTGAAACAGGCAGCGGCGCTGGTGCATCCTAATGGCAGCAGAGGTCGGTGAAGGGTTCCGTGCCCGCGCGGGAGTCCGGGTGAAACTCGGCCGTAGCGGAGGATGACAATGAAACTGACGCGAGTGGTATGCGGGGTGGCTGCGCTGGCGGCGCTGGCCTTGGCAGACGAGCCCTGGAACAAGCGCGAGTTCCAGAGTTGGACGCAGGAAGAAGCCCGCAAAATCCTGAACGACTCGCCCTGGGGCAAAGTGGTGGCTACGCGGGTGGAATACGTTAAAGACGCGGACATCAGCCACGAGACTGACCGCGGCTCAAAGCGCATGGAGCGGGGCGACCCGCGCGGCAGCGACTTTGCCACCGTGGTTTGGTGGTCGGCGCGAACGCCCCGGCGGGCGTTTCTGCGCCTCTTCCAACTTTCCGGCAACGAGCTGAAACCCGAGCAGATCGAGCAGTTCGCCGAGGCGGCCAAGCCTAACCTCCAAATCGCCTTGTTCGGGGGCGGCCGGATGGTGGACATCTCCGGCAAGCTGACCCTCGAGGAGCTGAGGCAAGGCGCCTGGCTCGATCATCCACGGCTGAAGCAGCGCATCGCTCCCGTGAATGTCGAGGTGGTGAAGTCGGGGCAGCGCGTGGATCGCATCATCTTCGAGTTTCCGCGCGAACTGAACGGCCAACCCGTCGTTGCCGACGACGAAAAGCGCATCGTCTTCAAGTGGAAGCTGCCCAAGACGGACAAAGAAACCCTCAAGAACGCAGAGCAGTTCGAGGCGGTTTTTGACGCCCGCAAGATGCGCGCGGCCGGCCAGGCAGATCTGTAAGCCAGAATCGGAAGCCATTTGTTTGCGCGAGGGCTACCCCCTCAGGGTTTTGGCTCGCGGGCAGGCCCCGCAGACACTCCCCGTATCCTTTCCGCATCCTGGGCCTTTTCGCTTCTCCCGGCGGGCTCGCGCGCCGCTATACTCATAGTGAGGCCACACTCCCGAGCGCAGCCGAGGGCGCAGTGAAGGAAATCGGCATCCTGATTATTGATGACGACGAGCAGACCCAGGTCGCGCTGCGCCATGTGCTGCACGCCGAGGGCTGGCGGGTGCACGTAGTGCCGCTGGCGCGAGAGGGGCTGGAGGAACTAGCCCGCGGCGAATGGACGCTGGTGATCGCCAACGTGGCGATGACCCCGTCTCAGGCGGGTAGCGCTGCCTTCGAGACGCTGCGCGAACTGGCCGGCACACCGATCCCGCCCGAGGGGAAAGCGCCCGCGCGGGTGCTTTTCCTGGTGCCGGAGCTCATGGCCCCCGTGGCGCAGACTGTGCTAGAGCGCCATCGGCTTCCTTACGCGCTCAAGCCCATCCACCTGCACGACTTGCTCGAAAAGATCAGCGACCTGCTGCTGGAGGCCGGCGCCATCCAGGAACCGATCCGGCGTGTCCGGCCCGCCCACACCGGCCCGGAGCGACGCTCCGGCCGCGACCGCCGCCCCTCGGCTGGCCGCCGCCCCACCGACATGTTCTCCCGCCGCGACGATTACTACATGACCGAAGAAGAAATCGCCGAGTACGAAAAGCAGGAAGCCGAAGAGCGCAAGAAGAAAGAGCGGCGCGTAGAAAAACTCCCCTACTGACGACGGACAGCGTTGCGTCTGCGACCGGCTAGCGCTGCTCCGGCTGAGGTTTCAGTTCCCACAGGAAATTGACGATCACCCAACGGCCTTCCACCAGGCCAGATGCAGGTAGTCAACCCAGCCCTCCATGACCCGCTTGACGCCGGCGGCGTTGTCGAACACATCGAGAATCGTCACGGTTTTCAGTTGGCGCTCTTTCGGGGTGCCCTTGCCGCTGCCGCGCGCGTGGGGGCGTTGGCCGGGCCGCAGGCACAGATGGCGTCGAGCGCCGCGCGGCCGGTGCGCAGGTCGTCGAACGCAGCCTGCTGGCTGACTCGCAGGAGATTTTTGCCTCCCGTGCCCGGCTCCCTCAAACGTCTTCGAGTTGGCTTTCGTCCAGGCCGAAGTAGTGACCGAGTTCATGCAGCACGGTCAGGCGGACCTCTTCGCGGATGATGTCCTCGAGCGTCCGGTCGTCCTCGGCAGCGGCCCGGCGGGCGTAGGCTTCGATGTTCTTCTGATAGAGCACAACGCGATCGGGCCCCGCCGGGACATCCCAGATACTTTTCTCCGTGCGCGCCGTGCCGATGAATTCTCCCATCAGCAGGTCCCTGGCGGCACCGGTGCTCGCACCGGGCTGGCCTGGGGGCGCGTCTTCAATCACGACCGCAACGTTTTCGATGAGCTTCCGGAAGCGCGCCGGCAACTCCTCGAGCGCGCGCTCGACCAGCCTTTGGAATCGTTCTCGTGTCATGCCGCCAAGCCATGCCGGAGCGAGATGCCGGAGGGAGTCCTCCCCGCGTCGCGGAGCTTTCCACCGGCGCTGAAACGGCCACCGGAGATTGTACGTCCATCCAGGCACAGAGCGGTGTATTCGGAAGCTTGGAGGCGCAGAGGCGGTTTCTCGGGCAGTTCCGGTTGCATTGCGCCGCTTCGCGAAATACCATGAGGGCCCCCAACGGTGGTTTCTGCCATTTCTCAACGAGGACGGACAAATGAATAATCTCCTGATGTGTTTCCGCAAGACCATGGTGGTTGTTTTGCTATTTGCGCTGGCCGGGGCAACCGCCCTGCTGGGCCAGGGGCGCCAGCGACGACAGCGCCAGCCTGCGCCTCAACAGCAGCCGGGGGCCAAGCCGGAAGCTCCGCCGGTGGCACCGGCGGCGCCTAACTACGAGGCCCTGCTCGCCAATCTGCGCTGGCGCGAGATTGGCCCGGCGATCATGGGCGGCCGCATAGACGACTTCGCTGTAGTCGAGTCCGACCCGAACATCGTGTATGTGGGTGTGGCCTCGGGCGGCGTCTGGAAGACGACGAACAGCGGCACCACGTGGACGCCGATCTTCGACGACCAGCCCGTCTCCACGATCGGCGACGTGACCGTGGCCCCTTCCGACCCCTCCATTGTCTGGGTGGGCACCGGCGAGCCAAACAATCGCCAGAGTTCCTCGTGGGGCAACGGCGTGTATAAGTCCACCGACGCCGGCCGCACCTGGCAGAACATGGGTCTGAAAGACACGCATCACATCGCCCGCATCATCATCCACCCGGCCAATCCCAACGTGGTTTACGTCGCCGCAGTCGGCCACCTTTGGGGCCCGAACAAGGAGCGCGGGCTCTACAAGACCACCGACGGCGGCAAGACCTGGCAGCAAGTGCTCTTCATCAACGAAGACACGGGCGTGATTGACGTGGCTATGGACTTGGAGAGCCCCGACACGCTCTACGCGGCAGCCTATCAGCGGCGCCGCACCGTGTTCGGATTCAACGGCAGCGGCCCGGGCTCGATGCTCTACAAGACCACCGACGGCGGCACGAGCTGGAAGAAGCTGATGAACGGTCTGCCGTACAACCCGGAGTGGCAGCCACCGGTGCAGGTAACCGGCGGCGGCCCCGGCGGAGGCGGTGGCGGGGCGGGCGCAGCCGCGCAGCTCGCCGCGGCCCAACAGCAGGCGGCCCGGCCGCGCGAACCCAAGGCCATCCAGGAAACCGGCCGCATCGGCGTGAGTATCTACCGGCGTAACTCCAACATTGTCTACGCCATCATTGAGCACGCCGACGGTGGCGTCTTCCGCAGCGAAGACAAGGGCGAAACTTGGACGCGCATGAGCGATACAAATCCGCGCCCCATGTATTACAGCCAGATCGTGATTGACCCCAACAACGACCTGCGCATCTGGGTGATGGGCGCGCCGATGTATTACTCAGAAGATGGCGGGCGCACCTTCCGCACTAACCGCGTCAGCCGCATCCACGGCGATTACCACGCCATGTGGATCAACCCGGCCGATTCCAATCACATGATCGTCGGCTCGGACGGGGGGATTCACTGGAGCCGCGATGCCGGGCAGACCTGGGACTTCGTCAACACCCTGGCCCTGGGCCAGTTCTACGAAATCGGCGTGGACATGCAGAAGCCTTATCGCGTCTGCGGCGGCTTGCAGGACAACGGCTCCTGGTGTGCCCCGGCGCAGACCCTCTATGCCCGGGGCATCTCCAACGACGAGTGGGTTAACGTGGCCGGCGGCGACGGCTACTACGTGCAAATTGACCCCACCGACCCGAACATCGTCTACGCTGAGTCGCAGGACGGCAATCCGATCCGTCGCAATCTGGCTACCAGCGAGTCCAAGTCCATCCGGCCGCGAGAAGACGAAGGCGAGGAGCGCTACCGCTTCCAGTGGAACACGCCCATCGTCATTTCCGTCCACGACCCCAAGGTGATCTACTATGCGGCGCAATACGTCTTCAAATCCACCGACCGCGGTGACACTTGGACCAAGATCAGCCCCGACCTGACCACAGGGACCAAGCGCGACGAGCAGCCCATCATGGGCAAGGCCCCCGACCGCTACACCCGCTCGCGCCATGACGGCGTGCAGGCCTGGCCCACCATTAGCGCCCTGAGCGAATCCCCGCTCAACCGCGATGTCCTCTGGGCCGGCACCGACGACGGCAGACTCCAAATCACACGCGATGGCGGCAAGACCTGGACCGACGTAATGGGCAAAGTCCCCGGCATCCAGTCCAAGTTGATCTACGTCAGCCGCGTGGTGGCCTCGCGGCACGCCGAGGGCCGGGCCTATCTGGCGCTCGACGGCCATCGCATGAACGACTACAACATCTACGTCTACGCCACGGAAGATTTTGGCCAGACGTGGAAACCCATTCGCAGCGGCATCCCGGACGACAAGGGCGTCATCAACGTCATCCGCGAACACCACCGCAACCCCAACCTGCTGTTCGCTGGCGGTGAGTACGGCGCCTACGTCAGCTTTGACCGCGGCGCCAACTGGTCGCGGCTCAGGATGAACGTGCCCACCGTGCCCGTGGATGATATCCTGATCCACCCCCGGGAAAACGACCTACTCTTCGGCACCCACGGCCGCTCCATCTGGGTGCTGGACGACATCACCCCGCTGGAACAGCTCACCCCGCAGGTACTGGAGTCCGACGTACATCTGTTCGACATCCGCCCAGCCACCAACTGGCGCATCTGGAACCACAAGGCTTCCACCGGGCACAAGATCTTCGTTGGCCCTAACCCGCCCCTCGGCGCCCTGATTCACTTCTACCTGAAGTCTGCGCTGAAAGAGGAAGAGCAGATTCGCATCACCGTTCAGGACAAAGAGGGTAAGACGATCACCACCATCAACTGCGGCGGGCGCGCCCGCCGCGCGGTCGCCCAGCAGGCCGCGCAACTGGCCGCAGGGTTTGGCTTCGCCGTGCCGGCGGCTGCCGCGTGCGACCCCAAGCCCGGCATCAACCGCGTCGTCTGGAACCTGCGCACTCAACCTGCGCCGGGCGCCGCTGTTGGGGGCGGACCAGGCTTTGGCTTCGGCGTTGGCCTGGGCCAGGGCTCGCGCGTGGATCCCGGCGAGTTCACGGTGAAGCTCACCATGGGCAGCAAGGAGCTCACCAAGAAGGTCGTGGTTGAAGAGGACCCGCGCGTGCAGATCTCTGATGCCGACCGGGCTGCCCGGCGCAAGGCCATCAACGACCTGACCGAACTGCAGCTGCAGGCCACGCAGGCCCAGCGGCAGATCACCGGGCTGCGCACAGCCGTCCAGAACGCGTTGAACTCCTGGCGCGCGCCAGGCATGCGCGTCCCGGACAATGTCCGGCAGGCCGCCGAAGACCTGCTGAAGAAGTCGCAGGAGGTCTGCGAGAAGCTTGCCACGCGTCAGCAGTGCGGCACGGCACCGGCGGAACAGCTTGGCTCGGCCGGCCCGCCTTTGCAGCCCCAGCCGCCGACCTTCGGCCAGCGCATCGGCGTCGTCCTGGGACAACTGGAGAACTGGACCGCAGCGCCCAACTCCTGGCAGCTCGGGGAAATCACGAAGATCTCCGGCCCGCTCCGCGACGCCGCGGCTCAGGTGCGCAAGCTGGCCACCGAAGACTTGGCCGCGCTGAACAAGCTGGCCAACGAAGCAGGCGTTCCGCACATCCGCGTGGCTCCCGCGGCGGGCGAGCCCGGCGGCCCTCCGACGGACGATGCGGTCGACCTGCCTTGAATGACGCCGTTCGCTGAACGCGCCCGGGCCTTGGCTCGAGCGCTCGACGGAAACTGTTCTGGAATCGGGCAGCCCCCACTTTGGGCTGCCCGTTCTTTTGGTGGGGGGTTTGGCGCAACCCCCCGGGCAACCCTCAAGGACATCCCTGATTCTTAGCTCGCCAGCAGCCTGCTGTCTGCTCCCGCAGCGGCCTCCGGGCAAGAGCGGGGTTGACCTGTCCCGGTGGGGGGACTAGAATTCACGAGGGAAAGTGCAGAGCGTGAACCGGGCCGGCTTTCGCCTGAACTGAACGGGGCAGGCCGAGGTGGGCTTATGAGGAAGGGTTTTGGTGTTTTCGCGGCCATGGTCCTGGCAGCGGGGCTGGTGTGCTTTCCCTCCGTTCCCCGCGCCACTGGGCAGGAGCCCGAAAAGCAGGAAAAGGAAAAGAAGCAGTCGGAACGCGACCGCAAACGCCAGGAGCGGCGTCAGGTCAAGGAACTCGCACCGGCTTACAAGGAATGGCTCGAGGAAGAAGTCGGCCTGATTATCTCCGAGGAGGAACGCACGGCGTTCCTTCGCCTGAGCACCAACGAAGAGCGCGAGCAGTTCATCGAACAGTTCTGGCTGCGCCGCGACCCCACGCCCGACACGGTGGAAAACGAATTTCGCGAAGAGCACTATCGGCGCATCGCCTACGCCAACGAGCGGTTCGCTTCGGGTATCCCGGGCTGGAAGACCGACCGCGGACGCATCTATATCATGTGGGGTCCGCCGGATGACATCGAGTCCTACCCCGCCGGCGGCTCGTATAACCGGCCGTACGAAGAGGGCGGCGGCTTTACCTCGGTGTTCCCGTTTGAGAAGTGGCGCTACCGCTACCTGGAGGGCATCGGCACCGAAGTCATTCTGGAGTTTGTGGACCCCTCCGGCAGCGGCGAGTACCGCCTGACCACGGATCCCTCGGAAAAGGATGCGCTGCTGCACGTGCCCGGCGCCGGCCTGAGCGACCTGGAACTGCAGGGGCTGGCCAGCAAAGCCGACCGCTTCAAGAGATCCGACGGGACGCGCCTGCCGGTCATGCAGGGCGCCCAGCCTTCCTGGATGAACCCCTTCGAGCGCCTGGCCACCTACGCCAAGGTCATGCGCCCGCCCGCGGTCAAGTACAGGGACCTCGAGGAAGTCGTCACCTCGCGCATTCTGCGCAATGAAATCCGTTTCGACTACCGGTTTGACTTCCTGAAAGTGACCAACGACACGGTGCTCGTCCCCATCACCGTGCAGGTTCCCAATCGCCAGCTCACGTTCACCAACCAGGAAGGGGTGCACTCGGCCACGCTGAACATCTTCGGGCGCATCAGCACGCTGACCAGCCGCGTCGTGCAGACTTTCGAAGACGCCATCACCCGGGACATTCCCGAATCGCTCTTTGAGTCCGCCCTGAAAGGCTCCTCGATCTATCAGAAGGCCATCCCGCTGCGGCCCGGACTCTACCGCTTGGACCTAGTCATCAAGGACGTGAACAGCGGGAACGTCGGCGCAGACAATAAGCGTTTGGCAGTGCCGCGCTACGCGGAAGACAAGCTGGCCTCGAGCACGCTGATTCTGGCCGACCTGATCGAGCGCGTCCCTGACCGCCAGGTGGGGCTGGGCCAGTTCGTGCTCGGCGCTTCCAAGGTGCGCCCCAAGCTTGACCATACGTTCTCGGCCGGGGGGGCCATGGGGGTTTACTTTCAGGTGTACAACCTGGGAATGGATCCCACTACGCAGAAATCCTCGGCAACAATCCTCTACCGGGTGCTCAAAGGCAATGAGGAAGTGGTTCGGCTGTCGGAGACTTCCGCCGAGCTGAAGCAGACGGGCGTGCAATTGACCGTCGAAAAGATGATGTCGCTGGCCGGACTGGCGCCGGGGCGCTATACTCTGGAAGTGCAGGTGACCGACAACATCAGCCAGCAGTCGGTCACCGCGTCGGCCGCTTTCACGGTGAAGGCGCCGACGGAGAGTGCGCAGAACCGGTAGAAAAGGCAGGGCCTCGTGAAAACTGCGTGGCGACTCTTCAGCCTGTTGCTCGTCAGCAGTTGCCTGGCTGCGCCCCTGGCTGCCGACTCGCTTTACGGCCGGTTGAGCGGGATTGTTGTGGACCCTGGCGGGGTTCCGCAGATGGGCGCCAGCGTGGCCGTCGCGCCACAAGCGGCCGTCGATCGCCGCTCCCCTCTGCAATTGCTGACCAACGAGCGTGGTCGGTTCACCGCCGAACGCCTCCTGCCCGGCATCTACTCGGTGAAAGTGACTCTGGCCGGGTTCCTCCCCGTCATCGAGCGCAATGTGCGCGTGGATGCTGACCTGACCACGCTGCTGAAGGTTGAGCTGAACTCGGTTTTTGCCACGTTCGAGCGCCTGCGGGGCCGCCCTGGGCAGACGCCGGAGCCGGATGATTGGGCCTGGGTGCTGCGCGCCTCAGCCGCTACGCGTCCGGTGCTGCGCTGGGTGGATGGCCAAGTGGTGTTGGATGGCGAAGTTACTGACGCTGGGAGGAGCTGGAAGAACCGGCCGCACGGGCGCGTCGAATTTACCTCTGGGGCGCGCCGCCGTGGTTCCCCCTCCAACATGGTAGACGCGCCTTCCACTGCTTTTGCTTACGAGCAGAAGGTGAAGGCGGCCAGCTTGATGCTGGCCGGCCAGGTGAGCTACGAACGAGCTGCCGCGGCTGGCTTCGCCACCATGTGGCTGCCCACGGGCAAGCCGGGTCACGGCCCTCAATCCACCCTCGTGCTTCGCCAGTCCAGGCTCGGGCCGGGAGGGCACGTGTTCCGTGGCGCGCGCGTCGAACACGTTAGCCAGTGGCAATTCAGCGAGCAGCTTGGTCTGCGTTATGGCGCCGAGGTTCTTTACGCTAGCCTGGGCGGCGTCACCACGTCGCTTCGTCCGCGGGCCGAACTCAGCTACCAGGTCGGCCCGGCCTGGCGGGCCTCGCTGATTGTCGCCTCGCGCCCGTGGGCCGACGCCAACCAGCCGCAGAACCCTCTCCAGGCCGTTACCGAGCAGCTCGACGCGTTTCCCGCCGTGATGCTGCGCCGCGGCCGCCCGGTGATCGAAGGCGGCTGGCACGAGGAAGTGGCCGTTCAACATCGCCTCGGGCCCAACATGGGCTTGCTCGCTGCGGTCTTCCGCGATCGTTCCCGCCACACGGCGGTGTTTGGCCGCGGCCCAGCCAGCGGGGAAGACTTCCTGCAAGACTTCTTCTCCCATGGCTTCGTCTATGATGGCGGCGAAATGAATTCCTGGGGCACGCGCGTGGCGCTGCGTCGCAGCTTCTCGGACGAGCTGGAGGCCACGGTGATCTATGCCTGGGCTGGCGCGCTGGGCCCCGAGGAGGTGGTCGAGGCCGTCGGCCTCCGGGATGCCTTGGACGTGCACTACCGCCACAGCCTGGCCGCGCGTGTGAAAACAATTGTGCCTCGCTGGGGGACGCAGGTCCTGGTTTCCTATAAGTGGATCAGCGGGCCAGTAGTTTCCCGGCAGGACGCTTACGGCGAGGCAGCCAATCAGGTTGATCCTTACCTGAATCTGGTCGTACGCCAGCCCCTGCCGGCCCTGTTTGCCTCCGGACGGTTCGAAGCCCTCGCCGATTTCCGCAACCTGTTGGCGCAGGGTTACGTGCCCATGGCTGCCAAAGATGGCCAGATTGTGCTCGTTCCTGCCTTCCGGACGTTCCGGGGAGGGTTTAGTTTCCAGTTTTAGAATCTTCCCGGCTGTACCGGAAATGGGACTCCCCATCCCAGAAACGGGAACTCGCGGCAGACCTTATCCCTCAGTTTTGTTTATAGCTTTTCCTATCAGTTGGTTAGAATTGATGAGAATTCATAGCGCCTGGCAGGCTGCGTGCTTGAAGAAACGGGCAGAGTCGGTTACCCTGTCGGTCAGAAGGGCCGCGTGAATGAGGGAAAGCCTCCCAATTAGGCTTGGGGCGGTAGTGCTGGCCCTGTTGACCGTCGTCGCCGTCTTTGTGGGCGTGCTGAACTTCCGGCAGCGGGCTACTTACGAAACCCCCGATGATGGTGTTTCCTGGGAAGACACTCTGGAGGGCATCCGCGCTTGGCTGGTGGTGCCGGGGTCTCCCGGCGATACGGCCGGCATCCAGCCGGGAGACGTCCTGAAAGCCATCAACGGCGTGGAAGTGCGCCGGGCGCTCGGCGTCACCCAGCGGCTCCACCGGCAGGGCTTGTGGACGCGCGTGCAGTACCGGCTGGAGCGGCGAGGAGAAGCGTTCCAGACCTCGCTGGTTATCGTTCCCGCCGACAAGAGCGCGTCCATTGAGAACTATCTGCGCGTGGTGGGCCTGCTCTACCTGTTCATTGGCATGTTCATCTTCATCCGCCGGTGGAACGCCCCGCGCGCCGTGCATTTTTACGTGTTCTGCCTGGTGTCGTTCATTCTCTACGCCTTCCATTACACCGGCCGACTGGGCGACGACCCGTACAACGTGGACTGGATCGTGTACTGGGCCAACGTGGTGGCCCTGTTGCTGCAGCCCGCTCTGCTGGTGCATTTCGCGCTGGTCTTCCCGGAGCGGCGACAGCGCCTGGCGCCCAAGCTGGCCGCGCTGTACGCCGTGCCCGCTGCGCTGCTCTTCCTGCACGTTGCAGTAGCCACCCAGGCGCTGAACTTCGTGCCCACGCTGGGCGCGCGTGTACTGCTCGACAGGCTCGAGCTCTCTTATCTCGGCCTGTATTTCCTGCTGGCCTCCCTGGTGTTCTTCTTCAGCTATCGCCGTGCCCCAAGCGGCGTGCTGCGCCAGCAGCTCAAGTGGGTAACCGGCGGCACGCTGGTAGGGATTGCGCCGTTCCTCGCCTTCTACATCCTGCCGTTCTTCCTTTTCGGGGGCGTTACCCGGTCGTGGGCGAAGCTTTCCGCGCTTTCGCTGGCGCTGATCCCACTGTGCTCCGGCTACGCGGTAATTCGCTACCGGCTGATGGACGTGGACATCATCTTCAAGCGCGGCCTAGCCTATACGGCGGCCACGGCCGGAGTGGTGGCCATCTACTTCCTTGTCGTCGCGCTGATCGGTGAGGTGTTCCACACTGCGTGGCCCCAGGGACGCGCGGGTGGCGTGATCGCCATCGTGGTGGCGGCGTTCCTCTTCCAGCCGTTCCGCGACTGGACGCAGGCCCGCCTGGATCGCTTCTTCTATCGCGACCGGTTCGATTATCGCCGCACCCTGGTGGGCTTCGGGCGCACGCTGACCAACGAAGTGCATCTCGAGCCCATGCTGGTCTCGGTGATGGATCGCATCTCCCAGGCGCTGCTGGTGGACCGCATGGCTGTCCTGCTCGAGCGTGAGTCGGGCACGGGAGAGTTCTACGTGGCCCGCTCGATGGGCGTGCGCGCCCCGGAGCCGCTGGATTTGAGCTTCCTCGATCCGCAGCGGCACCTCGCGGCGGGATGCCTTTCGGTGGAAGGGCTCCTGGCCAGGGCGGAGTTGCGGCCTTCGGCGCGCAAGACGCTCGAGCAGCTCGACCTGACCTACTTCATCCCCTGCCGGGTGCACGACTGCGTCGTGGCCGTGCTGGCCCTGGGCAAGACCGTGGACGGCGACTACCTGTCGAGCGACGACGTCGAACTGCTGGAGACCATGGCCGGCTACGTGGCCATCGCCATTGAAAACGCCCGCCTGTACCGGTCGCTCGAGCAGAAGGCCGAACAGATCGAGCGCCTGAAGGACTTCAGCGAGAACATCGTCGAGTCGCTGCACGTGGGCGTGCTGGCCGTGGACCTGGACAACCGCATCGAGTCGTGGAACACGCAACTGGAAGCCTTGGTCGGCGTGGCGCGGGCGCAGGCCATCGGGAGACGGCTGGAAGAGGTGCTCCCGGCCGACTTGGTGGCGGAGATCAACGCGCGGGCCAGCGAAGATCACGTCTCCAGCATCTACAAGTTCCACCTGCGCAACCGTGCGGGACGCGACCTGATCGTCAACGTCTCAATGGCCCCCCTGGTGGGCAAAACGAACGAGCGGCTGGGCCGGCTGATTCTGCTGGACGACATCACCCAGCGTGTGCGGCTGGAAGACCAGCTCGTGCAGACCGAAAAGCTGACCTCGCTCGGCCTGTTGGCCGCCGGCGTGGCCCACGAAGTGAACACACCGCTGGCCGTCATCTCCAACTACATCCAGATGCTTGCCCGGCAGCTTCCGGCCGACGACCCGCGACACCAACTGGTCGACAAGATCGTGAAGCAGACGTTTCGCGCCAGCGAGATTGTGAACAACCTGCTGAACTTCTCGCGGACGGGAGGCGCGGAATTCGCCGAGGTCAACCTAAACTCAGTCATTGAGGATACGCTTACGCTCGTCGAGCATCCCTGCCGCACGGCGCGTGTGACCGTGCTGAAGACCCTCCAGCCGGATCTGCCGCTCATCCGCGGCTCCACCAACCGTCTCCAGCAGGTCTTCCTGAACCTGTTCATGAACGCGCGCGACGCCATGCCCAACGGCGGCATGCTTGAGGTGCGCACCTTCGCCCAGAACGGCGCCGTGGAAGTCGAAGTCACCGACACCGGCATGGGCATCCCGCGCGAGCACCTGCATCGCATCTTCGACCCGTTCTTCACCACCAAGGCCACCGGTCGTGGCACGGGGCTCGGGCTTTCCCTGAGCTACGGCATCGTCAAGGAGCACGCGGGGAAGATTGAAGTGCGTTCCACTCCCGGCAAGGGCACCTCTTTCCGCCTGGAATTCCCGGTGGCCAGGAAACCGGTTCATGTCTAGGGGCTCGATCCTCGTCGTGGACGACGAGGTGGAAATCCGCGAAGGCTTGGAGCTGCTGCTGACCTCGGAGGGCTATCGTGTGGCCCTGGCTGACTCGGGCCAGCAGGGCCTGGCCGCGCTCGAGCATGAGCCGTTCGACGTGCTCCTGCTCGACGTCAGCCTGCCCGACCGCAACGGCCTCGAGGTGCTCAAGGAGATCCGCGCCCGCGATCCCTACCTGCCCATCATCCTCATCACCGCTTACGGCTCGATTGACATGGCCCGCCAGGCCTTCAAAAGCGGCGCCCAGGACTACATCACCAAGCCCTGGTCGAACGACGAGTTGCTCGCGCAGGTTCAGCAGGCTGTCGAGGGCCGGCGGCTGCGGGAAGAAAACGTCCAGCTCAAGCGCGCGCTCAAGCAGCGCTACAACTTCCCCAACATCGTCGGCAAGAGCGAGAGGATGCTGCGCGTGCTCGACCTGGTCGCGCAGGTGGCGCCCTCGCGCTCGACCGTGCTCATCCACGGGGAAAGCGGCACGGGCAAAGAACTGATCGCCAAAGCCATCCACTCGGCTTCCCTGCGCGCGGACAAGCCCTTCGTTCCGGTAAACACCGGCTCGATTCCCGTGGACCTGCTCGAATCGCAACTGTTCGGCCACGTCAAGGGCGCCTTTACGGGCGCGGTTTCCTCCAAGAAGGGCCTGTTTGAAGTCGCCGACCAGGGGACCATCTTCTTCGACGAAATCAGCACCGTCAGCCACGAGACCCAGGCCAAGCTGCTGCGCGTGATCCAGGAGCGCGAGTTCATGCGCCTGGGCGGCACGGAAACCATCAAGGTGGACGTGCGCATTCTGGCCGCCTCGAACGCCGACCTCGGTGCGCTGGTCCACCACGGGCGCTTCCGCGAAGACCTGTACCACCGGCTGAATGTGATCGCCATCGAGCTGCCGCCGCTGCGCGAGCGCAAGGAAGACATCGCGCCGCTCGTCGAGCACTTCCTGCGTCGCTACTGCCAGGAAAACCAGAAGCCCCTGCGGCGCTTCACGCCCGCGGCCATGCGCCTGCTGATGGACTACGACTGGCCAGGCAACGTGCGCGAGCTGGAGAATGTCGTCGAACGCGCCGTAGTGCTCTCCACCCAGGACTCGCTGGACACCGACCTGCTTCCGGAGGCCTTGCAGACCCGTGAAATCGTGCGCGGCGTGCGCCTGCAACTGTCGGAGTTTGTTCCGCCGCTGCCCGGCGAGCCGGGAGCCCGCGCCGCGGCGGACAATCCCGCGCCCTCGCTTTTTCAGATCATGGAGGAAATTGAGCGGCGCGTCATCATCGATATGCTCGAGCGTACCAACTGGAACCAGACCGAAGCCGCCGAGCGCTTCCAGATCCCTCTCTCGACTTTAAACCAGAAGATCAAGCGCCTCGGTATCGAAACCCGCCGTCGCAGCTCTAGCCGTGCGGCCGCCGTGCCCGCGAATTCCGCCGAAGCCTCCGCCACCGCCGAGAACTAGCTTTGCCCCGCGCCCATCGCGCCCCCGGTGGTGTCTTACTGTTTCGGACTGTGGCGAGTGGGGGGCGGCTAGAGCTTTGTGTGGTGCGGGGCGCGGCCGGGCAGCAGGGCGTCGGTCAGATTGGCGGCTTCGAGCCGCGCGCCGCGGATATCGGCTTCGCGCAGTTGCGCGGTGGTCAGATCGGCCTGGGCGAAATCCGAGTCCGCCAGCCGCGACCCGCGGAAATTCACGCCCCGCAGGTTGGCCCCGCGCAGCAGGCAGCGGGAAAGGTCGGCGCGGAACAGCTCGGCGCCGCTCATGCGGCACTCGGTCAGATCGGAGCCGGACAGGTCGGCTTCCGTCAGGTCGCAATTGCGCAGGTCGGAGCGCCGCAGGTTGGCCTGGCGCAGGTCGCAGGCTCCCAGCCGCGACCCGCGCAGATCCGAGCCTTCCAGCCGCGCGCCGCGCAGCACGGCCCCGTAGAGATTTGCTCCTTGCAGGTCCGCTGAGGACAGATCGACCCGGGAAAGATCGGCGCGCTCGCCGCCCGGCTCGCCGCGCACGAAACGCAGATGGGCTTCCAGGATTTCGCTCAGCCGCTTGCCGTTGTGTCGGATGCGTGCGGGCTTCCGCAAGCCCCCAAGGAGAATGCCCATGTCACGTCTCGCCCGAAAAGTCTGCGCGCGAAAAAGCTGTTATTCTACCCCGAACAGTCGTCTGGGAGAAACGGGACGCAGCGCTTGCGGAGGCGCTTCAGCCTGTCAGCAAGGACGCCTGCCTGCTTCTCTAGCTTTGCGGTTGGGGCGCGGCTGGCTCGCGGAGCGGGTTGGTGGCGGCCAACCCGCCGCAGATCATAGACAGGCCGAAGACGTGGAAGCC
>Ga0209172_10001835_pt1 | contig 41688 bp, 35 predicted proteins | sample LarsenN4metaG_FD_184113 | JGI IMG/M metagenome (GOLD analysis project Ga0209172, IMG submission 184113) | Hot spring sediment bacterial and archeal communities from British Columbia, Canada, to study Microbial Dark Matter (Phase II) - Larsen... ... | reverse complement strand
CGTGTGTTCAAAATCAAATTCAAATCGATTTCAGCTCTCAGTCGACCTAACATGATGAATTTCTATGACCTGCGGCCGCGGACCGGCAAAACGTTGGGACAGTAGTGATCACTAATCAATTTTCAATTCTCATTTGGGGGTCCGTCGGATACCCCTAAGCTGTCCCACACTGCTGGTATCCAAACGCAGCATTTCGGAGAGTGAGTGAAAGCCTTCCGCGCTCGACATACGCTGCTGGGGTTGCTGCTGCTTGGGATATGGCGCGTCCCGGACGTCCACGGGCAGGGCCTCACCATCACGCCGGCGGTTTTGCCGGAAGGCGTTGCGGGGATGCAGTACTCCGCGACGGTGGAGGTGACAGGCGGGCTGCCGCCTTACAAATGGGCCATCACCGGCGCGCCAGGCTTGACTATCCAAGATTTCACGTTGCAGCCCAGGTCGGAGATCAGCGGCGTCATCGCGAGCGCGGGAGCTTTTAACGTGACCGTGACTGTAGAGGACGGCGCTGTTTTCGGCAGTCGAAAAGGCAGCCGGACCTTCAGCGCCGCCAACAATCCACCGAATCCGCTTCGGATCAATCCGGTCTTATCGATCACGACAACATCGCTGCCTCCGACAGTCGTTGGGCGCACATACTCTCAAACATTGACGGCCACCGGCGGACGAGGAGCGTATGCGTGGTCGGTCGCCTCGGGGGCGCTGCCGCCAGGTCTGAACTTGAATAAAGACACAGGCGAGATCACCGGAACTCCATCCAGCGCCAACAGATTCGATTTCACCATCAGCGTGACCGATCAGGCGGCGCCGCCCCAAACTCCTGCACGAAGTTTTTCGATCACCGTGCTTGCTCCGCTTTCGATCACGACGCCGTCCCAGTTGCCGAACGCCGCTGCAGGTACGGCGTACTCTGCATCCTTCGCGGCGGAAGGCGGCGCCGGCGCCAGAACCTGGACTCTGCAATCGCCGCCATCGACATTTCCACCGGGCCTCTCCTTGAGCCCAACCGGCGCGCTGAGCGGCGTCCCGTCCGCGCCCGGCCCGTTCAAGTTTGTCGTCGGAGTCACCGACAGCGGGCCTCCCGAGCAAACCGCCGCGCGCGAGTTCAATCTCACCGTCAACGAAGCGCTGGTGATCACGACGGCGTCGCCGCTGCCCAACGGTCTCCAGGGAAGCGAGTACTCGATCACGCTTCAGGCGGCGGGCGGCCTCGGGGCTGCCGTCTGGAGACTGGAGTCGCCGCTGCCGCCTGGAATGAGTTTGAGCTCGGGCGGCGTCTTGAGCGGCGTTCCATCGTCTCCCGGTTCGTTCCAGTTCACGGTTCGCGCGACGACCAATGGACCTCCGGTGCAGACGGCCACGAAGACATTCGATCTGGCCGTGAACGCGATCCTTTCGATTACGACGGATGCGGCGCTGCCCAACGCCGCGGCGGATGCGCCCTATACGGCGACGCTCACAGCGACAGGCGGGGCGGCGCCCTACACGTGGACGATCGAGCCGGGCTTCGCGCTCCCGCCGGGGCTCAGCCTCAACTCCGACGGCGTTTTAAGCGGGACGCCCACCGCCGGCGGCTCATTCAACTTCACGGTGCGCGTGACCGACGCCGGACCTCCGGTTCAATCCACAACCCGCCAGTTCGCGATCACCGTGAACCCTGCATTGAGGATTACCACAGCGCTCTTGCCCGCGGCGGCGGCGGGAGCGCCCTATGCGGCGACGCTGCAGGCGACGGGAGGCGCCGGCGCGTATACGTGGTCGGTGGAGGGGCTGCCGCCGGGACTGTCGTTCGATACCGCGTCCGGCGCGCTCAGCGGGCGGCCGTCGACCGCCGGAACATTCAACGTGACGATCCGCGTCAGCGACGTTGGGCCGCCGCAGCAGACGGCGTCGAAGGATTTTACGTTGAATGTGAACCCGGGCCTCGCGATCACGACCGCCGCCGGACCATTGCCTTCCGGCGTGTTGTCGATCGCCTACACCATGCCGCTCGAGGCTTCGGGCGGCGGTCCGCCTTACACATGGACGGTGGTGAGCGGCGCGCTTCCGGACGGCCTCGCATTGAACGCCAGTACCGGCCTGATTTCCGGAACGCCTGCGCGCGTCGGCGAATTTACGTTCACAGTTCAGGTTGCGGACGCCGCACAGAGTCCGACGGTCCGACGGGAGTTCACGATCGCCATCGCGGCCGAAGGACTGGTAATCACCACTTCGGTTCTCGGCGCGGGGATTCAAAATCAGCCCTACGTGCATCAATTGACGGCGGCCGGCGGCGCCGTTCCTTACCTCTGGTCCATTACCAGCGGCGCATTGCCGTCCGGACTGGAGATGACGCCGGCCGGCGTCATTGCCGGGACGCCGCCGGTAGTAGGCTCATCGTCGTTTACGGTGCAAGTCGCCGATGCGCAGGGCCGGAGGCATGCGCGCGTGTTTTCGATCGTCGTCGGTCCGCCGATCAGTTCGCTGTCGTTAATCGGCTTGCCGGACGGCGCGAATCCGACCGAGCAGCTTCCCATCGTGTTGGCGCTCTCGTCGCCGCATCCGACCCTATTGTCCGGAACGCTGTCGGCGTCGTTCGCTCCAAACGCGGTCGTGAACAGCGACGATCCTGTTGTGGGATTTTCAGCAGGATCGAGGACCGTCGAGTTCACGATCCCTGCCAACACGACGCTGGCGATTTTTCCATCGCAGATCCGGCTTCTGGCGGGATCGGTTGCAGGCGCCATCCGTCTGTCTGCGAGCGTGCAGAACGGTCCGTCGGAGATGCCGCTGGGCGCGGTCAACGTACGTTCCACGCCGCCGCACATCAACTCGGTGACGGCGTCCAGAACTTCCGGAGGCGTTAGAGTTCAAGTCGTGGGGTACTCGCCCGAACGCCGGTTGACGAATGTGGAGTACCGCTTCAACGTGAGAACGCCCGAGGGCGTGCAACCTGTGATTTTGCCGCGTAGTGTGGAGGCCGAATTCGCGGCATGGTATCAGAGTCCCGCGTCTACCGCTTTCGGAAGCACGTTCCTTCTCGATCAGATGTTCGCCGTCCAGGGCGACGCCGGCCGCATCGAGTCGGTCGTCATTACGCTGACGAATTCCCAGGGCGCCGTGGTCTCGAATGCGGCGCCGATCCCGCGAAACTGAGATTAATTTGGGGACAGAGACGAATTTCCTGCGCGTCACGTTGCCGTGACGGTTCCGTCAGCGCAGGAAATTCGTCTCTGTCCCCAAATTAATCCCAAAGTTTGACACCTCCACCCAGCCGTAGTAACCTTCGCTCACTTTTCTCAGGTAGTTAACTACAACACGAGGGGGGTCTCTCTTTGCACCACTGCAAAACGAGATCGGTAATCCGAAAGGGATCTCTCCCGGCATTTCCGGAGGTAGATTCATGAACAGGTACTTTGCGGCAGCACTGTTGCTGCTATTGCCGCTGGCCTCGGCGTTCGCGCAGTCGAGCAACGCCACTCTTGGCGGGACCGTGAGCGACGCGACGGGAGCGCTGATACCCGGCGCGACGATGAAGGCGACGAACACGGCGACCGGAATCGTCGCAACGGTTGTTACGAACGAAACAGGAGCTTATCAATTTCCACCGCTGCAGCCGGGAACGTACAAGGTCTCGGCCGAGCTTTCCGGTTTTCAGACCTATACCTACAGCGACGTCGTGCTCGGCATCTCGCAGCAAGTGCGGTTGAATTTCACGCTGCAGGTGAGCACGGTCGCGACGGCCGTTGAAGTGAGCATTCCGGCCGATACGCTGATTTCGACCACGTCGGCTTCCGTGGGCGTCGTGCTCCCCGAATACAAGATCCGGGATCTTCCACTCGCCGGCCGCGACGTGATCGACCTGATCGCGACGGCGCCTGCGACGCGCGAGAGCAACTTCGCCGGCGCGCCGACAGGTTTCACGATGACGACGCGCGACGGCATTCCCGTCAATCAAGGACGATATAACCCCGGGGCGTTTACGCAGACGTTCATCAGTCCCGATCTCGTCGACGAAGTCCGCGTGATCGTCGCTCCCGCGGACGCAGAATTCGGACGCGGGTCCGGCCAGGTGCAGCTTGCGACGCGTTCGGGAACCAACAACTTTCACGGATCGCTCTTCTGGTCGAACCGCAACTCGTTCTGGGACGCCGCGACGTTCAATAACAACTTCAACCGGCTCGGGAAGGATTATCTGAACCGCAACCAATACGGAGGACGGATTGGCGGTCCCATCATCCGCAACAAGACGTTCTTCTTCTTCCTTTTCGAAGGCCAGCGCAGCGTCCAGAAGCAGGTGGCCAATGCGATCGTGCTCACTGAGACCGCGCGCCAGGGCATTTTCCGTTATGTCCCAGGAGTTCAAAATGCGGGCGCCACGGCGCAGAATCCATCGGTCGACCTTGCGGGGAATCCACTTCGACCGGCCGACCTGGTATCGTTCAGCGTTTTCGGCGCCCCAGGCCAGCCCCTGGATCCGCTTCGCCCTGGGCCGGATCAAAGCGGTTTGATCAAGAAGATCCTCGACGACATGCCGCGGCCGAATAACTTTGAAGCGTTTGCCGGAGTGGACGGCCTCAATACCGCCCGTCACGTGTGGATTCGCCGCCAGTTCGGGTCAGACACGCTGTCCGGCGGCAGCGAAGGAGATTTCACCAACCGGAATCAGTACAACTTCCGCGTCGATCATCATTTCAACCAGAATCACAAGGCCACGTTCGCCGGTACGTTGGAACACTCCTACGCCGACCTCAGCCTGTCCACGTGGCCGAAAGGCTACAACGGCCTGATCGACCACAATCCACGCGTCTACACGGGGTCGTTTGTCTCTACGCTTTCGCCGACGCTCGTCAATGAGTTTCGCTTTGGCTACCGGCGCGGCAAGCTCGACGCGCTTCAAGCATTCGATCATCCCAAGACCGGAGCGGAGGCCCGCCAGGCGATGGGCTTTAAGAACGGCATCCCGTTCACGATCGAAGGGACGCTGTGGGGACAGGCTGCGCAGGTCTTCGTGGACAACGGCAGCATCGGCAACGAAACGCCGCTCTTGACAATCGGCAACAACGTCAGTTGGACGCGCGGCAAACACGCGTTCAAAGCCGGCGTGGAGTACCGCCATCAGGCCGGCAACGCCTGGAACTCGGATGAGATCGTACCGGCGGTCCATCTGGGACCGAGCGACTGGACTGGACCCAACGGTCCGGCTCCTTTTGGCCCTGGCGTCAACTTGATCCAGCGCGAATACTACTGCGGCGCGGGGTGCGGTATCACTGTCCAGGGATTCGATGGAAATCCGGCTCTGCCCGGTCTCACCGGAGACAATCTGACGCGCGCGAAGGCATTGCTGACGGACCTTGCCGGTTCCGTTGGAAGCATCAGCCAGGCGTTCAGCTTGCGTCCGGATCCGCGGAATCTCGTCTGGCTCGACTACAGCCAGTACTACGAGAAGCGCCGCGACTTCCGCCAGACGGAGTTCAGTTGGTTCTTCAAGGACGATTGGAAAGTCCGTCCGGACCTGACGCTGAACCTCGGCGTGCGTTGGGACTGGTACGCCGTTCCGTATGAGAACAGCGGCATGATGGCCAGGCCGGTTGGAGGAAGCAACGGACTGTTCGGCCTTTCCGGAAACAGCTTCGCCGACTGGTACCGGCCCGGCGAACGTGGAACGTTGACGACGGTGGAGTTTGTCGGAAAGAACTCACCGAATCCCGACCAACTGCTCTACAAGAACGACTGGAACAATTTTGGTCCCGCCATCGGGGTGAGCTGGTCGCTTCCCTGGTGGGGCGAGAACAAAACCGTTCTGCGCGCGGGCTACGGCGTGGCGTATCAAGGACGATTCGCCGGAGGCGGCGGCCTGGGCGTCGATATCAATGTGGGCCTGGCGCCAAGCCTGAATCAATTCGCGACGCACCGCGTTACCAATCCGGCGGAGCTGAGCCTGAGCAACATTCCGATCCCGATACCGGAAAGGAATGCCCCGGGCCTGCCGGTCGTGCCGGTGACGGAACGTATTCAGGGCTTCACGGCCTACGACAGCAACATGGTGACGCCCTACATCCACAACTTCAATGTCGAGCTGCAGCGCGAGATCGTCCGTAACCTGACGCTGGAAGTTCGGTACATCGGGAGCAAGGGAACAAAACTCGAAAACACGCTGCATCTCAACAACCCGATCATCGAAGAGAACGGCTTGCTGGAAGCGTTCAACATCACGCGGCAAGGAGGCAACGCGGAGCTATTCAATCGCATGTTCACGGGCCTGACGATCACGGGCGTGGGAACCGTTGACGGTACGAACACCACGGGTTCCATGGCGGTCCGGCAGTGGTCGTCAACGCGCACCTTCCTGGCCAACGGCGACGTCCGCGGCCTCGCCGAGTTCCTGAATCAGACCTCAAACCTCACGAACGAAGTCGGCGGTCTCATCCGCCGGGCCGGGCTCCCCGAGAATTTCATTGTGACGAATCCCCAGTTCGGGAGCAGGCAGTTTGGCGGCGCGGCGATCGTCACGAATCTCATGAACTCTACGTACCACTCGCTGCACATCTCGGCGACGAAGCGCCTGTCGCACGGCTTCACCAACCAGACGACGTATTCGTGGAGCAAGTCGCTGGGCACGTTCTACATGGATCCGCGGAACCGGTCTTCCAAGTCTGTGCAGACGTTCCACCGCACGCACGAGTTCCGCAGCAACGGCACGTGGGAGCTTCCGTTTGGTCCGAACCGGCTGCTGTTGGCCGACGCTCCGTCCTGGGTATCACGGGTCGTCGAACGGTGGCAGTTGGGAGCGATCTTCAGTTGGAACTCGGGCGCGCCGCTGTCGTTCACAGCGGGTCAGAATCCGTTCATGTTGCTCTCACCGGCGGGCGCCGGCAGCACTACGAATTTCCCGAACCTGGTCGGCGAGTTTCCGAAGAGCGCCGGGGAAGTGACGAAGACTGACAGAGGGATCACGTACTTCTCAGGTCTCTCGCGAGTCGCCGATCCCGACAGAGCCGCTGTCACGACCTCCCAGAATCTCCAAGCCGCTAACAGCCAGACGGCGATCCGAGAAGACGCGACGGGACGCTTAATCCTGACGAATCCCACGCCGGGGAAGATCGGCACGATGGGTCCGTACTGGATTGAAGGTCCCGGCCAGATTGGATTGAATGCGAACCTCCTGAAGCGCGTTCGCCTTGGCGAGTCTCGGGAATTGGAAGTCCGGCTGGATGCAATCAATGTGCTCAACCATCCGAACTTCGCGAACCCGAACATGAACATCAATGACCCGAACTTCGGCGTCATTCCACTGCCCGGCGCTCCGGGCAGCACCGGCGGAGGGCTGCTTCCCGCCAACGCCGGCAACCGGACGTTCACGTTCCACGCCCGGTTGAGCTTCTAAGCGGGCGGATTCTTGACCCCCTGCCGCCTTCGGCGGCTCTCCCCCTTGAAGGGGGAGCAAGTTTTTCTCCCCCTTTGAGGGGGAGAGCCGCCGAAGGCGGCAGGGGGTCAAGTTAGAGAGGCCTACAGCAGCTTTTCCACCAGCACCGCCTTCCAGTAAGAGGATGACTTCATAACGTAGGTCCCTCATCGCCAGGCAGCATGAGACGACGTATGAGCTTGATGGGAATGCTGCCTTGTCTGACGAATTCGTTGTGAAACGCCTCCAGGCTGAAGGCTGCGCCCTTCGCTTTCCGATAGTCTTCCCGCAGTTTGTAGATCTGCAGCTTGCCCAGCGTGTAGTACAGATACGTTGGGTTGTAGGCGCCGCGGCGAGCTTCGGAGTACGCAACCACGGGCTCCTGAAACGCTTTCTCTTCGAAGAATTTCGCGCCCTGCTCGACGGACCATCCGGCAGTGTGAAGCTTGATGCCGACGACGAAGCGCGCGTCGCGCAGCAGGGCTTCGCTGAGCTGCGCCAGACGAATCTTGGGGTCTCCGCTCCCGTATCCCTCTTCCACCATCATCTGCTCGGTGTAGTGCGCCCATCCTTCCGCGTTGCTGCTGGCGAAAAGGAGCTTCCGCGTTTTAGTAGGGAATTGCTTCGAGTAGAGGAACTGAATGTAGTGTCCGGGATAGGCTTCATGGATGGTGATGATCTTCATCACCGGAGCATTGAACAGGCGGAGGTGTTCTTCTTTCTGCCGGACGTCCCAAGCCGGTTCCGGGGGACTGACGTAATAGAACGCTTCGGTGGCCTTGGTTTCGTATGCTCCGGGCGTATCCATGAACGCAAACCCGAACGATCGCAGATACGGAGGCGCTTCGATGATGTTCGGGCGAACCTCAGACGGTATCGTCACAATTTTCTTGTCGCGAATGAATTGAACGATGGCTTCCACGGTCGTGCGCGCGTCGGGGATCAGGCTTTGCTCGGATGGATGCTCGTCCGACACCGACTTCATCACTTCGGCCGGCGTCTTCGATGGGTCGATCTGCCGGGCGGTTTCCACGAATGCGTCATAGTCCTTTTGGAGATTTGCCTCACCGATTGCAAGCAGCCGGTCCAACGGCTCGTCCACCATTTCGTCGTAACGGAGTTTCGCCGCGAAGTTTTCAGGTCCGATCGCGAACCGGCCTTTCGACTTCGGAAGCAGCGTATGTTTCAGCCACGCCGTCGCCTCTTCCAGCGATTTCACCGCGGCCGAGTTGGCTTCTACGAACTCCTTCATCAGGACGGCGTCCTGGCCTGCGGCCTGCCTGGCCCATTCGGCGACGGTATCCTTGAAGAAGCCGGCGGATCCTGAAGCAATGCTGAGCGCGAGGTCTGTAAATTCCTTTGGAGGATTCTCGACGTTCTCGCGCATGGCGTGCATTAGGGCGGGCACGCGGCGCAAACGGGCGACAACGCATCGAAGCCGCTCCTGCGGCGGCGCAAAATTCCGTTTGATGAGGCCGTCGACGGCGGATCCTGGAACGCCGACGTAGAACATCGGATTCTGCTTCCAGGTTTTGAGCGTTTCCAGGTCCAGCAGCTCGCCGTGAATCCGCGCCTCCAGCAGTTCGGCATCGACGGCGTCCAGGCCGTCGCCGGGTCCGCGGCGAATCCTCGTGATTTCCGCCTTCAGCGCGTTCAATCGTTCGATGCGGCGGCGCACGGCGGGTTCGGAGTAATCCTCAATCTTGGAATCGTATTCATGAAAGCCGGCGGCGGTGGCTTCTGTCGGGGCCCATTCGTATAGGGCATTAAAGTAGTCGTCGACGAATGAAGTCATAGGCGTTCCTTCCGTTCGGTTCTTAGACGTCGGGCCGGAGCAGGTGAGCGCAAGAAGAGTCGCGGCGATAAGGCCTGCACGCATGCGGCCAATTGTACCTGATGGCAGGAGCGCTTGGGCGTGCCGCGAACAGCGAAGGGGGAGGGGGAATTTCCAAATTGGACGAGTCCTGCATCTCAAAGCCGAAATCTGAAATTGCAGATTGGACTGTTTCTGCGCGAGTCCAGTCAGAAATTTCAGATTTCGGATTTAAGATGCAGGATTCGTCCAATTTCAAATTCCCCGTCTCCCCTGATTTTTCAAACTGACCGACTCTCGCCGGTTTGAATCGGAACCGCGCCCTGTGGAATGCTATCGGCCTTACAGGAGGCCGCTATGCGTGCATGGGCTCTGTTCGTTTCAACCATATTCCTTACGGCAGCCGTTCCCGCCGCGCAGGTCCGGACATCCAAGACGCTGGACATCTACGTGATCGACGTCGAGGGCGGCAACGCGACGCTCTTTGTGGGGCCCTCGGGACAGTCGATGCTGATGGACACGGGCAATGGAGGCGCTGCCGCCGCGCGCGACGCCGATCGCATTATGGCCGCAGTGAAGGACGCCGGGCTCCAGCAGATCGATCACCTCGTCACCACGCACTGGCATGGCGACCACTTCGGGGCGATGGCGGAGCTGGCGTCGCGGATTCCGATCCGGAATTTCATCGATCACGGTTCGAATGTTCAACCCAACGCCAATACCGATCAGTTCCTGCAGAAAACCTATCCGGAGCTGTGGAGCAAGTCCAAACACACGGTCGTCAAGCCGGGCGATCGCATTCCCGTTGCGGGTCTGGACGTGCGCGTCGTGGCGTCTGCCGGCGAGGTGATCCGCCAGCCGCTGCCGGGCGCCGGGCGGCCGAATCCCCATTGCGCCGCCTTTAAACGTCAGGACGAAGACAAGAGTGAAAATGCGCAGTCGGTCGGCGTGCACATTGCATTCGGCAGATTCAAGACCGTTCATCTCGGGGATCTGACGGTAAACAAAGAATTCGACTTGATGTGCCCCAACAACCCTCTCGGCGATGTCGATCTCTTCATTGTTTCTCATCACGGCCAGCCGAGCTCCAATGCGCAGGTCCTTGTCCATGGAATCCGTCCGCGCGCGGCGATCATGAACAACGGCACGCGCAAGGGAGGACAGCCGGATGCGATGCGCATCCTCTATTCATCGCCCGGCCTGGAGGATCTCTGGCAGATTCATTTCTCGCAACTGAGCGGGCAGGAATACACGGCGCCGGGAATCTTCATTGCGAATCTTGTGGACGATCAGCCTTCCTCAATGCCGATTGCCGCCATGCCCCCGCCTCAGCCCGGAGCGGGCGGCGGCGCCGGCCCGGCCCCGGTGCACAACGGGCCGGCGTTCTGGATCAAGGCGTCGGCTCGGGAGGATGGTTCGTTCAGCGTGATGAATGGGAGGAATGGGTTTACGAAGACGTATGCGGGGAAATCAGAATAGCCGGGAGCTAAGGTACTTGACGAATCATGGGCTGCCTGGGGGAATTTGAAATTGGACGATTCCTGCATCTCAAATCCGAAATCCGAAATTGCAGATTGGACTGTTTCTGCGCGAAGTCCAGTCAGAAATTTCAGATTTCGGATTTGAGATGCAGGAATCGTCCAATTTCAAATTCCCCCTTCGCCTCCGCGGCCTCCCTATTCCTCACAACGCCCTCATAAACGCGACGAGATCCGCCTTCTCCTGTTCCGTAAGCTTCAACTCCAGAATCATGTTAAAAAACTCCACCGTATCCTCCAACGTGAGCAGACGCCCGTCGTGCAGGTACGGAGGCGAGTCTTTGATTCCCCGAAGCGGAAACGTCTTGATCGGACCGTCCGCCGACGCCATGCGATTGTTGATCATGCGCGGCGTGTAGAACCGTTCGGCGCGCAGGTTGTGCATGAGGTTGTCGGTGTAGAACGGCGCGGGATGGCACGCCGCGCACTGCGCCTTGCCGTGGAACAGTTCCTCGCCCCGCAGTTCTTGAGGCGTCGCTTTTGAGGGGTCGAGCTTGCCGAGGATGGTGAGTTTCGGGGCGGGAGGAAAGTCCAGGAGCTCCTGAAACTCCGCCATGAAGTGAACCTGACTGCCGCGCTCCAGGACATTGACGCCCTTCTTGGTCGCGATCACCGGATCGCCGTCGAAATACGCGGCGCGCTGTTCGAACTCCGTGAAGTCTTCCACGGTTTTCAGCGCCCGCTGCGAGCCGAACAGTCGTTGAATGTTCACGCCGCGCAGGGAAGGCGTGTCGATCCGGCGGCGCGACGCCTGCGGGCGAATGTCGCCGACCAGGTGCGTTCCGGCGTTGGTGTGTCCATTGGCGTGGCAATCGAAGCAGGCGACGCCGCGGCTGGGATGTTCCGAGCGGCGGTCGTCGGTCTGGTTGAATTGCTGCTGCGGGAACGGAGTCAGCAGCAGGCGCAGTCCTTCCAGTTGCTTCGGATTGAGAACGCCGTCGAACATTTCGAAGTGATTCGCGATCGTGACGAGCTTGCCTTTGCTCACGTCGCCCAGGTCCGGGCGGGTGGTGAGAAAGATCGGAGGCGGGAAGTCGGGCAGGAAGTGATCCGGAATGTCGAAGTCCAGATCGAATCTCGCCAGGTCGCGCTGCTCCTGACGGTTGAGTTCATCGATGGCGAACTTCGGAAACAGCATGCCGCCCTCGTTCTGATTCGGGTGGGGCAGTGGGAGAAATCCGGGAGGAAAAACGTCTCTCTTGCGGACCTCGTCGGGAGTCATGGCCGCCAGTTGGGCCCACGTGACGCCCTTCGGGAGCCTTACGCGTACACCTTGTTGAACGGCCTTACCACCGCTCATGGTCACGCCTTTCGCCGGGTTGTTCGCAAGATCGTATCGCTCCTCCAGCAACGTGATCTGGCGGCGCATCACAGCGGGCTTGTCGGATTTCATGCGCCCCATGATGGTCGAGAAGCGCTCGCGAATGTCCACAGGCATGTAACTGGTGCGTTTCTCGCCGCCGTGGTCCTGAGAAAACGCCGAGTGGAACAGCGCGATCACGCCGAACGACAACGCAAGCCAGAGGGGACGATGAGGGGCCTTCATTTCTTAAACCTCCGACAACGCGGTGCAAATTCGGCGCCGCCTTACTAAAATTTTCCCCATGCAGTTGCGGAGCGGAAGGCTTCTCCTGTCGTTCCTGATCCCGCTGGCCCACGAGTTTTGGCAGGGCCCGCGCTCGTGGACGATGACGATCCTGGCCTGGATCGGCGCCGCCGTCTTCTATTTCTGGCCCGAGCTGCGCGCGAGATGGCCGGCGTGGCGCGCGCGGTTTGCGGGCCTGGCTTCACGGAAGGCGCCAAGACGGCAGGTTCCGGAGGCTTCGTCGGGCAGGGACGGCTATCTCCAATTGATCACGCTGGCGGGACTTGCGGAATCCGGAGAGCATCTGGCGCGCCTGTGCATCGAGCGGCGCGGCTCGGATGGGCTCGAGCGGGAAGCCCGGCGCTGGTTTGCTGAAGTATCGGCTTACGTCCGCGATACGCTCGGCCCCGACTACGCGGCTCGCCTGCGAGGAATTCCTCCGTCGATATCCGTGAGATCCACGAATGGCGGGGCGCCGGACAACCTGCGCGTCCTGTTCGGCATCGGGGCTTGCGTCATTTCGCTGCATGAATTCATGACGGAGATTCGAAGCAGGACGCGGCCCTCACCGGCGCCTTCGGGTGCGCGGTGCGCGGTCATAGACCGCGCCTACAGCAGGTCGTCGCAACTGTAGGCGCGGTCTATGAGGCTGTAAAAAAATCGAGACGAGTCCGCGGCTGTCAAATGTGAGATGGCTGTTGGTGCGATGTGTAATGAACTTGGCGAACTGACCTGCTGACCCAATCGATTGATGGCTCTAAAATTGGGTCACTTGGTCGTTTAGCCAACTACATTACACATCGCACAACAGCCATCTCACATTTGACACCTTTTGGAGCGCCCGTTAATTCACACCCCCTATGACCGCGCAACCCGGATTGTCTCGTCGCGCTCCGCCCCCGTGGAAATCATTGTGATCGGAACGCCCGCATAGTCCGAGATGAACTTCAGGTAGTCCTGCGCCGCAACCGGAAGTTTGGACCATTCGCGGATTCCGGAGATCGACGTATTCCATCCTCGAAACGTTTTGTACACCGGTTCCACGCGGCCGAGCACGCCGCAGTCGGGCGGGAATTCCTGCAGAACGGATCCTTTGTATTTGTATTCCACGCAGATCTGGATTTCCGGAAGCGCGTCCAGCACGTCGGTTTTGGTGATGGCCAGCGCATCGAGCGCATTGATCATGACCGCGTAACGCAGGGCCGGCCCGTCGAGCCATCCGCAGCGGCGGGGCCGGCCCGTTGTTGAGCCGTATTCCTGGCCGCGGCTGCGCAAGGTCTCGGCGCATGCGCCGTGAAGCTCGGTAGGGAAAGGGCCGGCGCCGACGCGCGTGGTATACGCCTTGGCGACTCCGACGATGGAATGGATGTGCTTCGGCGAAACGCCAAGACCGGTTGCGGCGCCGCCGGCGGCGGCGCTGGAGGACGTGACGAAGGGAAACGTGCCGTGATCGACGTCGAGCAGCGTCGCCTGAGCGCCTTCGAACACGATCGACTTGCCGTCGCGAATCAGACCGTTCAGGTACGCGGCGGCGTCGACGGCGAACGGGCGCATGCGTTCGCCGAATCTCGCATAGTCCGCGCAAATCGGCTCCGGATCGATGGAAGGACCGTCGCCGAGAACTTCCAGCATGCGGTTTTTCTGTTCGACTTGAGCGCGGATCTTGGCGTCGAGCGCGTCGAGGTCGAAGAGGTCGCAGACGCGCAGGCCGCGCCGCGCGGCCTTGTCTTCGTAGGCGGGGCCGATGCCGCGGGAGGTCGTATCGAGCTTGCGGTCGCCCAAACGGCGCTCGACGGCGGCTTCGAGAGCCCGGTGGTACGGAAGAATGAGGTGACAGCGATTCGATACGAACAGCCGGCCGTCGAGTGAAACGCCGGCGGCCTCCAGCGCATGGGTTTCTTCGAAGAACGCCGCGGGATCGAGCACGACGCCGTTTCCGACGACGCACGTGACGTTGGGGTGAAAAATTCCGGACGGAATCAGATGCAGGACATGACGGACGGCGCCGATCCGGATGGTATGACCGGCGTTGTTGCCGCCCTGATAGCGGGCGACGCAGTCGGCCTTCTCCGCGAGGAGGTCCACAATTTTGCCTTTGCCTTCATCACCCCACTGAAGGCCCACGACTGCAACATTTGTATTCATGGATTAGCGAGGCGTTGCGCCTAGCCGAGGTGCTTGTCGATCGCTTTAGTGATGACGTCCTTGCCGACGGCGCCCACGATCTGCTCTTTAACCTGTCCGCCTTTAAAAAGAAGGAGCGTCGGGATGCCGCGGATGTTGAACCGGGACGACGTCGCCCCATGCGCGTCCACATCGAGCTTTCCGACTTTCACGCGGCCCTTGTATTGGTCGGCGATCGCTTCCACAGTCGGCGCCAGGGCGCGGCACGGTCCACACCAGGCCGCCCAAAAATCAATCAAGACCGGAACGTTGGACTGGATCACCTCAGTTTCGAAGTTGGCGTCGGTGATCTCAACGGTGTTTTGACCCATTCATCCTCCAGATTTAAGAGACACAACTCAAAAGTAGCCGGAGGGCCGGGGGGTTGTCAATGCAAGGTCCGCGCGCGGCCGCGCGGCCGGGCGGAGTTTCGCGTGCGGTAAAATGCGGGGCAGGAGGAAGCCATGGCGCAGACCCCGCTTGTTGAAGAGCGAGTTCAGGTCGATCGTGTCGTTCTGAGCCTCGAAAGCGTCGGCTTGACCGGCGACCAATTTTTCCGGCTTTGCAGCGACAATCGCGATTTGCGCCTGGAACTCACGGCCCGCAAGGAGCTGATCATCATGCCATTGCCTGGGCCGGAGACGAGCAGGCGCAATGCGATCATCACGACCGAACTCTCGATCTGGGGCGAGAAAAGACGGGACCGGGATCGTCTTGGACTCCGCTTGCCGGTTTATCCGGCTCCGCCGCGCACGCTGGGACGCATTGAGCGTGGATAAAAAGGGAAACCGATAAACGAAGGCTGGTACGACGCAGTGAAGTCCTTTAAATTACGCCTGTGCTGGGAAAGCCCTATCTCACGAACCTGCGAGCTGCGGGCTGTCCATTCTGCGAACGCTCCGAATCCCACCTCGTGATCGCACGCAACAACTACGCGGTTGCGTTTCCGGATGCGTTTCCACTGACGGAGGGCCATACCTTAATAGTTCCGTTTCGCCATGAGCGCGACTTTTTTGCCCTCACCCACATCGAACAAGAAGCAATCCTTGCGTTGAGCCGATCCGTTCGGGCGAAGCTGGATCGTGAACAGGCGCCAGACGGCTACAACATTGGCCTCAACATTGGAAAGGCAGCCGGGCAGACGGTCGACCATGTGCATCTGCATGTGATTCCGCGGTATAGCGGAGATGTGGCCGATCCGCGCGGCGGCATTCGATGGGTGCTCCCTGCGAAAGCTCAATACTGGGGCGACGAATGACCACGCTGCCTGGAGCTCCAGAAGACGACGCCATCGCGTTCGCAGAAAAGGTATTCGCGCTTCTTGACGAGACGAAGTACACAACTACATATAAGTTGGCGGTCCTTTTGGGCCTCATGGATCTTTGCCTGGAGAATACGACAAACTCGGGCAGCCCGCCGGAGATCTTGACCACCCGTCAACTGGCAGAGAAAGTAGCTGAAATCTACTGGCCGCACACACTACCTTTTGGTTCGGCGCGAGATGCGTCTGTCTTACGACAGGCAAAGGGAGGGCAGGCTGAGATTCTCTCGTACATAGAGGGATTCCGGCGTTCGCTCCGAGACGGTTCTGTTCCTCTCATTAAGGCACGGGTTAGTAGCGCCAGCGGGTATCAAAGGCTTTTGGATCAGGTTGAATGGAAGCTCATTGAAATGCCGCTTCCTCGGTTGCAGACGATTGGCGTCTCCGATGATCGATTCATCTACGAAATCAATTGGGACAAGAGCGTTGTATACCGGGAGATCGCACAGTACCAAAAAGGTCACGGCGCGTTCGACAACAGAATCCTTTTGAGACCACGAGTCGGTGAATTCCTTGTGAGGCTTAACGGACTGCTTAGGCCCTTGATTCAGCGACGGTGGGCGGGCATGGTCGCGGCGCTGAATCGTCAGGAAGACTCAAGGCTGGAGCAATTCCTATTTGGCGTGGAACGGCTTGATCTTTCCATTACCCGGAATCCACTTTGGGAAATTCAGGAAAGTAGATGCTTCTATTGCCAAGAACGAATTCGTGAGCCCAGGGAAAGCCATGTGGACCACTTCATTCCGTGGTCCCGGTATCAGGAGAACGGTCTCGCGAATCTAGTTGTCGCCGATGCCAAATGCAACACATACAAGAGGGATTTTCTCGCGGCGGTAGAGCATATGGAGCGTTGGCTAGATCGCTTCCGAGTTCAAACCGACGCCTCCTCCGATCTGGAAACGCTCGCAGAACGCATTCAGTGGGACCTGTCGCCACAACGCACGCTGAGCGTCGCTCGCGCGATTTACCTGCGGCTGCGTGCTGACGCCAAACTGTGGCGCCTTGGGAGGCAGTTCGTGAGCGCTGAGCCGACTCGAATTTCCGAATTGTTCTCCGGCTTTCAGCCATAAGAGGTCAGGCTAAATTTAGTACTGGCACACCACGCAGGACTGGTCGTCGTCTTCGTCGTCCAGCGCGGCCGCGAGAATCTGGTAAAGAGTCTGCCCGGACTTCCGCCGTGAAGCGCTCCTGCGTTGTTCTTCATGCTTCGCTTTGATCTCGGCGATGCGGCCCGGCCTGTCAAGCTCCTCCAGGCTTTCAGACTGGTTCCAGGTGTACCGCAAGCCGGACGCCGGATCTATTTTTTCGTAGCCTTTGGCCAACTCGAACAAGTCCGGGCGCCGTTCCTTGAGGATTAATGAGTCCGGGACAGACTGGGTCCCTTTATTGGGATGATTTCAATCGGCGATCATCCATATTCGCCATTTCTTTTCCAAGGACCGACTCGCCGGCGTTCAGCGCCCGCCGCACTGCGTTCATGCGCGCTGCAATTTTGTCCATAAACACGAATTTTTCTTACTGTCCCGGCGTCACGCGTTTGTGCACAGCGTGACTCGGTCCATAGGCAGCGTTGAATCGGTCGTACGCGGCGAGAATTGCTTATATCCGGCGCGTCACGCCCATTGCTCGTGAACGACCTCAAACCAGACCCAACGCGGCGAGAGCGGCCTCGGTCGGCCTCGGCGCCGAAACCGCCGGATATGAGCAAGAATCGTTGCGCGTGAGAAAAAATCACTGCGCATGAGCGAAACGTCGTTGGGTTCTGAGTAAAAATCCATGCGCATGGCGAAGAACGCGTTGCGCATGGCCGAATGACACTGCGTATAACCGAAGAACAAAAGCGTATGGCTAAGCAACCGTCGGTCTTGCCGGGCGGTAGCGCGTATACGACAAGGAAAGGCGCGATGCGGTCCACTTCATCGATCGGAGCTGGACCCCCTGCCGCCTTCGGCGGCTCTCCCCCTCAAAGGGGGAGTAAACGAGCCGCCGAAGGCGGCAGGGGGTCAGGCTCCGCTCCACAGCGCCGTCATAGACTTTGTTGGGTTATGAGATCATACAAATGCATTTGGCAGTAGCATTCAGTGCGATGGGAGGCCGCATGGTCATCAGATGGAGGCTATGGACCTTATTAGCGTCGATCATCTTCGTGTCGGCGCTCGTTGCCGCGCAAACGCAAACGTCCAGGACGCCCAGGCCGCCGCTCAAGCCGGGACAGACGTTCAAGGAGTGCCGCAATTGTCCGGAGATGGTCGTGATTCCCGCAGGCTCGTTCATGATGGGATCCCCAGCCGATGAGCCCGAACGGCGGGAGAACGAGCGTTATCACAAGGTGAACATCGCTCGATCATTCGCAATCGGCAAGACCGAAGTCACATGGGACCAGTGGGAAGCCTGCGTGCGCGACCGATGGTGCGATGGAGTCGCCGTCGAAAACGCTCTGCGAACCCGCGAAAACGGCGAACCGAACCCGGACTTTGTCGATTGGGGCCGCGGAACGCGCCCGGTTGTCGGAGTCAGTTGGTTCGATGCGCAGAATTTCGCCGGATGGTTAAACTGGAAAACCGGCGAAGACGACGCCTATCGCCTGCCCTCCGAAGCCGAGTGGGAATACGCTGCACGCGCTGGAACGACGACGGCGTATCCCTGGGGCGCGAAGCTCGATCACAACTACGGCAACTTCGGAATCCCAGGACCGGGTCTGGGCGGCAAAGCGGAAGGCCGCGACGTATGGAAGGACGAGACCGCCCCTGTCGCGTCGTTTCCACCCAACGCGTTCGGCCTTCACGACATGCATGGGAACGTTTTCGAATGGGTCGAAGACTGTTACGAAGTCGACCGCGCGCACGCGCCCGCGGACGGTTCCGCGAATAAGCACGGCAATTGCGCCAACCGCGTCTTTCGGGACGGAACGTTTCTCAGCAACCCGTACATGCAGCGATCCGCCCGGCGCGGCGCTCCGTATCCTGCGACCCGAAGAGGGCGAAACTATCTCGGTTTTCGCGTGGCAAAGACGTTGGAGTAACCGCTCACTTCTTCTTTTCGAAAACCACCTGTCCGCCCTTGATCGTCGTGACGACGTTCAGCAGCGCGTTGCTGTCTCGAAGAGGATCGCCGTCAATGATGACGATGTCGGCCCACTTGCCCGGCTCGAGCGTCCCGATGTCGCTGCGCAGCGTCGCGGCCGCCGCGTTTCTCGTCAGAATCTTGACGACGTCCTGCGGTGAAAACACCAACCGCAGGGCGCGCAACTCGTCGGCGAGAGTTTCTTTCGGCGGCCATTGCGTGTCGGTGCCGTAGCCGTAGGTGACGCCGGCTTCCCAGAGCAGACGCGCATTCACAGGTCCCTGGCCGGCGCTGGAAAGCGTGTTCCACGGGAACGGCTGTCCATCACGGAACAGAGCGGCGCCGTTGGCGTCGAAATGGGGTACGAACACGGCGAGCGTCGAGGTCATTGGAATCTTGGCGTCGGCGATCTTCCGCGCAGCCGCCGGATCGTCGCCGAGATTGCCGATATGCGGCGTGTGCACGAGCATATCGGGCCGGGCCTCGATCGCGGCGAGCGTGTCGCGCACGGTGACGGCGTGAACGATTGTCGGCTTGTTGTGCTTCTTGCCCTCTGCAACGATCAGCTTCAACGTCTCCACTTCAGGACCGTTGGGGGTCGTATTGAGCACGACTTTCAGATAGTCGTAACCGGCTTTAACGGCGTTTTCGACGGCCTTGATCGTCGCGTCGCGCGGGATTGCGGGCGCAGGCGTCGTCGGCTGCGGGCCGCGCGCCGGGTCGGTGCGCGCCGGGTCTCCGGTTGCCCTTGGTCCCGTTGCGCCCGCGACCGGAACGATTGTGCCGACAAAGAGCCGCGGTCCCTTCATCTGACCGGACGCGATCCGGTTGCGCGCTTCGATCGCCTGCGGCGGATCGATCGCCGCAAGCACGGTCGTGAAGCCCGCTTCGAGAAACTCCTGCATCTGCTGCGGCGCGCGTTTCTCAAGCCAATCCGCCGCAGCGCCGGTGACAATGTGCCGGTGACCGTCGATGAAGCCCGGCATGACCGTTCTGCCGCCGGCGTTGATCGTCGGCCCTCCGCCTGCGGGAGGCGCGGCCGTTGAGACGGAGGCGATCTTGCCATCGCGTACGACAATGGACCCTTTGTCGATTACCCGGCCTGTGCCGTCGAGAATGCGCGCATTTGTGATTGTGAGATTTTGCGCATAAGCGCTGCACGCGCTGAAAAAAATCACCGCCGCGGCGATGCGCGGAAGATGGGATGTGGTCGGCATGTTGTTTTTCTAACCTCCAAACGAGGACCCCTAGTATACGTCGAGGGGAACGGGGAATTTTGAAATTGGACGAATCCTGCATCTGAAATCCGAAATCCGAAATTGGAGATTGGACTGGATCTGCGCCAGTCCAGTCAGAAATCTCAGATTTCGGATCTGAGATGCAGGATTCGTCCAATTTCAAATTTCCCGTCGCACGCCCCGTCGAACGCCTCCGTCGCATCTACTCGCCCCGCATTTCAAGACTCGGCCTTCTCTTCCGCCAGTCCGTGGCTTGCTCGTAGGCATGCGCGAGCGCGAGAACCGTGGGTTCCGCCCAGTGCGCGCCGATGATCTGAAGACCGATGGGAAGGCCCGAGCTGGTGAAGCCGCAGGGGACGGAAATGCTCGGCACGCCGAAGATATCGAACGCAACGTTATTGTTGCCGCCGCCGGCGCCGCCTCCGGGCGCGTTGAGAAGCGCGGGCGGGGTTTTCATCGTCGGCGTGATGAGGATGTCGACTTTCGAAAATACCTTCTTGATGTCGCGCCGAAGTTGATCTACTTGCCGCCGCGCAGCCGCGTACTCTGCGGACTTCCCATCGGCGGACCTTTGCAGCGTTCCGCGTGTGCTTGGCTGATACTTCTCAGGAGATTCGGCAATCCACTTCGCGTGGTAGACGTACGCTTCCGGTCCCCAGATGGCCGCCGGATTGGGGGTCGGCGGGAGCGTGACGTCTTCAACGCCGGCGGTCAGTTTTCGCAGAACATCCATCGCGGCGTGCACCGCTTTGGCGACTTCCGGGTCGAGATTGTCGTAAAAGGGCGTGCGCGGAACGCCCAGCCGTAGTTTGGAAGTCGTCATGCCGAGTGCGCGCGTATAGTCGGGAACCGGCGCGTCGGCGGACGTCGGCTCCAGTTCGTCATAACCGGCGATGACGTTCAGCATCAGCGCCGCATCCTCGACAGTCTTGCACATCGGTCCGACATGATCCAGCGTCCAGGAAAGCGGTATCACGCCTCGTGTGCTCACGCGGCCGTAGGTCGGCTTGAGGCCGACGATTCCGCAGTGGGAAGCCGGCATGCGGACCGAGCCGGCGGTATCTGTGCCTAGCGCTCCATAACACAAGTCGGCAGCGACGGCGATTCCCGCGCCTCCTGACGAACCGCCCGTCACGCGATCCGGCGCCCACGGATTGCGCATGGTCCCGAAGTGCGTGACGGTCGAGCTTCCGCCATAGGCGAATTCGTGGAGATTCAGCTTGCCCAGCAGGATCGCGCCCGCGTCTTTCAAACGGCGCGCCGTCTCGGCGTCTTCGGTAGGAATCCGGTCCTTGAACAGTTCGCTTGCAGCGGTCGTGCGGACGCCCGCCGTGTCGATGTTGTCCTTCAGCGCAATGGGAATTCCATGCAGCGGCCCGCGGCGTCGTCCGCGCTGCAGCTCGGCTTCCAGCTCGCGCGCCGTCCGGAGCGCTTGGTCGTGCGTGACGGTGATGAAGGCGTTGAACGCCGAGTTGTATCGCTCGATCCGCTTCAAGCAGGCCTCGGTCAGCTCCACCGGAGAGACCGTCTTTCTCCGAATGAGCTCGGAAGCTTGCGTCAGCGTCAATGCGGCGAGGTCTTGAGACTGGCCCCATACGGGGTTCATCGCGCCATAGGCCGCCGCCGCGCCCGCCGCGAGGAATGCTCTACGAGAACAAACGCCATGTTCGTTCATATTCGCCGGCGTCTCCTTTTCTTGATAAACGGCTACATAATACGACCGGTCCGGGATCAGCAGTAAACTATGAACATGAAGACGGAGGCGTTCGTTTCAGTCGAGGAATATCTTAAGACCTCGTACGAGCCCGACTGCGACTATGTCGATGGAGAAGTTCACGAGCGCAATGTGGGTGAACGTGATCACAGCGTTTTACAGGCCGAGCTCGTTTTCTTTTTCCGGCAGCGTCGGGAGCTCTGGAAGACATTTGTTTTTCCGGAACAGCGTCTGCAGATCCGTCCCAGGCGTTTTCGCGTTCCGGACGTTTGCGTTTATGTTGGCGCCTCCCCGGCGGAGCAGATTTTTCGAACGCCTCCTTTCATCTGTATTGAGATTCTGTCTCCCGAGGACCGAATGGAGCGGATTCAGGAACGAATCGACGACTACTTGAATTTCGGCGTGCGCTACATGTGGCTCATCAATCCTCGCAGCCGGCGCGCCTGGACTTACTCCAAAGAGGGCGGCACGGAAATATCGGACGGGTTCTTAAGGACTGAGACTCCGGCGTTCGAAATTCCGCTGCCCGAAATATTCGCCCCGCTCGATGCCAAGTAAACCCCGCGCGTATGCAGCCCATCATCGCCCCTTACGGTTCGTGGAAGTCCCCGATCACATCGGATCTGATTGTCGCCCGCACGATAGGACTCAGCGAAACAGCAGTCTGCGGCGACGATGTCTATTGGATTGAGAGCCGCCCGTCGGAGGCGGGCCGCAGCGTCATCGTCCGCAGAACGCATGAAAGCGCCACGGACGACGTCACCCCGCCGCCCTTCAACGCGCGCACGCGCGTTCACGAATATGGAGGAGGCGCCTTTCTTGCGGCCGACGATGCCGTCTATTTTTCAAACTTTGAAGACAACCGCGTGTATCGCATCGGCGCAGGAGGAGCGATTCAGCCGGTCACGCGGGACGGCAGGATGCGTTACGCGGACTTTGTTCACGACGCAAGGCGCCGCCGCCTCCTGTGCGTGCGCGAAGACCATACCGTAAGCGACATCCACTGCACGAATACGATTGTCGCAATCGATGCTCAACGGGGAGGAGACGTTGTTCTTGTCGAGGGGAACGACTTCTATTCATCGCCGCGATTGTCTCCGGATGGGAAGTTTCTCGCGTGGCTGACCTGGAATCATCCCTCAATGCCTTGGGACGGCGCGGAACTGTGGCTCGCGCAGCTCGACGACGCGGGACGCATCGTCAAAGCCGATCGCGTCGCTGGAGGCGCAGATGAATCCATCTTTCAGCCGGAGTGGTCTCCGGACGGCGTTCTGCACTTTGTGTCGGATCGGACGGGCTGGTGGAATCTGTATCGTCTTATCGATCGACGCGCGGAAGCGTTATGTCCAAGGCCGGCGGAGTTCGGCGCGCCGCAGTGGGTGTTCGGCATGTCGCTCTATCAGTTCGCGGCGCCGGACAGCATCATCTGCGCGTGCAATGAGCAAGGCGTCTGGCGTCTCGCCCGGCTGAACACAACGTCAAAGGATCTCCGATGGATTCCAACGCCGTACACGGAAATCCGCAGCCTGCGCGTCTCCGGCAATCGCTGCGTGTTTATAGGCGGCTCTCCGACCGAGATGGACTCGCTGGTCAGTCTGGACTTGCCGACCGGCCGTCTGACGACTTTGCAGCGATCAAGCAGCACGACGGCGCCGGAAGGCTGCTTTTCGACGCCCCAGACGATCGAATTCCCAACGGAAAATGGCCGGACGTCTTATGCCTTCTATTACCCGCCCGTCAACAAGGACTACACGGCGCCGCAAGGAGAAAAGCCGCCGCTCATCGTCATGAGCCACGGCGGACCGACGTCGGCGGCGTCGAGCACGTTCAGCCTCCGTACTCAGTACTGGACGAGCCGCGGCTTCGCCGTAGTCGACGTGAACTACGGCGGAAGCTCCGGCTACGGCCGCGCTTATCGTGAACGGCTGAAAGGGGCCTGGGGCGTGGTCGACGTCGATGACTGCGTGAACGCCGCCCGGCATCTTGTCGACGAAGGCAAGGCGGATCCCGATCGGCTCATCATCCGCGGCGGAAGCGCAGGCGGCTACACGACGCTCGCAGCGCTGACTTTCAGAAATGTCTTCAAGGCGGGCGCGAGCTACTATGGCATCAGCGACCTCGAGGCGCTCGAACGCGATTCGCACAAGTTCGAATTGCGTTACAACTGGAGCCTGATCGCGCCGTATCCAGAAGCCAAGAAGATCTACGAACAACGTTCTCCGATTCATTACGTGGACCGCCTGTCCTGTCCGATCATCCTGTTTCAAGGACTCGACGACAAAGTCGTTCCGCCGAATCAAGCGGAGATGATCGTCGAGGCGCTGCGGTCGCGCAACATTCCCGTCGTGTACATTGCCTTCGAAGGCGAAGGCCACGGATTCAGGAAAGCGGAGAACATCAAGCGCTCACTGGACGCGGAGCTGTTCTTCTACTCCCGAGTGTTCGGCTTCCCCGTCGATACGCAGCCGGATGAGGTCATCAAAGGGAGGGTAGTGCGCGCCTTTGAATACTGACCGAAGGGGCGTTGCACGAAAGTCGCAAAGGAGCCGTACCACGCCCCTGGAATCAGGGGACGGGGAATTTGAAATTGGACGAATCCTGCATCTCAGATCCGAAATCTGAAACTGCAGATTGGACTTTAATGCGCCAGTCCAGTCAGAAATTTCAGATTTCGGACTTGAGATGCAGGATTCGTCCAATTTCAGATTCCGCGTCATCCCGGATTTCTCAAGTACGTTGACGCGTGACTCAGAATGGAGTGGCGTGGACTTCCGATATAATCAATGACGTGAAGAGCCCCTTCCCCGGCATGGATCCTTATCTGGAAGCGCGTTGGTCAGACGTCCATGTCCGACTGGTGGCCTACATAGCGGAGTCCTTGCAGCCCGTGCTTCCACGAGACTTGCGAGCGCGTTCTGAAGAGCGAGTGTTCCTGGAGACCTCGATGGAAGACGAACGGCCTGCGACCTATCGGAGCGACATCGCAGTCGTCCGAGCCACAATTCCCGGCGAGCCGGGCAAGAGCAGCGTTTCTGTGGCGACTGTCGAACCTGTCATTGTTGACCTGTATCCGGGACCGGAGGTCGACCGGTTTGTCCAGATCATCGATGTATCGAGCGGCGGCCGCGTCGTGACTGCGATCGAGATTCTCAGTCCTTGGAACAAGGGTTCGGGCTGTTTGAACGTGCAGTATCGAAGGAAACTCGAAGATTACGGCCGCGCCGAAGTGAACGTTGTCGAGATCGATCTCTTGCGGAGCTCGCGGGCGCGGCTGGAAGTGGGTCAGCAAGATCTTCCTCCAGACAGGCGCACGCCGTATCTCACTTGCATCCGCAGGTCGCGCCGGCCCAGCCGTTGGGAAATTTACCCAATGCCGCTCAGGGAATCATTGCCAAGAGTCCCGATACCATTACGTGAAACGGACAATGATGCGCCGCTTGAGCTCCAGCCCCTTATCGACCGCGTCTACACGGCAGGCGGACACGATGACATCGATTACAGGAAATCCCCTGATCCTCCCCTCGATTCCAGCGACGCGCTTTGGGCGGACGCATTGCTGCGCAGCGCCGGCCTTCGCTGATCGCATTGAAATCATCTCCCTACGATTTTTTTCAGGCTTCGCCCGTCATGATGAACATGAAGCGGGCCAGCGGAGGTCCATCGGGGCGAAACGCTGAAGGCTACGGGCGACTGGCGGAAGCGAAGAAGGCGCCCACGCGGGTCCGGGAATTTGAGGCCTGGCTTTCCAATTACGCGTGGCCCGCGGCGAAGTAGCCCCGAACCGCACGATCTCGTCATTCCTTGAGAACTTTGTCGATGCAGAGGACTGCGGCCATTATCAGGGCTCGAACGGAGTGATCCGTTGGAACAGACGGGGAAATATGGAGCACGTAGTTATCTGCTGAAGTCAGCAGTTCTTTGCCGATGCCGGACCATTTCTTCGTCACGCGCGCAAGTTCCATCTCGCCCTGAGCGAAACTGAAATCCCAGCCCGTCCATTTTCCCTTGAGCGTGCAGGCGACCTGGCCGTTGGCGTCAAGGACGTCGAACTTGCCGCCGATGGAAAGCAGCTTCTGTTGAAAGACGCCCAGCGTGCGGCCCTGATTGTCCGTAACGGTCACTCGCGACCGGAATAAGGCGACGCCTCGTTTTACTTCAAGTAGAAGCTCGCTGGTTTCTGTGCGGACTTCCAGCGCGAACGGGGTCATGCGCTTGTAGTCTGTGAATCGCAGGATCTTAGTAAGCAGTCCCAGCTTCGGCTCGCGGCATGTGAGCAGCAGCTTGCCGGTCGCCGGATCGTAGATGTCGTAGTTGCTCGCGGCCTTGAACAGGCCGACGTGCTCTTTGACCACGAAAGAATTGCCCATCCGGGCGAGAATAGCAGTCGTCATTGTCGCAATACTGTCTCATAGAGACGTTGAACGGCAAAGAGGATGACATGAACGCCGTCGCACGAGAGGGACGCATGTACTACTGGGTTCTCCTTGTCATAGCGGGACTCTTCGAGATCAGTTGGGCCGTAGGCCTCAAGTACACGGAGGGTTTCACGCGCCTGTGGCCCTCCATATGGACTATCGCGACGATGATCGCCAGCATCTACTTGTTGGCGCTCGCCGCGCGCGGCTTGCCGATCGGGACGGCCTACGCCGTCTGGACCGGCATAGGCGCTGTCGGCACAGCCGTTATCGGCATGGTTTTGTTCGACGAGTCCCGCGACGCGGCGCGGCTGGTGTGCATCGGGCTGATCGTTTCCGGGGTGCTGGGACTTCGGCTGGCGGCCAAATAGTCAGAACGCAGAGCTCACTTCATGGCATGATCTCGGCTGTAAGACCGTGGCATTCGAAACGACACAGTGGAGTCTGGTTCTTGCCGCGGGCGGAGACGGTCCGCCCGCGCGGGCGGCGCTGGCGCGGCTCTGTGAAATCTACTGGTATCCCTTGTACGCCTATGTGCGGCGACGGGGCGCAAATCCGGACGACGCGCGGGATCTGACGCAGGGATTTCTTGCGTCGCTTCTCGAACGCCGCGACTTCGAAAACCTCCACCGGGACCGCGGCCGGTTTCGCGCGTTTCTTCTGGCGTCGCTTCAACACTTCCTGGCAAACAATGCGGCTCGTGAACGCGCCTGGAAGCGCGGGGGCGGGATCTCGCCGCTGCCTCTGACGTTCGAGGACGCCGAGGGCCGCTATCGGTTTGAGCCCGTAGAAGCGGCCACGCCTGAAACGCTCTATGAACGGCGATGGGCGCTCACCGTCATCGAACGCGTGCTTGCCGGATTGCGCCGGGAGTGGGAAGCTGCGTCACGGGACGACGAGTTTGATCAGCTCAAAGCATGTCTTTTAGGCGAGGCGCCCGCCGGCGGCTACGCTGCACTTGCGGAACGGCTCAAGACGACGGAAGGCGCGGCCAGAATTGCCGTGCATCGGTTGCGGCGCAAGTTTCAGACGCGGCTCCGGAGCGACATCGCGGAGACCGTCGCCGACGCCGCCGACGTCGACGACGAGATTCGTTACTTAATTCGGGCGCTCAACGCGTAACATTCGCGCACGATTCTGTCTATTCCCATCAATGCGAGACGTTCACACGCTCGGAAAATGTCCCCAATGCGGCCGGCCGTTGAGCCAAGACGCGCCCGAGGGCCTCTGTGCTCGGTGCGTCTTGAAAGGCGTCGAGGATCTGAGTGCAGGCGGCTTGGACGAAGCGCCTACGCTGTCGTCTGCAGACGGGGCCGCGCGCGGCCGCCATTTGGCGGAGAACGCTTCCCGATTGACGCCCGGGGAGATTTGGGGCCCTTATCGCATCGGCCGTCTTCTGGGGAAGGGCGGCATGGGAGAGGTCTATGAAGCGGAGCATATGGAGACCGGACGCCGGCTCGCTCTGAAGGTCCTTCGCAGCCGTTTAGAGAATGCCGACGATAGGGCCCGCTTTCTCCGCGAAGGTCAATTGGCCGCTTCAGTCAGTCACCCGCACACGGTTTACATCTTCGGCAGCGAGGAGATCGCAGGCGCGCCGGTGATCTCGATGGAGCTCGTTCCGGGCGGCGCCCTGAAAGACCGCGTGGCGACGGAAGGTCCGCTGGCGCCGGTCGAGGCCGTGTCGGCCGTCCTGGGCATCATCGGCGGGCTGGACGCTGCGCAGGCGGCGGGTATTCTGCACCGCGACATCAAGCCTTCGAACTGTTTCATCGACAGCGACGGTTCGATCAAGGTTGGAGACTTTGGACTTTCGATTTCCACGCTCGCGCGCGATGTCCGCCACGAACTCGACGGCGTCTTTCAAGGGACGCCGCAGTTCGCCTCGCCGGAACAACTGCGCGGCGAGCCGCTCGATGTTCGCGCCGACATCTACGCTGTGGGCGCAACTCTCTATTACTTATTGACCGGACAGCCGCCCTTTGACGCGCCCGACCTGCACACTCTTGCGGGACGCGTGATGAACGAACAGCCGCAATCGCCGCGCGTTGGCCGCCCGGAGATTCCGGCAGGACTCGCGGCTGTCGTCATGCAATGCTTGGCCAAGACTCCCGCCGACCGGCCGTCTTCGTACGCCGCTCTCGCGGATGCGCTGAGACCGTACGCCTTGCAACAGCGTCAGCCGGCGCCGCCGGGCTTGCGAATTCTCGCCGGCATGTTCGACAGCATCCTCACGGCGGCGCCGGTCAGCATATGGTTCGCATGGACGGGCGACGTCATGATCCGCGGCAGCGCGGGCCCCGCCGCATCCGCCGCCTGGGCGTGGCTTGTGAACGTCGCCTACTACTTTTTTCTTGAAGGACTCTGGGGCGCCTCGCTTGGAAAGCGGTTGGTGGGCTTGCGCGTCCTGAATCGAGACGGCGCGCGCGCATCCTGGCGGAGCATTGCGGCGCGGACTGCCGTTTTTCATTTCCCGAATCTCTTGCTGGGCGGCGCGACTCTCGGCGGATTTCTCATGGCAGACACAATGCCGGCCTTCCTGCGGGCGACAGGAACGCTCGGGCTCGTGACAGCGCTGTTTCTAACCGCGCGGCGCAGCAACGGGTGGGCGGGCATTCACGATTTGGTTAGCGGCACGCGCGTCGCGTCCCGTTCCACAGCAGCATCGCGGCGTCTCGGCGCCTCTCCTCATCTTCCTCTGGCGGCGCAGCCAATGGCGGGCGGCGGCCGTTACGGACCGTTCGTGGGAGGACCCGTTTTGTGGGAATCGAACGACGGCCGGCTCATCGCCGGATTCGATCCCATTCTTCGCCGTCCTGTGTGGATCCGCACCGCACCGCCAGGAACGCCTCCCATTAGTTCCGTCCGCCGCGAATTGAGCCGCAGTGGACGCCTGTTCTGGTTGACCGGCCGGAGGTCCGCCTCGGAGAACTGGGACGCCTTCGAAGCGCCGGGCGGAGAGGCGCTGCTGACGCGGACAAGAACTGCGGTTGAATGGCCCACGCTGAAGCTGTGGTTGGTGGACCTTGCCAACGAACTTGCCGCCGGCGCGCGGGACGGATCAACGCCCGCGCTCGCTCTGGATCGATTATGGATTCGAAACGACGGCCGGCTCGTGCTGCTCGACTTTCCCGCGCCGGGCGCGTCGAAGCCCGACGAAGCTCATCGCGCCGACCTCACTCCAGTCGCGCTGCTGTCGGCTGCAGCGGCGCATGCAATATCCACCGGCGGAAATCTCCCAATGCGGCCCGACTTCATGCCGCTGTCGGCGCGCACATTATTAGACCGCTTGTCCAGGCTGTCGCCGCCGCCGCTGGACGACGCAAGGGCGGAGCTGGTCCGGGTTGCAGGCCTTCCGGACCGGGTCCGCCGACGGCGCCGGTCTCTACCGATTGCATTGGCTTCACTGCCGACGGCGTTCATCCTTGGTGTCGCATTGCTTGCTTTGCCGGCCTTCTTCGGATTCATGAGGCAAAACGGCGAACTATTGGAACTGCTGGGCGCCTTGAATCAACCGAACCCGCCGGCGCAGAGCCGCCTCAGGGACCCTGCGATTCGCGATGCGATGGAAACGTATGTCGCCGGACGTTACGGCGGCGTTCTGAATAACGATGCTTTCTGGGACGCCGCCATCATGCAGGGCCTGCAGCCAATGCGCAGGACCGCAGAACAGATTCTCGCTCGTCATTCCTCGGTTTCGGCCGAAGAGTTGGAACGAGCCTCGGCGATCATTGCGCCGGAACTTGCACGAATGAGCCGGCGACGATCGGACGACTTCGCGCAGGTCGCCGGAGTCATCCTGGTCGCCCTCGCCGCGCTTTCATTGCTCATCGCTGTAGGCTGCAGCTTGCTTGCATCCATTCTTGTTCCCGGCGGCGCCGTTGCGAAACTGCTGGGCCTCGCCGTCGTGACGCGGGACGGGAGGGAAGTCAGGCGCGGCCGTTCGCTGGTGCGTGCGATTGCGGCGTGGCTGCCGGCCATCGTGTGGCTGGCCTATCTGGCGGCGTCGCCTAAGGTGCAAGGATGGGTTCCCGCGCCGGGCTCGCCGCTTGCAGGACTCAGCCTCGTGTTGAGCGCCATGGCGATCGGCGCAATCTGCGCCCTTGCATCGCCGAACCGCGGACTTCATGACCGGCTGACAGGAACCTGGGTCATACCGCGATAAAGGGAGATTTCTTATGCCGAAGCCTCCAAGCTGTCCGTATTGCAACGGCTCGGAGTTCATGCCGATTACGCCCTCCTGGCTGTCCGCGCTTTGCAACACCGAAAGCTGGCGCTGCAATCGATGCGGAGCAACCTGCACTTACGGAACGCGCTGGGCGATCTGGTCCTTTCTGGCCTTTGTGTCTACGCTGGCGTGGCTCTTGGTTACGGACGTCTTACTGGACGCCGTCCTGGGCGACCGCCTTCCATTGATCCGATACGCGATCGTCTGGCTGCCTTTAGTTTTCGTCTTAACGCGGTCACTGAACTGGAAGTACTTTCGAACGATTCAGTGCAAGCCGGCCGCCGACCCCACTAGACAGGAGAACTCGTGAAGAACGAACGAAACGAACCGGTGCTGCGTTGGGAACTGCTTCGAACCTCGCGTGAGGCGCGCGGACTGCTGCATTCGGCTTACCTGGTGGAGCGCGCGAAAGTGCCGGGAGGCTGGCTCGTGATTTGAAACAAGTAGGCGGCGGCCATTTCGTACAGATCCGCGCGCAGATACCGCCCGCCGAATGTGGCCAAGGGGGTCGCAGACGCAGATTGAAGTAAGTGCATGTCTCGGATGCCTGTGGCGCCGCCGTACCGAACGATCTGGTCGGCATGGATTTCGACGATCTCGTTAAGCCGCAGGAAGTGCGGGTCCTTCATTCGGCGAGACGTTTCAAGAGACGGCCGTATCGCCTGTTGGTCTTTGCCAACGCGGATTCAAACGCCTTGCGACGGGCGCCGCTGCGCAATGGGGTCACGATCAAGACGTCGCCGTCCGTCGATATGTCGAGCGGCGTTTCGTCATCGATCTTCAACAGATCTAGAACGCTTCGATCGATCACCAAGGCCAGACTGTTGCCATGTCGAGTCAGTCTCTTCGTCATGGGCCTCCCTCCCTGGTATCACATTGTATCACCGACTCGCCGCATGGCATCGGGCGCGTGCTGTGCGCGGGTTCATGTAGTATGCATGAGGTGGAATGATGGCGCGGCAAAACTGGGATCCGGAAACGTACGCAAAGAATGCGCGCTTTGTCTCAGACTTGGGCGCGGACGTGGTTAAGCTTCTAGGGCCCCAACCGGGCGAAACCATTCTCGATCTCGGATGCGGCGACGGCGCCCTGACCGAAAGCCTGGTCGCAGCGGGCTGCCGCGTGGTCGGCGTCGATAGCAGCGCCGAGCAAGTGGCCGCGGCCCGGAAACGCGGGATCGATGCGCGCGTTATGGATGCAGAGACGTTGCCGTTTGACGGCGTCTTCGATGCTGTCTTCAGCAACGCCGTCCTTCACTGGATTCGGCGAGCCGGCGCGGTCCTCGATTCGGTGCGTCGCGCTCTGAAGCCGGGCGGAAGATTTGCAGCGGAATTCGGCGGCGCCGGGAACGTCGCGCGGATACGTTCCGCGCTGGCAGAGGCGTTGAGCCGTCGGGGCGTGGACGCCTCCAGGTTGGATCCCTGGTTCTATCCCACGCCCGATGAATATCGCGCCTTGCTTGAAAAGCACGGATTCGACGTGAAGACGATCACGCGGTTCGAGAGGCCCACCATTCTGCCCGGCCATTTGTCAGAATGGCTGCGAACGTTTGCGCAGCCATTCCTGAAGGCCGTCGATCTGAACGAGCGAAACCGGTTCATCGATGACGTCTGCAGAATCGCCGAGCCCCATCTCTTTCGGGAAGGCCAGGGCTGGGCGGCAGACTACGTGCGCATCCGGTTTCTTGCTGTCCGAGCGAACAAGTGAGCGTCATGCCGCCAGCGTCTTGACCTCGTCCATCTTCTCATCGTAAAACGCCAGCCGGTCTTTGAGGTCTCGATGCTCATCGTACGGGTCTTCATAGGTCCAAATCGCGTTTTCCTCCACCCGGTCTCCCACCTTCAAGGAATAGTAGTGGGCCGTTCCTTTAAACGGGCATTGAGTCGTCGCCTCCGTTCGTTCGAGTAGTTCCATGCGCACATCTTGCCGAGGGAAATAGAACCGATTCGGATGGCCGTCTTCTGCGACTCGAATCACATCGGTGGAGTCCGCGACCTTCTGACCATTGAAGTGAACCTGCATTCGAGCGGCGGGGCGGTCCTCGATAACCTTGTGGTCGGGCCATTTCTTGTGGCCTGGTGAATTTGCCATATGGCGCCTCCTTTCTCAAAAAAGGACTGCAAATTCGCCTCCAGATTCTTCATAAGAATCTCGCAGTTGGCCGGTTGGTATAAGATGACCAGCAAAAACTGGAGGCTCGACATGCTTCACATTCATTTATGGCGCAGGTTTGCAGTTGTCAGCGTTCTCATTCTTTCCCTCGGAGTCGTGACGGCGCCGGCGTTTCAGCTAGGCGGGCGTCCTACCAAGGAGTGGGTCGATCTGCTGGAGCAGCCCGACCGCGTCGCAGGCCTGAAGATACCCGAAATCATTGCGCGGCTGAATCTTCGGCCCGGCATGGTCATCGCCGATCTCGGCGCGGGCTCCGGCGTTTTCGCGCGCGAGTTCGCCAGGGCCGTTGGATCCACAGGCAAGGTTTACGCTATTGATATCGACAAAGGCCTGCTGGATTATCTTGCGGATCGGGCGCGGAAGGAGAAGCAGACGAATATCCAGACCGTGTTGGGTAAGCTGGATGACCCCGCGATTCCGGCAAAAGACGTCGATATCGGTTTCTTCCACGATGTCCTGCATCACATCGAAGCGCGTCAAGCGTACCTGAAAAACCTTTCAAGCTACATCAAGCCGAGCGGGCTGATAGCCCTGATCGAGATGGACAAGAACGATCCAAAGACGCCGCATCGGGAAAGTCCGAACATGCTGGTGGACCGCAAGGAAGTCGACCAGTGGATGGCCGATGCGGGATTTATTCCCGTAAAAGAACACAATGATCTGTTTCCAGGAACGAAGTGGTTTGTAATTTATCAGAAGAAATAGGCCGCTTCGATCAGTGTCACTTGCCATCCTTCAGATATGCGACGACCGCTTCCGCCACTTTCAATAAAGCGCGGCCCGTTGCTTCAGTCTGCGCCTTTGCCACGGTCTCCGAAAAGTTAAGATCGCCCGAGACCTTCCTTGCCGCGAACAGTTCGGAGCTACGGTTACTGTGCACAACAATCCCGGTGCGGACATCCAGCAATACCGATTCTGCCAGACACAAGGCCCTGACTTCGTCGTCTCCGATGAGCCGGGTTTGCTCGAATGTTTGAACGCGCGTCGTGTAAATGAGCAGCAGATCCGCCTGAAATCGCGCCGCGGCCTCACGAAGATACGGAACAGTCCGTTTTTCCGGAACGAGCAGGGTGGGCATAAATTGAACCCGCGAAAGCTGAGCGGCCGAGCGGAGGGCCTGAATCAAGCGCTGCGAATTCTGTTCATCGAGATCGGCCAGCGCTTGAGACCACGCGATACGAGATCCCAATCCCAGCACTGCCAATCGATTTCGATCTTCGGGGCCAACGCGGGCGGAAAGAATTCGTTCAATATCCGCGTTGGACAGGACCTCTTGATCGCCCTTGAACAGCGACTCCTCCAGGCGATTGTTCTCAGCGACGACGCCTTGGTTCGGCGAAGGCGGCGAAGCTGTCGTCAGCCGTTTCGCACAGCCAGGACTCATAATCAAACTTGAAAATAGGGAAACCGCCAGTACTGCTCTTACAGTTTTCTTCGGCATATCGACTCCTTCGGGGTGGTTGCCAACCGCAATTACATGTTCGGGCCTGCTTTCACGCAAGTACGTACGCGACGGCGAGATTGGGCTGCGCCCTCCTTGCCGGCTTTCGCGGGAAATCCGTCCACGTCCTGCGCTATGTTCCATGAGGACGGCTTATTGGAAAGGAGGAGACTGCAGTGACAAACAGAACCATTGTGCTTGTAACCGCAGTATATGTTTTGCTTACCGCTCCGGCGGCGTCCGGCCACCACGCGTTCGCAACGGTATTTGACGCCAAGAAGCCTATCAAGATGACCGGTACGGTGACGAAGATCGAGTGGCAGAATCCTCACATCTGGTTTTACATCGACGTCAAGGACGATGACGGCAAAGTCACGAATTGGGGCATGGAAATGGCGAGCCCGAATCTCCTGATGCGCGCCGGCTGGAGCCGGGACTCCCTGAAAGTCGGCGACGTCGTTAGCGTGGAAGGGTTTCGAGCGAAAGACGACAGCCCTACCGGCAACGCGCAGGTGGTTGTTTTAGGGAGCACGGGCCAACGACTGTTTGCCGGCTCGACTCAAGTTCAGCCTTCACGTTGAATCCGGAGGTTGCTATGAAGTGGATGATTCCCGCCGCCGCATTTCTGTTTTTTGCCGCCGAAGCGTCTGCGCAGTGGGCCAGGCGCCCCGACAGCGCGATTCCGCGGACGCCCGACGGCCGGCCGAACCTTTCCGCGCGTGCGCCCCGAGCGCCGGACGGGAAACCGGATTTGTCGGGAGTCTGGCGGCCCGATCCGGATCCGGAGGGAACCCCCCTTGGCGTCGAACAGATGGTATTTCCCCGCTATATGGTCAACATTGCGGCGGACATGAAGATGGAAGACACGCCGTTCCAGCCATGGGCGGCCGCACTGTTCAAGCAGCGGCTCCAGAACGAAGGCAGGGACTCGCCCGTCGCTCACTGTCAGCCGTCCGGCGTGCCGTGGATCAACTCCATTCCTATTCCTTATAAGATCGTTCAGACGCCGCGATTGATCCTGATCCTCTACGAGGAAAACACCGTCTTCCGCCAGATCTTCCTGGACGGCCGCCAACCCGTGAAAAATCCGGAGCCGCGCTGGATGGGCTATTCGACCGGCAAATGGGATGGCGATGCGCTCGTCGTCGATACTGTGGGCTTCAACGACCGAAGCTGGCTCGATGGTATGGGGCATCCACATAGCGACGCCCTCCACGTGATCGAACGATTCCGGCGCCCCGACGCCGGTCATCTGGAAATAGAAATAACGATCGACGATCCCAAGGCCTACACCAAGCCGATCACCTACACCGTGAAGTCGTCGCTGCTTCCCGACGACGATCTCCTGGAATACTTTTGCACTGAGAACGAAAAGGACGTGCAGCGCTATAGGTAGGAGGAATGACGCGGAATTTGAAATTGGACGAGTCCTGCATCTCAAATCCGAGATCTGAAATCTCAGATTGGACCAGGCGTTTCGGCAGCGGCACAGTCCAATTTCGGATTTCAGATTTCGGATTTGAGGTGCAGGATTCGTCCAATTTCAAATTCCCCCGGCGCGCGCAGGCTTCAGTTTCAGCAGCCGCTCAGCGTTTCCACGATAGATCCGGTCTTTCTGTTCTCTCGTGAGATCCAGGTCTTCTACGCACTTGATCGTTTCACGCGCATACAGGCCGGGCGCCGGCTCAAATGGCATGTCCGAGGCGAACACAACGTTGTTCAATCCGAAGAAATCGAGTCCGCATTTCGTGGCCGGGCCCGCGCCGAATAATGCCGTGTCGGCGTAGAAATTCTTGAAGTATTCCACCGGGCGTTTGCGCATGGACTTCAGGAGGGAAGTGTAGTCGACGTCTGTCGTTCGCTTCCCGAGTTGATCCCAACCGTAGCCGACGCGGCCTGCGAAGTAGGGAATCATGCCGCCCATGTGATGCGTGATGATTTTCAAGTCAGGAAACTTGTCGAAGTAACCCGCAAACACCAGCCGCGACATCGCCACGCTCGTTTCGTATGGCCAGCCGAACGTCCACCAGATTTCATAGAGCGACCGCGTTTCCGTTTGATAGTCCGCAAAGTCGGCGCCTCGCGTCGGGTGCAGCCAGATCGGGATGTCGCGGCGAGCCGCTTCTTCGAATATGGGGAGAAACTCGGGAGCATCGAGGGGCTTGCCGTTCACGTTCGTGTAAATCTGGATGCCGAAGGCGCCCAGCTCATCGAGAGCGCGCGTCATTTCCTTGTGCGCGGCCTCGGGGCGATTCATCGGCAGGGAAGCGGCGAAACCGATGAACCGGTCATGCTTGTGGACAAGTTCCGCCAATCCATCGTTTCCCGCCTTTGCGAGTTCCGGCGATTTCTCGGGTCCTGCAAGCACATCCAGCGGCGGCACCGGGAGCGTGATGACCTGAACGTAGTCGCCGAACTCATCGAGGACCTTGAGGCGGTAATCCACGTCGACGATCGTGCGGATATTGGTGACGCGCTTTCCCATGTCTTTTCCGCTCTGGCCGGCGTCAACGTACTTGTCGTAAAAACTCTTTGGAAAAATGTGATTGAAGAGATCGATTTTCATGTCAAATCCTTAATCGCCAGTCGGCGCCTCGTTCGGAACACCGCCCATTTTCAAATAATTTGAACTAAGACACTACCTCAAAGGAAGACTGGTATGATGCTGATGCCTTAAACGCATTTCAGGAGGGCGACCTGATGCGGAAAAGAACGATTCTCGTGTGCGCCGCGCTCTTGGTGGTCTGCATTGCCGCGAGCGCCAGGGAGTTTCAAAACGACTCTGAAGACAGGCTGTATGCAGCGATCCGCGCCAATGACCTTCGGCAGATGAAGGCGCTGCTGGATGAAGGCGTCCGTGCGAATGTGGAAGGACCCGACGGGATCACGCCGCTGATGGCGGCCGCTGCAACCGGTTCGCTGGAAGCTATGAAAATGCTGATCGACCGGGGCGCCGACGTGAATGCGAGAAACGCATACGGATCCACCGCTTTGATGTGGTCTGTTACGGACGTCCGGAAAGTCCGTCTGCTGATCGATCACGGCGCCGAGGTCAACGCGGCGTCGCGAAGCGGACGTACGGCTCTGATCGTTGCGGCATTTGCGAATCCGTCGGCGGACGTCGTGCGGATGCTGCTCGCCAAGGGAGCGAACGTCGAGGTAATGGACCAAAGGAAAGTCACTCCGCTGAACGCCGCGACGTTCGGCAACGACACCGCGACAATCCGGCTGCTGCTCGACGCGTCCGCCGACGTCAATACCGCCGACACGTTCATCGGCTTGACTCCGCTGATGAACGCCGCGGGCAGCCGGAATCTGGAAGCAGTAAAACTGCTTCTGGCGAAAGGCGCGAATGTAAACGCCGTTTCAAAAACGGAGGGCTTACCCAGGATTCAAACCGGCATCGTGGAGTTCGGCGGTTGGACCCCGCTGTTGATGGCGGTTCCTTTCGGCCCGCCGGAACTCGTCCGGACCTTGATCGACGCCGGCGCGAAAGTAAAGGTTCAGGACTACCGCGGCTTCTCTCCTCTGATGCTCGCGGTAGCGACGGATCACGCCAATCCGGAGATCGTTCGTTTGCTGCTTGCCCGCGGCGCGGACACGCAAGCGAAGACGCGCGCAGGAGAAACCGCATCGGATTGGGCGGCCAAATTCGCGATGGGAATTGGGGACAGAGACCAATTTCCGGGCGCAAACGCGATCGCACCGCCGGAGTCGCTGGCGCGCGAGAAATTGGTCTCTGTCCCCAATTCCCAGGGCGATGTCCGAACTGCCGTTCAGCGCAGCGTCTCGCTGCTGGAGCGAGCGACTTCTCAGTTCTTCGGCAAAGCCGCATGTTTCGCGTGCCACGAACAGCCGGCCGCCGCCTTCGCGGTCGGCGCTGCGCGCGCAAAGGGAATCACGATCGATGAGAAAGCCGCCGGCGAGCGATGGGCGCAGATCACGTCGGGGCTGAATGGAAGTCAACTTGAGGGCGCCGCGCCCTTGGGCGGCGCCGACAACAATCTCTACGTGGCCGAAGCGCTTATTCGCAGCGGTTACCCGCCCGATCGCAAAACCGATATCCTGGCTGCGAATCTCGCGGCGTATCAGGGCGGAGACGGCGGATGGCATCTGCCCGGATACGCGCGGTCTCCTCTTCAAGACAACGATTTCTCTCGCACTGCGATGGGCGTTCGAGCGCTGAAGACTTACGGAACGCCGGGACGGTCGGCTGAAATGAAGCAGCGCATCGAGCGCGCCAAACAATGGCTGCTCCGTGCGAATCCGGTCACCACGGAGGATTTCGCCATGAGGCTTTCCGGCGTCGCCGCCGCCGGCGCGACTCTTTCCGATCTCCGCAAGCTCGCCGAACCGCTTCTCGCAAGGCAGCGGCCCGACGGCGGATTCGCCCAACGCGACGGCTTGGCCAGCGACGCTTACGCCACAGGTATGACGCTATGGACGCTGGCGAACGCCGGAGTCGTCCAACCCAATCAGGACGTGTATCGGAAGGGCGTCAACTTCCTGCTTGCAACGCAAAAGTCCGACGGCTCGTGGCATGTGTCCAGCCGGGCCACGAAGTTTCAGATCTATTTTGAGAGCGGTTTTCCACACGGCCACGACCAGTGGATTTCCACGATGGCGACCGGCTGGGCCGCCTCCGCGCTCGCGCTTGCGCTCGACGGCAAATGACGGCAAATAAGGATGCCAGTGAAAACTAACAACCCAAAGGAGCACCAGTGATGAACAAACGATCTCTTGCAGCAGCGGTAATCATGATTCTGTCGGTCGGCGCCTCCGCGGCGTTCGCGCAAACTCCCTCGCCGAAGATGAGCTTCTTTGTGACAAGCTCGAACCCAAAAGGCGGCAATCTCGGCGGTCTGGCGGGCGCCGACGCCGTGTGTCAATCCCTGGCCAAAGCGGCGGGGGCCGGCGCCAAGACCTGGCGCGCGTACTTGAGCACGAGCACGGTGGATGCGAAAAGCCGGATTGGCAACGGCCCCTGGTACAACTTCAAGGGTGAACAGATTGCCGCGAGCGTTGCGGACCTGCACAGCCCGAATAACAAGATCTCGGCGGCGACAGCCTTGACGGAAAAGGGAACGGCGCCGAATTACCTTACGGGCAATCCGCCCACGCCCGCCGCCCAGCCGTTGCAGCACGACATCTTGACCGGGACCAACGAGGACGGTACAAAGCACCCCGACACCTGCAAAGACTGGACCGTCGGCAACGCCGACGCGAGAGCGATGCTCGGCCACGCCGATCGTTTGGGGCGCAACCCCGGCGTAAACTCCTGGAACGCGATCCATACATCGCAGGGTTGCGGCATGGAACAACTCACGCCGACGGGCGGGGCCGGGTTGTTCTACTGCTTCGCGATTGACTGAGACTCGAATCAGCAAAGCGGCAGCCGCGGATTACGCAGATCCACGTGGGCTGCTTGGATCTGCGTAATCCGCGGCTAAAATCTTCACGCTGAGGAGCACCATGACAAGACAGCGAATGAAATGGTTCTTAGTAGGGATTCCCGTGATCGTTTTTTTAGCCTGGACGACGCTGGCGGTTCAGCAACAGGTCAAGAAGATTGACGACAAGGCGCTGAAGGACGCCGGAAAAGGCACAGAATGGTTGAGCGTCGGGATGAATTGGGGCGAGCAGCGCTACAGCACGATGACTCAGATCAATCCCGAAAATGTCGGCAAACTTGCGCTCGCCTGGTCCTATGAGCTCGGTCCCGGCGGCGGCAGCCAACAGGCGACTCCGCTCTATTCGAACGGCGTCCTCTATACCGTAACGAACTGGAGCATCGTCGCGGCCGTGGATGCGAGAACCGGCAAAGAGATCTGGCGGTATGACCCGCAGGCGGATCGCACGATGACGCAGGGAGGACGATCTCGCCTTTGTTGCGGCGTCAACACCCGGGGTATTGCGCTGTACGAAGGAAAAGTGTTCGTCCCCGTCATCGACGGACGCATGCAGGCTCTGGACGCCGCCACTGGAAAGCTTCTGTGGTCTTCGTGGGCGATCCCGCAACCGAAGGAGGGCGAGATCTCCTCCTACTCGCTCACGATGGCGCCGCGCGTCGCGAAGGGCAAGGTGTTCATCGGCAATGCCGGCGCGGAATTCCCGCCGTTTCGTGGATACGTATCCGCATTCGATGTGAACACCGGCAAGGAGCTCTGGAAGTTCTACGTCACTCCCGGCGATCCGTCGAAGGGATTCGAGAGCAAAGCCATGGAAGCCGCAGCGAAAACCTGGGCCGGCAGATGGTGGGAACAGGGCGGCGGCGGTTCCATGTGGGATGGCATGGCGTACGACCCGGATGAGAACCTTTTGTATGTGGGAACGGGCAACGGGACGGTCTGGTCATCGGATTTGCGCAACGGTGGAGAAACCAAGCATCTGGACAATCTGTACATCGCCTCGATCGTCGCCATCGACGCGGACACCGGTCAGTTGAAGTGGCACTACCAGTGCACGCCTGGCGACGAATGGGACTATGACGCGATCCAGCACCTTCTGCTTGCGGATATTCGAATCAACAATCGCACGCGCAAGGTCATCATGCAGGCGAACAAGAACGGTTATTTCTACGTGATTGATCGCACAAACGGCGAATTCATCTCGGCGGCGGAGATGTCGCAGGTGAGCTGGGCGACGGGAATCGATCCGAAAACGGGCCGTCCCGACATTCATCCGGACGCGATGTATTCTTCGAAAAAAGGTACGACGGTATATCCGGTGCAGATGCACAACACGTCGCAGATGTCGTTCAACCCGAACACGGGTCTGGTCTACGTTCCCATCAACGTCGAAAATTCATTCAGCTTCGTGGCGGCCGAGACGTATGAGCCGACTCCAGGGAGACAGAACTTCGGACTCAACATGGCTGGCGCCCGCGGCGGTACGCCCATGGCATCGCCTCCGCTTCACGGACCCAGGCGCACGAATCCGGACGGCAGCAACGTGCGCGGCGGCATTCTCAGCGCGTGGGATCCCGCCGCTCAAAAGGAACGATGGTTTGCGCTCGGCGGCGGACAGACTGGCGGCGGCACGCTGTCGCTGGCGTCGAACCTTGTGATTCAAACGCTGAACAACGGCCGCATGAAGGCGTTTACGGCAGACAAGGGCGAGCAGCTTCTCGACATGACGCTGCCGCTGACTTCAGGCGTCGGTCCGCCCATGACCTACATGCTCGACGGGAAGCAATACATCGCGGTCATGGCAGGAACCGGCGCTGCGGCTCGCGGGGGCGGAGGCGGTGGACGGGGCGGCCGCGGCGCCGCAGGGCCGGGCGCCGGCGCCCCGCCGGCGGCCGGGCCAGCGCCTGTCGAGCCCACAGCCGCTGCGGCGCAACAGGGAAACAATGTTCCACCGGCGCCGGCGCCTGCGGCCGGGGCCAACAACAACCCGAAGCTGTTCGTTTACGCGGTTCCGAACTGAAGACGGCGGCTAAGTTGGACCCCCTGCCGCCTTCGGCGGCTCTCCCCCTCGAAGCTGATCTTTACACACACTTGACACCGCCGGTTGCGGATGAGAATTGAAAATTGATTAGTGAGTAATGATTGATGCGCTTGATAAATAAGAACTTGCACGTAGACATCGCAAGGAGCCGCTCGAACCAGAGCCTGATC
>Ga0209172_10001829_pt1 | contig 41831 bp, 38 predicted proteins | sample LarsenN4metaG_FD_184113 | JGI IMG/M metagenome (GOLD analysis project Ga0209172, IMG submission 184113) | Hot spring sediment bacterial and archeal communities from British Columbia, Canada, to study Microbial Dark Matter (Phase II) - Larsen... ... | reverse complement strand
TGCCGGGCTGGGCAGGCCCTGGAAGTAGCGCTTGTCGACGACGCCGATGTTCGTGTTGAAGCGCGCCAGCCGCAGCGCCGCCCCGGCGCAATAGACGAACGCGGCTATCAGCCCCTGCTTGCCGAGGCCCTTCAGCGCCCACTCGTAGACGATGAGTGCCGGCGCAGCCCCGAAGCCGACCATGTCGCACAGGCTGTCCATCTGCTCGCCGAACGCACTCTGCGTGTGCGTCATGCGCGCGATGCGGCCGTCCAGGCTGTCGAGCACCGCCGCGCAGAAGACGGCGATGCAGGCCACCTCGAAGCGGCCGTTCATCGCCATCACGACGGCATAGAACCCCGCGAACAGCGCCGCCAGGGTGACGGCGTTCGGCAGCACGTAGATGCCCCGGCGCTTCGGCCGCGGCATCTCGATGACCTCGGCAGCGTCGCCGCTGACACTCAGCGCGCCGGGCTCGGAGGCACGCGCGGGATCGTTCATGGTTTCAAGGATACGCCGTCCCGCCTTGCGCCAAGGCGCCACCGCGTCGCCGGCTCTGCCGGGCCGCTGGCGGCAGCCGCAGGCGCTTGGGGGTTCAGTTCCGCGAGCGGTCGACCAGCTTGTTGGCCTTGATCCACGGCATCATCGCGCGCAGCTTCTCGCCCACGGTCTCGATGCTGTGCTCGGCCATCAGGCGGCGGCGGCTCATCAGCGTGGGCGCGCCGGCACGGTTCTCGAGGATGAAGCTCTTCGCGTACTCGCCGCTCTGGATGTCGGCGAGCATCTTCTTCATCGCCAGCTTCGTCTCGGCCGTGATGATCTTCGGGCCGCTGACGTACTCGCCGTATTCGGCGTTGTTGCTGATCGAGTAGTTCATGTTGGCGATGCCGCCCTCGTAGATGAGGTCGACGATCAGCTTCAGCTCGTGCAGGCACTCGAAGTAGGCCATTTCCGGCGCATAGCCGGCCTCCACCAGCGTCTCGTAGCCGGCCTTGATGAGCTCGACGGTGCCGCCGCACAGCACGGCCTGCTCGCCGAAGAGGTCGGTCTCGGTCTCCTCGCGGAAGTTCGTCTCGATGATGCCGGCCTTGCCGCCGCCGTTGGCCGCGGCGTAGCTGAGCGCGAGGTCGCGCGCCTTGCCGCTCTTGTCCTGGTGCACCGCGATGAGGTGCGGCACGCCGCCGCCGCGGCTGTAGGTGTCGCGCACCGTGTGGCCCGGGGCCTTGGGCGCCACCATCCACACGTCGATGTCGTCGCGCGGCACGACCTGGCCGAAGTGCACGTTGAAGCCGTGCGCGAAGGCGAGCGACGCGCCCTTCTTCATGTGCGGCGCCACGTCGTTGGCGTAGACGCTGGCGATCTGCTCGTCGGGCAGCAGGATCATCACGACGTCGGCGTCCTTCACCGCGTCCTTCACCTCGGCGACCTTGAGCCCGGCCTTCTCCACCTTGGGCCAGCTGGCGCCGCCCTTGCGCAGGCCGACGGTGACCTTCACGCCGCTGTCGTTGAGGTTCTGCGCGTGGGCGTGGCCCTGCGAGCCGTAGCCGACGATGGTGACCTGCTTGCCCTTGATGAGGCTGAGATCGGCGTCCTTGTCGTAGTAGACCTTCATGGTGGTTCTCCGTTGGAATGTGTTGCGGGGTTGAGGGTGGGTCAGACGCGCAGGATGCGCTCGCCGCGCCCGACGCCGCTGGCCCCGGTACGCACGGTTTCGAGGATGGCCGCCCTGTCGATGGCGACCAGGAAGGCGTCGAGCTTGGACGAGTCGCCCGTCAGCTCGATCGTGTAGCTCTTTTCGGTGACGTCGATGACGCGGCCGCGGAAGATGTCGGCCATGCGCTTCATCTCCTCGCGCTCCTTGCCGACGGCGCGCACCTTCACGAGCATCAGCTCGCGCTCGATGAAGGCGCCTTCGGTGAGGTCGACCACCTTCACCACCTCGATGAGGCGGTTCAGGTGCTTGGTGATCTGCTCGATCACCTCGTCGCTGCCTGTGGTGACGATCGTCATTCGCGACAGAGACGCGTCCTCGGTCGGCGCGACGGTGAGGCTCTCGATGTTGTAGCCGCGCGCCGAGAAGAGCGCCACGACACGGGAGAGGGCGCCGGGCTCGTTCTCGAGCAGCACGGCAATGATGTGCTTCATGTTGGCTTCGTCCTGCGCGGCTCCTCACGCTTCGGGGCGGTAACCCCGGGCGCTTGGCCGCGCTGTTCGAGTGGTGTGGATAGGGAGACGGGGCAGGCCAGGCTGCGGCGGCTGCGGCCCCGGGCTGCCGGCACCGGCGCGGTAACGCCGGCACCCTGCCCGCGGCCGCGAAGCCGCTACAGGTCCTCGCTGCCGAGCAGCATCTCCGTGATGCCCTTGCCCGCCTGGACCATCGGCCAGACGTTCTCGGTGGGGTCGGTGCGCACGTCGAGGAAGACGGTGCGGTCCTTGAGGCGGATGGCCTCGCGCAGCGCCGGCTCCACGTCGGCCGGCTTCTCGATCAGCATGCCGACGTGGCCGTAAGCCTCGGCCAGCTTCACGAAGTCGGGCAGCGCGTCCATGTAGCTGTGCGAATAGCGGCCGCCGTAGTCGAGCTGCTGCCACTGCCGCACCATGCCGAGGTAGCGGTTGTTCAGCGAGACGATCTTCACCGGCGTGTCGAACTGCTTGCAGGTGGACAGCTCCTGCAGGCACATCTGGATGCTGCCCTCGCCGGTGATGCAGAAGACGTCGGCCTCGGGCTTCGCGAGCTTGATCCCCATCGCGTACGGCAGGCCCACGCCCATGGTGCCGAGGCCGCCGGAGTTGATCCAGCGGCGAGGCTCCTCGAAGCGATAGAACTGCGCCGCCCACATCTGGTGCTGGCCGACGTCGCTGGTGATGTACGCGTCGGTGCCGCGCGTCATCTCCCACAGCTTCTCGACCACCATCTGCGGCTTGATGACGTCGCTGCTGCGGCGGTAGCTCAGGCACTCGCGCTTGCGCCACTCGTTGATCTGGCTCCACCAGGCCGCAAGCGCCTGGGCGTCGGGGCGGGCCTTGGCCTCCTCGATCTGCGCCATCAGCTCGACGAGCACTTCCTTCACGTCGCCGACGATGGGCACGTCGACCTTCACGCGCTTGCTGATGCTGGACGGGTCGATGTCGACGTGGATGATCTTGCGCTCGACCTGCGCGAAGTGCTTCGGGTTGCCGATGACGCGGTCGTCGAAGCGCGCACCCACGGCGAGCAGCACGTCGCAGTGCTGCATCGTCATGTTGGCCTCGTACGTGCCGTGCATGCCGAGCATGCCGAGAAACTTCGGGTCGCTCGCGGGGATCGAGCCCAGGCCCATCAGCGTGTTCGTGCACGGGAAGCCGAGCAGGTCGGCCAGCCGCCGAAGCTCCGGTGCGGCATTGCCGAGCACGACGCCACCACCCGTGTAGATGTAGGGTCGCTTGGCGGCCAGCAGCAGCTGCACCGCCTTGCGGATCTGCCCCCCGTGCCCCTTGCGGACCGGGTTGTAGGACCGCATCTCGACCCTTTCCGGGTAGTGGAACGGCGCCGTCTTCAGCGAGACGTCCTTGGGGATGTCCACCACCACCGGCCCCGGGCGCCCAGTACGGGCGATGTGGAAGGCCTTCTTCATCGTCAGCGCGAGGTCGCGCACGTCCTTGACCAGGAAGTTGTGCTTGACGATCGGGCGCGTGATGCCGACGGTGTCGCACTCCTGGAACGCGTCGAGGCCGATCGCCGGCGTCGGCACCTGCCCGGTGACGATGACCATCGGGATCGAGTCCATGTACGCCGTGGCGATGCCCGTCACGGCGTTGGTGACGCCGGGCCCCGAGGTGACGAGCGCCACGCCCACCTCGCCGGTGGCGCGCGCGTAGCCGTCGGCGGCGTGCACGGCCGCCTGCTCGTGGCGGACCAGCACGTGCTGGATGCTGTCCTGCTTGTACAGCGCGTCGTAGATGTAGAGCACCGCCCCGCCGGGGTAGCCCCAGAGGAACTTCACCCCTTCGGCCTGCAGGCAGCGAACGAGGATCTCCGACCCGTTGGGGTCGGCAGTGGCTTGGGAGGGAGAAGCAGACGGTGCCGAACGATCGACGACGGCGGCACGCTTGACTTCCGCGGCAGACATGTCCATTGAGAACCTCTGAGAATTTCTCTGACGAAAATCCATCGGTGCACCTCTGCGCGCCCTCGTGAGGCGGCTTCGGTACCTGCGCGGTCAACTGATCGCCGCCTGGGTCAGGCGGCCGACGGGAGACCCAAAGAGCGTTGTGCGAAGCAACATTATGACATTGCGCTGCGCCTGCCCGGCGCACTCGGCTCGCGCCTGCGCGTCCCGATCCGGTGCGCCGCCCAACGGGCGGGCGCCGTCGAGGGGCGATGACATAATTCCGGCGCCCAAGCCGGGCCGCTCGCCCTGACGTGCGTTGGCCTCCGACAAAGAACTGTCCGACTTCCTCAAGAGCGTCGAGAAGCGCGCGTTCAAGCGTACGGTCTATGCCGTGCGCAGCGACGACGCCGCGCTGGACATCGTCCAGGAGGCCATGATCAAGCTGGCGGAGAAGTACGCCGACCGCCCGTCGGCGGAGTGGCCGCTGCTGTTCCAGCGCATCCTCAGCAACGCCACGATGGACTGGTTCCGTCGCGAGAAGGTGCGCAACGCGGTCATCCAGAACCTTTCGGACTTCGAGGGCGCCGACGACGACGGCGACTTCGACCTCCTGGAGATGCTGAACACGCTGGATGGGTCACTCGGCACGGAAAGTGCGCTGGACACGGTGTCCAGAACACAGATACTGACTGCCGTGGAGTCGGAAGTGGCCGAACTTCCGGCCCGTCAACGGGAGGCATTCCTGCTTCGTTACTGGGAAGAATTCGATGTCGCCGAGGCCGCGGCGGTGATGGGCTGCTCGGAGGGAAGCGTCAAGACGCATTGCTCCCGGGCGGTTCATGCGCTGGCGAAGGCGCTCCGAGCCCGAGGAATCACCCTATGAACCCCCGCCGCCGACTCCCCGACCTGCAGGCCATCGAGGCCCGGTTGGCGGCTCGGCTGGGTGCGGGCCTGACGGAACGAGCCGGGCAACTGCCGCACGACGTCAACGAGCGCCTGCGCGCGGCGCGGGAGCAGGCGCTGGCCAGGGCGGCCGAGGTACGGCGCACGGCGAGGCGCCCACAGGTTGCCGCGGAGCCGGCCGTGGTGGAGATCACGCGTGGCGGCGCAGCTCTCGCGGCGCTGGGCGGCGGGCAGGGGCATGGATCCGCCCGCTGGTGGGAGCGGGCCGCAGCCATGCTGCCTTTGCTGGTGCTCGTCTGCGGCTTGTTGCTCATCCAGCGGCAGGCGGAGCTGGAGCAAGTCCGGGCCGCCGCCGAGGTCGACGTGCTGCTGCTGGCGGACGACCTGCCGCCGGACGCCTACTCGGATCCGGGCTTCGCCGAGTTCCTTCGGGAGCCGGCGCCGTGAATCCCCGGACGGCACGCAGGTTCGCTCTGCTGGCCGCCGCAGGGGCTGTGCTCGCCCTGGGCAGCCCGGGACATGGGGCGCAGCCGCAGCAACCGGCACCGGCAGCGAGTGCCTCCGGGCCGTCGTGGACATCGCTGTCCCCCTTGCAGCAGCAGGCGCTGGCGCCGCTGCGCCCCACGTGGGACACCACGAACGCGGCGAGCAAGCTCAAGTGGCTGGATGTCGCCAGCCGCTTCCCTCGCATGCCTGCCGACGAGCGGCAGCGCGTGCAGGAGCGCATGGCCGCCTGGGCTGCGCTGAGCCCCAACGATCGCGCGCGCGCCAGAGTGCAGTTCCAGGAGACCCGCCGGATCGGCGCCGAGGAGCGGCAGGCGCGCTGGCAGGCCTACCAGGCCCTGCCGGAGGACGAGCGGCGGCGTCTGGCGCAGGCGGCCAAGAAGCCGGCCGCGGCGCCGGCCCGTGCCTCCACGGCGACCGCGCCCCGCGTCGCGGCCACACCCGAGGGCAGCAATCCCAAGCGCAATCTCGTCGCCACGACGCCGGGGCCGCAGCCGCGCGCCGTCGCCCCGACGGTCGTGCAGGTCAAGCCCGGCGCCAGCACCACGACGGTGGCGGCCCGGGCCAAGCCCCCGTTGCACCACCAGCACGGCCTGCCGAAGATCGTCGCGACGCCGAATTTCGTCGACCCGACGACGCTGTTGCCCAAGCGTGGGCCGCAGGCGGCGGCCATGCGCACGGTATCGTCGAGCGACCCGACCGAGCAGCCGTGAGGGCGGTCGACGCCGGTGCTCTGGCTCGGGAGACCGCGGCGCCTGCCGTCCTGCGCCGACTTGCCTCGCTGCTCTACGAAGGCGTGCTGCTCTTCGGCGTCGTCTGGTTGGTCGGCTTGGCGTACGGCGTGGCGACGGACCAGCGACACGCGCTGAAGGGCTCGCTCGGTCTGCAGGCCACGCTCTTCGTGGCGCTGGGTGTCTACTTCGTCTACTTCTGGTCGCGCCACGGGCAGACGCTGGCCATGCGCACCTGGAGACTGCGGCTGGAGGGGCCTGACGGCCGGGCGCCGGGTGTCGTTCGCGCCGCCGTGCGCTACCTGCTCGGGTGGCTCTGGTTGCTCCCGTCACTGGGCATCGTCGGCCTCTCCGGCCTCGCAGGGGGTGGAGCCATCGTGACGGTCGTCGTGGTCGGCGTGATCGCCTACGCCGCGCTGGCGCGCCTGCGCGCCGACCGCCAGTTTCTCCACGATGTGATCTGCGGCACCCGCATCGTCGATACCGTCGTCCCGCCGCCCCGGCCTGGCCGCACCCTGGAGGACGGGCGGTGATCCGCGCATGCGTCTACTGTGGCTCCCGCCATGGGCGCCTGCCGGCCTACACGCTGGCCGCACGGCGGCTCGGCGAGGGCATCGGCAGGCGGGGATGGCAACTCGTCTACGGCGGCGGCCATGTCGGCCTGATGGGCGAGGTGGCCGATGCCACGCTGGCCGCCGGTGGCACGGTGGTGGGCGTGATCACCGAGACTCTGATGCAGCGCGAAGTCGGTCATCGCGGCCTCACCGAGTTGCAGGTCGTCCGCACGATGCACGAGCGGAAGCAGGCGATGGCCGAGCGAGCGGACCTCTTCATCGCCCTGCCCGGTGGCATCGGCACGATGGAGGAGTTGTTCGAGGTGTGGACGTGGCGCCAGCTCGGCTACCACGATCGGCCCGTCGGCCTGCTCGACGTCGAGGGCTACTACCAGCCCTTCCTGCGGCTCTGCCAGCAGATGGTGGACGAAGGCTTCCTGGCCGCGGAGCAACTCTCGTCGCTCGTCACCGGGACGGATCCCGAGCTCCTGCTGCTGCAGCTGTCGCGCCTTGCGGGGCGGGTGGCCGGCCCGGAGGACTACTCGCGGATCTGATGCGCCGGAACGGAAGCGTGCCCCGAGGTTGATGCTCGCCGGCGCGCCGCCTAGCCACTAGACGGCCGCTTCGTTGATCTCACCCGTTCGGATGCGGACCACCTGCTCGACCGTGGTGACGAAGATCTTGCCGTCCCCGATCTTGCCGGTCTTGGCCGCCTTGACGATCGCGTCGATGCAGCGCTCCACGTCCTCGTCCTTCACGACGACCTCGATCTTCACCTTGGGCAGGAAGTCGACGACGTACTCGGCACCGCGATAGAGCTCCGTGTGACCCTTCTGGCGCCCGAACCCCTTGACCTCGGTGACGGTGAGCCCGGAGACACCGATCTCGCCCAGCGCCTCGCGCACTTCCTCGAGCTTGAAGGGCTTGATGATGGCGGTGATCTGCTTCATGAGGGACTCCGGAGGCGAGGTGACTTCAACTTCAATTTAAGCACGGAACTTCGACGTGATGGGATAGCGCCAGTCGCGCCCGAATGCGCGATGCGTGATGCGGATGCCCACCGGGGCCTGCCGGCGCTTGTACTCGTTCACCTTGATCAGTCGTGTCACACGCTCGACATCGGTGCGCGAGTAGCCGGCGCGGACAATCTCCTCGATGCCCTGGTCCTCCTCCATGTAGCGGCCGAGGATGCCGTCCAGCACGTCGTAGGGCGGCAGGCTGTCCTGGTCGGTCTGGTTGGGGCGCAGCTCGGCCGAGGGCGCGCGGGTGATGATGCGCTCGGGGATGACCGGCCCCACGCTGCCGTCGGCGCGGCGGGTCGGCTGCCGGTTCTTCCACTCGGCGAGGCGATAGACGAGTGTCTTGGCGACATCCTTGATGACGGCGAAGCCCCCCGCCATGTCTCCATAGAGCGTGCAGTAGCCGGTGGCCATCTCGCTCTTGTTGCCGGTCGTCAGCACGATCGCTCCGGTCTTGTTGGACAGGGCCATCAACAGGGTGCCGCGGATGCGAGCCTGCAGGTTCTCTTCGGTCGTGTCTTCGGGCAAGCCGGCGAACAACGGCGCCAGGCTGGTGCGGAATGCATCGAACATGGGCGCGATGGCGATCTCGTCGTAGCGCACCCCCAGGCGCGCCGCCATGTCGCGGGCGTCGAGCCACGAGATGTCCGCCGTGTAGGGCGAAGGCATCATCACGGCCCGCACTTTGTCGGCGCCGACCGCGTCCACCGCCACCGCCAGCACCAACGCGGAGTCGATGCCCCCGGACAAACCGATGATGGCGCCCGGGAAGCCGTTCTTGCCGAGATAGTCACGCACGCCGGTCACGAGCGCGGCCCAGGCTTGCGCCTCGATCGGCGGCACCTCGCACACCGGCCCGCGCGGCGCCCCTTCGGCGTCGAGGTCGATCAGCAGCAGGTCCTCTTCGAACGAGGCCGCCCGCGCGCGCACGATGCCGGCCGCGTCCACGGCGAACGACGCGCCGTCGAAGACCACTTCGTCCTGCCCTCCCACCAGGTGCGAGTAGAGCAACGTGCACCCGCTCGCCCGCGCGCGTTCAGCCATGCGCTGCTCGCGCTCCTCGGCCTTGTCCACATGGAAGGGCGAGGCGTTCAACACGCACAGCACCTGCGCCCCGGCGGCGCGCGCCGCCTCCGCCGGCTCGTCGAACCAGGCATCCTCGCAGATGAGCACACCGAAGCGCAGCCCGCCGGCCTCGAACACGAGCGGCGACAGGCCGGCATCCCGCCCGGAGGCGAAGTAGCGCCTTTCGTCGAAGACCTGGTAGTTGGGCAGCTCCCGCTTGGCGTAGACGCCGATGACGCGGCCGCCGCTGAGCACGGACGCGGCGTTGAACCGCTTCTGCACGGCGTGGGACTTCGACCTAACATCACCGCGCTCGCCGAACTGGTGCGGGTGGCCCACGACAAGATGCAAGCCTTCGCAGTCCGCCAATGCCGTCGCCAGGTCGGCCACCTCCTGCGCGCAGGCCGCCATGAATGCCGGGCGGAGCAGCAGGTCCTCGGGCGGATAACCGGTGATCGCGAGTTCGGGTGCGATCACGAGGCGTGCGCCCTGTGCGTAGGCACGGCGGGCCGACGCAGCCAGCAGCGCCGCGTTGCCGCGCAGGTCGCCGACGGTCGGGTTGATCTGGGCGATGGCGACCTTCACGCGTGGGAACCCTGAATGTCAGTGGCAGCTGCGGACAACGACGCAAATTATCACACCCGGGTTCACGACGACCCGCGCGCGATCGAACGCGACGAGTGGAACGCACTGCTCTTCCGTCAGGCCGAGCCGACGGTGTTCATGCGCCACGAGTACCTGTGCGCGCTGCACGAGTCCGGCAGCGCAGTCGCGCGCACGGGATGGACGCCACGCTTCCTCGCGCTGCGCGCGCAGGGGCGCCTTCGTGCTGCCGCCGCCGTCTACCTCAAGAGCCACTCGTACGGCGAGTACGTCTTCGATTGGTCCTGGGCCGAGGCCTACCGGCGCCACGGCCTGCGTTACTACCCCAAGCTGCTGGGCGCCGTGCCCTTCACGCCCGTGGCCGGTACACGCCTGCTGGCCGCCGACGCGACCTGGCGCGATCGCCTCGGCACCGCGATGCATGCCTTGGCCGAAGAAGCGGGCCTGTCCTCGGCACACGTCCTCTTCACCGATGCGCACGACACCGAGGCGCTGGCGCGCGCCGGATGGATGGTCCGCCACGGCGTCCAGTTCCACTGGCAGGCGCCGGCCGTGGACGTCCCGCGCGACTTCGCCGCCTTCCTGTCCACGATGCAGCGGGAGAAGCGCAAGAAGATCGCGCAGGAGCGGCGGCGTGTCACCGAACACGGCATCACGTTCACGACCCACGAGGGCACGGCCATCGACGAGCCGCTATGGGACTTCTTCCATCGCTGCTACACGCTCACCTACCAGGCGCACCACAGCACGCCCTACCTGACGCGCGAATTCTTCGCAGCCATGGCGCGGACGATGCCCGAGCACTGGGTGCTCTTCGTGGCGCGCCGCGGCGCGGTGCCCGTCGGTTGCTCTCTGATCGCGGTCGATCCGCGCCGCCGCATCGCCTACGGCCGCTACTGGGGGGCCACCGAGTTCGTGCCCTGCCTGCACTTCGAGGCGTGCTACTACCAGCCGCTGTCGTGGTGCATCGAACGAGGCTACCGCCGCTTCGAGGGTGGCGCCCAGGGCGAGCACAAGATGGCGCGGGGCCTGCTGCCGGTGCGCACGAGTTCGGCCCACTGGCTGCGCGACGCCCGTTTCGCCGAGGCGGTGGCGGCGTTCCTGGGCAGCGAAGCCGAGCACGTCGACGTCTATGTCGACGAGCTGCGTGAGCGCAACCCCTTCAAGCGCGAGGCGCACCAGGCTTGAGTCGCTGCGCCCGTGGCGCCGCGGGACTCAGTGCCTGCGAACCGCGCGCCAGGCGGCGATGCCCGAGACGACCTCGGCCTTGGCGCTCTCGGGCCCCTCCCAACCGAGCACCTTCACCCATTTGCCTTCCTCGAGATCCTTGTAGTGCTCGAAGAAGTGCTGAATGGTCTTCAGCCGCATCGGGTTCAGGTCCTCGGGTCGCGTCCACTGCGAGTAGATGGACAGGATCTTGTTCACCGGCACCGCGAGCAGCTTGTTGTCGCCCCCCGCCTCGTCCTGCATCTTGAGCACACCCAGCGGCCGGCACTTGACGACCACACCCGGGATGAGCGGCACCGGCGTCATCACCAGCACGTCCACCGGGTCGCCGTCGTCGGCCAGCGTCTGCGGGATGTAGCCGTAGTTGCACGGGTAGTGCATCGAGGTCGCCATGAAGCGGTCCACGAACAGGGCCCCGCTTTCCTCGTCGACCTCGTACTTGATGGGGTCGGCGTTCATCGGGATCTCGATGATCACGTTGAACTCCTCGGGCGCCTTGTCTCCGGGTGTCACGTTGTGCAGGCTCATGGTGGGGCTTTCGAGAAGGCGCCGCGAGGCGGCGGCGCTGGTGGAATCGCGGCCGGTCAGGGTGAACCCGCATTCTAGGAACGCCGCCCTTGCGGGCCCCTGACTCGCGCGGCGTGGCTCGCGTGGCCGGGCCGATGCGGGCGGGCACGCGGCTACGGTTAACATTCGCGGGTTTGCCCAGAGCGGCGCCGCAGGCAGCCGCCAACAGAAGACGACCGTTCCCGAGGAAGGAGAACCCGATGTCCACCACCATGGCGCTGTACATAGCGCTGGCCTGCGGCCTCGCGGCCGTCATCTACGGCTTCGTGCAGCGAAGCTGGATCCTCGGCCTCGACGCCGGCAACGCGCGCATGCAGGAGATCGCCGGCGCCGTCCAGCAGGGCGCCGCGGCCTACCTGGCTCGCCAGTACAAGACGATCGGCCTTGTCGGTGTCGTGCTCGCGGTGCTGATCGCCATCTTCCTCGACATGAAGACGGCAGGCGGCTTCGTGCTCGGCGCGGTGCTGTCCGGTGCCTGCGGCTTCATCGGCATGAACATATCGGTGCGCGCCAACGTGCGCACGGCGCAGGCGGCCACGCAGGGCATCGGGCCGGCGCTGAACGTCGCATTCAAGGGCGGCGCCATCACCGGCCTGCTGGTGGTGGGCCTCGGCCTCATCGGCGTCGGCGTCTTCTTCATGGCCATCGGCGGCCTCGCCAAGCCCGACAGCGCCACGCTCAAGCCGCTGCTGGGCCTCGCGTTCGGCTCGAGCCTGATCTCGATCTTCGCCCGCCTGGGCGGTGGCATCTTCACCAAGGGCGCCGACGTCGGCGCCGACCTGGTAGGCAAGGTCGAGGCCGGCATTCCCGAGGATGACCCGCGCAATCCGGCGGTGATCGCCGACAACGTCGGCGACAACGTCGGCGACTGCGCCGGCATGGCGGCCGACCTGTTCGAGACCTACGCGGTGACGCTGATCGCCACGATGGCCCTGGGCGTGCTGATGGTCAGCGCCGCCGGTGCGGCGGCGATCTACCCGCTGCTGCTGTGCGGCGTGAGCATCATCGCCTCGATCATCGGCTGCTTCTTCGTGAAGGCCAGCCCGGGCATGAAGAACGTGATGCCGGCGCTGTACAAGGGCCTCATCGTCAGCGGCGTCATTTCGCTGATCGCGTTCTACTTCGTGACGACGATGGTCTTCCCGCAGCCCGTCACGATCGAAGGCAAGAGCGTCGGCGCGATGGCCCTGTTCGGCGCCTGCGTCGTCGGCCTCGTGCTGACGGCGCTGATGGTGTGGATCACCGAGTACTACACCGGCACCGACTACAAGCCGGTGAAGCACGTCGCGCAGGCCAGCACCACCGGCCACGCCACCAACATCATCGCCGGCATCGGCGTGAGCATGAAGAGCACGGCCTGGCCGGTGCTGTTCGTCTGCGCGGCGATCCTGAGCGCCTACTGGATGGCCGGCCTGTACGGCATCGCCATCGCGGCCACCTCGATGCTCTCGATGGCCGGCATCATCGTCGCCCTCGACGCCTACGGCCCGATCACCGACAACGCCGGCGGCATCGCCGAGATGGCCGAGCTGCCCGACAGCGTGCGCGACGTGACCGACCCGCTCGATGCAGTGGGCAACACCACCAAGGCGGTGACCAAGGGCTACGCCATCGGCTCGGCCGGCCTGGCGGCGCTGGTGCTGTTCGCCGACTACACCCACTCGCTCGAGACCTACGGCATCAAGACGGCCTTCGACCTCAGCAACCCGAACGTCATCATCGGCCTGTTCATCGGCGGCCTCATTCCCTATCTCTTCGGCGCCATGGCGATGGAGGCCGTCGGCCGCAGCGCCAGCAGCGTGGTGGAGGAAGTGCGGCGCCAGTTCCGCGAGATCAAGGGGATCATGGAGGGCAAGGCCAAGCCGGAGTACGGTCGCGCCGTCGACATGCTCACCACCGCGGCGATCAAGGAGATGATGATCCCGTCGCTGCTGCCGGTCGTCGTGCCGATCGTCGTCGGCCTGCTGCTGGGCGCCCAGGCGCTCGGCGGTCTGCTGATGGGCACGATCGTCACCGGCCTCTTCGTCGCCATCTCCATGTGCACGGGCGGCGGCGCCTGGGACAACGCCAAGAAGTACATCGAAGACGGCCACCACGGCGGCAAGGGCAGCGACGCCCACAAGGCCGCGGTGACGGGCGACACCGTTGGCGACCCCTACAAGGACACGGCCGGCCCGGCGGTGAACCCGCTGATCAAGATCATCAACATCGTGGCGCTGCTGATCGTCCCGCTGCTGCCCGGTGCCGGCAAGGCGCCGCAGGCCGCCGCGACCGCGGCGCCGCCGGTGGTGGCCGCTCCCGCTGCGGCGGCAGCCTCCGCCGCGGCCGCCGACGGCGCCTCGGTCAAGGTCGAGGGTGGCGTGGTGAAGTTCTACTTCGCCAGCGGCAAGGCCGATCTGGCCGACGGAGCCCCGCAGGCACTGGCCGACATCGCCAAGGGCGTGGCCGAGGGCAAGAAGGCCGTCGTCTCCGGCTTTGCCGACGCAACGGGCAACGCCGAACAGAACGCCGAACTGGCCAAGCAGCGCGCCTTCGCGGTGCGTGATGCGCTGAAGGCCCTCGGCGTGGCCGAGGACAAGATCGACCTGAAGAAGCCCGAGCAGATCACCGGCAGCGGCGACGCGGCGCAGGCCCGCCGCGTCGAGGTTTCGCTCATGTAGTTGTGCGCTCGGGGCTGCGCGCCCCGCGTTCGCTCGACGGGCCGGCCTTGCCGGCCCGATTGTTTTGCGGCCTCGGTCACGACCTCCATGCCTGCGACCAAATGGTCCTGCGAGTAAACTCTCGAGTCTTACACGACAACTGGCCGGTTACCCCATCATGCCCACGCCGCTGCGCGAACGCATGCGCCTCCTGCGCGAAGAGGCCATCGTCGAAGTGGTCAACCGACTGCTCGCGGAGAAGGGCTACGAGTTCATGACGGTGGACGAGGTGGCTGCGGAGGTCGGCATGGCCAAGGCCAGCCTCTACAAGCACTTCGCGTCGAAGGAGGCCCTGGCCGCAGCGGCGATGGTGCGTGTGCTCGAACGCGCGCATGCCGCGATGGACGAGATCGACCGCGGCCCCTCCCGACCGGCCATCGATCGGCTGCGCGAGATGCTGCGCTGGACCATGCGCATGCTCTACGAGGGGCAGATGCCGACGCTGCCGGCGCAGAACTCGTCGCTGCGGTCCGTGCTCGGCGCCGACAAGGCCTACCTGAACCTCGTGCTGCGACTGTCCGACCGCCTGGGCGCCTGGATCGTCGAAGCGCAGCGTGATGGGGATATCGCAGCCAACATTCCGCCGGAGGTCGTTCTCTTCACCCTCTACGCGAGGGCCTGCGACCCGGTGCTCCCGTTGCTCAAGTCCACGGGGCAGTACAGCGCCGAGCAGATCCAGGACTGGCTGATGCAGACCTGCTTCAACGGACTGGTCGGCCCTCCGGCAACCCTGGCGGATGCCCGACAGGATTCCGGGCCGCCGATGCTGGCGGTGCGGCCCGGCCATGCCGATGCTCGCCGCGAACCGGATCGCGCCCGCGCGGCCGGTCGCAAGCCCCTGACCACGTCAGGGTAACCGACGAGACTCCATTTTGAACTGCACGGTATAAGATTGGTCCGTGACAGTTCAAACCAACTCTCTCGCCCAGGAGACGGGCTCCGGCCCAACCGGCCTCAAGCGCGTCGCGGTCGTCGGTGCTGGAGTCGCGGGCCTGGCTGCGGCGTGGTCGCTCGCCCGCGCACCGGGCGTCTCCGTGACCCTGATCGAGCGCGACGGCCGCTTCGGCGGCCATGCGCACACCGTGGACGTGACCCTTCCCGGCGAGGGAGGGCTGCCCGTGACGCATGGCGTCGACACCGGCTTCCTCGTCTACAACGAGCGCACCTATCCCCGCCTCATCGAACTGTTCGACACCCTGGGGGTCACCACGGCACCCTCCGACATGTCGTTCTCGGTGCAGGCGCCTGACGGCCTGGACGGCCGCTCCCGGCGACTGGAGTGGAACGGCAGCACGTTGAACACGGTCTTCGCACAGCGGCGCAACCTGCTGTCGCCGCGGTTCATCGGCATGCTGGTCGAGATCCTTCGCTTCAACCGTCTCGCGTCGGCTATCGCCGACGGCGACTCGGCTGAGCGTCTGCAGGAACCGCTGGCGGACTTCCTCCTGCGGCACGGCTTCGGCCAGTCCTTCGTGCATGGCTACCTGCTGCCGATGATCGGCTGCATCTGGTCGTGTCCCACCGGGCAGATGCTGCGCTTCCCCGTCGGCACCTTGATCCGCTTCTGCCACAACCACGGCCTGCTGCAGGTCGAAGGTCGGCCGCGCTGGCGCACCGTGCGAGGAGGATCGCGCCAGTACGTGCAGGCCATCCTGAGGGACATCGCCGACGCACGCGCCGCGACGCCGGTGGAAGGCCTGCAACGGCACCCGGACGGCGTGACGCTGCACACGAAGGGCGGCGCGGAACGGTTCGACGCGGTGGTCCTTGCCTGCCACGCGCCGCAGGCACTGGCGCTGCTCGGAGCCTCCGCCAGCGCCGCCGAGCGCGCCGTCCTCGAACCGATGCGCACCCGGCCCAATCTCGCCGTGTTGCACACCGACGCGTCGCTGATGCCTCGTGAGCCGCGCGCGTGGGCAGCCTGGAACTATGAGCGCGCCTCGGGCGTCGGCGAGAACCCCGACGCGGTCTGCCTGCACTACTGGATCAACCGCCTGCAGCCATTGCCCTTCGCGCAGCCGGTCCTGGTGTCGCTGAATCCGTTGCGCCCGCCACGCGAGGATCTCGTTCTGGGGCGCTTCGAGGTGGCGCATCCCGTCTTCGACCTCGACGCTGTCGCGGCGCAGCGGCGCCTGCCGGAGATCCAGGGCCGCGACCGTGTGTGGTTCTGCGGCGCATGGTGCGGCTACGGCTTCCACGAGGACGGCTTGAAGGCCGGCTTCGCCGCCGCCGACGGCGTGCGTGCCTGGCTCGCCGCGGCCCCCGTTCGCACGGTCGGCGCGAGACCTGCGGCAGAGGCCTTCCGGCTGCCCGTCACGGACACGGCCTGACGATGAGCACGCCGGACACGCCGCAGTCTCCTCCGCGCCACGCGCAGGCGGCGCTCGTCATCGGCCACGTCAGGCACCTGCGGGTGCGCCCGGCCCGGCATGGGTTCGCCTACCCGACCTTCAACGTGCTGCTGCCGATGCGAGCGTGGGCGGCAGGGCAGGCGCCGGCGTCGCTGCCACGCAACCGGTGGGGCTGGGTTGCCTTCCACGATCGTGACCACGGTGATGGTGGGCCCGACGCGCTGGCTTGGCTGCAGCGTCTGCTGGCCGAACACGGCGTGCAAGAGGCGGATGGGGAGATCTGGCTGCAGACCTATCCGCGCGTGCTCGGTTTCGTCTTCAAGCCGGTGAGCTTCTGGTATTGCCACCGCGCCGACGGCCGCCTGCGCGCCGTGGTGGCGGAAGTGAACAACACGTTCGGCGAGAGGCATTGCTACCTGCTCGACGGCAACGACGTCGGCTGGGGACGCACGCTGCTCGCGGACAAGGCGTTCCACGTGTCCCCCTTCTTCGCGGTACACGGCGGATACCGGTTCCGCTTCGCTCGCACGGAGTCGCGCCTGGTGGCACGTGTCGAGCACTTCGACGACGACGGCACGCTGCTCGTCACGAGCGTCGGCGGCGAGCTTCGGCCACTGGACGCGAAAGGCCTGCGCATCGCGCTGCGCCAATCCCCCCTGCTCACGCTCGGCGTGATCGCCCGCATCCACTGGCAGGCGCTGCTCCTCTGGCTCAAGCGCGTGCCTTTCCATCGCAAGCCCGCGCCGCCGCAGGCAATCGTCACCCGCCAATGCGGTGCCGGTGATGCGCCCGCCGCGGGCAGCGCGGTGGCCACCACCAGCGGCGGACCCGCCGCAGAGCCCACCAGCCGGCTTCGACCTGCCCAGCCTCAACCTGTCCTGGAACGCCTCGCATGAACAGCACGCCCATCGCCCGCGTCGCCCTGCCGGACGCTGCCGACGTCGCAGCCGGCCTCGTCGCGGCAGCCGGCGCGACACGCCCCGCCCGCTCCGCGTCCTCCTCGCGGGCGGCGCGTACGGTGCACTCCCTGCTCGACCGCATCGGCCACGGCACGCTGGACCTGCACACGGTCCACGGATCCCACCACTTCGGCGGCCGCACCGGCGCGGCCGGCCCCGAGACCGGCGCGAAGCTGCGCACCAGCATGCACGTGCTCGACGATGCGCTCTACGCGCGTGTGCTGCGCAGCGGCGACATCGGGCTGGCCGAGTCCTACATCGACGGCGAGTGGACCACGCCGGACCTGCGCGACCTTCTCGAGCTCTTCATGCGCAACCGCGACGAACTCGAGCAAGCCGTCTACGGCAGCCGCCTGGGCACCCTCGTGCATCGCGTCGTGCATTGGATGCGACGCAACACGCGCCGGGGCAGCCGCCGCAACATCGAGGCGCACTACGACCTGGGCAACGACTTCTACCGCGCCTGGCTCGACCCGACGATGAACTACTCGAGCGCGTGGTTCGACGGCGACACCGCGCTCACGCTGTCCGAGGGACAGCACCGCAAGGTCGCACGCGCACTGGACGAGGCCGGCATCGGCGCTGGCGACCGGTTGCTGGAGATCGGCTGTGGCTGGGGCGCCGTCGCCGAGGCGGCGGTCGCACGCGGCGCGTCCGTCGTGGGCGTGACGCTGTCCCACGAGCAACTCGCGTACGCGCGCCAGCGCCTGCAGGCAGCGGCCGAACGTGCCGACCTTCGCCTGCAGGACTACCGCGACCTCGCCGCCGAGTGCGATCGCAGCGGGCAGCGCTACGACGGCCTGGTCTCGATCGAGATGTTCGAGGCGGTCGGCCGACAGTGGTGGCCGACCTACTTCGACACCCTGCGCCGTTGCCTGCGCCCGGGTGGCCGCGCCTGCGTGCAGGTCATCGTCATCCGCGATGACCTGTTCGACCGCTACGTGCGTTCCACCGACTTCATCCAGCAGTACGTGTTCCCGGGCGGCCTGCTGCCGAGCGCTTCCGTCTTCCGGGCGGAGGCCGCCAAGGCGGGCCTCGCCGTGACCGGCGAACTCGCGTTCGGTGCCGATTACGCGCGCACGCTGGGAGAGTGGCGCCGCGCCTTCCACAGCCAGCGCGCCCGGGTCGAGTCGCTCGGGCTCGGGGAGCGCTTCGGCCGCCTGTGGGACTTCTATCTCGCCTACTGCGAAGCCGCGTTCGCGACGGGACAGACCGATGTCTACCAGTTCACCCTGCGCCACGACGACGGCAGCGCGCGCCGCTGACCACGCGCGCCGGGACGCGGGGCATGACAGTGCCCCCGGGTCCCGCAGGACGTGGCTGATCGGCGCCAGCGCCCTGCTCGTGGGTGTCTCGTGCGTGCGGACGGCCTCGGCGACGACGGCCGGGGCGGGCGAGCTTTCGCGAAGCGGCGGCCCTGGCGCTGCGAAGCCTGCCGCGCACGCATGGCTGCCGGCATCCCGGAGGATCGGCCAGGGCACCCTGCGCGCGCTCGGCTTCGCCGTCTACGACGCCGCCCTGTTCGCCCTCCCCGATTTCGACGCTGGCAACTACGAGCAGCACCCGCTCGTGCTCGAGATCCTCTACCGGCGCGCCTTCGCGGGCTCCGACATCGCCGACTACTCGTTGAAGGAGATGCGCCGGCACGGCGACCTCGACGAGGCCACCGCGCAGCGCTGGCAGCAGTTCATGCGGCGCGCCTTCCCGGACGTGCGCGCCGGCGACCGGCTCACCGGCCAATGGTTGCCGGACCGCGCGACCTCGCGCTTCGCGGCCAACGACGGCCCTGCCATCGAACTGGTCGACGCCACCTTCGGCCCTCGCTTCTTCGGCATCTGGCTGGCGGCACGCACTCCCCGGCCCGACATGCGCGAGCAGTTGCTCGGCCTGCGGCGGCCGACCTGAGGCGATGACGCCGACCGCGCTCTCGCCGCGTCCGCCACAGGCCGCGCACGCCCCGGCGCCGTCCGAGGGACCGCAGGTCACCGGGGCGTCCGCCCTGGCCCCGGTGGAACCGACGACGGGCCGGTTGCTCGCGTATGGCGGCTTCGCGACACCGCTGGCGTTCGCAGCCTTGCCCCTGTACGTGCAATGGCCCGCCCATGCCGCCGGCACCTGGGGCATGTCGCTGGCCACGCTCGGAGCCCTGCTGCTGGCGGTGCGCCTGGGCGACGCCTTCATCGACCCCTGGATCGGCTCGCGCATCGACACGCTCTTCGAACGCTCGGCCCGCCGTGCCTGGCTCGCGGCCGGCGTCGCCGCGGCCTGCGTCGCCTGCGGACTGGTCGCCCTGATGTTCGCACCCGACTTCGTGCTCAGCGAGCCGCGGGCGTTGCTGGCCTGGGCCGCGGCGGCACTGGTGCTCACGTCGCTGGGTTACAGCGTGGCCACGGTGACGCATCAGGCCTGGGCGGTGCGCCTGGGTGGCGGTTCGGTCGAGCAGGCGCGGTGGGTCGGGACCCGCGAGGCTCTCGCCCTGGCGGGGGTGATTCTTGCCAGCGTCCTGCCCGCCTTCGCCGGCTGGCCCGCCACGCTGGGCACGTTGTCCGCTCTGGCGCTGCTCTCCTGGCTCTCGCTCGCGCGGGTGCAGCCCCGGCTCGCAGCGCATGGCGCGCCCGCCGCCCACGCAGCCGAGGTCCGTGGCGCGCCAGCGCTCGCTGGCCGCAACCTGCCGCGCGTCACCACCTCGGATCGTCCGGACCTGCTCAGCCCCTGGCGGGATCGTGGCTTCCGCCGCCTCGTGCCGATCGTGCTGCTCGGCGGGCTCGCAAGCGCGATGCCTGCGAGCCTCGTCGTGCTTTACGTGCGCGACGTCCTCGCGGCCGGGGGAGCGGCCGAAGGCTGGGCCCTGGGCCTGTACTTCGTGGCCGGCGCCGCAGCGATGCCCTTGTGGGTCCGTGCCGTGGGACGCTTCGGCCTGCTGCGCACTTGGCTCGCCGGCATGTGCATCGCGATCGGCGCCTTCGCCGGCGCCGCGGTGCTGGGGCCGGGAGACCTCGCGCTCTTCGCGCTGGTGTGCGTCGCCTCGGGCCTGGCGCTCGGCGCCGACCTGGTCGTGCCGCCGGCCTTGCTGGCCGGGCTCATTCAACGCCGGTCGGTCTCGCAAGAGGATGCAACTGCTTCGGGCGACGGGGCTCGCCGAGGCGTCGAGGGCCGCTGGTTCGGCTGGTGGAACTTCCTCACCAAGCTCACGCTTGCCGGTGCCGCCGGGATCTCGCTGCCGCTGGTGCAGTGGCTCGGCTACAGCCCCGGCGCGCAGGACGCCCGCTCGCTGGCGGCACTCGCCTTCTGCTACGCGGTGCTTCCATGCGGCATCAAGGCCCTGGCGGCCGCGATGCTCTGGTCCCGACGCGAGACGTGGCCTTGGACGCTGCACGCGACGGCTGCCTCCCGGACAACCCCCTGACATCTCGCCTGGAACGACGGACTGCCCCGATGCCCTCTCCCGACCCCGCCTCAACCCGCACGGCGCCGCGGCGTCGCGCGGTTCTTGCCGCCACCCTCGTCGCGCTCGTGCCGCCCGGACTGGCCGGATGCGCAGGACCTGCCATCGGGGACTACGCCGGCGAGCGGCCCGCTCTGGACCTGCGGCGCTACTTCGACGGCGAAGTGCTCGCGCACGGCCTCTTCGTCGACCGCGCCGGCCGCGTCAAGCGACGCTTCACGGTGACGATGCAGTGCACCTGGCGTGGCGAGGACGGCGAGCTCGACGAGCGCTTCGTCTACAGCGACGGGTCGCAGGAGCGACGCGTGTGGCGCCTGCGCCACCTGGGCAACGGCCGCTACACCGGGCGCGCCGACGACGTGGTCGGCGAGGCCGCGGGCGAGACCGCCGGCAACACGTTCCGCTGGGCCTACACCCTTCGGCTGCCCGTCGACGGCCGCGTGTGGGAGGTGCAGTTCGACGATTGGATGCACCTGATCGACGACCGCGTGATGCTGAACCGGGCCACGATGAGCAAGTTCGGCATCCGCCTGGGCGAGGTTCAGCTGGTGTTCACGCGTTCGACGCCCCAGCGGGCAGCGCTCGGCACCGAGACGCTCGCGAAGCGCATGGCGGTTCGCGCACGGACCGGCGCGTCGCCCGGGGCCCTCGAGGCCTGACTCCATGGCACTGAACCCGCGAATCGAAAGCTGGGCCGGACGCTGCGTCTGGATCGTGGGCGCCTCCAGCGGCATCGGGCGCGCCACGGCGTCGGCGTTGCACGAACGCGGCGCTCGCGTGGCCGTGTCGGCGCGCAACGGCGCGGCGCTGCTGGACTTCACCGTCAAGCACCCGGGCAGCCTGGCGCTGCCGCTGGACGTCACCGACGGGGCGAGCGTGACCGCGGCCGCGAGGGAACTGCAGGCCAACTGGGGCACCCCGGATCTGGTGTTCGCCTGCGCGGGCCACTACCAGCCGCTGCGCGCCACCGAGTTCTCGATGCCCGAGATGTTGCGGCACCTGGACATCAACTACGTCGGCGCGCTGAGGGTGCTCGACGCGACACTGCCGCAGTTGCTGGCCGCCGGGCGCGGGCACCTCAGCCTGATGGGCAGCGTGGCGGGCTACCGCGGGCTGCCGCAGGCGCTGGCCTACGGGCCGACGAAGGCCGCGTTGAACAATCTGGCCGAAGTGCTCTACTTCGACCTGCACGATCGCGGGCTCGGTGTCTCGATCGTGAACCCGGGCTTCGTGGACACGCCACTCACGGCGCAGAACCGCTTTCGCATGCCGGCGCTGATGACCCCCGACCAGGCTGCGCTCGAGATTCTCCGAGGCTGGGAAGCCGGGCGGTTCGAGATCCACTTCCCTCGCCGCTTCACGCTCGGCCTGAAGACGCTGCGATCGGCCTGGCACGGGCTGTACTTCGCGGCCGTTCGGCGCGCCACCGGACTCTGAGATGGCATCGCGCCGGCTGCCCGACGACGCCCGGCTGCAAAGGGTGGTGGCGTTCTACGAGTCGCTGCAGCCGGGCACCGTGGCGCAGGTGGCCGAGATCTACAGTGAAGGCGCCGGCTTCAAGGACCCGTTCAACGACGTGCGAGGCCATGGCTCGATCCAGCGGATCTTCGAGCACATGTTCCGGCAGGTCGACCAGCCGCGCTTCAGTGTCGGTGCCGCCGCGCTCGAGGGCGACACGGCCTTCCTCGAGTGGACGATGGGCTTTCGCGCCCGAGGCGGCCGCGGCCCCGAGAGGTTCATCCGCGGCTGCACGATGCTGCGTTTCGACGATGCGGGTCGGGTCTGCTGGCACCGCGACTACTGGGACGCAGCCGAGGAGCTCTACGAGACGCTCCCCATCTTGGGCGCGCTGATGCGGACGCTCCGTCGGCGACTGGCCGCCTAGTCGGAGAGGGCGGCGTCGCCCGCCACTGGCACGAACGACGCCGGCGCTCCGCACCGCGGTCAGCGGCTGGGTTGGATCAGCAACTGGTTGTCGACCGCGAGCACGCCTTCGACGCCACGCGCCAGCTGCGCGGCGCGGTCGCGCGCTGCCGCGTCCGGCGCAGTGCCACGAAGCACGACGCGGCCCTCGTGCGTGTCGACATCGATGCGCAACGCGCTCAGTGCTGCATCAGCCTCCAGCGCCCCGTTGACGGCTGCGGTGATGCCGGCATCCCGGGCCTTTGCCGCGGCGGCCCCGGTCGCCTGCACCGCCGCCTGGCCGGCCTGGCGGCCTGCCTGCTCTGCATCGGACTGCTGCTCGCGCGTGCAAGCGACGAACAACGCCGTGCTTGCCGCGAGGACGGGAACGATCCATCGGTCTGGGAAGTTCATCTCGAATCCTCCTGTGGGTTGGCGCGGCGACCTCCGGCCACGAAGCCGGCGAGGCCTTGGGGGAGGACCTGGCCGTGGCCGTCGTCTGGATCGTGGCCGATGCCGCCGCGAACGACGGCAGCGCCGTCAGAGGTGCCGCGCGATGGCCTCGTCGGCCTCGATGCGCCGCCCCCAGGCGGCCACCATCCTCTCGGCCTCTTCCTGCGCGACGCCGTAGCGCTCCTGCAACTTGCCGACGAGCTGTTCGCGGCGGCCGGCGACGACGTCGAGATCGTCATCCGTCAGCTCGCCCCATTGCTCCTTGGCCTTGCCGGTGAACTGCTTCCAGTTGCCCTTGATGCGGTTCCAGTTCATGTCGATCGCCTCCTGGCAGTGATGGCACGGATCGGACGCCTTCGAAGGGCTCCGATGCCTGGGCACTCTAGGCAGGCGGGCTGGCAGGGCATGTCGGACGCGCGCGCCGCGTCACGTAGGACAACGCGCCTCGGAGAGCAACGAAAAACGGGCCAGCAGCTCATCGCTGCTGACCCGTTCGGATCGTTGGTCGGGGTGGCGGGATTCGAACTCGCGACCCCTTGCACCCCATGCAAGTGCGCTACCAGGCTGCGCTACACCCCGACGAAGCTGCGGATTATACGGCCCTGCGGCAGCAGGCCGCTTTTCCGTCACCGCCGCGCACTCGAGACGCGACGCCGCGATCGACGCTACGGCTCGAGCAGGTCGCGGATGGAGAGCAACTCGCTGCGCAGCCGCTGCAGGTCGATGCCGGCCGCCTCGTCGGACACTTCCTCGGGAAGGACGAGCGGCACCTCCACCGAGGCCACCGCAGTGCTGCGATCGAGAAGCGCCGCATCGGCCAGGCGATTGCGCGCGCCGCTGATCGTGAAGCCCTGGTCGTACAGCAGCTCGCGGATGCGCCGCACGAGCAGCACCTCGTGGTGCTGGTAGTAGCGCCGGTTGCCGCGGCGCTTCATCGGCTTGAGCTGGCTGAACTCCTGCTCCCAATAGCGCAGCACATAGGGCTTGACGCCGCACAGCTCGCTCACCTCACCGATGGTGAAGTAGCGCTTGGCTGGAATGGCTGGGAGCGCTTTCTCCATTGAAATCAATGGGATCCAACGGGAAAGCTAGACTCTACTCGAACTCACCTTCTAGGGGGGTGTCGCCCTGCACGAGTGCCTTCAGTTTGTGACTGGCGTGAAAAGTCACCACGTTGCGGGCCTTGATCGGGATCGACTCGCCCGTGCGCGGGTTGCGCCCGGGGCGCGGCGCCTTGCGCCGGATGTTGAAGTTGCCGAAGCCCGACAGCTTGACGTCCTGGCCGGAGACCAGCGTGGAGTGGACGATGTCGAAGAAGGCTTCGACCATGTCCTTGCTCTCGCGCTTGTTCAGCCCGAGGCGGTCGAACAGCAACTCGGCCAGCTCGGCCTTGGTGAGAGTGGGCGTCTCGAGCGTCGGCAGGATGGCGGGCTTGCCCGCCGTCCCCGCGGCGGCCGCGGAGGAGCCGCCCGTGGTGTCTTCGGCCATCTGGTGATTCTCCCTGCCCGGCAAGCGCTCTGGACCCGACTTCAGGCGCGCAGCCGCGCCCCGAAGGCCGCTGCGGCACGCGCCACGGCGGCAGCCACCGCGGCCTCGATGCGCTCATCGGTGAGCGTGGCGGCATCATCGCGCAGCTCCAGGCGGTAGGCCATGCTGCGTTCACCCATCGACACACCTGCGCCGCCCGACGCAGCGCCGGCGGCGGGTCGATAGATGTCGAACAGCGTGGCCGAGCGCACGAGGCCCGCGGGATCCGCGCACAGGCTCGCCTCGACGGCCGCGTGCGTGGCCGAGCCGGCGCCATCGGCCAGCACGAGCGCGACGTCGCGCCAGGCCGACTGCTGGCGCGGCACCGGCCGGAAGGCCGGCAACGGCACGCGGCGCACGGCAGCGAGGTCGAGCTCGAACAGCACCGGAGCCTGTGGCAGCTCGTAGCCCTGCCGCCAGCGCGGGTGCAGTTCGCCGACGAAGCCGATGTCCTGCCCGTCGACCCGCACGCGCGCGCAGCGCCCGGGGTGAAGCGCCGGGTGGGTGGCAGGCTCGAACGTCGGCACGCGGGGCGCGAGCAACGCCTCGAGGTCGCCCTTGACATCGAAGAAGTCGACCGCGCGCTCGCGCGTGCCCCATTGCGGGGCCTCGGCCGGGCCGAAGGCGAGTGCCGCCAGCCGGACCGGCTGATCGACCCCGGCCACGGTCAGCTCCCCGTCCTCGGCGGCGGGATCCTTGCGGAACACGCGCCCGATCTCGAACAGCCGCACGCGGCCCGCCTTGTGCGCCAGGTTGTGGCGAAGCGCCGCCACGAGGCTGCCCAGAAGGCTGGACCGCATGACCGCCAGGGGTGCCGCGATCGGGTTGAGCACGCGGATGGGGTCGGCGTTGCCTGCCAGCTCCCGCTCCCAGCGCTCCTCGACGAAGCTGAAGGCGATGATCTCCTGGTAACCCATGCCCGCGAGCGCGTGGCGCAGCGCGTTGGGGCTGCGGTCACCCTCCGCGCGCGCGCGCGGCGCCACCGGCGCCAGCGGGTCCGCGGTGGGCAGCTTGTCGTAGCCGATGACGCGGATGACCTCCTCGACGAGGTCCTCCTCGATGGTCATGTCGAAGCGCCAGCTCGGCGGCGTCACGCGAAGCACGCCGGGCTCCTCGGCAACGGCCACGCCGAGCCTGCGGAAGACGTCGGCGCACTGAGCCTGCGTCAGCGGCAGCCCCGCGACCTTGGCCGCGCGCGCCACGCGCATCGTCACCGGCTTGCGCTCGGGCAGGGCCAGCACCTGGTCGTCCATCGGGCCCGCCTCGCCGCCGCAGACCTGCTGGATGAGCGCGGTGATGCGCTCGATGTGCTCGACGGTGAGTGCCGGGTCGACGCCGCGCTCGAAGCGGTGGCCGGCATCGGTGCTGAAGTTGAAGCGGCGCGAGCGGCCCTGCACGGCCTCGGGCCACCAGAAGGCCGCCTCGACGTAGACGTTTCGCGTCTCGTCGGAAACGGCGGTCGCATCGCCGCCCATGATGCCGGCCAGCGACTCCACGGCCCTGGAATCGGCGATCACTCCCACCGTCTCGTCGACCTCGATGGTGTTGCCGTTGAGCAGCTTGAGCGTCTCGCCCGGCCGGCCCCAGCGCACGACCAGCTTGTCGTGGATCTTGTCGAAGTCGAAGATGTGCGAGGGACGGCCGTACTCGAACATCACGTAGTTCGAGATGTCCACGAGCGCGGTCACGCTGCGCTGGCCGCAGCGGGCGAGGCGCTGCACCATCCATGCGGGCGTCTTCGCCTTCGTGTCCACCCCACGGACCACGCGGCCGGAGAAGCGACCGCACAGGTCCTTGGCGAGCACTTCCACCCGCAGGCGCTGGTCGTGCGAGGGCCGCACGGGCTCGATCCTCGGCGTCTTCAGCGGCGCGCCCGTGAGGGCCGACACCTCGCGCGCGATGCCATGCACGCTCAGCGCGTGCGCCAGGTTCGGCGTGAGCTTGAGCGTGAAGATCGTGTCGTCGAGGTGCAGGTGCTCGCGCAGCGACTGCCCGAGTGGCGCGTCCGGCGCGAGTTCCAGCAGGCCCGCATGGTCGTCGGCGATGCCGAGTTCGCGCGCCGAGCAGAGCATCCCGGCGCTCTCCACCCCGCGCAGCTTGCCCACGCCGATGACGAACGGCTTGCCGTCGCCGCTGTCGGCGGGCGGCGGCAGGCTGGCGCCCACCGTGGCCAGCGGCGCGCGCAGGCCCACGCGCGCGTTGGGAGCACCGCAGACGATCTGCAGCGGCTCGCCGCGACCGATGCTGACCTTGCACACGCGCAGGCGGTCGGCCTGCGGATGCGGCATCGCCTCGACGATCTCGGCCACGACGACGCCGGTGAAGGGCGGCGCCACGGGGCGCAGGTCCTCCACCTCCATGCCGCTCATCGTGAGCAGGTCGGCCAGTTGCTGCGTGGCCAGCGGCGGGTCGCAGAACTCGCGCAGCCAGGATTCCGGGAATTGCATGTCGATCTCTCGGGCTCGGACGAACGCGCTTGGCGCCTCTCAGCGGAACTGCTGCAGGAAGCGCAGGTCGCCGTCGAACATCAGGCGCAGGTCGTCGATGCCATAGCGCAGCATGGCCAAGCGGTCCGGGCCCATGCCGAAGGCGAATCCGATGTGGTGCTCCGGGTCGAGCCCGAAGTTGCGCACGACGTTCGGGTGCACCTGCCCCGAGCCGGCCACCTCCAGCCAGCGGCCGGCCAGCGGGCCGCTGCGGAAGGCGATGTCGATCTCGGCGCTCGGCTCCGTGAACGGGAAGAAGCTCGGCCGGAAGCGCACGTCGAAGTCGCTCGTCTCGAAGAACTCGCGCACGAAGCCGGTGAACACGACCTTGAGGTCCTTGAAGCTGACGTTCTCGCCGATCCACAGGCCCTCGACCTGATGGAACATCGGCGAGTGCGTCGCGTCGCTGTCGACGCGGTAGACGCGCCCCGGCGCGATCACGCGGATCTCGGGCACGCGCTCGCCGCGCGCCTGCAGGTCGGCGAACCTGGCCGCGTGCGCACGCGCGTAGCGCACCTGCATCGGGCTCGTGTGCGGGCGCAGGTTGAGCCAGCGGCCCTCGGCGTCCTTCAGGTCCACGTAGAACGTGTCCTGCATCGAGCGCGCGGGATGGTTCTCCGGATTGTTGAGCGCCGTGAAGCTCATCCAGTCCGTCTCGATCTCGGGGCCTTCGGCCACGTCGAAGCCCATGCTGCCGAAGATCTGCTCGATGCGCTCGAGCGTGCGACTCACCGGGTGCAGGCCGCCGGTGCCGCGCTGCCGACCGGGCAGCGTGACATCGAGGGCCTGCGCCTTCAGCTGCGCCTCGAGCTCCGCTTCGGCCAGCGCGTCGCGCCGCGCCTGCAGCGCGGCCTCGATGCGTGCCTTGGCCTGGTTGATCTCGGCGCCGCGCGTCTTCTTCTCCTCGACCGGCAGGCTGGCGAGCGACTTCAGCAGCTCGGTCACGCGGCCGCTCTTGCCGAGGAAGCGCGCCTTGGCGTTCTCCAGCTCGGCCGGCGTGGGCGCGGCTTGGAACTCGGCGCTTGCCGTGGTCACCAGGGTGTCGAGGTCGGTGGTCATCGCACTGCCAGGATCAGGGTCCCGGGCACACGCCCGGGAAGGAGACAAAACAAAAGGCCGCCCTTGCGTGACGGCCTTCGTCTGCTCGGACAGGCCGCCCCGGAAGCTCCGGTGAAGGCGGCCTGGGGACTCAAGCGAGCTGGGCCTTCACCTTCGCGACGATGCTGCCAAAGGCAGCCGGGTCGTTGACGGCGAGATCGGCCAGCACCTTGCGGTCGATGTCGATCTGCGCCTTCTTGAGGCCGGCCATGAACTTGCTGTAGGTCACGCCCAGTTCACGGCTCGCGGCGTTGATGCGCGCGATCCAGAGCTGGCGGAAGACCCGTTTGCGGGTGCGGCGGTCGCGGTAGGCGTACTGCCCCGCCTTCATCACCGCCTCCTTGGCGATGCGGAAGACGTTCTTGCGGCGGCCGCGGAAGCCCTTGGCCAGGGCGAGGATCTTCTTGTGGCGGGCGTGCGCTGTGACACCACGTTTGACGCGAGGCATGCGTGTGCTCCTTCGGTTTCGTCAGTGGCGGATCACAGGCCCGCGAACGGCAGCATCGCCGCCATGTGGCCCATGTTGGTCTCGTGCACGTTGGCCGCGCCGCGCAGGTGGCGCTTGCGGGTGGTGCTCTTCTTGGTGAGGATGTGGCGCTTGAACGCCTGGCCGCGCTTGACGGTGCCGCCGGGGCGGACGCGGAAGCGCTTCTTAGCGCTGCTCTTGGTCTTCATCTTGGGCATGACTGCTCCTTCTAGGCTGCCCCAGCAGGCGGCACCGCGAAGCGGTGCGCTTGGTCGGCCTGCAGCGGCTTGGATGCTCGGGCGGCGGCGACCAACCGCCCCCTCGCGAACGATGCTCTCCGGCTACTTCCTCTTCGGCGCCAGCACCATGATCATCTGGCGCCCTTCCAGCTTGGGCATGTGCTCCACCACCGCCACGTCGGCCAGCTCGTCGCGGATGCGTTCCAGCATGCGCATGCCCAGCTCCTGGTGCGTGATCTCGCGGCCACGGAAGCGCAGCGTCACCTTGCCCTTGTCGCCGTCTTCGGCGATGAAGCGGCGCAGGTTGCGCAGCTTGATCTCGTAGTCGTTGTCGTCGGTGCCGGGCCGGAACTTGACTTCCTTGACCTCGATGACCTTCTGCTTGGCCTTGGCCTCGGCGGCGCGCTTCTGCTCCTGGTACTTGAACTTGCCGTAGTCCATCAGCCGGCAGACCGGGGGGTCGGCGGTAGCGGCGATCTCCACGAGATCGACATCCAGCTCGCCCGCCATGCGCAGGGCCTCCTGGAGGGGCACGATGCCCAGGGGTTCGTTCTCCACCCCGTTCAGGCGCACCTGCGGCGCCATGATCTCCCGGTTCAGCCTGTGCTTGCGCTCCGCATTGGGAATGCGGCGGTCCATGAAGGTAGCGATGGTCTCGGCTCCTCAGGTGGCGCGAAGGCGGACCGCGCCACGAAAACGACAAAAAGCGCGCCTCGCTGCGACCTAGGCCTTGGAGGCGATGTCCGCCAGGAGCTTGGCCGTGAAGGCCTCCAGGGACATCGCTCCGAGGTCCTGATTGCCCCGGGCGCGCACCGCAACGGCACCGTTCGCCTTCTCCTTGTCGCCCACGACGAGGATGTACGGCACCTTTTGCAAGGAATGCTCGCGGATTTTATACGTGATCTTCTCCGGCCGCAAATCGACCTCGACCCTAACTCCTTGTTTTTGCAGTGCTTTCGCCACGTCCGCCGCGTAGGCGGCCTGGCCTTCGCTGATGCACGCGACCACCGCCTGCACCGGCGCCAGCCAGGCCGGCAGCGCGCCGGCATGCTGCTCGATCAGGATGCCGATGAAGCGCTCGAGGCTCCCGACGATGGCTCGGTGCAGCATCACCGGGTGGCGGCGGCTGGAGTCCTCGGCCACGTACTCGGCGCCCAGGCGCTCGGCCATCGAGAAGTCGACCTGCATCGTGCCGCACTGCCAGGGTCGGCCGATGGCGTCCTTGAGCGTGTACTCGATCTTCGGCCCGTAGAAGGCGCCGTCGCCTGGCGCGATCTCGAACGCGCAGTCGCTCCGCTTCAGGCTCTCCATCAGGGCCTGCTCGGCCTTGTCCCAGATCTCGTCCGAGCCGATGCGCGCCGCCGGGCGCGTGGCGACCTTGTAGACGATGTCCGTGAAGCCGAAGTCCTTGTAGACCTTCTGCAGCAGCGCCGTGTAGGCCACGCACTCGGGCAGGATCATGTCCTCCGTGCAGAAGATGTGGCCGTCGTCCTGCGTGAAGGCGCGCACGCGCATGATGCCGTGCAGGCCGCCCGTGGGTTCATTGCGGTGGCAGTTGCCGAACTCGCCGTAGCGCAACGGCAGGTCGCGGTAGCTCTTGATGCCCTGCTTGAAGATGAGGATGTGGCCCGGGCAGTTCATCGGCTTGAGCGCGTAGTCCCGCTTCTCGCTCTCCGTCGTGAACATGTTGTCGCGGTACTTCTCCCAGTGCCCCGTCTTCTCCCAGAGGGCGCGGTCGAGGATCTGCGGCCCCTTCACCTCGTGGTAGCCGTTGTCGCGGTACACGCGGCGCATGTACTGCTCGACCTCCTGCCACAACGTCCAGCCCTTGGGGTGCCAGAACACCGTGCCCGGGCTGTGCTCGTCGAGGTGGAACAGGTCCAGCTCTCGGCCAAGCCGCCGGTGATCGCGCTTCTCGGCCTCCTCCAGCATGCGCAGGTAGCCCTGCAGCTCGTCCTTCGTGGCCCAGGCCGTGCCGTAGATGCGCTGGAGCTGCTCGTTGGCCTGGTCGCCGCGCCAGTAGGCACCCGCCACCTTCATCAGCTTGAAGTGCTTCAGACGCCCCGTGCTCGGCACGTGAGGGCCCCGGCAGAGGTCCTCGAAGCCGCCCTCGCGATAGAGGCTCACCTCCTCGCCGGCCGGGATGCTGCCGATGATCTCGGCCTTGTAGTGCTCGCCCAGGCCCTTGAAGTAGGCCACGGCCTCGTCCCGCGGCAGCACGCGGCGCACCACGGGCTCGTTCTTCGCCGACAGCTCCACCATGCGCTTCTCGATCGCCGCCAGGTCCTCGGGCGTGAAGGGCCGCTTGTACGCGAAGTCGTAGTAGAAGCCGTTCTCCACCACCGGCCCGATCGTCACCTGGGCGTCCGGGAACAGCTCCTTCACCGCGTAGGCGAGCAGGTGCGCCGTGCTGTGGCGCAGGATCTCGAGCCCATCGGCATCCTTGTCCGTGACGATGGCGAGCTGGGCGTCGGCCTCGATGCGATGGCTCGTGTCGACGAGCCGGCCATCGACCTTGCCGGCAATGGCGGCCTTGGCCAGCCCCGGGCCGATGGCGGCGGCCACCTCGGCCACCGAGACCGGCCCGGCGAACTCACGTTTGGAGCCGTCGGGCAGCGTGATGTTCAACATGGTGTTCATTCCTCGCTGCGTGCCCTTCGTTGTCGGGCACGCAGGCAACAAAAAAGCGCGGTGGGGGCCGCGCTTCGTTGCTTGTTCGGAGAGGGGACAGGCGTGACTGCGCGGCCGGCGATCAGATGCCGGTGAAGAACTCCGTAGTCCGCGGTGTCATAACCATCACGCCTTTCCTGGGTCCTTGAAGAGGTGGGTCCGTGAGCGGGAGTGTAGCCGACGAGCGCGGCGGCGCGGGCGGCCTGCCCGGCCACGCCGGCCCCTCCGGCCGGGGTCGGTCACGGCAACGGCTGCGCGTCGATCGGCCCGCCGCGCTCGACGACGCGGGCGAAATCCTCTGCGAGGCGGGTGCTTTCGGCCAGTGCCACGCGCCAGATGCGCTCGCGGCCGACGGCATCGTCGCGCAGGTCGCGGAAGTCCTGCCGGTCCGGCAGCTTGGCGTTGGGCAGCCGCTCGACGAAGGCCGGGTGCGGCGCCAGCACGACGAGGTTGTCGAGATGGCGGCTGGGCCGGTGGCGCTTGTGCCAGGCCTTGTCCAGCCAGCCCGGCACGATGCGCGACTGGAAGTGCGGGTACAGCACCAGGCCGTCGTTCATCGCCGAGTAGTCCAGGTGCAGGTGGTAGTCGGTGATGCCGCCGTCCCAGTAGGTGCCGGGTGGCCCGCCCGGGACGTCCTGCACCGCCTGCAGGGCAAAGGGGATCGTGCAGCTGGCCAGGATCGCCGGCGCCAGGTTGTCCTTGTCCAGAACGGCGCGCCGGCTGCGGAAATCGGCGAGCGGGAACGGCAACTCGTCGCGCGGGTCGCTGAAGACCACCCGCTCGAGGAACCCGCCGAGCGCGCGGCGGCTCGCGGCATTGGTGAGGTAGGCGCCGAGATACCCGACCGCCGCGCGCATGCGGCCCGGCCGATGCAGCAGCGCCCGCCCGCGGCTGGTGAAGACATGAAGCCGGTAACGAGGTGCGCTCAGCACCTCGGCCGCCCGGCTGCCGAGCCGCTGCCCGATGCGGGCGCCGAACATCTGCGTGACCACCTGCGCCTCGGGCAGCTTGCCGGGGCGATGCGGGTACCGCTGCGTCACGTAGTCCTCGGCGAGCTGGGCCAGCGCCGCATCCGGGTCGGGCAGGCAGGCGCACGCCATCCGCCACGCCCCGATGCTCGCACCGACGAGATGCACCACCTGCTGGCTCTGCGGCAGCCAGCGGCCGAAGATGTAGCGGTCCAGCGGGTTGAGCACCAGGCCCTTCGGGCCCCCGGCCGCGGCAGGAATCACACGCACGTCCTGCGGCCGCAGCCCGTGCTCGCGCAGATGCGCGAGCGCGCGCGGGCCGGCATAGAACTGGACGTTTCGCATTCTTCTTCGCCCTCCCCCTCGCGGGCCCGCTCCGCCTAGCCCTGGCCGCGCACGCGAGCGAACGCGGCGGCCATCGCTCCCTGGGCCGCCGCCTCGGTCTGCCGCAGGCGCTGGCCGCGATCGGCCGGCCGGTAGCGGTTGTCGCCGGCAGCCTGGCCGCCGCGCGGCGCCTCGGCATCGAGCTTCATCGTCAGCGAGATGCGCTTGCGGGGCAGATCCACCTCGAGCACGCGCACCTTCACCACCTGGCCGGCCTTGACCGCTTCCCGCGCGTCCTTCACGAACCGGTGGCTCATCTGGCTCACGTGCACCAGGCCGTCCTGGTGCACGCCGAGGTCGACGAAGGCGCCGAACTGGGCCACGTTGCTGACGGTTCCCTCCAGCACCATGCCGGGCTTGAGGTCGGCGATGTCGTTGACCCCCTCCTCGAAGCGTGCGACCTTGAAATCGGGGCGCGGGTCGCGCCCGGGCTTCTCCAGTTCGGCGAGGATGTCCTTGACGGTGATGGCGCCGAAGCGCGCCGGAACCCCGGCGGCGCCCGCGTCCTTGCCGATCTCGGCCGCGATGACCTCGGGCTTGAGCGCGCGCAGGACCTCCGCCCGCCCCATCAGCTCCTGCACGGGGCGGCCCGTCAGGGCCATCATCTTCTCCACGACCGGATAGGTTTCCGGGTGCACGCCGGTCATGTCGAGCGGGTTGTCGCCGTCACGGATGCGCAGGAAGCCGGCCGCCTGCTCGAAGGTCTTCGGCCCGAGCCCCGTCACCTGCAGCAGCTGCTGGCGGTTGCGGAAGGCGCCGTTGGCATCGCGCCAGCGCACGATGCCCGCCGCCACGCCGGCGCCGAGGCCCGACACGCGCGTCAGCAGCGGCGCCGAGGCGGTGTTGAGGTCGACGCCGACGGCGTTGACGCAGTCCTCCACGACCGCGTCGAGCGTGCGCGCCAGCGCCCCCTGGTTCACGTCGTGCTGGTACTGGCCCACGCCGATGCTCCTGGGCTCGATCTTCACGAGTTCCGCCAGCGGATCCTGCAGCCGCCGCGCGATGCTCACCGCGCCACGGAGGCTCACGTCCAGGCTCGGCAGTTCCTGGCTCGCATACTCGCTGGCCGAGTACACGGACGCTCCGGCCTCGCTGACCACCACCTTGTCCAGCGCGACCTCGGGCGCCAGGCCCTTGACGCGCTTGATCAGGTCCGCGGCGAGCCTGTCGGTCTCGCGGCTCGCGGTCCCGTTGCCGATGGCGATGAGGTTGACGCCGTGCTGCGCCACCAGCCGGCCGAGCGCGTGCAGCGCACCGTCCCAGTCGTTGCGCGGCTCGTGCGGGTACACGGTGGAGGTCTCGAGGACCTTGCCGGTGTCGCTGACGACGGCCACCTTCACCCCGGTGCGGATGCCGGGGTCGAGCCCCATCACCACCCGGCGGCCGGCGGGCGCGGCCAGCAGCAGGTCGCGCAGGTTGTCGGCGAAGACCTTGATCGCCACCGCCTCGGCCGACTCGCGCAGCCTCGCGAAGAGGTCGCGCTCGAGGCTCAAGGAGAGCTTGACCTTCCAGGTCCACGCAACGCACTTGCGGATGAGTTCGTCTCCGGGCCGCCCGCCGTGCCGCCAGCCCAGGTGGCGCGCGATGCGTCCTTCGGCGAGGCCGGGCTGCCCCGGCACCGGCTCCTCGTCGAGCACGAGGCTCGCCTCGATCCACTCCTGCGCTCGGCCGCGGAACACCGCGAGCGCGCGGTGGCTCGGCACGCGCGCGATCGGCTCGGCATAGTCGAAGTAGTCGCGGAACTTGGCGGCATCCGGATGCTGGCCGTCCTTGCCTGCGGCCAGGCGGCTCTTCAGCAGGCCCTCGGCCCACAGCCACTCGCGCAGCTCACCGACGAGCGCCGCGTCCTCCGCCCAGCGCTCCGAGAGGATGTCGCGCACGCCGTCGAGCACTGCCGGCGCATCGGCGAAACCCGCCTCGCCGAGCCTGGCCCAGCCGCCTTCGAGCGCCGCCGCGAAGGCCGCCGCCTCGGCCGCAGGCTCGAGCGTCGGGTCGGCGAAGAGCCGGTCGGCCAGCGGCTCGAGGCCCGCCTCGCGGGCGATCATGGCCTTCGTGCGGCGCTTCGGCTTGAAGGGCAGGTAGAGGTCTTCCAGCTCCTGCTTCGTCGGCGCGGCCTCCACGGCCGCGCGCAGCTCCGGCGTGAGCTTGCCCTGCTCGTCGATGCTCCTGAGCACCGCTGCGCGGCGCTCCTCGAGCTCGCGCAGGTACGCGAGGCGCACCTCCAGCTCGCGCAGTTGCGCGTCGTCGAGGCCCTCGGTGGCCTCCTTGCGGTAGCGGGCGATGAAAGGGACGGTGGCACCGCCATCGAGCAGGGCCACCGCCGCCTTTACCTGGGAAGGCCGAACCTTCAGTTCGGCCGCGATCTGGGAGAGGATCTTGTTGTCGTCCAAGGACCAGCAGACACGGATGACTCGATCAGCACAGTTTAAGCGTGGCCATGTCGTCGCCACGCGACGAGGTCGTCGATCGACAGCACCGGAAGACGGTGCAGCGAGGCATAGGCCTGCACCTGCTCGCCGCGCGCCATGCTGCCGTCCGGATTCATCAGCTCGCACAGCACCGCCGCCGGGGCGAGCCCCGCCAGCGCGCACAACTCCAGGGCGCCCTCGGTGTGACCGCGGCGCGCCAGCACGCCGTCCGGGTGGGCGACGAGCGGGAACACGTGCCCCGGGCTGACGATGTCTGCCGCCGTGCGCCCCGGCTCGGTGGCCGCGCGCACGGTGGTCACGCGATCGCCCGCGCTGACCCCCGAGCCCACGCCTTCGCGGGCCTCGATGGACACGGTGAACGCCGTGCCGTAGCGGCTGCGGTTGTCGCGCACCATCGGCTCGAGGCCGAGCCGGGCCGCATGCGCGGGGGTGAGACACAGGCAGACGATGCCGCTGCCGTCGCGGATCATCGCCGCCATCGCCGGCGCCGTCAGGGCCTCGGCGGCGACGATGAGGTCGGCCTCGTCCTCGCGTTCACCGTCGTCGGTGAGCAGGACCGGACGGCCCTCGCGCATGGCCTTGGCCGCTGCCAACAGGCGTCCGGCGTGCGCCGTCGAAGGCGCGCCACGGGGCGGGTGTCCCGGTCGGACTGGGGAGTGGAAACTCATCGAAACGCTCCTTGATGAAGTGAGAACACACCGAAGGACGTTCCAGGGAGGCGAGGCAGGACGCACGACCGCACCGGCCCTGCGGGGTGGCAAGGCCGGCGCAGGCACGACGCCCGTCCACGCGTCTTCTTTCATCCGGACTCAGCGCGCCGGGAGGACCCCGCGCGCAACACCGTCGGCCCTGGCATCGAACCAGATCTGCTGACCCCGCGTCGGCAAGCCGGCGCGGGCGCTCGCGGGCTCGCGCCGGACCGCGGCCCGGGAGCCACGGCGCCGGCGCCTACCGCCGGTGGGGAATCACACCCCGCCCTGAAGACGTGCCCTCGCCTCGTGGCTGCGGCCACACAGGCGCGGGCGGGCGCATGCTAGACGGCCACTCACGGGCTGCGTGTCGCGCAGGTGTCGGCGCGAAGGTCCGCCCTTGGCACTTGCCGCCGGCAGGCATCGGGATCCGGCGGCCGCGCAGGGCCACGCGGCCGATCAGCTGAACAGCCGCCTTGCCGCCGGCGTGCCGGCCGCGAGGTCGAGCGCCTCGAGCCCGCGATACAGCCGCTCGAGTTCCTGCCCGATCGCCTCGAAGGCCTGCGGCGTGATCGGCTCGCCGAGGTCGTCGATCGCCACCGCGTCGAGGTCCTCGCAGAGCTGGTTGCTCATGCGATGCAGCATCGAGAACGGGCTGACGTTCTCCGGCGTCTGCGGCACGTCGAGCGACAGCATGCACTCGCGCACCGCCGCCGCCTGCGGATCCTCGGCCAGTGCGGCCTGCGGATCGACCGACAGCACCAGCACCGGGGGCTCGCCATCACCGCCGGCCGGCAGCACCCAGCGGCCGGGCAGCACGCCGGGCACGAAGCCGGCGCGCGCGGCGATCTGCTGCAGGTAGCTCACCGACCACGCCACGCCCCGGCTGCGCAGGCCGATCGACAGCTGTGCATCGAGCGGGCTCGCCAGGCCGTCCAGCTCGCGCGCGCGCGCCACGACGTCGAGCATGTCGGGCGCGTCGGCACGGGCGTGGATGGCCTCCGCGAAGGCCTCGACCTTCTGCACGAACTCGCTGTACTCGATCTCGTTGAGCGGCCCGGTGCGGCTGGCCAGCTGCACCCCGGCCTGCAGCTCGCCGTAACGCTGGCCGATCGCGATGGGCTCCCACTGGCCCGACTGCGTGTCGAGGCCCTCGATGTAGAAGGGCTTGCTGCCGGCACGCCGGGTCGGCGGCAGGTGCGCGAGCGCGGTCTCGCCCGCGATCGGGTGCTCCAGCACGAGCGGCACGATGGCATCGATCAGCGCATCGAGGTGCAGCTCGCGCCGCGGCGGCGTGCGCAGCGCGGCGGCCAGCTCCGCCGGGCTCACCGGCTGCAGCCCGTCCTCGAGCTGCACCGCGCCGCCCTCGTCCGCCGCGGCGTCGATCCCCAGCGAGGGCTCGACGCGGTCGGCCTCGTACGGAACCGTCGGCGGGTCGTCGGCCTGCGGCCGCGCCCGAGGCGAGAGCCGCCACACCCGCCACCAGCCGTGCAGCCCCAGCGCCAGCAGCACCACGCCACCGAGAACGGCGAGCGCGGCGGCGAGGCTCACCGCCGGGCCCCCGATGCGGCGGGCGTCTGGGCGTGGCCGGGCGAGCTCATGCGCCGACGAGCGCCGTCAGGCCGCCTCGGCCATGGACACGGCCGACTCCATGTCCACCGCCACGATGCGGCTGACACCCTGCTCCTGCATCGTCACGCCGATCAGCTGCTCGGCCATCTCCATCGCGATCTTGTTGTGGCTGATGAAGAGGAACTGCGTGCCCTTGTGGCTCATCTCGGTGACGAGATTGCGGTAGCGCTCGGTGTTGGCATCGTCCAGCGGCGCGTCCACCTCGTCCAGCAGGCAGAACGGCGCCGGGTTCAGCATGAAGATCGCGAACACGAGCGCGATGGCCGTCAGCGCCTTCTCGCCGCCCGAGAGCAGGTGGATGGTGCTGTTCTTCTTGCCCGGCGGCTGCGCCATGACCTGCACGCCGGCGTCCAGGATCTCGGCCCCCGTCATCACGAGCTTCGCATTGCCGCCGCCGAAGAGCTGCGGGAACATGCGCCCGAAGTGCTCGTTGACCTGGTTGAAGGTGGAGGCGAGCAGCTCGCGTGTCTCGAGGTCGATCTTGTGGATCGCGTCCTCGAGCGTCTTGATGGCGTCCTGCAGGTCGGCGTTCTGCGCGTCGAGGAAGGTCTTGCGCTCGCGGGAGCTCGTGAGCTCCTCCAGCGCCGCGAGGTTGACCGCGCCGAGCGCCGTGATGTCGCGGTTGATGCGGTCGATCTCGCTTTGCAGCCCGTAGAGCTTGACGCCGCCTTCCTCGATGCCCCTGGCCAGCGCCTCGAGGTCCACGTTGGCGGCGACGAGCTGCTCCATGAACTGAGCACCGCCGAGCTGCGCGGCCTGCTGCTCCAGCTGCAGCTGCGTGATGCGCTCGCGCTGGGGCTCCAGGCTGCGCTCGTGCGAGAGCCGCAGCTCCTCGGCCGCGCGCAGCTTGGCGGCGAGGTCGTCGTACTCGCTGCGCGCCGCCGCCAGCACCTGCTCGCGCTCCAGCTTGAGCGCCAGCGCCGCCTGCAGGCCCGACTGCGCGCTCGCATCGTCGAAGGCGCCGAGCTCGAGCTCGAGCTGCTCGCCGGCGGCCTGGTTGCTCTGGATCTGCTCGGCGGCGGTCTCGATGCTGCGCTGCAGCTCGCCGCGGCGACTGGCCAGTGCGCGCGCCTGGAAGCCTGCCTCCTGCGCCTGTCGCTCCAGCGCACGTTGCTGCTCGCGCGCGTCGGCCAGCGTGCGCTCCGCCGCGATCACGCCGTCGTCGATCTCGGCGTGCTTCTCCTGCGCGCTGGCCAGCTCGATGTCCAGCTCCTCGAAGCGCGCCTCGCCGATGGCGCGGCGCTCGGCGAGCGCCTCCAGCTCGGCGTCGGTCTCCGCGAGCTCGCCGGCCAGCTGCTGCCCGCGCATCGACGCGGCCTCGGCCTGCTGCGCCAGCCGCAGCACCTCCACGTGCAGCGCGTGCGCGCGGTTCTGCGCCTCGGCCGCCTCGCGGCGCGCCGTCTGCTCGCGCTGCGCGGCGTCGGTGTAGGCCGCCTCCAGCCGCACCGCCTGGGCCCGCGCCTCCTCGGCGATCAGCGACTGCGCACGCTGCTCGCGCTCCAGGTTCTCGATCTCCTGCGCGCGCGCCAGCATGCCGGCCTGCTCGGAGTCGGGCGCGTAGAAGCTCACCGCGAACTGCGAGACGGCATGCCCCTCGCGGGTCATGATCACCTCGCCGTGCGTCAGGCGGGTGCGACCGGCCAGCGCCTCGTCCAGCGAAGCAGCGGTATAGACACCTTCGAGCCAGTCGTTAAGCAACGCCTTCAGGCCGGCGTCGTTCAGCCGCAGCAGGTCCGACAGGCGCGGCAGCGTCTGATGCGTGTTGTCGATGGCCGCCTGCGGCGCCGCGTAGAAGGCGAGCTTGGCCGGCGGCGCATCGGCCGCGAAGGCGCGCACCGTGTCCAGCCGCCCGACCGAGAGCGCGTTGAGGCGCTCGCGCAGCGCGGACTCGAGCGCCGTCTCCCACCCCGGCTCGATGTGCACGCGCGTCCACAGTCCCTGCAGGCCGGCCAGGCCGTGGCGCTCGAGCCAGGGCTTGAGCTTGCCCTCGGTCTGCACCTTCTCCTGCAGCGCCCGCAGTGCGTCGAGCCGGGCCTTGATGTCGGCCAGGCGGGCGGCGGCGCGGGCGGACTCGTCCTGCGCGGCGCGTCGCTGCTCGTCCAGCTGCGGCACCAGCGCGCCGAGCTCGGCCAGCCGCGCGTCGGCCACCTCGCGCGCGCCGTTGGCGGTGTTCTCCTGTGCGCGCAACGCCTCCAGGCGCGGCAGGTCGGGCGCCTCGATCCCCTTGTGCTCGGCCGCCAGGCGGTCGCGGCGCGCCTTCAGCGTTCGCGTCTGCTCCTCGACGCTTCGGCTCTCGGCGGCCAGCACCTGGATCTGCTGCTGCACCTGCGCCACCACGCCGCGCTGGGTGTTGCTGCGCCCCTGCGCGGCACGCATCGCCTCCTCGAGGTCGGGCAGGCGCGCGCCCTGTTCCTCGGCCTGCGCAGCCAGCACGGCGGCCTGCTCGTCGGCGGCGGCGATCTGCTCGGCGATCTGCTCCAGCTCGGCGCGCGCCTCGTCCTGCCGCAGCGCCCACTGCTGGTTCTGCGCACGCAGGTCGGCCAGCCGCTGCTCCGCACGCTTGCGGCCCTCGACGACGTAGCGGATGCGCTCCTCCAGCCGGCTCACCTCGAGCTGCGCCTCGCCGAGCAGCCCCTGCTTGGCGTGCAGCGCATCGCTCGCCGCGTAGTGCGCCTGGCGCAACGTCTCGAGCTCGGCCTCCACGTGGCGCAGGTCCGCCAGTCGCGCCTCCAGCGCGTTGGCCGCCTCGGCCGCGGCAGTCTTGATGCGCTCCTCTTCACCGGCCGCGTCGCGGTGCTTCAGGAACCACAACTGGTGCAGCTTCAGCGTGCCGGCGTCCTGCAGCGCGCGGTACTGGGCGGCCACCTCGGCCTGCTTCTCGAGCTTCTCGAGGTTGCTGCCCAGTTCGCGCAGGATGTCCTCGACGCGCGTCAGGTTCTCGCGCGTGTCCTTGAGCCGGTTCTCCGTCTCGCGGCGGCGTTCCTTGTACTTGCTGACGCCCGCGGCCTCCTCGAGGAAGAGGCGCAGCTCCTCGGGCCGGCTCTCGATGATCCGGCTGATCGTGCCCTGGCCGATGATGGCGTAGGCACGCGGCCCGAGGCCCGTGCCGAGGAACACGTCCTGCACGTCGCGCCGCCGCACCGGCTGGTTGTTGATGAAGTAGCTGGAGCTGCCGTCGCGCGTGAGCACGCGCTTGACGGCGATCTCGGCGAAGCTGTTCCACTGCCCGCCGGCGCGCGCGGCGGTGTTGTCGAAGACGAGCTCCACGCTGGCGCGGCTGGCCGGCTTGCGGTTGCCGCTGCCGTTGAAGATGACGTCCTGCATGCTCTCGCCACGCAGTTCGCTCGCCTTGCTCTCGCCGAGCACCCAGCGCACGGCGTCCATGATGTTGCTCTTGCCGCAGCCGTTGGGGCCGACCACGCCCACGCGCTGCCCGGGCAGCTGGAACGTGGTGGGCTCCGCGAAGGACTTGAAGCCCGAGAGCTTGATCGAGGACAGACGCATCGGGTTCTTCGACGGCGCCGCCGCGGGGCTCGCCCGGCACCAGGCCGACCGTCGTAAGTGCTTGAATCCAAAAGGAAAAAAGCGCCCGAGGCCGAGCGCATGAGTGGCGGATGATAGCATCGCGCCCCTCGCGGAAGCCCCGGCCGCGCCGGCCCGGCGATGCGGGCCGACGGTCCCTGGCAGGGCCGCGGCCGGCAACCAGGACAGGGCCGCCCGCAGGCCCGGTGAACGACAACGAAGATGCCCAAGAACGCCCTGAACCAGAGGGTCGCGCCGCCCGTCCCGCCCAGCGCGCCGAGCAAGGACCTGCAGGTCTTCCCGAACCCGGCCCCAGGGCGGGACTACGTGATCCGCTTCGACGTGCCCGAGTTCACCTGCCTGTGCCCGCTGACCGGCCAGCCCGACTTCGCGCACTTCACGATCGAGATCGTCGCCGACAAGCTGTGCGTCGAGCTGAAGAGCCTGAAGATGTACTTCTGGAGCTTCCGCAACGAGGGCGCCTTCCACGAGAAGGTGACCAACACGATCTGCGACGACATCGTGAAGGCCATCGCGCCGCGTTTCGTGCGCATCCACGCCGACTGGTACGTGCGCGGCGGCATCCGCACGTTCGTCACCGCCGAGCACCGCAAGAAGGGCTGGAAGCCGGCGCCGGCGGTTGAACTGCCCAAGGCGTGACGGGCCGCG